>MTLC01002127.1_pt2 | contig 16321 bp, 12 predicted proteins | sample 1982451 | NCBI WGS metagenome assembly MTLC01 (sample SAMN05710165, study PRJNA340218) | biofilm metagenome | isolation source: sample SPH anode biofilm adapted to +100 mV | place: USA | collected 2012-02-03 | reverse complement strand
CATAAGAGCGTCATAAGAGAGATATAAGAGGGATATAAGAGGGATGCTTTAGGGGTGCTGAATATCAGAGGATTGGGAGCATAACTATTTGTGGCTGGTACGAGTTATTCAAAATTCAAAATTCAATGATTAGCTACTAGCTGCTGACTACTCGCCGACAGCCGGCTTGTGGACTCAATTCAAAATTCAAGAATTCCAAGATTAGCAAGCACTAAATAGCCGCTGGCAGCTGGCAAGCGGCGTGAGATGCCAGTAGCCAGATGCCAGTAGCTAGAAGCCTGAAGCATGTTATTAAGTAGTATCAAGGCATCATAAACCTCCAGTATTACAATCTAATTAGAGTTAAAAGGAGATTTCCATAGTTGAGGTTATAAAACGAATCAGCCTTGATTGGAATCCAACCAAGGCTGATCTAATGAACTTAGTTCAAAGAACAAATGCGTAATAGGTTAAACCATCTTACAGCACCTTTTTAAGAAATGGGTGATAATCGCCTTTAGCACCGAGAATTTCAGAGTGCCTGATAGTATAAACCGTTTCAATACTTTGACGGGCATCCTGTATACCAAAGCCACCTCCACTCAAAATATCCTGATAAGTGAGCGTATGCAGATCGGTAAAGCCACCGCTAAACTCAATCTCATCACCCTCTACTGTGATACTACGGTAAGTGCGTTGGCCTTTCGCAAGAATTGCTTCCGGCAAAGTTTTATCATCGATACTAAGAAACCAACGTACTCTGGCTCTTTCTAACTCAAGGTAGCCAGCACCCGTGGTGGCATCCAGATGATGTACGATATTCTTTTTAACCGAACCAAAAATCCAGCTAATCATATCATAGAAATGTACCCCAATATTAGTAGGAACACCTCCTGATTTTTCAGAATCACCCTTCCAGCTCATATGGTACCACCTACCTCTTGATGTAATATATGATAGGTCAATATCATAAATTTTATCGGCCGGGCCGGCAAGAATCTTATTACGCAGAGCAACAATACTAGGATGAAGCCTTAGCTGTAAAACATTATAGATTCTTTTCCCTGTCTCCTTCTCGATTTCAGATAAAGCATCAATATTCCAGGGGTTAAGAACAATTGGTTTCTCACAGATTGCATTTGCATCATTCCTTAAAGCAAGACGGATATGAGCATCATGTAAATAATTGGGAGTACAGATACTTACAAAATCAATTTTACGCTCACCTTGGCGTCTTAATTTATCCAGATGGCGATCAAATCTTTCAGATTCAAGGAAGAAATCAGCCTCTGGGAAATAGCTATCAATGATACCAACCGAATCTTTTGGATCTAAAGCAGCAACCAATTGATTACCGGTCTCCTTAATTGCCTTCATATGACGAGGTGCTATATACCCCGCTGCTCCGGTAAGAGCAAAATTAATCTGTTTCTGACTCATCACTCACTTACTTTTGAAACTACTCCATTTTCCAATTTATATCTCACCTTGCTTTCAGGGCATACTGCAAAACCCTCTGCATCAAACTTCAAACGATGTCCATACTCACTCATCCATCCTGACTGTCGCGCAGGATTTCCAATAACAAGCGCATATGCAGGAACCGTTTTGGTCACTACAGCACCAGCCCCGATAAAAGCAAACTCCCCAATATCATGTCCACATACTATCGTGGCATTAGCACCAATTGATGCCCCTCTTTTTACCACCGTCTTTGCATACTCACTTTTACGGTTAATTGCACTGCGAGGATTAATCACATTGGTAAAGACCATTGAAGGTCCTAAAAAGACATCATCCTCACAAATGACTCCGGTATAAATCGAGACATTATTTTGAACCTTGACATTGCGTCCTAAAACTACTTCAGGTGATATGACAACATTCTGGCCGATATTACAGTTCTCGCCTATTGTACAGTTAGACATGATATGAGAGAAGTGCCAGATTTTGGTTCCTTTCCCTATATCACATCCAGTATCAATAATGGCACTCTCATGAGCAAAATATTCCTTTTCCATGTTCAGAATACTATTTCTGATTAACAAACTCTAAAACGGATGAGGTAATAAACTCAAGTTGATCTTCTGTTAATTCAGTATGCATCGGTAAAGAGAGTACTTCTCTTGATAACTCTTCTGTCACAGGGAAATCACCCTCTTTATATCTAGGATCCTGGTAAGCCTTCTGCAAATGGAGAGGAACAGGATAATAAATCATTGCAGGGATATCACGCTTTGTTAAAAACTCTTGTAGAGCATTGCGATCAATACCACTGATGATAAGAGTATATTGATGAAATACATGAGAAGACTTCTCAAAACGTGCAGGTACCTGAATGTATTTGTTACCAGTAAATGCTTTATCATAGTACTCAGCAGCTTTGTTTCTGGCAGCTGTATACTCATCCAGACGAGCCAACTTAACCTTTAAAACAGCTGCTTGGATGCTATCTAAACGAGAATTTACACCCACGAAATCATGATAATATCTGACAAACATTCCATGATTTACGATTCCGCGAATCTTATAAGCCAGATCGTCATCCTGTGTGAAAATAGCACCACCATCACCATAGCAACCTAAATTCTTACTTGGGAAGAAACTCGTGCATCCAATATGCCCTATGGTTCCTGCCATTTTTGAATGCCCTGAATCAGATGTATATACAGATCCAATAGCCTGACAAGTATCCTCAATGACATAAAGCTTATGGCGATTTGCGATGTCCATGATGGCGTCCATATCAGCTGTCTGCCCAAATAGATGAACGGGGACAATAGCCTTAGTTTTAGGTGTAATAGCTTTTTCGATAGCTTCCGGATCAATATTAAATGTATCAGGATCAACATCAACCAAGACCGGGGTTAAACCTAATAGAGCAATGACTTCTACAGTGGCGACAAAAGTAAAATTAGCTGTAATAACCTCATCACCCGGCTTTAGGTCTAAAGCCATCATTGCCACTTGAAGTGCATCAGTACCGTTTGCACAAGGGATGACATGCTTTACATTAAGATACTTTTCAAGATCAGCCTGGAAATCTTTTACGGCCTGGCCATTAATAAATTGAGTTGAATCAAGAACCTGCTGAATGGCGGCATCAACTTCAGGCTTAATTTTCTCATACTGACCCTTAAGGTCTACCATCTGTATTTTTTTCATGTGTAAATTATTTGATTTTTAGAGATCACATGGAATACGTTCGATTGAAATTAATATTATCGTCAGTTGAATTCTAACCACGAATTAAACCTAATGACTCTAACGAGGTTTTTATAAATCAGACGAAATCAATTTCGCTGTGCAAAGATAGGAAAGTACCATCGTAATTAAGATTTTCACCTTTACCTTTTTGTTTGAGGTGATTTATACTGAAATGCCTAATTTTGCGTTTTACGAGGAAGAATCTCAAAAAACCGACACTTAAAGAATGAAATACATCTACTCTATCCTTCTACTATTTGCTTTAACGTTAAACTGCTCCGTAGTTAAAGCTCAAAAGAGCATTACCGATTCAACAATTGGTATAGGATTAATTGGTGCTGGTGCCGGTTTTCATTTGCCTTTTGGAGATATTGCAGACCGATTTGGTGCTTGCTTCAGTATTGGGCCAAATGTCTGGTATAAAACCGACAAAAACTGGGTTTGGGGAGCCGATTTCAATTACCACTTTTCCGGTAATATTAAGAATGAAAAAGAGATATTAGGAAACTTAAAAAATGATGTTGGTGCTATTATTGATGAAGGTGGTCAACCCGCTTTAATCAGTATTCTGATGCGTGGTTACTCTTTCTATGGCAAAGTAGGTAAAGTTATTCCACTGAAATTTAACAACCCGAATTCTGGTATTTTAATCCAGTTTGGAGCAGGCTATTTTCGTCATAAATATGCAATCGGAAACATTGATAATACCGCCCCTCAGATTAAGGATGATTATCGTAAAGGATATGACCGACTTCGTGCAGGTGTTTCATTTACTCAACTTATTGGCTATATAAACCTTAGCGACAGCCGACTCACTAACTTCTACGGTGGTATCGAAATCCAGGAGTCTATCACAACTCCGTTACGTGATTACGACTTCAGTATGATGAAAAAAGAGACTGGCACCAATATTGATATTCTTGTTGGTTTTAAAATAGGCTGGCTTTTCCCGCTCTACGGAACGGCAACAAAAGCCTACTACTATTACTAGAATCAAGATGATATTGTATAACCTTGCAATAAAAGCTTATTCCTCTCTTATATTCACTGCCTCCGGCTTTAACACAAAGGCAAAACTTTGGATCAACGGCAGAAAGAACCTCTTTGAACATCTTCAAGATTGGGTTTTTAATGATGATAAACCTATAATCTGGATGCATTGTGCTTCGCTGGGAGAGTTTGAACAAGGCCGTCCTGTATTAGAAGAGATTAAATCTAAACATCCTGATCATCGAGTTTTAGTAACCTTCTTTAGCCCCTCAGGTTATGAGGTAAGAAAGAATTACTCAGGCGCCGATTTCATATGCTATCTGCCTGCCGACACCCCTTTTAATGCTGAGCACTTCGTGACAATGGTTAAACCAAAACTAACGCTCTTCGTTAAGTATGAATTCTGGTTTAACTATATCAAAGAGCTGAAAGTTGCCAATCTTCCCATTGTTATCATCAGTGCCAACTTCAGGCCAGAACAACACTTCTTCAAATGGTACGGAACATGGTTCAGAAAGCAGCTCTCACTTGTTAACCGCTTTTACGTACAAAACCAGAGTTCTGCCGACCTGCTAACCAAAATTGGTATCGACCATGTGATTGTTAGTGGCGATACGCGATTTGACCGTGTTAAAGATGTCGCAAAACAACCCAAACAGTACCCTATCATTGAGGAATTTAAAGCTAACTCTAAAATCCTGATCGGTGGATCAACCTGGCCTCCCGATGAAGCACTTCTCGCCGAGCTCTGGAAATCTGCCCCCAAGAATTTAAAATTGATTATAGCCCCTCATTTGATAGATGAAGAACACCTAAGATCAATAGAGCAAGCATTTCCGGGATCAACACTGCGACTGAGCAAAGCTGATAGTGAATCTGCCCGAGTGGCAAACATCCTTATTGTAGATAGTATAGGGCATCTTTCCCACATCTATCAGTATGGCGACTTTGCCCTAATTGGTGGAGGATTTGGAGTAGGAACCCATAATATCCTTGAAGCTGCCACATTTGGACTTCCTGTATTCTTTGGACCAAACCATACCAAATTTCAGGAGACAAAAGAGCTATCCCAACTTGGAGGAGCTTTCCCTGTTAACAATTCAACAGAATTTATTAAGGCCTTCCTTACCCTTTTCAACAATCCATCTAACCAAACTATTGCAAGCAAGATCTGCCGCGATTATATCGCAAAAAACACTGGAGCAACAGAGATTATCGTTAAAGGAATAGAGTCCTATCTTTAGTTTTTTCGTTTGCTTAAAACAATTTGTACTCTTAATACGTTTGTGTATCATCAACACTAACAAATGTTATTAAGATGAATACAACATTTTTAAACACAATAATCACCGGTACAGGAAGCCATGTTCCTGAGAATGTAGTTACTAATCAAGATTTTGCTAAAAACGTTTTCTTAGATCCGAATGGTATACCCTACGAAGGATCACATCAGGAAATTGCAGATAGATTTAAAGCTATTACGGGCATTGAGGAGAGGCGCTATGCAGACAACACTCAACAATCTTCAGACCTCGGAACCATAGCAGCTGAACGCGCAGTCATAGATGCAGGAATTAATCGCGAGGAGATTGATTATATAATTGTTGCTCACAATTTCGGGGATGTGGTAAAAGAGACCATTCAAACAGATATCCTTCCAAGCCTTGCCTCAAGAATCAAACATAACCTGCAAATTAAAAACCCATCATGTGTGGCCTTTGATATTCTATTTGGTTGTCCCGGCTGGATTCAAGGACTAATCCTCGCTGATTCTTTAATTAGAAGCGGACAAGCCAAACGTTGTCTGGTGATTGGAACAGAAACCCTATCCCGCGTCCTGGATATGAATGATCGTGATTCAATGATCTATTCAGATGGAGCAGGGGCTTGTATTTTAGAGGGTCGAATGGAAAACCAAAAAAGAGGTATTATTTCATCTGCTGTGATGACCCATGCAATTGAAGAAGCCTACTATCTTTTTCTTGGAAAGAGCAATGTACCAGAAGCCGATCCTTCAATCAGATATATCAAAATGCATGGTAGGAAAATCTATGAATATGCATTGACTCATGTACCACCAGCCATGAAAAAGGTTCTCGATGAAAGTGGTTATGGAATAAATGATCTTAAAAAAGTCTTTCTCCATCAGGCAAATGAGAAAATGGATTATGAAATGATCAAACGATTTTACCGACTGTATAAGATCAATAAACTTCCAGAGATGATCATGCCTATGACAGTTCATAAGTTTGGCAACAGCTCAGTAGCGACCATTCCAACCCTTTTAGATCTGGTCAGACACCAAAAATCAGATGAAAATCATGCATTAGAAGAGGGAGATTTAATACTATTCGCCTCTGTTGGAGCAGGAATGAATATCAATGCATTAGCCTATAAGTGTTAAACCATTCTTTCGAAGCGCTGGTTCCTTCTAACGGGATTAAATCCAGCGCTTTGAATTGCTGCTGTCAACTGATTAGAATCGGCAGAATGATGGGATCCGGCAACACTTACTACGCGCTCTTCAATCATAATTGACCCAAAGTCGTTTGCCCCGGAGAAGAGACAAACTGATCCGGCTTCTATACCAGTAGTAAGCCATGAAGCCTGAATATTTCTAATATTCGGTAGCATAAGACGACTAATCGCAATCATTCTGACGTACTCAGAAGTGGTTGTTGTAAATCGTCTACTCAATCTTTTTGCCAAACGAGTTCCCTCATCCTGAAATGGCCAAGGTATAAAACTAATAAAACCTACGGCTCCTTCAGGCCTCTTCTCCTGCACCTCCCTCACCTTTACCAAGTGCTCCATTCTCTCTTCTATGGTCTCAATATGTCCAAACATCATAGTAGCTGAAGTGACTAGACCAAGCTTATGCGCCTCATGCATAACATCCAACCATTCATCAGCTGAACACTTTGCCGGAGAAATCTCTTTACGCACTCTATCTGTTAATATCTCAGCACCCGCACCGGGAAGAGAATCTAAGCCAGCAGCTATTAACCTCTCTAATGTCTTATTTATAGAAAGCCCACTAATTTTAGCAATATGAAAAACCTCAGGAGGGCCTAAAGCGTGAAGTTTCAGATTGGGATATCGCTCTTTTAATGCCCTAAACAAAGACTCATACCAACCGATATCATAACCAGGGTGCATACCCCCTTGAAGCAATATCTGATCACCGCCTAAACGAAAAAGCTCATCTATCTTAAGACACATCTCGTCTAATGTGATTGTCCATGCCTCATTACTGTTCTTTCCTCTGAAAAAGTTACAGAACTGACATCCTGAGGTACATACATTGGTGTAATTAATGTTTCGATCAATGATCCATGTTACCTCCTTCGGATTATGATACCTATTTCGAATCGTATGAGCTGCCTGCATCAGTAAAGGCAAAGGTGCTTCCCGAAATAAAAACGCCCCCTCATCCACCGAAAGAAACTCGGCTCTTAGCGCTTTCCCAACCAAATCAAAGTGAGATAACATTCTTGACCATTTTGTTTAGTTTTGCAAAATTGAATAAAAAAAATGGTACAATCATGTTAAGATGGTTGTTATAAAAGAAACCGTCTGAAACAAAGATCAATTACCGGTAATTATTCCCTAAATCCTACGTTTTATAAAATCTGGAAATTTGCTCACCATTCTTAAGACAAAACAGCCTTTCTGATGTTATCAGATACAACAAGATACTGAACTAATAAAAAATTTACACCGTATGCAATTACATAAACACTCAGAATATCAGCAAAACAGCAATACAGTTACTCTGCATATCGCCTCTTCATCCGACGATCTAGTCTACCTAAGTAAAAGCAAGGTTGATCTACTCTTAGCCATTAACATAAAACAGGATGATGAATTTATAATACTTGATCCATTAACCGCAGTCTACCTGACACCAAAAAAGGGTAACTCAAACAGGATCTATGAAAAATTAAGAATAGCTGGTGATAAGTTTCAGGCTCTCTGCACAAAATCAAAGCCGGGTCAATGTCAAATTGTTGCCAAAGGCTTAGATTCAGAAGAAGCAGTTGCAACACTTGAGGGCTTTATTCTTGGTGATTATCAGTTTAACACTCACTTTAGTAAAGAAAACAAGAAACCCCAGGTAGAGTCAGTAATCATAGTTAACGACCATATCTCAAACAAACAGCTAGATGAATTAGCCATTATTTGCGATGCAGTAAAGTTTGCCAAAGACATGATTAATGAACCGGCGAGCCATCTGTCATCAGTACAGATGGGTGAGCGTATTACAGAGAAGGCAACAGCTGCGGGTATCAAAGTTGAGGTGATGAATAAAAGGAAGATAGAAGCCTTAAAAATGGGGGGATTACTTGGAGTCAATCAAGGAAGCGAAGAGCCCCCTGTCTTCATCTGTATGGATTATAAACCAGAAAATGCGATTAACGACACCCCTATAGTCTTTGTTGGAAAAGGCGTAGTTTTTGACACGGGAGGATTAAATCTCAAGACCGGGAACTTCATGGAAAACATGAAGCTGGACATGGGAGGTGCAGCAGCGGTTGCAGGGGCTATTATTGCTATTGCAAGACTCAAATTACCCGTACATATAATGACCTTTATTCCATCAACAGATAACCGACCCGGAAAAAATGCTTTAGCACCCGGTGATGTCATTACAATCAGTGATGGCACAACCGTTGAGGTTTTAAATACAGATGCCGAAGGCCGGTTGATATTAGCCGATGCTTTAGTTTGGGCAAAACAATACAAACCCCGGCTTGTAATCAATATAGCAACCCTTACGGGCTCTGCCGCAAGAGCTATCGGATCACATGGCATCGTTGGGATGCAACAAGAGGCCGTTGAGGCGATGAAAGAGCTTCAGAAGTGCGGTGATAAAGTACACGAGAGGATCGTCGAGTTTCCATTCTGGGAAGAGTATGATGATCAAATCAAAGGCGATATTGCCGACCTTAAAAACCTTGGAGGGCCAGAGGCAGGAGCAATCACCGCAGGTAAATTCCTAGCCTGGTTTACAGATTATCCCTTTATTCATCTTGATATTGCAGGACCGGCTTTTGCAGAAAAGAAGGATAGTTACAGAGGCAAAGGAGCAACGGGAATATGTGTAAGATTACTTACTGAATACGCAAAAAAAATTGCTCAATCATAAACTAATCAGTAATCGATTCCAGACATTCTGACTCATTTTCTCAACGGTTGTAATATTTTGGAATTAGCCAGTGATGCTAAATCAAACTGATACAACTGAAGATAAGTCTTAAATGCCGCCAATAAGACCAGCATTAGGAATAACATTCATCACTAGAACTGAGATAGAAAATATAAACAAGCTATTAACAAATGGTTGTAATAGCGTACATTTGTATTGTATACACAAAATAAAGAAAGATGGATTCTGATATCGATATCATTGGCTATGACCGACCAAGTTTTAACCTTCCAGAGCCAACTGTAAAAGTTGCAATAACACACGGTGATATAAACGGAGTAGGTTATGAGGTCATACTGAAATCTTTAGAAAACCCTGAGATACTTAAGTTTTTTGTTCCTATCATATATGGCTCTTCAAAAATTGCTGCCTTTCATCGTAAATCATTAAGTATTGATGATTTACCGTTTAACCATCTCAAACATGCATCACAGGCTGCTCCATATAAGGTAAATATTGTAAATCTCACAGATCAGGACATCAAAGTTGAGTATGGAAAACTAACTCAAACAGGAGGAGAATTAGCATATCAATCACTTGAGAAGGCTACCGATGATCTAATGGAGGGGCAAGTGGATGTGTTAGTAACAGGGCCGATAAGCAAAGAGAATATACAGAGTGACAATTTCCATTTTGCAGGACATACAGAGTACTTAACTGAGAAATTTGGTGCTACCGGTTCATTGATGCTTATGGTTTGCGATAATCTGAGAGTAGGCTTAGTCACAAACCATCTTCCATTGAATATCATCGCAGATACCATCACTGTTGATAGGATTTTAAGTAAAATCAAACTGCTTCATCAAAGTCTTTTAGTTGACTTTGGGATACCCTCACCCAAGATTGCTGTTCTAAGTCTGAATCCTCACGCAGGTGATGGTGGATTGATGGGAACTGAAGAGGCAAAAATCATTACTCCAGCCATCCAAAAAGCGTATGCAGAGGGTATTCATGCCTTTGGCCCCTACCCTTCTGATGGCTTCTTTGGAACTGGTAACTATGCAAAGTTTGATGGCATTTTAGCAATGTATCATGATCAGGGTCTCATTCCCTTTAAAGTACTATCACAAGGACGAGGAGTAAACTTCACAGCTGGCTTGCCTTTTGTCAGGACCTCTCCTGCACATGGAACTGCGTTTGATTTAGCAGGGAAAGACCAAGCAGGATTTGAGTCAATGCAGCAAGCTATTCTACTTGCCGTTAAAATCTTCAAGAACCGAATTGAGTGGGAGGAGATGACTCGTAACCCGCTTAAAATCCAAGAGCCATTGGCTCAGGATTTCGAATAAAACTAAGTCATGTATTATCTCAAGAAAATCGGAGAAATACTTAACTCCCCCGTTCTTGGATCTATACCTAGCACAACGATTCAATATCTGTTGACCGATAGTCGACGGTTAATTGCGCCTGCACATACCCTTTTTATAGCCATCCGTTCTGAAAGAAATGATGGGATAAACTATATCGACGAGTTAATTGATCAGGGAGTTAATTCGTTTATTGTTCAAACTGAACCAAAAAAGGAGTGGCTATCAAAAGCAGCGTTCATCGTAACTGACAATTCCCTATTAGCTCTTCAAAAGCTTGCTGAATTTCATCGCAAACAATTTAATCTTAATGTAGTTGGGATCACTGGGAGTAATGGCAAAACCACCGTTAAAGAGTGGCTGGTTCATATTCTTCACCCTTTAATGCAGATTGTGGCTAGTCCCGGAAGCCATAACTCTCAAATAGGAGTGCCTCTCTCCGTTTGGCAGATCACAAAGCAGCATCAACTGGCCATTTTTGAAGCTGGCATTTCTGAAATGGGTGAAATGAAACCTCTGGCAGATATAATTGCTGCTGACATTGGCATTATTACGAATATCGGTGCCGCTCATAGTGCAGGGTTTCCTGATGATTACACTAAATGCATTGAGAAGTTAAAGCTCTTTACCAACTGCAAAAAGATCGTCTACTGCCGTGATCATAGCCTGATTGCCTCTTGTATCCAAAACGAATTCGATTTACTCTTTGAAAATTCTCCTGAACTTATTACGTGGGGAGAATTACCCGACTCCGACATCCTTATTACGGAAATTGAGAAATATACATCGTCTACTTTAGTTAGATATCAACTCAACAACCAACCCACAGAGAAAGCTAAACAAGCAACACTTTATAAGGGGCACTTCACCATTCCTTTAATTGACAAAGCATCTATTGAAAATGCTTTGCACTGTAGGGCATTATTATTTGCTCTTGGTATGAATCCGCAAATCGCAGATAACCTCATGGAGCACATTCCTCATCTACCAATGAGGCTTGAGTTACTTGAAGGAATCAATCACTGCACCATTATCAATGACAGCTATAGCAACGATCTTAATTCACTTGTGGTAGCATTGGATTTCATGGAGCAGCAGAAAGGAAATAAACCTAGAAGATTAATCCTTTCGGATATTTTGCAGAGTGGAAAAGAGGAGAATGAGCTTTACAAAGAGGTTGTTAGTCTTTTACAAGCCCGAAAGATTGATCAGTTTACTGCCGTTGGAGAAGCTCTTGAGAGGCAAAAAAGCCTCTTTCCTGATGGTGCTGAATTCTTCTTAACTACAAAAGAGCTACTCAACACCAAAAGAAAAGAGGAGTTTGAGAATGAGTTGATAGTAGTAAAAGGAGCAAGGAAGTTTCAGTTTGAAGCCATTGCTGAGATGCTTCAACAGAAAACCCATGAGACAGTTCTCGAAATTGATCTTGAAGCATTGATTCATAACCTCAATTATTATAGAAGAGCACTGCCTTCAGGCGTGAAAACTACGGCAATGGTAAAAGCCTTTGGATATGGCAGTGGTAGCTTCGAGATTGCCCATGCACTTCAATTCCACCATATTGATTACCTTGCTGTAGCCTATACAGATGAAGGAGTTGAGCTTCGAAAGGCTGGTATTACGACCCCAATAATGGTAATGAATCCGGAGGAGAGAAGTTATCAGGATCTGGTCAAATGGCAACTTGAACCAGAAGTATACAGCCTTCGGATATTAAATCAACTTGCCGAAACAATAAACTATCATTTCCCTTCACACACCATTACAGTTCATGTAAAACTTGACACTGGCATGCATCGATTAGGGTTTGAAGAGGAACAGTTAAACCAATTAGTACGTTTCATTGAGAAAAACAACCAATTCATTATTGGTTCTATCTTCTCACATCTTGCCGGTTCTGAAGATCCCACATTAGACAATTTCACCCGACATCAAATAGATGTCTTTGACAGAATGAGTAAAAAAATCATGGAGAAGCTACCCTATAGGCCTCTACTTCATATTTTAAACTCAGCTGGAATACTACGGTTCCCATCTGCTCGTTATACAATGGTACGCTTGGGGCTTGGGCTTTATGGCTTAGGCGAAAGCGAACAGACACAATCAGAACTTAAACTTGTGAGTAGGTTAAAATCTGTAATATCTCAGATTAAGACTATCAAACCTGGTGAGTCTGTTGGATATAATCGTCGGTTTATTGCTAATAAAATAACCAAGGTGGCAATAATACCTATAGGATATGCAGATGGTCTTAACCGGCAGCTTGCTTACCTTGGAGGAGGCCTATGGATTAAAAACAAATTTGCTCCCTTTACCGGAAGCATTAGCATGGACATGTGCGCTGTTGATATATCTTCAATCCATGATGTTTCAGAAGGAGATGAGGTGATTGTTTTTGAAACTGCAGACCAGATAAATGAGATTTCAAACAAATTAAACACCATCCCTTATGAGATACTTACAGGTATCTCAAGACGAGTTAAAAGAATTTACAAAAACAGTTGAAACCAACACCATAAAACGAAATACCACCACCCATATGCCTGTATTAAGCATTATAATTCCTGCTTACAACGAAGCTGCCACAATAACCGATGTAATTACAAGGGTAATTGCGGCACCTGTCCAAGAGAATGTCAGTAAAGAAATTGTAATTGTAAATGACGCCTCTAAAGACAATACGGCTCAATTAGTAGAACAATATATATCAACTCATCCTGACCAACCAATAAAATTATTCCATCAACCGATAAACAAAGGAAAAGGGGCTGCCCTTCACAGAGGAATTGAAGAAGCTACCGGAGACCTTATCTTAATTCAGGATGCTGATTTTGAGTATGATCCTAGAGAGTATCCTATACTTTTAAAACCAGTTCTTGAAGAATATGCAGATGTCGTTTACGGAAGTCGCTTTCTTGGTGGAAAGCCTCATCGCATCCTGTTCTTTTGGCATAGCATCGGGAATAAATTCCTTACTACCATATCAAATGCTTTCACAAACCTCAACCTGACCGACATGGAGACCTGTTACAAACTATTCAGGGCTGAGTTTATAAAGCAGATCTATTTCAAAGAAAACAGATTTGGGTTTGAGCCTGAAGTAACAGCAAAAATTGCCCGATTTAAAGGAATTAGGATCTATGAGGTAGGCATCTCTTATTACGGAAGAACTTATGAGGAGGGGAAAAAAATCGGAGCAAAAGATGGATTTAGAGCTATCTACTGCATTATTAAATACAACCTCTTTTCAAGACGTTACCTGAAATAGTGCAACAACTCATCCAGAATAATTTTTGCGAAAACAGACTTTGTTTAAATGCCTTATTTCAAAGACCAGTAAATAGGTCTTAACCTGAAGGTAAAACCAAAAAATCAAGATATGCAAATAGCGAAAAGCCTTTTAGGTCGACTAAATAGTAAGATATACCCAATAGGGCTAGGTTTGATACTGATAATCTTTGCTATCTTCAAACTAAGCTATCTTAAACTAGGGTGTTATTGGGATGAAACCTGGCCTTTTAGTTACGCTATCTATCAATTGCATGAGCATTGGCCATTGATTCTTCCGAACACCATTGACCCATATATCACACGTGGTCATCCATTGCTATTTCATTTTCTGGTAAGTACATGGATGACAATCTTTGGAGATTCACTGATAGTTGCAAAAACCTTCCCCTTGTTATTAAGTCTTCTTACACTTGTAGCAATTTATAAGTTTGGAGAACTCTTTTTCTCACAGAAAACAGGATTATTAGCAGCCGCACTTTTGGCAGTACAAGCGGTATTTTACTCCCAATCTACACTACTCCTGCTTGAGGTACAACTTACTCTCTTTACAATTTTAACGTTTCTTTTCTACTTTAAAAAGAAACGATTTCTGTATATCCTCTTTGGATCATTCGCAATTTTAACTAAAGAGACTGGTATTACTGTTATAGCAGCACTCGGAATCTGGCATCTGGTAAATTATGTGGTCACCATTAAGAGTACAAAATTCAAAGATTTCCTGGTAGAGGGTTTATGGATCATTACCCCGATAGCTGTATCCTTCCTCTATTTTGTTTTACAAAGAATTCTAAATGGTTGGTTTCTATTTCCAATACATGTTGGATTCATGTCATTCGACCATACTGTTATTCTAGACAAATTCGAACATGGCCTATACCTTATTTTCAAGTTTCAAGACAAGAAGATAATCACAATCTTTGCATCAGCTGCCTTAATAATAGCAATTTTACTAAGGTCATTAACCTTAAGCAAAAAGCAGTGGCAGATTATTCATCTATTATTTTGGTTCCTACTCGTATTTAACATTTTTGGATCTTTAAACTATTTATCAGATAGATATTACCTTCCAGCAATAGCACTTTTCATCTTTATAGCAGCTGTTCTCATCTCCAAAGTAGCTAAAAACAACTATGTATGGTTCCTGTTTGCTGTGATTATAATAGGAATCTCAACTAAATATCTCATTAATGACAAAGGATTAAGCGATACAGATAAAGGCTACAAAGATGTTGTGAAAGTACACCAAAAAGCCATAAATTATCTGATAGAAAACAATTTACAAAACAAAAACATCTATACCCATTTCATTTTGAGAGAAGCAATGAAAGCTACCTATCCTGGGTATATAAAAGATGAAAAGGATTGTTTCAGGAATTTCCATTACGAGTTTGTCCCTTTTTATACAGATCTTTGTATTTTCTCGAATGTGGAATATAGTCCTGATTTTGATGAGATAAGAAAGAACCATCCTTTAAGTATTCTTGCAGAATTTTATGAAGGAGATGCTTTTACTTTCATTTTTAAATCAGAATACCCAGCATATCTAAATAGCAACTATGATTCCATGGTTTCAGAATACGGTAACGTTATAAAAGCAGACTCTAATTGGCTTGCTTTAATAAAGAAAGAGGCCAATGACAAGAAAATTGACCTAAAGGTTCTTTTAAATGAAAATGCAAGGTATATGGTTGCAAAAAAGCTTCAGCCTTATGCAGCTAGTATCAGTCTTAATAAAAGACGTACTGAGATGAAAAAAGAGCTTTTCACAGATTCACAACTAATTCATTCTTTAATAGACAGTGCCTCATCGAAGAACGAACGAATAGACACAATAATCGAAAGATATATTAGAAAACAGCTTAAATAAGCCAAACACATACAGAAGATGGTATTTAGTAGCATTACCTTCCTCATTTATTTCCTCCCGGCGTTTCTTCTGCTTTACCATTTAGCAGATAAAAGATTCAAAAACCTCATCATTTTATTAGCCAGTATTTTATTCTATAGTTGGGGTGCTCCAAAGTTCATCTTTGTTATTCTTGGAACAACATTCATTGATTTCCATCTTGTTCATCTGATGGACAAATCGAAAAGTGATATTCAAAGAAAATTGTTACTATTAGCCTCTTTATCAATAAATGTTGGCTTACTATTCTACTTTAAATACTGTAACTTCTTCGTTGAAAACATAAATATCCTTCTAGGCACATTCGATATCCAGCCAATGCAATGGACGAAATTAGTCTTGCCAATAGGTATATCATTCTACACATTTGAGACGATAACGTATGTTGTTGATGTTTACAGAAAAATTCACAAGCCGCTAATTAGATTCTGG
>MTLC01000662.1_pt2 | contig 16350 bp, 12 predicted proteins | sample 1982451 | NCBI WGS metagenome assembly MTLC01 (sample SAMN05710165, study PRJNA340218) | biofilm metagenome | isolation source: sample SPH anode biofilm adapted to +100 mV | place: USA | collected 2012-02-03 | reverse complement strand
CGAGCCGATGCGGATGCCGGAGGGCTTGAGGGGGGGGTTGGGGTCGAAGGGGATGCCGTTCTTGTTGACGGTCATGCCGGCCTTGTCGAGGGTCTGCTCGGCCTCGTTGCCCAGGATGCCCTGCTGGAAGACGTCGATGAGCATGAGGTGGTTGTCGGTGCCTCCGGAGACCACCCGCCAGCCCCGCGCCATGAGGGACGATGCGAGGGCCGCGGCGTTGCGCACGACCTGCTCCTGGTACGCCTTGAACTCAGGCTTGAGGGCCTCGCCCAGGGCCACGGCCTTGGCCGCCACCACGTGCATGAGGGGACCGCCCTGCACGCCGGGGAAGAGGGCGCGATCCAGGTCCTTGGCGAAGCGCTCCTTGCAGAGGACGAGCCCGCCGCGGGGGCCGCGCAGGGTCTTGTGGGTGGTGGTGGTGACGAAGTCGGCGTGGGGAACGGGGCTGGGGTGGTGCCCGGTGGCCACCAGGCCGGCGATGTGGGCCATGTCGACCATCATGAGGGCGCCCACCTCGTCCGCGATGGCGCGGAAGGCGGGGAAGTCGAAGGTGCGGGAGTAGGCGGAAGCGCCGACGACGATGAGCTTGGGCTTGTGCTCCAGGGCCAGGCGGCGCACCTCGTCCATGTCGACCTTCTCGGTCTCCCGGTCCACGTGGTACCCGATGAACTTGTAGAGAATGCCGGAGCTGTTCAGGGGGTGGCCGTGGGTGAGGTGGCCGCCGTGGGCCAGGTCCAGGCCCAGGACGGTGTCGCCCGGCTTCAGGATCGAGAAGTAGACAGCCATGTTGGCCTGGGCGCCGCTGTGAGGCTGGACGTTGGCGTGCTCGGCCCCGAAGAGCTGCTTGGCGCGGGTGCGGGCGAGGTCCTCGACGCTGTCGACGTTGACGCAACCGCCGTAGTACCGGCGGCCGGGGTAGCCCTCGGCGTACTTGTTGGTGAAGTGGCTCCCCATGGCCTGCATCACGGGCCGGGATGCGTAGTTCTCGGAAGCGATGAGCTCCAGATGGTGGCGCTGGCGCTGGACTTCAAGCTCCAGGGCCTGGAAGATGGCAGGGTCGGCGACTCGCAGGGCCTCGTACATGGGCATGGCAACACCTCATAGGTTTCCGACAGAAATCTTCTCACAAGAAGCGCATAAAAGCGCGTTCCCGTCCGATCTGCCAAAATGAAAGGGAAAGGTGGCCCATGCCCATTCTGCCCCCCAGCGACGCCAGCGACCTGGAAAGCTTCGAACATCCCCTCGCCTCCCGGTACGCGTCCAAGGCGATGGTGAGGCTGCTTTCGCCCCTGTACCGCATGCGCGTGTGGCGCCGCCTTTGGATCGCCCTGGCCGAGAGCGAAGCCGAGCTGGGGCTGCCCGTGACGGCGGCCCAGATCGCGGAGATGCGGGCCACCCGGGACGCGGTGGACCTGGAAGCGGTGGCCCGCTTCGAGGCCTCGCTCCGCCACGACGTGATGGCCGCCATCCACGCCTGGGGCGAGCAGGCGCCCAGCGCCCGCCCCATCATCCACCTGGGGGCCACCAGTTGCTTCGTCACGGACAACGGGGACCTCCTCATCGCCCAGGAGGCCCTGCGGCTGATCCGTCGACGGCTGCAGGACGTCATCGCGGGCCTCCGGGACTTCGCTTCGGCCTGGCAGGACCAGCCCTGCCTGGGCTTCACCCATTTCCAGCCCGCCCAGCCCACGACGGTAGGCAAGCGCGCCACGCTCTGGCTCCAGGACCTGCTCCTGGACCTGGAGGACCTGGACCACGTGCTGCGCACGACGCCGGTGCGCGGCCTCAAGGGCGTCACCGGCACCCAGGCGAGCTTCCTGGAGCTCTTCGACGGCGATGGGGCCAAGGTGGACGACCTGGAGGCGCGGTTCTGCGCCAAGGTGGGCTGCGCGGCCATCCCCGTGTCGGGCCAGACCGCCACGCGCAAGCTGGAGGACCGCATCGGACAGGTGCTCTGCGGCATCGCGGCGTCGGCTTCCAAGTTCGGCTGCGACCTGCGGCTGCTGCAGCACCTGAAGGAGGTGGAGGAGCCCTTCGAGAAGAGTCAGATCGGCTCCAGCGCCATGCCCTACAAGCGCAACCCCATGCGAAGCGAGCGCATCGTGAGCCTCGCGCGCTTCGTGACCGGGCTCCTGCCCAGTTCGTACCAGACCACCTCCACCCAGTGGATGGAGCGCACCCTCGACGATTCCGCGCACCGGCGCCTCACCCTCAGCCAGGGGCTCCTGGCCGTGGACGCCATCCTGGTGCTGCTGCGCAACGTGACCTCCGGGCTGGTGGTGTACCCCCGCATGATCGAGGCCCGGCTCCAGTCGGAACTGCCGTTCATGGCGGCCGAACTCCTGCTCATGGAGGGGGTGAAGCGAGGGGGCGACCGACAAGATCTCCACGAGCGGTTCCGGGTGGCGTCCATGGAGGCGGGCCGGCGCATCAAGGAGGAGGGGCAGCCCAATACGCTTCTCCGGTTGCTGGCGGAAGATCCAGCGTGGAACATGAGCGAATCGGAACTGACGGGCCTCCTGGATGCCCGTCGTTTCACGGGCCGCGCCGGGGAGCAGGTGCGCGCCTTCCTGGCCCAGGAGGTGGCTGCCGCCCTGGCGGACCACGAGCCGGCCGATGCCGCTTCCGTACGTGTTTAGAAAGGTATTTCATGCTTAAGCTTGCCGTCATTGGCGCCGGAACCCTCCTGGGGCGGGAACTGGTGGACACCCTCGAAGCCCGGGATTGCTCGGTGCTTCCGCTCTCCCATGGCCCCACGACCGTGGAGGAGGAACTGGGGGACGTGGTCATCTTCGCGCCCAGCCCCGCCCTCCTGGAGGGGATCGAGCTGGTCATCCTGGCCGAGACGCCCCTTCCGGAGGTCCTGGAGGGCTTCCAGGGCCGCGTCCTGGACCTGCGCCCGGACGCGGAGCCCTCCCTGGACCCCATGCCCCTGCAGGGGGCCTGGCCCAAGGGCAAGCTCGCCCTGCGGAACCGCCCGGCGGTGGAGCAGGTGCTGGCCGCCCTTCCGAGGCTGGTTGGGGGCATCGGTGAGGTGGGGGGCACCCACCTGCGCTCCGTGGCCTTCCTGGGCGATAAGGGGCTGGACGGGCTCGTGGAGCAGACCCTTACGGTGCTGAATGGGGAGGATCCGGAAATCGAGAAACTGGGTTACCGGGCCGCCTTCGAGGTGATCCCCCAGATCCCCCGGGGCCGGTTCGTGGAGGTGCGGGTACCCGCCTTCCACGGGGACCTCCTGGTGTTGCACCTGACCGCGGCCCCCGGCGCGGTGCTCACCCAGCTGGAGGCGCCCCAGGGCGTCACCTGGTCGACCCACCCGCCCTCCTCCCGGGAGGTGGCGGTGACCCCCGAGCTGCTGGCCCACCTTGGGCTTACGGACGAGGGGCGCGCGGGCGTGCTCACCCTCGGCTTCGACCCCATCCTGTGGGGGACGCTCATGCCCGTGCTGCGTCTCCTCGAGCTCTAGGACCATGGCCAAGCATCTGGACGAACCGCATGACCGGGGGGACTTCTTCAAGTCCCTGGGCACCCTCATGGCCGGGTTCGTGGCCATGCGGGTGGAGGACGCCGTCACGGGGGCCGGTCCTTCCCTGCTGCGGCCGCCGGGGGCCCTGGACGAGTTCGATTTCCTGCTGGCCTGCACCCGGTGCGACAAGTGCATCGAGGCCTGCCCGCAGGACTCCATCCTGAAGGCCGGGGCCCAGACGGCCCTGGCCACGGGCACGCCGTACATCCTCACCCGGAACATGCCCTGCTTCCTGTGCACCTCCCTGCCCTGCATCACGGCCTGCCCCGACGGCGCCCTGGTGTGGCCGAAGCGGAAGGTGGGCGACCAGGCCCTGGAGGGCCCGCCCGCGGTGAAGATGGGCACCGCGCGGGTCAAGCCCCGGCTGTGCCTGACCTACGAGCGCGAGGGGGAGACCAGCCAGCCCTGCACCACCTGCGTGGACCGCTGCCCCTACCCGGGCGTGGCCATCCGCATGGGGGAGGCCAAGGAGGGCGCCCTGCCCCATCCCGAGGTGGTGGCGGAATTCTGCACCGGCTGCGGGCTCTGCTCCTTCGGGTGCCCCACCCCCGAACCCGCCATCGTGGTGGACGCGCGCTAGGGACGTTTGTTCCACGTGGAACAGGCGGTTCAGATCCCGTATTCGGACCAGCGCCGGCCGATGCGCTCCAGGATGGCCTCGGGGAACACCAGGTCCCGGGGCCATTCCCTCTGGAAATTGTCCATCTTCAAACTCTTGCGGGTGGCGTCGATGCCGACCTTGCTGCCGAAGGCGAAGCGGTCGCTGCTGTGGTCCAGCACGTCCAGGGGGCCCTCGGTGAAGAGGAGGTCCCTGCGGGGGTCCACGTTGCTGGTGACCCGGAAGAGCACCTCATTGGCGTCGTGGGGATCGATGTCCTCGTCCACCACCACAATGCCCTTGGTGAACATCATCTGGCCCGTGCCCCAGATGGCGTTCATGACTTTTTGGGCGTGGCCGGGGTACGCCTTGCGGATGGCCACGATGGCCAGGTTGTGGAAGCCGCCGGCCGGAGGCAGGTGCATGTCCACCACCTCGGGAAGGACCATCTTAAGTAAGGGCAGGAAGATGCGTTCGGTGGCAAAACCGAGGTAGGCGTCCTCCTGGGGGGGGCGCCCTACGATGGTGGCGGGGTAGACCGGGTTCCGGCGGTGGGTGATGGCTTCCACGTGCAGGACGGGATAGTCGTCGGCCAGAGAGTAGTATCCCGTGTGGTCCCCGAAGGGGCCTTCCCGGCGCAGTTCCGCGGGGTCCACCCACCCTTCGATGACGATCTCGGAGTCCGCGGGCACCTCCATGTCGTTGGAGACGCACCGCACCATCTCGACGCCTTCGCCCCGCAGGAATCCGGTGAACATGATCTCCGAGAGGAAGGGCGGCAAAGGCGCGGTGGCCGCGTACGACAAGGCGGGATCGCCGCCCAGGCTCACGGCCACGGGCATGCGCTCTCCGGGAGCGTAGCCGTGGCGGGCGCGGGCGCCGTCATGGTGGAGCTGGGTGTGGAAGCCCAGGGTGTGGTCGTCGTAGACCTGGAGGCGGTACATGCCCATGTTCCGCAGGCCGCTCTTGTGGCGCGTGTGGCTCAGGCCGAGGGTGATGAAGGGGCCGCCGTCCTCGGGCCAGGTGGTGAGCACGGGAAGGCGGGAGAGGCGGGCCTCCTCGCCGCGCCACACCACCTCCTGGCAGGCGCCCTTGCGCACGGTCTTCGGCATCCAGGCCCCCACCTCGGCCAGCACAGGCAGCTTGGAGAGCTTGTCCAGGAAGCTCGCTCCGGGCTTGGGCATGGCCTCCTGGATGAGCTTCTCGATGCGCGCGGCCACGGCGTCCAGGCCCCGGGGATCGCCGTCCACGCCCAGGGCCATCTCCATGCGGCGGAGACTGCCGAAGACGTTCATGGCCACGGGCATGGTGGCGCCCTTGACGTTCTCGAACAGGAGCCCCTTCCCTCCCCCGGGGGCCTTGCTGACGCGGTCCGCGATGGCGCCGGCCTCCAGATGGGGATCGACCTCGGCGCGGACGCGGGCGAGCTCGCCGCGCGCGTCCAGCCGGGTCAGGAAGCTCTGGAAGTCCTGGGTCATGGTGCACCTCGAGCACCAGTTTCCATGGAAACGGGCTGCGGAGGCAACGCGGGTCTAGCTAGATGGTTTCCAGGAGCCAGGGCGCCTTGGCCACGGGGGCGGCCTGGATGTCGATCCAGCCCGCGGGGAGCGGGTTGCCGGTCCTGCCGTTGTGGTGCAGGGTGAGGAGCTTCATGCCCTTCTCGACCCGGTCGCCCACGTTGGCGTGCACCTCGATGCCGATGCCCAGATCCAGGACGTCGTCCTTGGAGGAGCGTCCGCCGCCCATCTCCATGGCCTTGATGCCCAGGCACCGGCTGTCCACGGCGTGGATGTAGCCGCTCGTCTCGGCCAGGATGTCCTCGCGGTGGGCGGCGCCGGGCAGGAGGCTGAAGTCGTCCAGGGCCGCGGCGTTGCCGCCGTTGGCGGCAACCCAGGCGCGGTAGGTGGCCATGGCCCGGCCCGACGCGACGCTGTCGGCCACGAGGGCCCCGGCGGCGGCGAGATCGGCCGCGGCGCCGCCCAGGATCAGCATCTCGGCCGCAAGGCGGAAGCTCATCTTCGCCAGGTCGGAACCGGCATGCATGCCCTTGAGGATCTCCACGGACTCGATCACCTCCATGGCATTGCCGATGGCCCGGCCCAGGGGCTCCTCCATGCGGGTGATGAGGGCCTTGATCTTCATGCCGTGGGCCTGGCCCACGGCAACCATGCTTTGGGCCAGGGTGCGGGCGTCGTCCAGCGTCTTCATGAAGGCACCGCCGCCGCACTTCACGTCCAGCACGAGGGCATCGGAACCGCCCGCGAGCTTCTTGGACATGATGCTGGCGGTGATGAGGGGGATGGACTCCACGGTGGCGGTGACGTCGCGCAGGGCGTAGAGCTTGCGGTCCGCGGGGGTGATGTCGCCGGTCTGGGCGCTGTTGGCGAAGCCGGTTTCGCGCAGGCTCTGACGGAATTCGTCCTGGCTCAGCTCCACCTTGAGTCCGGGGATGGCGGCGTACTTGTCCACGGTGCCGCCGGTGTGGCCCAGGCCGCGGCCGCTGAACATGGCGCAGGGGATGCCGCAGGAGGCCACGATGGGCCCGAGGATCAGGGTCGTCTTGTCGCCCACGCCGCCCGTGGAGTGCTTGTCCACCTTCACGCCGGGCACGGAGGCGAGGTTGACCTTGTCGCCGGAGTCCCGCATGCCCAGGGTGAGGGCGAGGGTCTCCTCCACGTCCATGCCGCGCCAGCAGATGGCCATGAGGAGGGCCGCGCTCTGCTCGTCGGGCACGGTGCCGCGGGCGGCGCCATCGACCCAGAAGGCGATCTGCTCGGGGGTGAGCTTTCCGCCGGTCTTCTTCGTGTAGATGAGATCGTACATTCTCATGGCTGGTACCTCCGCGCGGGGACCGGGACCCGGTCCGCCGGGCCCCCTCCCTCGATTCGAATGGGCCTAGACGCCCTGGAGCATGCGCTCCACGGCGGGATCGGCCTGCGTCTTGAAACGGGCCTTGTAGTCCGCGAAATCCTTCAGGGCCTGGCTGCGGTCACCCTTGAGGCGGTCGGCGTCCAGGAGGGTGGTCCAGAAAAGGGGTGCCCAGGCCTGGTCGGGATCCGCGTCCTTGCGCAGGGAGCCCAGGGTGGACAGCGCCTCGGCGCCCTGCCCCATGGCGACCTGCTTCTGGGCCAGCCGCAGCTTGCCCCAGGCGTCTCCCGCCTCGGCGGGAATGGCGCCCTTCCCATCCAGCTGGAGCTTCCAGGAGGCCAGGATGCCTTCGGTGGTGGTCTTCTCGGAACCCGGTGCGCTGCGCACCAGGGCCTCCAGCTGCGGAAGCTTTTCGCGCATGCGCTTCTCGACCTCGGCGGCGGGCAGCGGTTCGGTGCTGTCGCCCGTGACTTCCAGCTGCAGGTTGGCGAGCTCGCTCTCGTGCCGCTCGATGCCCGCCGCACGCCAGTACCTGAATCCGAACACCACGGCGCCGAGGCCGAACACGACCCCCGCGGTGATGAGCATGGGCTTGAGCAGACCGGTCTGGATATCCTGCCCCGACGCGACCTTCTTCTGGAAGGCCTGCAGGCTCTGGGCCGGCTTCTGGACCTGGATGACCTTGTTTTTGCTGTTGGCAGCCATGGACGACACTCCGAACATTCAAGCATGCCCGACCGGCCCAGGTTTCGCACTTGAAAACTGGTGGGCGCCTGATACGATGGAACGCTAGGCCCGGATAGCTCAGTTGGTAGAGCAATGGACTGAAAATCCATGTGTCGGCGGTTCAAATCCGTCTCCGGGCACCAACAAACTCAACAACTTAGCCCTGGAAGCCCTCCGGGGCTTTTTTGTCGTTGCTCTACGGTTGCTCTACGAGTTCAAAGGCCGAGAGGTGGCCTTCGGGCAAATTGCCAGGGGCGAGGGGTGGGTTTTCGGGACCAACGGCGCCCTTTGGCCTCACCCAGCCTGGGCAACCCGAGCAGTGATGGTGTTGCCCATCCCCGCCTTTGCAGACGGATGCCTGGGGGAAAACGCTCAAGACTCGCGCGGGCTAAGCATTACGGCGTGAAATACATTTGAATTAATGGAATTATTTGCAGTCTTACGCTGGATCAGGCGGAAGAAATTTCCGGATTTACTCTTGTATGAGGCGTTTCCCACGCGGGGAAATTTTAGCTAATTACAATTTGTGGACGGTTTTTCAAATTTTTGGGATCATTTTCCAAGGTCTTCGGCGTATCGCCTCGAACATGAGAAAGCCGCCCTGGACCGCCGAGAACAGTGTGTTTGTTAGCCCGGCCCTTCCATTGGGTGGGTAGGCCGTGCATGTCACTTTTCACCCATTGGGAGACCCCCATGAATCGGATCCAAAATCAGTCAGCCCCTTTTCGCCAGGCTGTATCTGTCAACGAGTTCTGCAATGCCTGGAGCATCGGGCGGACTCATTTCTACGCCCTGGTCAAGGCCGGGGAAATCCGCGTGATACGCCTGGGGCGTCGGACGTTGGTGCCTTGCTGTCAGGGCGAGGAATGGCTCCAGAAGGCCATCTCCTAGGAAAAGGGACCTGGTCCATTACCCTCAAGGCGTTCATCCCAATGACCTCAAGACCTCCCTTTCTTGGTACAACAGCAACAACTCCGTACATCCCCGCCCCCGCCGTGCTCCCTCCGGAACGACAAAGGGCGTATGACGCCCGCATGAAGCTCGCCATGGCGTTGCGCCTCGCTGGCCTTGCTTCCGCGTCGCTCAAGCTGGGGCGATGCTGTACTGCCAAGCGGGTGGTGCGGTCTGTCCAGCGACAAAACTATTGACCCCCCAGGCGTCAAAACTATTGACCCCCCTCCCGGGGTCCTTGGGGACTTAAGGCGGCCAGCGAAGCGTAGCCGCCGGGTCCGATTTCAAAGCGAAAAAGATCCCATGCTGATGATGGCTTCATGCCAGCGGCCCGTGTGGGAAACGCGTAGCGTTTTCCAGCCGAAGGCCACGGGTGTGGAAAGGTTGTTGACCCGGAGGGCGCCCCGCAGGGGCGTTTCCTGTGTGACCCGGAGGGCGAGCGCAGCTCGTTCCGCGCAGCGGAATCCAGCAGGAAATCCATCAGCCTTTCCATTCCCGTGCACGGGCCGCGGGCGGGTGGGTCGCGAACTCGAATTGAGTGCATCAGGCACCTATTTCCCTTTCCCAGGCACAGAGGCCTCGATATCGGTGGACCGGAATAGGCCGGCCTTCCGTTTTTCCCGTAGACGGTAACTCTCCCCCTTCACCGTGATCACGTGGCTGTGATGGAGGAGGCGGTCCAGGATGGCCGTTGCCAGAACCGGATCCCCGAATACCTCGCCCCAATTGCCCACAGGCTGGTTGCTGGTGAGGATCATGCTTCCCTTCTCGTAGCGGCGGTTCACCAACTGGAACAGAAGGTTGGCCGCTTTGCGCTCAAAGGGCAGGTATCCGATTTCATCGATGATCAGCACGGCGGGCTTGGCTAGGTGGGAGAGCCGTTCCTCCAGGTGGCCCTCGACCTCCGCCCGCATTAACTGGGCGACCAGACCCATGGCTGGGACGAACAGGCAACTTGCGCCATGCTCGATGACCTTCCGGCCGAGGCCGATGGCCAGATGGGTCTTACCCACCCCTGGAGGGCCCAGCAGGAGCACGTTCACGCCCGAGGCGATGAACCGGCCTGTCTCCAGTTCCCTGACCAACTTGCGGTCGATGGATGGCTGGAGGCTGAAGTCGAAGTCATCCAGGGTCCGGCTCAGGGGGAAATGCGCGATCTGCGTGACCATGCGGGTCCGCTTCTGGTTTTTGCTGGCGACCTCCTCGGTGAGGAGGTTGTCCAGGAAGTCCAGATAGCTGCCTTCTCCTCGTGCTGCCTGGTCCAGGAGGCTTTCCAGGCAGTCACGGGTGGAGGTGAGCTTTAATCGGGTCAGGTGACTCGTGACCCGCTCCAACTGTGGGTTTACGACCACCGCTCACCCCCAGCCGCTTCCTCGTAGATACCCAGAGGACGAGCCAGCTCGTTGGGCGCCGGCTGCCTGAAGGTTTTGGCGACGAGTCCCTCCATGTGGCCGGGATCCTCGATGTCCTGGTGCCGCCCCTCCCGCTGGAGATGTTCGGCGACCACCTTGCCTCGCCAGCGGATCGCCACTTCCCCGCACTGCACCTCCAGGTCCACGGTCTGGCCCACCAGTTTGAAAGGCACACTGTAGCGGTTGGTATCCAACTCGACCCGGCAATCCCCTGTGACCTTCCGGGTAAGGCGCCTGGTTTTCAGGTAGCTCGGATGACTACCAATGCTTGTCAGGACGCCCCTTTCAGTTTCAAACCTGTCGATGGGTCGCTCAAAGGTGGTTCCGTGGAGCCGGACGTCGGCCACGTTGCCCATCCACCACTCCAAGTGCGCATCCAGTGCCTCCCAGCTTTCGTAGCCGAGGCGGCCCAGGGCGTTGGACTTCACGTAACCCACCCCGCTTTCCACCTTGCCTTTGGTCCGGGCCCGGTAGGGCCGGCAGGCCCTGGGTTTCATGCCCCAGTGGCGGCAAAAGGCCACGAATTCCTTGTTGAACCTGGGGGTGTCCTCCTCCCAGGCGATCACCAGGGCTTTGGCGTTATCGACCAGGCACTCATCAGGCACTCCGCCGAAGTGGGCCAGGGCGGCTTCCAGGCCCGATAGCCAGTGGACTTGCCGCATGCCCGGGTAAACCCGGGCGAAGGTCCTCCTTGAGTAGCCGAGCGTGGCCACGAACACGAATGCTTTGACCTGATCCTCCCCAACCTGGATCCACTTTTCGCCGAAATCGATCTGCATCTGCCGGCCAGGGCTGGTTTCGAAGCGAAGGGTGGCCCGCTCCGCGTTATACAGTTCTGCTCGAAGGTCCTCGACGGCTCGCTCCACGGTGCGAAGCGAGACCAGGACGCCCTGCTCGGCCAGTTCCTGCCTAAGCACATCGGCGTTGCGGACGCCTGCCGCATACCGGCCCCGGACCCATTGAAGGTGATCCTCCAGAGACCCTGGCCGGCCTGTCACGGGCCGTGGAGCGTCAACGCCGCGTCTGAGCCATTCGCGGACGGTGTTCCTGGCCCAGCCCATCTCGCGGGCGATAGCCTTGATGCTCCAGCCCCGACCGTGCAGAGCAAAGAGCACCTGGATTTGACGTTCATCGAGCACTGGAACCCCCGAACCTCTAGATTCGGGGCCAACTACCTGTATTTCCATCTCTCCTCCCTTGCGAGGGGGGGGTCAATAGTTTTGTCGCAAGGGGGTCATTTTCGGATGTCGCCTAACACGGTCCTCCTCCGGGGAGCGCCTTGAGCCGTTAGGGTGCCACGCGGCCTATTGCCCTTACTGCGCCATCGTTCGGAGGCAGACCCTTTTCTCCCGTCTGGAGCCCTGGGTAGCCCGCCACCTCGGAATCAGCGGTTGCCTGGTTTTCGTCACGATCGGATTCCCCGCGGCCCCGGATCCTCTCTCCACCCGCCTGGACGACCTAGCCCGGGAGGTCCGTGCCTTCGCGGCAACCAGGCCATGGCGGGAGCATTACCAAAAGGGCGCCGGCGTTATTCTTGCCCTGGAAGTGAGTGCCGGCGGGGCTGGGCAAGGCCATCCCCACGCCCACCTCGTGGCGTTCGGTCCAGATGCAGATGGGGTCGAGAACTTCGTGGACTGGATGCTGGGCCGCATCCACACGCGTTTTCCCGCCTCCCTTGACCCTCCTGACCGCCAGAACTTTCAAAGGAATCAGGAATGGCGGAGAGCCTTGAGCTACGTCCTCAAAGGGAGTACACCGACTCATTGTTGGCCTGTGGACCTCCTCCTGGAGGCCATCCCCGTGCTAGCCAATGGAAGGCGCCTCCTGACCTTCTATGGCCTCACAAAAAGGCCGGGAGGTTGGGCAAGGCCAAACAGCAAAGCCAAGGCTCTGGCCACCAGGATGGCATCTTAACCGCCGTCATCCCGGCTTGTTGGGAATCGCGGTCGAGGCTAAATACCGGGGATCTTTCTTCTGGCCAAAGGCCGCCAGGAGGGCCAAGCAAGTGCTCATGCAATTGCATGAAGTGGAGGCCCTGGGATCCGCCGAAGGCATGAGGCGCTGCCGCACCATATGCTTGGAGGGCTATGAAGGAGGTCCGGTGAAATTGTTAGATTACCGTCACCGTGAGGGGGGCGCTCAAGAAAACGGGTCTGGGCCCCGGGCCCTTTTGGGCCGGAAGAGCCGGCTATTCCGTCTATTCACCGCCCCAGGGCCTGGCGTCGTATCCGGTCCCCTCCGACCAGGGCCAGGTTAGCCAGCCCTGAAACCGGCCATTGTCCATGCAAGGATAGGCCAGGCTGGTTGGCCATAGTTCCAAGTCGAAGCTGCACCGGTGCCAGCAATATCGATTGCCCTCGTGCGGGTGGAAAACCAGGTTTTGGAGGCGGTGGTTGGACCACTCCTGGAACTCTTCAATGATGGCCAAGGCCTCGGCCTCGGTGGCCTCGCACAGTTCGCGCCACCTGGGACTGGCGCGGCCGGCGGGGAGAAACACCACGAATCCCTCCGCCTCGCTGGGCTCACAGCAGGGGCAGATGGCCTGATTGCCATAGAACACGCCGGTGGCCCATTCGACGATGACGGAAGGCGAGGGGGCGGCAAGACGGATTGGGAAAGCTCGCGTCTTGGCGGTCCTGGCTGGGAATCGCGTGGGTCCGGTCATAACACCTCCTTGCATACGGGCCCCGGGCGTCGGGGTCGCGGGCAAATGGAGGGGGAAGGTGGATCAGCGTGCGGGAACCATGGCCCATGATACCGGCTGCCCGTCCCAAAAAGCCGAATGAGGCCTTATCCTGACCGTCGTTTTCCGGGGGGGGAGGCTGGCGCTTCGGAAATGGCAGGGCCGACGTCAAGAGGAGAGAAATTCCCTGGCTATTCCCAGGTCGCCTGGCTGAATCCCAGGGTTCGGCTGTTTTCCGAAATACTTCGGCGGAGCCTGTCGGAGGCGCCCTCTGGATAGTGCGCCATGATGTTGATCTTGATTTCCACTTGGCCTTGGGGATCCTGGGCCAGTAGGGCGATGATTTCGTCCGAGAGCTCAATCAAGCGCATCCGTGCGGTGGAGGCCTTGACCTCCGTGGCGCCGAAGAATGTGTGGTACTGGTTGCCAGGGGTTGGCGGCTGCGGGGTTCCCGGGACTGGTCCCGGGGGCAGGCCGGGATGCGTCTCGGGTGAAGGCGAAGTACCACCCGGCGGATTCACATGGGGCTCAGGCACCTGGGGCGCAGGGACCTGGGCGGCGGCCACTCGCTGGGCCTCCGCAGGCTCGATGAGCAGAAGCGCATCGTCCACCTGCACCAGGCCGGAACCCCATTGGAAGCCCTCGTAGGTTGTCCCGGCCTTGCCGAAGGCGGTCCCGAAGAACTCCTTGGCCGAGGCCCCGGCGCTGATGGCGCCATTGAGCACCCAACGATCCTTGAGGCGGGGCAGGTAGAGGTATTTCTGACTGTCCTCCCAGAACGTTGCGGCGGCGACCTCCTTGACCTCACCCTTCCAGTAGTAGGTCTGGAGGGCCTTTCGCAGGTGGATGGGCGACCATGTCTCGATGACGAGCTCGTTTTCTCGACAGACCCGTTCCAACTCGGCGGTCAGGGTCGCGCCAGCCACGTTCAAGGGGAACGGCTCCAGGTCGAGGGCGCCGGCCGGGTCGAACTGGATGGGGCAGAGAAGCCACTTGAAACATTCCCGGACCACCTTGGGCAGCACCTCGCTGGCCGTCTGGTGGTCCTTCCTTGCCTGCCGCACCTGGAGCTGGTCGAGATTCAGGCGGTGGTTCTCCACGTCGTCCAGGATGGATTGCCAAGCCAGGACGGTCTTGAGGGCATCCTTGAGCCGGGCCAGGGTGTCGAAGTCCGCGGCCAGGAAGAGCACTCGGTTCGCGCGGTGCCGGGGCTGGGAGCCGTGGTTGCGCAGGTAGTCCTCCACAGCCTCCCGGGCGATCCGCGGTTCCTTCCGGCTGAAAAAGGCCGCGGGCGGCAGTACCACCAGGCGCAGGTGGGAATCGTCCGGAACGTCCCCGTGGGCCGTGAAGACGTGGACCCCGTCGAAGAAGGATTGGGCGATCAAGGTCCGGGTGACCGCCTGGGCCAGCTTGGGGCGGACCTCCTGGGCCTCGTCCAGGCGCTTCTTGCGCTCCTCCATCTCACGCCGGAGGCCGGCCCGGGTGTCGAACCAGTAGCGGGTGGAATCCTGGCTCCGGTCGCCGCTGGTGTGCAGGTGGTGAGTCACGTCCACCAGCCGGTTCAAGGCGTCGCCATAGGTGGAGAGGGACTGGCCGGGTTGGAGGCAGCCCAGGAGGGCATGGGCGCGGTCCAGGCCGTCAGTGACCGGCCGCTTGGTGGCAGCCGAGGCGGGGGCGGTACCCAGGAACAGGGTGCGGGCCACACGCTTGGCCGCCTGGATGGCCCCGAACCGGGTCTCCCGGGCCTCCAGTTCGGTGGTCGCCGCTCGGTCCCCGTCGATGTCACGCTCCAGGACCGGGTCCCAGCCGGTGGGCAGGTAGTAGATCAGTTCGTTGCGTACCGAGGGGTCGTAGAGGGGCAGGCTGCCGGGCAGGATCATCAGGTCTTGGTTCTGGTCCGCCCACAGCCGCTGGATGACTTTGGCCATGAGTTTGAGCACGCCGCGGGTACGCTGAAAGCCGTCGATGCCGGACCAGTCCTCGTAGAGGCGGTCGAACACCTCCGGGTGCAGGGGGTAGGCTTGGTCCAGGCGGTCGTAGTAATGGGCCTCCTGGGTCCGGTTGGGCAGCTTGGCGCCCTCCTGCTTGTAGGCGGCGGCGAAGGCCCGGCATACCGCCTCCTGGGCTGCGCGGTCCTTCACCGGCTCGAACAGGCGGCGCCGGACAATCTCGAAGGCCTCCTCGGTGGCCACGGGCTTCCAGAGGGCCTGGACCCGGCCGAAGGTCTTCTCCAGGGCCTTGAGGGAGGCCACACCGGCCTTCTGGCTGCCCGCCTCCACCTCGGATTCCGGGAGGGAGGCCAGGAGGATGGCGTTGGGCACCTGCTTCACCGATTCGGTGAGGGCCTGGAGGAAGCTCATGTTGCTGTCGTAGGTCCCCCCGGGGAGGGACTTGCCGTCCTCGAACTGGCGCACGTAGGCGACCAGCTCGTCCATCAGGATCACGCAGGGGGCGGCCTGGGCCAGCAGGGGCAGGAGAGCCTGCTTACCCGGGGAGGTGCCATTGGTGTCCGCCTCCCGAACCCGGGCGAAGCCCTCTTCGCCGCCCAACTGCCAGGCCAGCTCCCCCCATAGGGTGCGGATGGTCAGGCCGTCGTGGGTGCGGGCTTGGCCCGGGGATAGGTAGTTGCCATCCAGGACGGCGATCCGGGCGACTGGGATGCCCTTGAGGCCGGCCCGGTCCAGGAGGGAGGGAATGCCGGGCAGGTCCTGGGTGGCGCAGCCGCCCTTGGCAAGGTGGTAGACGGCCAGGAGGGTATGGGTCTTGCCGCCGCCAAAGGCGGTCTGCAACTGGAGTACCGGGTCCCCGCCCTGGCCATTGAGGCGATGGGCCACGGAGGTAAGAAGCAGGCGCATACCCTCGGTGATAAAAGTCCGCTCGAAAAAGGCCCGGGGGTCCAGGTAGGTGATGGAGGATCGACCTTCATGCACGGCCATGAGGTCCGCGGCGAACTCCGCCTGCTGGAGGGTACCCTCCAGGACATCTCGGTGGGGAACGGCAAGCTCACGCCAGGGCTTTAGCATCGGGGGACTCCCGGGTTGGATTGCGAGGGGATTGCGTGGAATTCATGTTCTTTTATTGCAAGAGAAAGGCGGTAGGGAAGGCGAAACGCGGCAATATCGGTGGCATTTTTGACGACCATGGAGCAGCAAGTTTAGCTAGCTGAAAGAAGGCCCATCTCTATGGCAACCCGCGAGAGGCCGGAAACGAAAACCTGAAAGCTCTGGGAGAGGTTCTTGTGGGGGTGTAGGGATTCCCCCATGAGACGCGCGCCCTGAATCTTCTGGAAGTTCGGCACCAGTCTTTCCACTTCCTTGGACGGCTTTTGCCAAGCGTCTGGGTCACCGATGCGCTTCTTGATGGAATCAACTTCCAATGATGTCGCATCAAAGGCCGAAGCAAGTGCTGGAAGATCGCCCAGGTACCAGGCCTCCAGTTCCTGGCATACCAAGCGAACCAGGGTGTCTTGGTGTCCCGCAGCCGCGGCCATGGCCACCAGACGGGCCTTGACCTCTTCACAGGGGCGGTTGTCATTGTCCTCGACCAACACGAAACGGGCCCCGGGTTCCCGCCATGCCTTGAGTTT
>MTLC01003722.1_pt1 | contig 16354 bp, 12 predicted proteins | sample 1982451 | NCBI WGS metagenome assembly MTLC01 (sample SAMN05710165, study PRJNA340218) | biofilm metagenome | isolation source: sample SPH anode biofilm adapted to +100 mV | place: USA | collected 2012-02-03 | reverse complement strand
CCGCCACTGACGCCTCCGGGAAACGAAAAGCCCCCTCCGGCGACGGAGGGGGCTTTTTCCGTTTCAGTGCGCGGCGGCGCGGTTCCGGCGGTGGGCCAGGGTGGCCCAGACGAGGAACGCCGTCTCGACCAGGGCGGCCAGGACCATCCACTTGACCACGGGGGAGTCTCCCATGCCGTAGGAGTGCATGCCGGTGGACAGGACGAAGTTCACCCCCAGGTAGGTCATGAGGATGGTCTGGAAGGCCACGATGCTCACGGCGGCCACGCCGAACGTGCCGATCTGGCGGTCCAGCTTGGCGTGGAGGATCGCCATGTAGGCCAGGAAGGCCACCAGGGACCAGACCTCCTTGGGATCCCACCCCCAGTAGCGCCCCCAGGAGGAGGCCGCCCACACCGATCCGGTGATGATGCCGGTGATGAGCAGGATGTTGCCGATGAACATGTAGTTGTACAGGAGGTCGTAGAGGCGGCCGGGCAGCTCAACGTTGCGGGGCGCGAAGATGGCCGTGCCGATCTGCATGTGGGCCACCACCAGGCCCAGGGCCAGCACCGCGTAGCCCACCATGATGATGGGCACGTGGATGGCCAGCCAGGGGGTTCCCGCTAGCACCGGCGCGATGGGATGGATGAAGCGGTCGATGGGCAGCAGGTCCGTGAGGGCCATGGTCAGGGCCGCCATGAAGGCCGCGTTGAGCACCACGACCCGGTTGCGGATGAAGGCGTAGGCGATGACGGCGAAGAGCCCCACCCCCCAGGCCAGGAACAGCAGGGATTCGTACATGTTGGCCGCCGGGATGCGGCCGCCCACGGCCCAGCGCAGCTGGATGCCCCAGGTCATGAAGCCGAAGCCCCCCAGGAGCAGCACGAACGCCGCACGGTCCAGGAGCCGGCTCCCCCGGATCCAGCCCGCGAGGCAGACCCCCAGGGAGCCCAGCAGGATGATCCAGGACCAGCGCACCGGGTTCAGGCGGTTGTAGAAGACTTCCCGGTCCATGGCCGCCTCGGAGGGCCACCCCTCCAGGCGCGGACCGGCCATGAGGGCGGCGTAGGCCTCCTCGGGATTGCCCTGCACGCCATGCCATTTGGCCTTTTCGTCCCCGGCGACGGGAATGGGCAGGATGCCATCGTTGAGGATCAGGCCCTGCATGGCCAGGAGCCGGCGCTCCAGGGCCTCGGCCTCGGCCAGGACCCCCGTGCGGGGCCGGTCCTGCATCTCCGCCAGGTGGACTTCCCTGCGCAGCTGCAGGAAGGACGGGTTGCGGATCAGGTCCATGAAGGCGGCGTGGCCGGTGCCCGGGGGCAGTCCGATGGCCTGGGCCAGCTCCGGGGAACCCACCTTCACATGCGGGGCGATGGCGGCCTCCCGGGGCTGGGCGATCCAGCCCGCGACGAGGGTGGCGGGGTCCTGGCCCTGCCAGCGGTGGGAGCCGGTGACGGTCCACACCTGCTCCCGGGCCAGGGTGTCCAGGGGCATGGTCCGCCCGTCGTGCTGCACCGGCATGCGGCGCAGGCGCTCCACGGTGGGGTTGGAGGCGGACAGGGCCGCGGAGGAGAGCACCAGGAGGGCCAGGAGGGCGTTGGCGCCCGCGGCACGGGCCTGGCCGAAGCGGGTGAAGAGCACCACGATCATGCCCGCGATGAGGGCGGCGTAGCCCGCGAAGACGATGACCTCTCCTGGATCCCGGGAAACGGAGAGGACGGTGGCCTCCCGGCCCTCACGCTGCTGGTAGCTGGACTGGTACAGGGCGTAGCCCCGGTACCGCAGTTCGTGGTTCATCCAGATGCGGGCCGGGAACGAGCGGCCCGTGTCCCGGTCGGTGATGCGCACGTGGCTGGCGAATCCCGCCGGGCGCATGGTGCCCGGGTAGACATCCACGACGAAGTCGTCCAGGGTGACGTTGAAGGGCAGCTCATGGTGGCCGCCGGGCTGGCCCTGGGGCGCGGCCAGCTCCACGACGGCCCCGGTCTGGCCCTCCCACAGGGAGAGCCGGCCTTCCACCTTCCCGAAGTAGGTGATGCAGGCCCCCGCGAAGATGAGGAGCACGGATGCGTGGGTGAGGACGAAACCCACCCGCTTTTTCGACCAGGGGAAGAGGTCGGCCAGGGACATGGCCAGGTTGAGGGCCAGCAGGCCCTGCAGGCCCAGGAACCACCAGGCGTAGTACACGAGCCTGCCCGCGGCCTCGGCCCCGGCGCGGGTTTCCACGATGGTGCCGGCCGAAAGTCCCACCAGGACCAGGCACAGCAGGATGACGGCGAGCCTCAAGGAGGCCAGGAATGCGAACAGTTTCTTCATGGAACCTCTCGTAGGCCTGCGGGGAGGCGGTGAAACAGCGAGGGACGTCTCTCCCGTCGGTTCAGTGGAGATTGGGCCTCTGCTTGGCGGTCACGCGGTCCTTCAGGGTCGCGTACTGGGCCGCGTCCATGATGCCCCTGGTGACGAGGTTCGCCTTGCTGAGGATGGGGCGGGCCTTGATGATCTTGTCGGCCTGCTCGGCGCTGAGGCCGGGCAGGGTCATGAGCTTTTCCTTCGTGGCCCGGTTGAGGTCCACCAGGAGTTCGCCCATGCGGGCGGCAGTGCTGAGCTTGGCGTGGGGCGCGGGCGTCGCGGCCTTGGCCTTGCCGGCCTTGGGAGCCGGCTGGGCCTTCCTGGGCGTTTCCTGGGCCGAGGCGGCGGTGACGAGAAGAAAGGCGGAAAGGGCGGCGGATCGCAGGTGGGACATGGGAACCTCGAGGCTAACATTGTCCGGCTCCGGCCTCCGGGGTGTCAAACCCGCCCAAGGCCCGTCCGGGGTGGTCATTGAAAAGGCCCGGGCGTTTTTGCGCCCGGGCCTCGGCCGTGCCGGAGGGGATCCCCCCCGGCGTCTACGTTACTTGTGGACCTTGACGGGATCCAGTTCGGAACCGGCGCCATGGCAGACGGCGCAGGACTCGCCGGCTACGTTCAGGGCGGTGCGGGCCACGCCGATCTGGCCGCCGTTCAGGGTCATGTGGGCCTTGGCGGGCGTGCTCTGGTGGCAGCTCACGCAGGCGGCGGTGAACGGGGTGGTCAGGGTGTCGAAGGCGTTCACGGTGCCGAGGGAAGCCTTGGCGGCCGCGGTGGTGGTGAGGGACGCGGGAGCGACGTTGTTGGCCATCTCGCGGGTCGCCAGCAGGTTGCCGGTGGGAACGTTGTAGCCGTTGTAGGTGTGGCAGCCCTGGCAGGTCTTGAGGTTGCCGGGGTAGCCAATGTTGCCGCCGTCGATGACGTTCACGGCGCCGCCGGAGAGGCGGTCACGCACGATCTTGAAGGAGACGGCGCGTTCCTTGCCCATGTGGATGCCGTGGATCATGTCCTTGAGGTTGTTGGAAACCTGGGGCATCTTCAGGCCGACCTGGGCGCCGACGACAACGGGGTTGCCCGCGACGAAGTCGAGCCCGGTCCAGGCCTTGAGGCTGGCCTTCTCGGAGGCGGAGAACTTGTTGGCGGTGTAGTAGTCGCTCAGGGCTTGGTCGTCCATGCCGCGGCCGGAGGTGACCAGGCCGGGGTTGTGGCAGACGGCGCAGGTCTGGACGTCGTAGACCCGGTTGCCGCCGTGGCCTTCGAACCACTCGTGGCAGTTGAAGCACTTGGAGGAATCCGCGGCGATGCGGCGGGCGGTGTCGCCGGTCACGGTCTTGGTGACGGCGATGGCGTGCCGGGCGGCGGCGGGGGCGACCTGCGTGAAGTAGCCCTGCAGGCTGACGGTGCGCATCTTGGCGCCGGCGGGGAAGGCCTTGGCGGCGACGATGTTGGCGGTGTAGTAGCCGTCGGCGTCACGGGCGGACAGGGTGCCGGTGGTAGCCGAATTGTTGGTGTTCAGGAGGCTGGCGATGGAGATCGTCGGCGGCTGGTAGTTGGTGGAGGCCTGGGTGAAGTCGGCCTTCAGGTTGTTGAAGTCGATGGGAGCCGCCTGGCCCGTGGCTTCGGGCATGGCCCAGCCCAGCAGGAAGGTGGGGCTTCCGGTGAAGCCGGTGAGGGGGTTGGCCAGGCCGGCGGCGGCGTCCAGGAAGGTGACCGGGGTGCCGTCCTGCTTGATGCGGAACTTGATGGTCATCGCGCCGCCCGAGGTGGCCTGGGTGACGGTGGCCACTTCATAGGTGAAGTTGGCCAGGCCCGCGGCGACGACGGGGTTGTGCTTGGTGACGTTCTGGGTCATGTGGTAGACCTTGATGTCGTCAGCCTTGTGGCACAGGGAGCAGGTGGAGTCGTCCGTGAGGGCGCCGCTGCCCACGTGGGTGGCCCAGTCCACGTTGTCGTGGCAGGAGCCGCAGGCGATGCGGGAGGGCTTGGAGGCGTAGTTCTCGGCCTGGGGCGCGTTGGAGTGGCACTTGATGCACATCTTCTGGCCGTTGTCCAACATGGAGTAGCCCATGGCGTTGGGCGTGACGCCGGCGTAGTTGTAGCCGGTCTTGGTCAGGGAGGAACCCTGGTGGATGCGGTGGATCATGCGGGGCATGTCGCCCTCGGAGGCACCGTCGATCATGTAGGTGCTGCCGGTGTATCCGCCGGTGGCCGTGGTGGCTTCGGCGCGGTCCCACTTACGCTGGTCGGTGTGGCAGACCACGCAGTACCCAGCCTCCTGGCGGGAGCCGCCATGGAAGGTGAAGTTGTACTGGTGGCATTCCTGGCACTTGGCGGTGGCGACCACTTCGCGGGCGGTGGCGGCCGGGGTGACGGGGGCGCCGGTGGCGGGAATGAAGTCGTAGATGATGTTCTGGGGCTGCTTGAGGTTGACCGCGGCGGCGACGGTGGCGCCGTCGGCGGTGTTGCTGCCGGTGCCGCGGGCGGCGCCGGAGAACTGGAACACGATGCGGTGGGTGAGGTTGCCGTCGTAGGTCAGGTCGCCCAGGTCCGCCTTGCGCTTGGTGCCGCTGTCGGTGGTGGCGTCAATGATGCCCTTGATGGCCGTGATGTCGCGGTAGAAGGTGTAGCGGTAGGTGCCGTCGCCGTTGTCGACCAGGGTGCCCTGGTTGTCGGTGGAGGGACGGGTGGGGGCGGGGGTGGCGGCCACGGTGGTGACGCAGTAGTTCACCCACTTGCTGGGAGCCTTGGTGGTGGCGTCCTCGGGCACGAGCTTGGCGATGGTGAAGGCCAGGTTCGGGTAGCTGGCGGCGAAGGCGGTGGCGCTCTTGGAGGTGTATCCGAGGCCGGCGATGCCGCTGCCGTTGGCGTCCTTCACGCTGAAGTTGACCACGGGCTTGCCGTTGGTGACCGTCGCGCCGGTGATGGCGATGGCGGGCTTCAGGTCGGCCCACTGGTCGGGGGTCAGGGACGAGGCGTTGACGACGACGGTGCCGTTGGTACCGTTGGTGCCGTTGGTGCCGTTCGTGCCGTTGGTGCCGTTCGTGCCGTTGATGCCGGCCTGACCGCTAGCACCGCGGCACCCGATGAGGGCCAGGGCGATGGCCGCTGTGGCGACCAGGGTGCCCAACCCCTTGAAAGGTTTCATTTCCATGCTACTTCCTCCTTTTATTAGCAATGGCGCTGGTTTCATTGACTTGCCGATGGTGTTGATGGTCTTCAAGCTTGCAGATTTTCAAGTCGGGCACCTCCCATGGGGGTCTGACGGAACGGTTCACGGGGCTTCTTCACGATGGACGACAGGGAATCAGAAGGACTTGGTGTGGCAAAGGGTGCCGTTGAAGCAGCCCGGCGTGGTCCCCGCGGGCGCGGGCGGCTTGGGGGTGATGTCCGAATTTGCGCCGAGGGCATGGCACTTGGCGCATTCGGCCGCATTGGCCTCGTCCGTCTTGTCATGGTTGGGCTTCAGGGCCGAGGTGCGGTCGATCCAGGGCTTGACCCCGTGGGGGGCCTTGGCGTGGCAGGACGTGCAGGAGGGCGTCACGCCCACCGGGTTGGTGTATTCGCTGCCGTGACAGACGGTGCAGGAGGCGAAGCCCGTGCCCTGGAAGTAGGCGCCGGTGCCGGGAGCCAACTGGGCGCCCGCGCGGCCGTGCTGCAGGGGATCCGCCCAGCCGGCCGGGTGGTGGGGGCCGTTGGGGTGGTGGCAGCCGAAGCAGCTCACGCCGGAGGTCCCGCCCGCCGCCGCCCGGTCCGTGGTGGAGCCGTGGCAGGGCTTGCAGCCGTCGGGGTTCTTGAGGTACTCGGACCAGTGGGAGGTCTGCCAGGAGGCCGGGTGCGCGCCCGTGGTGGGGTTCAGGGTTGCCGCCTTGTCGGCCGCGGTGCTGGAGCAGCCGATGATGGCCAGGGCCGCCACAGCCGCGAAGAAGGTCCCTACAATCAATCGATTTTTCATGATCAGGCCTCTACTTGGACTTGTGGCAAGCTGAGCACTTTTCGTTGTTGGCGCGGCCATGGCACTTGAAGCAGCCCGTGGGGTCGACCTTCCCGTCGATGCGGTGCAGGGACAGGTAGCCGGTCCGGTGGGGCGACAGGCGGTCGGGCCGGTTGCCCAGCTTGGTCGAAGGCAGCATGGCGGTCTTGCCGCCATGGCAGTCGGAGCAGAAGGACTGGGCGTGGCAGGACGCGCAGGTGGCGCCGTCCTGGGTGGCCTGGACCTTGTGGTCCTTGACGAAGGTCGTGGTGTGGTTGAGGGAGGCGAACGTCTTCTGGGTGCTCTTCACCCGCTCGGTGCCGTGGCACTCGGAGCAGTTGGGGCGCCCGGCGGAGAGCTCCTGGGGGTGGGTGGGGGCGAAGCTCGCTTCAGGCGAGACCAGCGCGCAGGCGGTGAGGAGCCCGAGGCCGAGGGCCGCCGCGACGAGGGCGAATTTCTTGAACATCACTTGCCTCCTTTACCGGCGAAGCCGAAGCGGAAGTCGGCCCGGAGGAGCCCCATCACCTGCTTCTTGTAGAGGGGCGTGTCCGCGAAGCTCATGTCGCCGGAGATCTTGAAGTTCTTGGTGGCCTGGTAGCCGACGGAACCCACGATCTCGGACTCGATGGCCTTGTGGTTGAGGTTCGGGTCGGAGCCGGCGCCGCCGTAGTGGAGGCGGATGGCGTCCAGGCTGGCGGAGAAGTTGCCCTTCTCGTACATCGCCCAGCCGCGGATCTCGCTGTGGGAGACGCTGTAGGCGGGGGTCAGGGAATCCACGAGCTTGACCTTGAAGGCGTTCACCTTGTGGTAGCCGCCGCCCAGGACCAGGTGCTGCGCCGCGAAGGTGAGGCGCCCGTCCAGGCCGGCCCGGGTGGTGTTGCCGTACGTCTCGCGCTTGGTGGTGCGCAGGTCGGCGACCAGGTTCAGGATCGCCAGGGGGCTCCAGGAGACGGAGATGCCGTTGGAGCTGAACTTGCCCTTCTCGTTCTGGTTGAAGAGGCTGGGCAGGGTGGTGCCGGCGTAGTAGGCGTAGAAGTTCCGCTGAAGGTAGGAGCCCGTGACGGAGAGGTTGTCCAGGATCCGGCCGGTGGCCTTGTAGTCGTGCTCGGCGATGTTGGAGCGGTCCTGGCCGGGCAGCGCGTCGGGGTGCTTGGCCACGTCGAAGACCGTGCGGCCGCTGAAGTCCAGGAAGGCCGCCGGGGTCAGGGTGAGGTCGGCGCCCACCTGCCGGCGGGTGTAGTCGATGGGGCTGGGGACCGGGAGGTCCTTGGCGGCGGTGGTGCCGTCCTGCAGGTAGGAGACGCCGATCTCGCCGACCTTGGCCATGCGCCAGCCCAGGCGGGTGCCGACGATGAAGTCGCGCTGGAAGGAGGGCTCCATCTGGGGCAGGCCGCTGAGGTTCTTGTAAAGGACCGGCTGGCCGCCGAAGACGGAGACCGTGAAGCCGTGCACCAGGTCCGTGCGCATGGACACGCCGTCCACCATCTCGTTGCCGATGCCCTGGTTCACGACGATCCGGCCCGCCTTGATCTCGGCGTTGGCGCGGTCGAAGCTGTACTGCAGGTAGCCGTAGGTCAGGTCGCCGGCGTTCTTGCCGCCGTAGGCCGACTGGTCCTTCAGGTCCGTGCGGCCCCAGCCGTAGAGGTGCAGGGACAGGGCGTCAACCCCGAGGCGGGTGGCGTCGATGCCCAGGAATTCCGTGACGGGCATGAGGGTGGTCTTGTCGAAACCGGGGGTGTCCTGCTTCCAGGTCTGGGCCAGGGTGGTGCTGTAGACGTTGATGTCCTGGGCGAAAGCCGTGGCGGAGACCAGGGTGGCGAGCAGGGCCAGGCGGGTGTGGTGTCTCATGACTGGCCTCCCCCCGCAATTCGCCGCAGCGGTGCGGTCGCTTCGACCATGGATCGCGTGCGCATTGAGGACCTCCTCCACTGAAGATGGAACGACGTGTTTCGAAAGCATCTGATTGGTATTCGGAAAACCAGATGGCTGGGTCCGAAGATCTGTTTTGAGAAATGCTACGGAGTCCCCAAAGGGGCCGCAAGGAAAGAAAAACCCGACAGAATCGCTTTGTTATTTGAATTTCCGGCCGTTTCCCCACGCCATTATTGGAGTTCAATTCTCCCCGGGCCCCGCATTGAAAACAGATTCCATGGTCTTTATTGGTAAATAACCGTGATCACACAGGGGGGATTTCCTTTGAAAGCCAAATCGGGAAAAGTTCCCTAGCTCACAAAATTCTTTTTTACGATTGTTTGGCTTGCATTTTCGAAGGCGTGTCAAATGCAGTGCCAGTCGGCCTGTGCGTCGCTTCACCTGTTTATTTATTAAAGGGGACCGGAATCCAAATTCTCATGAATACTACATGAACCAACAGGCATACGCCCGCCCGGTGACCCCGGTCACGTTCGGAGGGGGCCCGCCACCCTACTTGTGGTAGCTGGTGCCCTTCAGGATGGAGAAGGCCCGGTAGAGCTGCTCCAGGAACAGCACCCGGCTCAGGTCATGGGGAAAGGTCATGGGGCTCAGGCTCAGGTGCTCCCGGACCTCGGCCTTGAGGGCCGGGTCGAAGCCGTGGCTGGACCCGATGGCGAAGGCCAGACTCTCGCCCCGGTCCATGCGGACGCCCAGCCACCGGGCGAAGGCTTCCGAGGTGCGCGGGGGGCCCTCCGCGCTCAGCAGGACCGGACAGCGGACGGTGAGGAGCTGGGAGCGGAGGCGCTCCGCCTCGTCCCTCAGCTGGCGGGCGCAATCGCCCCTGCCCTCGGCCAGTTCCTCCACCTCCAGGCGGGCGTAACCTTTGAGCAGGGTGCGGTAGTGCTGCTCCAGCTCCCGGAGGGGCCCGCCCTTGGGCCGCCCAATTGTTATTAGCCGAATCGGATACAAAGGAATCCCGCTGGAAAAGAGGATCGATACCTCCCATAATCTACCAGTTCCATTTGGAGGTTTCATGTTCCTGAAAAACGTCTGGATCCCCGCAATCGCAGGCATGGCGCTCCTCGTGGGATGCGAGTCCAAGCCCGCCGACACCATTCCCAAGACCGCCCCCATGGCCGCGAAGGAGCCCCACGAGCTGCTGGCGCACTTCAAGTACATCGCCGTGCGCAAGGACTTCGCGGACATCCCCGTGATCGCCCCCCAGGACCTCGCCGGCCTCTACGGCAACGCCTGGTGGTTCCATAACCATGCTGGCCAGATGGACCTGACCCTCACCGACGAGGAGATCAAGGGGCTGGGCGTGGAGGAGGCCAAGAACCTGGGCTACCTCGCCGCCGGCGTCAGCATGGCCGGGATGCAGCAGGCCATGGACAAGCTCTCCGCCAAGCAGATCCCCGCCCTGCCCGACGCCATGCGGGGCGTCGACCTGCTCAAGGTGGACAAGATGCCCGGTGAGAAGGACAACCCCAAGGCCTTCGCCACCATGAACGGCCCCCTGCTCCGCCCCATGTACAACGCGGGCATCTACCGCCTTCTCAAGGGCGTGCCCGCCGAGCTCTGGAACGAAGTGGCCCTCATGAAGGCCACCCCCAACCCCAAGAACAGCCTCGAGACCGCGCTGATCCTGGGCTTCCAGGGCAAGCCCATCATCGAGATGACCGCCCGCCAGAAGGCTGACAAGACCTACGGCATCATCTACATCCACTACCTCGTGCAGCCCAGGGCCCTGGCCAAGGCCGTCCCCCCCGCGAAGTAGCCGTCCGGTTACCGAGGGCCCGTTTGTCACAGGACCATGACGGTCCTGGCCAAACGGGCCCTTCGTGTGTACGCGCTTCCAGTGCCGAAAGTCACGTACTGCCTCCGACCCTCTTCCAGCCCCTGACAAGGGAGCTATAGTCACTGCGTTAGGCCGTCGCGCCTAGGAACCATGGGCCTGCAGGGCAGGCACGGAAACCAACACACCCTCCAAGGAGTCGCCTTATGGCCGAGAAAGCCTTCAACCCGTTCGAAATGGCCCAGAAGCAGTTCGATGCCGTGGCCGAGAAGCTGGGCCTGGACCAGGGTAGCCGCGACTTCCTGCGCACCCCCGCCCGGGAGTTCCACTTCAACATCCCCGTGCGCATGGACGACGGGTCCGTCAAGGTGTTCAAGGGCTTCCGCGTGCAGCACAGCGATGCCCGCGGCCCCGCGAAGGGCGGCATCCGCTTCCACCCCCACGAGACCGTCGACACCGTGCGCGCCCTGGCCACCTGGATGACCTGGAAGACCGCCGTGGTTGACATCCCCTTGGGCGGCGGCAAGGGCGGCGTGATCTGCGACCCCCGCGAGCTCTCCGACCGTGAGCAGGAACAGATCTGCCGCGGCTGGGTCCGCCAGGTCTCCCGCAACGTCGGCCCCCTGCAGGACGTCCCCGCTCCTGACGTCATGACGCACGGCCAGCACATGCTGTGGATGATGGACGAGTACGAAATGCTCAACGGCGGCCGGTTCCCCGGCATGATCACCGGCAAGCCCGTGGGCATGGGCGGCTCCCTGGGCCGCACCGAAGCCACCGGCTACGGCGTGATCTACACCGTGCGCGAAGCCATGAAGGAGCTGGGCCTGGACATCAAGGGCGCCACCGCCTCCATCCAGGGCGCCGGCAACGTGGCCCAGTACAGCCTCGACCTCTTCACCAAGTACGGCGGCAAGGTCATCGCCATCTCCTGCTGGGACAACACGGACAAGGTCCCCTACACCTACCGCTGCAAGGACGGCATCGCCTTCGACAAGCTGATGGCCTCCATCGACAAGTTCGGCACCATCGACCCCGCCAAGGCCAAGGCCAACGGCTGGGAGCAGCTGCCCGGCGATGCCTGGATCGAGCAGGACGTCACCGTCCTCATCCCCGCCGCCCAGGAGAACATGATCAACGCCGAGAACGTGGCCCGGATCCGCCCCTCCGTCAAGGTCATCGCCGAAGGCGCCAACGGCCCCACCACCCCCGAAGCCGACGCCGTCATCCAGCAGAAGGGCATCTTCCTGATCCCCGACTTCCTCTGCAACGCCGGCGGCGTGACCTGCTCCTACTTCGAGCAGGTGCAGTGCAACATGAACTACTTCTGGGAGAAGGAAGAGGTCCTCACCAAGCTCGACCAGAAGATGACCAACGGCTTCAAGGCCGTCAGCGCCCTGGCCCGCGAGAAGAAGGTCTACATGCGCGACGCCGCCTACATGATCAGCATCAAGCGCGTGGCCGAAGCCAGCCACCTGCGCGGCTGGGTGTAGTCCACAACCGCTCCGCAAGGAACAGACGGCCCGCTTCGGCGGGCCGTTTTCAATTCAAGCCTTCCCCAAGGCCCTTGCTTGTTATGCCAAAGTACTTACATTGTTCCTCAGGGGTTCGTGATGCTTACCAAGGCGCTTGTCAAAGTGGGTAACAGCTATGCGGTCGTCCTCGACCGGACGCTCATGGACCTGGTGGGCATCTCGCCGGATGTGCCCGTGAACCTCCAGGTGAATGGGAGGACCCTCACCGTTTCCTCCAGCGCAGCTCCCGTTGCCGTGGACCAGGCCATCGACAGGGTGTTCACCACGCACCAGGAAGCGCTTCGCCGGCTTTCCAAGTGAATCCCGTCTTCCTGACCACGGACATCGTCCTCCGGATCCATGCGCGGAGCCTCGCCGAATTCGGCGGGCCGGCGGGAATCCACGATCCCGGGGCGGTGGAGTCGGCCGTCATGGCCGTCCAGAACCACTTCAACTACACCGGTGGGGATATCTTCGATCTGGCCGGGGTTCTGCTCTGGCACCTGGTGCGCGACCACCCCTTCGCCGACGGCAACAAGAGGGCCGCCCTTGCCTCCGCCCTTGTCTTCCTGGCCATGAACGGCGTCGACCTCGCCCAGGACGATGACCTTTTCGAACACCTGACGCTTTCCGCCGCCCGGGGCGAGATGGGAAAGGACCAGGTCGCGGAGACGCTGCGCAAGGCGAAGTCCGCGTGAACATCCCCGGGACAGGTAAGATTGAAGCCAAGCCACGCGCTATCCTGGCCCTGATGGGGATGTGAACCTATGATCGAAAAGACCTTCGGCCAGTCCCGGGAGCTCCAGGCCATCTTCGCCATCGCCGCGCTCCTGGCCCGGGAGGACCTCTCCCTCACCCAGATCCTCCAGGTGGTGGCCGAGGCCCTGCCCAAGGGGTTCAAGTACGAGGAGGTCTGCCAGGCGCGCATCCATTTCTGGGGCGAGTGCTTCGAGACCAAGGGGTTCACGCCCAGCCCCTGGACCCTCCGGGCGCCCATCGTGGTGCGGGGGGAGACGCTGGGCGAGGTGGAGGTCGTGTACCTGGAGAACCGCTCCTCCCGGGCGCCGGGCAACCCCTTCCACCTGGACCAGAAGAAGCTGGTGGACCTCACGGCCCAGAAGCTGGGGCAGCTGGCGGAGGTTCGCATTGCCCAGCACGGCGGCGAGCAGGTGCCGGCGCCGGCGTCCCCCGGGCCCGCCCCCAAGCCCGAATGGCGCTACCTCCTGGACCTGCTCACCGAGATCGACCCGGCCCTGCACCACCGGCTGATCCGGCGGCTCATGAACCACGCGACCAAGGTGGGCGTGCCTGGCGTGCAGAAGATGATCGCGGTGTTCGACCCGGCCATCTACGCCCAGGGAGAGGCCTCCTCCCACGGCTCCAACGCCCCGCTGCCCAAGCGGGACATGGCCACCATGGTCAAGACCTTCCGGGAGATCGAGGACATCGCCTCCATCGTGTTCCAGGACGAGGACCTCACGGCCCTGCTCAAGCAGTGGATGCGCCAGGACAAGCTGGGATTCCTGGCCATCGCCACGGAGAAGCGCGACATCCCCCTGGTGGAGATCACCGAGATCGTGGACCGGTTCTGCCGCGAGACCAACGAGGCGGTCCCCGCCCTGGCCAGCCAGGACGACCAGAACGTGCGGGTGGCGCTCATCCGGAGGTTCCTCACCGAGAGCCTGAAGTTCATCGGCATCGCCAAGCGCCACCTCTCCGTCTACGACTTCGGCAAGATCCTCAACCACGTGGTGGGCCCCGCCCAGGGCAACGGCAAGCTCGGCGGCAAGGCCGCGGGCCTCATCCTGGGCGCGCGCATCCTCAAGCGCATGGGCAGCGGCAACCCCCTGGTGGAGTCGGTGAAGACCCCCAGGACCTGGTACATCACCTCCGACGGCATCTACAACTTCCTGCGCCACAACAGCCTCGAGGACCTGTGGAGCCTCAAGTTCAGCCCGGTGGAGGAGGTGCGCCAGACGTTCCCCTACCTGGAGCAGGCCTTCAAGAACTCCTTCTTCTCGCCCGAGATGTTCCAGCAGGTCCAGTTCGCCATGGACGACCTGGGCGAGGGCCCCCTCATCGTGCGCTCCTCCAGCCTGCTGGAGGACAGCGAAGGGATGGCCTTCTCCGGCAAGTACCGCAGCCTCTTCCTGGCCAACGTGGGCAGCCGCGAGGACCGCCTGGAGGCCCTCATGGACGCGGTGTGCGAGGTGTACGCCTCCGTCTTCGGGCCCGACCCCATCCAGTACCGCGCCGAGCGCGGCCTCCTGGACTTCGTGGAGGAGATGGGCATCATCATCCAGAAGGTGGTGGGGCGCCGGGTGGGCACCTACTTCTTCCCGGCCTTCGCCGGCGTGGCCTTCAGCCACAACGAGTACCGCTGGTCCCCGCGCCTCCGGCGCGAGGACGGCATCGTGCGCATGGTGGCGGGCCTGGGCACCCGGGCCGTGGACCGCATGGGCACGGACTTCCCCTTCATGCTGAGCCCCGGCCAGCCCAAGATCCGGGTGAACGTGACCCCCGAGCAGGTGACGCACTACGCCCAGAGCCACATGGACGTGATCAACCTGGAGACCGGCCGCTTCGAGACCCTCGCCGTGAAGGACCTGCTCCAGGAGGCCGGGGAGGACTACCCGCTGCTCGAACAGATCGTCTCGGTGCTCGAGGACGGCTTCCTGAAAAAGCCCATGAAGGGCATGGTCAGCGCCGCCAAGGACGACCTGGTGGTGACCTTCGCGGGGGTGGTGGAGCGCACGGACTTCGTGCCCCAGATCCGGGCCATCCTGGCCATCCTCCAGGAGGCCCTGGGCACGGCCGTGGACATGGAGTTCGCCCACGACGGCGACAACCTCTACCTCCTGCAGTGCCGCCCGCAGAGCCGCATGGAGGATGAGGGCCACATGCAGATGCCCACCAAGGTGCCCTTCGACCACAAGATCTTCTCGGCCTCCAAGTTCATCACCAACGGCTACGTGCCCGGCATCCGCTACATCGTCTACGTGGACCCCGAGGAGTACCGCAAGATCCCCGACCTGGCCGACCTGCTTTCCATCGCCGACGCCGTGAACCGCCTCAACGGCATCCTGCCGCGCCGGAAGTTCATCCTGATGGGCCCGGGCCGCTGGGGAAGCCGCGGGGACGTGACCCTGGGGGTGGGCATCACGTACTCGGGCATCAACAACACGTCCCTCCTTGTGGAGATCGCCCGGAAGAAGGGCAACTACGTCCCTGACCTCTCCTTCGGCACCCACTTCTTCCAGGACCTGGTCGAGGCGAAGATCCACTACCTGGCCCTCTACCCCGACGATGAGGGCAACCTTTTCAACGAGGATTTCCTGGTGAACAGCCCCAGCGTGCTCACGCAGCTCCTGCCCGAGCACGGGCGGCTCGAGAAGGCCGTGCGCGTCATCGACGTGGAGCAGGTGTGGCCGGGCTGCCACCTGGAGGTGGTGATGGACGGGAACACGGACCGGGCCCTGGGCTACATCCGGTCTGGCCACGAATAGAGAAATCGTGATATCTTCCTGCTGTTTTGCGTCGACCCGACCGTCGGCCATTCTTGCGGAGATACCCACGTGCTCTACCGTGCTCACCTGCTGAGCCCAGAGGCCCCTGCGCGTCTGAAGGAGTTCGCCGACGGCGGGCTGCTCGTGGACGAGGCGGGCGTCATCGCCGGCGCCGGGCCCTTCGAGGCCCTGCGCGCGGCCCACCCGGGCGCCGAGGTGAAGGACCTGCGCCCCCACTGGATCCTGCCCGGGCTCATCGACCTGCATTCCCACCTGCCCCAGTTCGAGTGCGTGGCCCTGGACGGCCTGGAGCTCCTGCCGTGGCTGGAGACCCACATCTTCCCCGCGGAGTCCCGGTTCCGGGATCCCGACGCGGCCTCCCGGGCGGCACGGGACTATTTCCGCAGCCAGCTGGCCCTGGGCACCACCACCTCGGTGGTCTACCTCACGGTGCACCAGGAAGCCGCCGACCGCGCCTTCCGGGAAGCCGAGCGCTGCGGCATCCGCGGCGTGCTGGGCAAGGTGATGATGGACCGCCACAGCCCCGATTCGCTGCTGGAGGACACCGGAACCTCCCTGGCCCAGAGCGAGGAGCTGTGCCAGACCTGGCACGGTCGCGACGGCGGGCGCCTGGCCTACGCGTTCACGCCCCGCTTCGCACCGGTGTGTTCGCGCGAGCTCATGGCGGGCCTGGCCCGGGCCGCGGAACGCCACGGCGCCTACATCCAGACCCACATCAGCGAGAGCGTCGGCGAGATCGAGCGGGTGCGGGAGCTGTTCCCCGAGGCCGCCGACTACACCGCCGTCTACGCCGCCGCGGGCATGCTGGGGCCCCGCACCCTGCTGGGGCACGGGATCCACCTTTCCCGCGCCGAGCGGGACGCGATCCGCGGGGCCGGCGCCACCGTCGTGCACTGCCCGCGCTCCAACGAGTTCATCAAGAGCGGCATCATGCCGCTGCGCCGGTGGCTCTCCGAGGGCCTGTCGGTGGGCCTGGCCACGGACGTGGGCGGCGGCCCGAAGCTCGACATGTGGGGCGAGATGGCCGCGGCCTGCAATGCCTCCAAGACCCGCTGGGCCCAGCAGCGGCTCCAGGCCCTCCGCCTGGACGGCCTGGATGGCATCGACGACGCTCTGCGCGCGCGCCTCGCCCGGGCCCTGGACCTGGAACCCGACGCCCCGGTGACCCCCGTCGAGGCCTTCCACCTGGCCACCCTCCACGGCGCCCGGGCCCTGGGCCAGGAGGCCCGCACCGGCAGCCTCGACCCCGGCAAGGAGGCCGATTTCGTGGTGGTGGACCCCCGCCGCGTGGACCCGGCCGCGGCCC
>MTLC01001726.1_pt1 | contig 16387 bp, 13 predicted proteins | sample 1982451 | NCBI WGS metagenome assembly MTLC01 (sample SAMN05710165, study PRJNA340218) | biofilm metagenome | isolation source: sample SPH anode biofilm adapted to +100 mV | place: USA | collected 2012-02-03 | reverse complement strand
ACCTGGTTGTGGTCCAGGATGTCGCGGGTTCGAGTCCCGTTACTCACCCCAAGTGAAACCCGTTCTGACTAGGTAAAATAGTTGGGGCGGGTTTTCTCGTGCAACATGCGTGCAACAAGGGCCCTCCCTGAGGGGAGCCAACCCGAGCCCGTATGCCCGCGGAGCGTTCTCGGACGAGTACCCTGCGGCGCTGCGGTGAGGGCCGCCAAACCGCCGAAATCGACACGCGATGGACGGCGCTATCTGCGCGCCGCATCGATGCGCTGGATGAACTCGTTGGTCCAGCCAACCGCCTCGTCGACGTCGGCGAGCACGTCCAGGCCGTCGGCAGCTTCTTCGTAGAGGGTGTCCCACTGGTTCCTGGTGACGATGGTCGGCGGCCATTCCTGCCGGTGTCGGTACTCGAACAGGCGCGTGCAGGTCGAGGCGACCTGGGCCAGGTCCAACTCCTCGCCGTGATCGAGGAGTTGGAGGTCGACCAGATCGCGCGCACGCTCGCTGCCATCCTCGGACGCGGCGTGGAGCTTCTGTGCGATCTGGTGATCGGCGCGCATCACGGGCACCGGTTCGGGCGCTGGAAGCCCGACTTCGGTGAACAGGCGGGCGAGATCGGGGGCAAGCTGGTACTCGGGTTCGTCGGCGTCGCCGAGTTCGTTGTGGCCGAGTTCGAAGGCGACCGTGCACCACGAGCGACCCCGGTAGTCGAGCCTCACGTCGAAGGGCTGCATCACGTAGGCGGTCGGCACACCAGCCGGGCGGGGCGCCGCCTTCTCGATCAGCCGTCCGGTGAACCCTGCCCAGCCCGTCGCCAAGGACTCCTCGAAGTCGCTGCGGAATCGGGCCAGTGACTGCACCCTCGCGGCGTCCAGATCCCGGGTGAAGCGGGTTCCGCTGCCGTAGCGCAGCGCCATCGCACTCCCACCCTTGATTGCGCCTTCCGGGAGCATCTGGCCCACCACGACCAGCGCCATCCCGACGCGGCGACGAAGCGCCAGACCGTCGTCACCTTCGAGGTTGCGGATGCGCTGCTCCAGCGAACGCACGCTCGCCGGGGGATCCGAGTAGCTCACGACTGAAGCTCCTTCCACACCCGCTGCCACTCGGTCGTAGTGAGCAAACCCTCGGCGCGCGCCTGCCTCGCCGCCTCCAGGAGGCGTTCGGTCTCGATTCGTCCGCGGCACTCCAGGATCGCGTCGGCAATCGGCTGGGCAGGCAGGGCCTCGTAGAGGGTCGTCGGCAGGCCACCCGCCACCCGGGTCAGCTCGATGAAAGAGGGCAGCTTCGATCGGGCACGCCTGGGGATGGCGACCTTGATCCGCCTCGGGTTGACGTCCGCCAGCCCGAGCAGAGCCAGCACCGACTCGCCGTGCAGGTAGGCACCATCACCCGCTCGCAGCAGGGCCTCCGCGAATTGGTCGAGCGCCGTCACCGGAACGTCAGGTACCCGATACAAGCCGTAGGCCACGTTCTGCAGCCCCCCTCGAGCAGCGAGCTTGGGCAGCTCGATCGCGGGGACGCCCGCGATCACGGCATCCTTGGTGGTGACATACCCGTACCGATCGAGCGCGAGTTCCCGCACGATCTCCCGGTACTTCACCTTTGCGGCCATGCCACAACTATACCGAAAACGGTAGCGTTGTGACTCGTTCACTACCGCGGCCGAGCGAGGCCAGAGACCTGACGCCATCGAGGCGGACGACTCGTCCAGAGAGGATCACCAGCCGGGGCTGAGGTCGGGTCCGGGTGGGCTGAGTCGTGGGGGTTCGCGATGGGGATCGATGCGCATCTGAGCGGGCGGCCGGGGCTTGAGCTGGGCATGGCGGGTCTCGGCGTCCTGCTCGATGGTGGCCCAGCGGCTGGTGAGGGCCTCGGCGCCGTCGTGCCATTGGGCGTTGCCGGCGAGGCGGTCCGCTTGTTGGCCGAGCCAGCTGAGTAGAGGTCGCCGCAGACCCCACAGCCAGCGCTTGTCACTGTCGTGCCAGACGAGGTCGTCGGGGTTGGTGGCGTCGGCGAGGGTGTGCCACTGGCTGGGCGTGGTGAGGTCGGCGAGTTGGCGCTCGTCGTTGATGAGGTCGATGATCGCCCGGGCCGGGTCGGCCGTCTCGCGGGGCTGAGGCTCGGCGAGCCAGCCGTCCCGGAGCGCTTCGAGGTCGGCGCGACTGTAGGTCTGCTGGTACTCCACCCCGGGCAGGGGCATCATCTTGAGGCTGAGCTGGTGCCGGTCGTCTCGCAGCCAGCCGAGTTGGCCTTCGGCGATTCTGACCTCGTCGCTCATCCGGCGGGCGGCTTCCTGCCGGCGTTGGGCGCTCTGGGTGGCTTCGGCGTGACGCGCCCGCTGGCCGGTCTCGGCCTGCCGGGCGTCCCACAGCGTGTGGCGGGCGGCGGCGAGGTCCCGCTCGCGGCCGCTTCGGTTGAACGGGTTCGCGTGCCGGGCCCGCTCCTCGGCGACCTGTACGGCTTCCTGGGCGGCCCGGGTGGCCTGCTCAGCCTCCCGGACCCGCTCCGCAGCACCGGCCACCCGCTGCGCTGCCTGCCGGGTGTCGTCGAGGGACTTGGCGAGCCGGCCGCGCAGCTGCTCCAGGTTCGCCTCCTGCTGGGCGGCTTCGAGCGCCCGCTTCTGCTGGAGTTCGTCGATGTAGGCCAGTGCCTTGTCGTACAGGTGGGGATCGCGAACCTCGTCCGGCCAGTCTGCGTCCCGGGCGATCTGCTCGGCAGCCTCGGCGACCGGGCCCCCACCCATCAGCGGCACGTGGTGGCTGTGCATGTCGACGAGGTCGCCCATGCGTTCCCGGTCAGCCTTGGCGTGGAGGTCTGCTGCTCGCCAGCCGGTGTCGGCGCCAGGCTGGGCGAGGATGTCCTCGATCTGGCGGCGGGCGAGGTCGGGGTCGGCGTTCTCGGCGACCAGGGCGGTCTGGTTGGTGTACCGGCCCCGGGTCGCACCGACATAGAAGCCGGGCCGGTCGGTGCCTTCATCGACCAGCTGGACAGCTTCGTCCACGGTGAGCCCTTGCGCGCCGTAGCCGGTCACCGCGTAGGCCAGCTGGACATGCCGACGGGCCGCCTGCGCGTCCAGGTGCACGGCCCGGGCACCGTCGAGGCTGACCAGACCCAGTCCTCCATCGGCGTCGACGGCACGGACGCGCCAGCGTTCCCGGTTCGCATACCTGGCCCCGTCGGTCCCGGCCGCGTTCACCCGGGTAGCGACCACATCCCCGCCGCTGATCGTCTCCGACGCCCAACGGCCCCCGGACGGGGCGGTCGTGATCGACCGACCCTTGATGGTCCCGGCCGCGGCGAGCTGGTCGCGGATCAGCCCGTTGAGCAGTTGGACCTGCTCGTTCGTCCCGGCGATCACCAGACCGGTACCGGCGTGGGCACGCCCAGCCCAGCTGGCCGCAACCACCGCGGCACGTTCGGCGTCCGAGCTGTACACCTGGGCGTGTTCGATCACGGTCCGGGCGGACTGTTCGGGATCAGCCCCGGTGCGTAGGGCGACGCTGTGCGCCGCGTAGGCCTGGTCCTTCTCGCCGTCGGGCAGCCGGAACCGGTGCACATCGTTGGCGTCATCCAACAGCCACACCCGTCCCGGATCAGCGGCTTGTTTGGCGAGTTCCATGACGCCGCCGACACCGACCGCGCCGAACTGGAACGAGTCCCCTTGGATGCGCAGCTGCCAGCCGTGCCTGATCGCGGTCATCACCAGGGCCCGGGCGGCGTCCTGGCTGACCATCCCGGCCTCGTCGACCACCAGCCGGCCACCCGCCGGCAGCGCGTCGGCCGGCGACTTGGGTTCGCCCCATTCCCAGCCGCCCGCCGGGTTCTTGTCCCAGCCGTAGCGCATCAGGAACCGGTCGATCGTCGACGACTCCACCCCGGCCACCTGGCTGGCGGCCACGTTCGCCGCCGCCCCGGTCGGCGCCACCACCAACACCCGCTGGCCCGCAGCCGACGCAGCCGCGACGTGCTCGGTCAGGCTGGTGGTCTTCCCCACCCCGGCAGCGCCCTCCACCACCGACAGCCGGTCCGCTGAGGCGAGCACCGCCAGGCCTGCGCGGAGCTCGTTCTCCCGGGCGATCACTCCCACCGAGGTGAACCACTTCACCGCCGCCGACGGCACCCCGCCAGCCACTCCCGGCAACAACTGCGACAGCGCCAACGCCCGGGCCGCAACATCAGCGGCGGCCTCATCGATTGCGGCCGGATCGCCGTGGACGCGGCCCTCGACGGCCAGGATCGCGGCCGCCTCCAGGTCAGCCCGTGACCACGCTGACCGCTTCAACCCCTGCGCCTCCACCAACTCCGCCGCGAGCACATCCCGGTCCAGACGAGCCACAGACACACGATCGTCCAGCGCCACCAAGGCGGGTTCGGGCAACCTGATGTGGTGCTCGGCGAGCACCTCCCGGATGCGGGCCGCCCACACCGCCAACTCGTCCTCCAGCACCCCCGCCTCAGCCTTGTACGGCCGCTGCCGCTCCCACGCCTGCACATCCCACAACCGCGCCAGCCGGGCGGTCGGCTCCTGGCCGGGATGCTCAGCCCGCCACTCGGCCTCGATCCGGGCCAGGTTCCGCTCCAACTGCGCCGAGCGCCTGCTCATCGCCTCCACCACCGGCCGCAACAGCCGGATCTGACCCTGCTCGTCCACCCGGTAACCCAGCCCCTCAAGAACCGGCCGCAGCTCCCTGAGCTGCTCACGCTGGAAGATCGCCTGCACCGCAACGTTCAGGTTCCGCGCGCCCAGGGTGTCGAGCGCTCGCCACTTCCCGGCCGCCCACACCCGGGCGGAGATCTCCATGTGCCGGTGGAAGTGTGGATCCGCGGCCCTCGACGAGAAGTGCTGCACTGAGGCGATCTCGATCCGTTCCACCCGGACCCGCACTACCTGGCCGGCCTGCTTCACCTGCACCGTGCCGTTCTCCCACAGATACCGCAGCACCGCCCGCTCCGCGTTCACTTGGCCCCGCAGCAGCGCCGCCCGCACGACCGGGTCGAGAACGGCCAGGATGCTCCACTCCTTCGGCCCGTTCACCAGAAAGTCGACCACCGCCACATGCTCCGGCTCCACGGCCTGCGCCCACCGCGACTCCCCGGTGACCGGGTCCAGACCGGCCATGAACCGGGCGAACTGGTCGGCGTCCAGCTGCCGTTCCACCAGCTTCCCGTCAGCGCCGATCCCCCGCCACGTCACCGTCGCCTGCCCGTGCTCCGACAGGTACTCATCAGCCCGCGAATGACCACACGTCGACAGGTAAGCAACCATGTTGGCAGCGCCCGCCGCCCGCACGATCCCCATCGACGTCATCGCCATTCAGCCATGGTACATTGCGTGCGCTTCGAACGGAAGGGGACGTCTCGGGAAGGAACCAGATGATCGGGAGCCGTGGGGACGGACGTACTTCAGATGGGTGCTGCCGGTGGGTTCTGGTCAGGGATCGGGCAAGAGGACGTGCAGGTGGGCGCGTTCAGGAGCGAGCACGACGCCGAGGATCACTCCCCGCCGGAAGATCAGTTGGGCTCCCGACCCCACCAGGCCGAACGTCACTCTCATGGCTCCCCTCTGTCAAGAGGCGGCCGGGAGGGCGGGTCGTAGGCTTGGGTTGGCAGGTCCGGGCTGTGGCTTTTCCGAAGTGCTGGTGTGGGGTGTCAGGCCAGTCGCGCTGGAGTCAGAGTCGTTGCCCCGTTGCCCTCCCGGGCCTGCTCCTACTGCCAGGGCGTCGGTGACCATGGTGCGGTACACGATGTCGGAGAGCCTGCGTTTGATTCACCTACGCCGAAGGCGAGGAACACCACCACGGCGATCACGAGCACGGCCCGGTCGAACACGCGCACCGGCACTGACGGTCGTGGAAGCCATCCTGCTCGCCTCGCTGGTGGCGGCCGTCACCGTATGGGTGGTGCGCCGCCACTGGTGGTTGACCCGCGTCCGCTCGTGGTCGATGTACCCCACCCTCCATCCCGGCGACCTCAGGATCACCCGCGCACTCTCCGGCCGTGACACCATTCACCGCGGCGACATCGTCGTCATCGACTCCACCGAACTACGCCGTCGGGTCGTCAAGCGGATCATCGGGCTCCCCGGTGAAACCGTCCAGGTCACGCCCGGCGGGACCAGCATCGACGGCGAGCCATTCGACGAGCCCTACCTCGCCGTCGACGGCGGCCCCACGGGCACCTTCCGCGTCCCCGAAGACGGCTACTTCGTGCTGGGCGACAACCGGCACCGCTCCAACGACAGCCGAACCTGGGCCAACCCCTTCCCGCCACTGACCGCCATCCGCGGGCGGCTCCTGCCCCGGTGGTCAGGCCGCGACCGGGCGCACGACTGACCCGAAGACCTCCAGCATCGCTGACCGGACGGTCGGCGAGGGCAGCGAGCGGTCCTCCAACAGCGCCGAGAGCGATTCCTGTTCGTAGGTCATGAAGATCAGGTTCACCGCGCGTGCCGGATCCACGGTCAGGGCCAGTCCGAGGCGGGCCAGGGTGGTTCGCATGACCTGGGCGACTCCCTGTCGCAGTTCGGCGTCCACCTCGAGCAGGGCTCCGCGGAACTGGGGAACCCGGGCCGCATAGAGTCTCGCCTCAAGGCGCATCAGCAGGGACGCCCGGTCGTCGACCATCGCAGACAGGAACGTGGCCAGCGCCTCCTCCACAACGGTCTTCGTGGGGCCCTGGCCCGGGGCGATACCCGTGCCGGCCGACCTCAGGCTCTCCAGATAGCGCTCCGATTCCCGCCGGAGCACGGCCAGGGCGAGTTCGTCCTTGGACGCGAAGTGGGAGTGGAAGGCGCCCCGCGTGTAGCCGGCGGCTGCGGCGATCTGGACCGCGCTGGCCGCCATGATGCCGCGGTCGGCGAACAGCACAAGTGCGGCGTCCATCAGGTGCCCGCGGGTCGCCTGGCGACGCTCGGCCATGGTCATCAGCATGGCGGCAGCGTACCCCAAGACAGATACAGCCTCGTACTTGCATACATAGCTGCATGTTGATACTGTCCGGCATCTAGATACATATCTGCATCTGGAAGGATGTTGTGTCCAGCCTGCTCTATCGCCTCGGCCGTGCCAGTTATCAGGCCCGCTGGAAGGTTGTCATCGCCTGGGTCCTGGTGCTACTCGCGATGGCCGGTCTGGCTCGCGGCTTCGGGGGTGCGTTCGACGACACCTTCGAGATCCCCGGCGCCCCGTCACAGGTGGCCATCGACCAACTCAAGATGACCTTCCCGCAGGCCGCCGACCTGTCGGCGACGATGTTGGTGGTTCCGCAGGCCCCCGCCACGATGGACGACGCGCAGGTACGCGCCGCGGTCGAAGCCGCCATCGACGACCTGGAGACGATTCCCTGGGTGACCGGGGTGCAGTCTCCGTACAACGAGCACATTTCCGGCGCGATCACCCCGGCCGGCGACGCGGGTCTGGTGACGATCCGCACCGAGGGCACCATCTCGACCTTCAGCGATGACCAGCGGGTCGTGTTGAACGAGCACGGCGCGCAGCTTGAAGCGGCACTGCCGGGGTCCCAGGTGCACCTCGGCGGCGAGGCGTACTCGGTGCTGAAGCCGCACATCGGGATTACCGAGGCCTACGGCCTGGTGGTGGCTCTGATCGTCCTGCTCGTCGTTCTCGGATCGCTGTTCGCCGCTGCGATGCCGATCATCAGCGGCCTGGCCGGGTCGGCGTTGTCGTTGCTGACCATCCTGCTGGCGGCCGGGCAGATGCCCATCAACTCGACCACCGCGCTACTGGCCCTGATGCTGTCCCTTGCCGTCGGGATGGACTACTCCCTGTTCATCGTCTCGCGCCACCGCGACCAGCTCGCCTCCGGAATGGACGCCGAGGAGTCGGTGGCGCGGGCTCTCGCGACGTCGGGTTCAGCGGTCGTGTTCGCCGGTGTCACCGTGGTGATCGCACTGGTCGGCATGGTGGTGGCCGGAATTCCGTTCCTGACCGTGATGGGGCTCTTCGCGGCCTTGTCTGTGGCCATCGAGGTTGCGCTCGCGCTGACCCTGCTGCCGGCCATGCTCGGGCTCGCCGGGGAGAGGCTGCGCCCGAAGAAGCGACGGGCTACCGGCCGGGGGGCTCGGGCCTGGGTGCGGGCAGCCACCCGCGTCCCGCTGCTCACGGTGGCCGTGGTTGCTGTGGCGTTGGGCGCGCTGGCCGTACCTGCCGGCGGCATGCATTTGGCGCTGCCCACGTCCGCGACCCACCCGCCCACCTCCCAGGACCGGGTCACCTATGACCTGATATCCGAGAAGTTCGGTGCCGGTCAGAACGCGCCACTGATCCTGACCATGAACATCCTCGAAGTGAGCGATCCGATGGACCTCCGCGATGGATTGGTCACCGAGGTCGAACAGATCCCCGGGGTGGCCCGGGTGGCGATGGCTGCGCCCAACCCGGGACTGGACACGATGATGCTCCAGGTGATCCCGACCACCGGCCCGAATGACCCGGCCACTTTGGATCTCGTGGAGCGGATTCGAGCCCAGGCCCCCATCTGGCAGGACAGGTACGGGGTGACGGTCGCAGTGACCGGCCTGACCGCGATCAACCTCGACGTGTCCCAGCGGCTGGCCGAAGCGATGCTCCCGTTCGGGCTGGTCGTGGTGGGGTTGTCGTTCGCCTTGCTGGCACTGGTGTTCCGGTCGGTCTGGGTGCCGCTGAAGGCAGCGGCCGGGTACGTGCTCAGTGTCGCCTCGGCATTCGGTGCCACCACTTTGGCGTTCAACCACGGATGGCTCGGCTGGTTGATCAACCTGTCCGACCCGATTCCCATCATCTCGTTCCTGCCGATCCTCCTGATGGGCATCCTGTTCGGGTTGGCCATGGACTACGAGGTGTTCCTGACCTCCCGGATGCGCGAGGAGTTCGTCCACGGCAACCGCAGCACCTTCATCGAGGAGGGTTTCAGCCACTCCGCGAGGGTGGTGACCGCAGCCGCGATCATCATGTTCGCCGTCTTCGTGTTCTTCGTGCCCAGCAGCGACGGTCCCATCAAACCGATCGCCTTCAGCTTGGCGGTCGGCGTGGCGGTGGACGCGTTCCTGGTCCGGATGACGCTCGGCCCGGCAGTGATGCGGCTGCTCGGACGCCACTCCTGGTGGCTGCCCCGCTGGCTGGACGCCCGCCTGCCCGGTGTGGACGTGGAGGGCAACGCCCTAGAGCACCAACTGCGGCTGGCGAACTGGCCGGCTCCCGACGACCACCACCTGATCTACGCCGAGGGGCTGCGAGTCGAGTCGGGGCGCAACCAGGCCCTGGCCGGACTGGACCTGGCCGTCTCCCCCGCAGAGACCCTGGTCGTGGCCGGCGACCTCGCCTCCCGACGGGCGCTGCTGCTGGGCCTGGGCGGACGGCTGACGTTCACCGGCGGCGAAGCCAGGGTGCTGGGCCACGTCCTGCCCGAGGAGGCGCCGGCCGTGCGCCGGCTCGTGGGCTACACGTCCACGTCGTCCCCGCACTTCGCCAGGCACCTCACCCGACCCGGCACGCCGATCCTGGTCGTGGACGACGCGCACCAACTCCTGCCCGAACAGGCCGAGTTGCTCCTGGCCAAGCGGGACGAACGGGCCGCTGCCGGTGGCGCCCTGATCCTGGGAGTGCCGAGCGGCGTCGACCTGGCGGGCCTGGTCGGTCCGCAGGCCCGGATCGTGAACCTGCCCGACCGTTTCACCGTAGAAGGAGCCCGTTGATGCAGCGCGCCACCTCCAGCCGTCCCGTGCGCTGGTACACCCTGCTGGGACTGGTGACCGTCCCCGTCGTGATCGCGGCCGCGTTCCTCGCCGGCGCGACCCCGACCAACGACGACCTGAGCCGGATCCAGGGCGCCATCGTGAACAACGACGAACCAGCGGTCGTCGACGGCAAGGAGATGCCGCTGGGGCGGATGCTCGCCGCCGAGCTCTTCGACAGCGAACGGGAACAGAATTACACCTGGGTGATGGCCGACGAGGCGCACGCCACCGAAGGCCTGCGGTCGGGGACCTACGCCGTTGTCGTGACGATCCCCGAAGCCTTCTCAACCGACGCCACCTCCTACTCGGCCAACGACTCCAGTGCTCGCGGGGCCAGGATCGAGGTGGCCACCTCTCCGGCGGCCGGCATCAGCGACACCGCGTTGGGTGAGATGGTCGCCCGCACGGCGGTGGGGGCCTTCAACCAGACGATCACCGAGAAGTACCTGGACAACATCTACCTCGCGCTGAACTCGAGCGGCGAGCAGATGGCCTCCCTCCATGAGGGCATCAACAAGCTGGCCGACGGCTCCGCCGGTCTGTCCGACGGCCTAGGGAGGATGTCCGCCAACGGCGGGACGCTGGCCGCGGGAGCCGACAAACTCGCCACCGGCACCGGGGAACTCGCCGACGGGCTCAACACCATGGCCACCAACGGCCAGCAACTCGCCACCGGAACCAGCGGACTGTCAGCCGGCACAACCAAGCTCGCCGGTGGCCTGGCCACCCTGGCCGAACAGACCGCTGCGCTCCCGACCAAGGCGGACGCCCTGGCCTCCGGCGTCGGCCAGTACGTCAAGGGCACCCAGCAACTGATCGACCAGCTGCAGGTACTGGCGCCCAAGCTGGCAGACCTGCCGGACCCGTCCCGCCTGACGAGCCTTTCCGGCGGACTGACGGCCGGCCTCGACCGCTACTCGGCCAGCGTCGACCACCTCAAACAGGCCGAGACCGCCTCCGGAGACAGCATCGCCTGCCCCACGGAGATCCGCGGTAGCTACGGGGACGATGGCTGCGCCGCCTACCTGGCCGGGGTGAAGGACGCAGGTGCGCGCGCGGCCTCAGCCCTCGGCGACAGCGGGACCGTGGCGACCGCAGCCAAGCTGGACAAGGCGGTCGGCACGCTCGCCGGCACGCTGGGCGGAATCACCTCCCCGGTGAGCGTCGACACCACCAAGCTGGAGCAACTGAAGACCACCGGCACCCAGGTGCAGGGAGGAGTCGACGGCCTGGCCGGGCAACTGGGCACCTTGTCAGAAGGCATCGCGCAACTCGCCGGCGGCGCCGCACAGCTCGACACCGGAGCCACCAAGCTCGCCGACGGCGTGACCACCTACGTGGGCGGGGTGGGAAAGGTGGCCGGAAACGTGGACGACCTGGCCACCGGGACGAAGAAGTTCGCCGACGGCGTCGGGCAGTACACCGGCGGAGTGAGCAAGGTCGCCTCAGGGTCGAAGAAGCTCGCGTCCGGGCTGGACAAACTGGACCAGAACATGGCCGAGAAGGTGGCCGACCTCCCCGACTACAGCTCAGCCGATCGGGCCGCCCTCGCCGCCACGGCAGCCTCACCGGTCACGACCGGAAACCTCGGGACCCTCACGGTGCCCACCGCAGCCCGTTCGGCGATCCTGCTGACCCTGGCACTGTGGCTCGGCGCACTGGTCACCTTCGTCCTGCTGCGTCCGGTGCGCACCGACACCGCCTGGTCGACCCTGTCCACACCGAAACTGGTGGCCCGCCAACTGCTGCCCGGCACCGGAGTGGGCCTGGCCCAAGCGCTGACGCTGTCCCTGATCACCACGACGGTCCTGGGGCTGGACCCGAGCCAGTGGGCGTCGCTCACGGCACTGCTCGCCACAGCCTCGGTCGCGTTCATGCTCATGGTTCAAGGCATCGCCGCCTGGCTGCACGCGCCCGGACGGGTCCTGATCCTCACCGCCGCCGCCATGATGGGCCTCACCACGTTGAGCCACACCGTGCCGGCCTGGTTCGCCAGCATCGCCGCCGCCACTCCCCTGGCGCCGGCCAACGACGCCCTGCGCGGCGCACTCATCGGCGACCCGTTGGCGGGAGCGGTCTTCGGGCTGGCCGGTTGGGCACTGCTCGGAGCAACGCTGGCCACCACCGCGATCATCCGGGCGCGCCACACCTCAGCGCAGGAGATCTTCGGCACCGCCTAACCCGGCCGTCATCCGTCCACCGACGGTGGATCAAAAGGCTCAGGCTCCCCCATTCGCGGCCAAACCCCTTACCCGACAGGGCAGAATCCGGAGAAGACGTACGTCGCCCAGAGCCAGACAACCCGTCAGTCTGCTCCACTACCAACTCGCCGACGAACCGCAATCGATCCCGATCAGCCGACTGCGTCTCGGTGGCGTCGGTGTCCCGAGCGGGTGTGGGATCCGGGACCACCGGCGCCATCGTGATCGGTCAGCGTCGCGTGCCCGTCCCGGCGAGTCTGGGCGTCGCCGCTCTGCGTTGGCGTTCGATGGCCCGATAGACGGTGTAGCGGCCGGCCCCGAACAGTTCGGCGACCTTCAAAGTGCTGTACTCCCCGCTGTGGACCAGCGAGACCAGGTGGGCTTCCTGTTTCGGCTTCAGCTTGGGCTGCTTGGCCGCAGCCGTCCCTTGGCCTTGGCGACCTTCATCCCCTCCACCGTCCGCAGCCGGATCAGGTCGGACTCGAACTCGGCCACCATCGCCAACACGTTGAACAACAGCTTGAACCGCCCCGGTGTGTCCGGAGACTCTGTTCTGTGACTCCTCAGCTTGCTGCTGGGGTTGCTTTTTGATCGTAGTAGGCGTTCTCGGTCTCGATCGGGGTGAGGTCGCCGCCGGCGTATTCGTGGAGGCGTCGGTGGTTGTACCAGTCGACCCATTCGGCGGTGGCGAGCTCGACTTCCTCGTGGGTGCGCCAGGCCCGGCGCTTGATCACCTCGGTCTTGTACAAGCCGTTGATGGACTCGGCCAGCGCGTTGTCGTACGACGACCCGACCGCGCCGACCGAGGGCCGGATCCCGGCGTCAGCGAGCCGCTGGCTGTGGGCCACCGACAGGTACTGAGACCCGTGATCGTGATGAGCCACGAGTGCGGTGAAGTCGTCGCGGCCTTCGCGTTGCCGGGTCCAGATGGCCTGTTCGACGGCGGCCAGGACGAGGTCGGCGGTCATGGTGGTGGCGGCCCGCCAGCCCATGATCCGGCGGGCGTAGGCGTCGATCACGAACGCCACGTACACCCAGCCGGCCCAGCTGTACACGTAGGTGTGAGGTCGGCCAGCAGCGCCCTGCCAGTCTTGCGGCTGGTGGGTTTCTGCTGGCCGCCTCCCGAACCGGACGTGCCCATTCCTGAGCATCCGGCTCTCCGTTGGGTGTCAGCCCGTTGGCATGCCCCATGGTGTGGGGATTCGGTTGCCCCGGTATTGGTAGCGGGTCACGGGGACCTGCCAGGCCCGGAACAGTTCTCGTCCCTGGCTGGCGATGTGCCAGCCCGGCGCGTAGCGCCGGATCACGGTGTGCTTGTTCAGTTTGGGGTGTCGTTTCAGCAGCCAGCCGATCACCCGCCAGAAGGCGTAGTGGTCGACGTATTTGAAGGTGGCCTTGGACACTCCGTGCTGGTAGTAGCCGCACCAGCCCTTGATCGTCGGGTTCAGCCAGGCGAGCAGGGCTGCCAGGGTGGCATGTCTGTTACGTCGGGTCAGGACACGGATCCGCTCGATGATGGCGTTGAGCGCCTTCTTCGACGGATAGGTGTACACGACCCTGCGGAGGGTTCCTCTCTTGGCGCGGCGCTGGATGCGCCAGCCGAGGAAGTCGAAACCCTCATCGATGTGCACGATCCGGGTCTTCTCTTCCGACAGGGACAGCCCTGCTGGGGCGAGGACCGCGGTGACCTCTTCGAACAGTGCTTCAGCGTCGCTGCGGTCGCCGTGGACGAGGACGACGAAGTCGTCGGCGTACCTGACCAGCCGCATCAACGGTTGGCCCTGGCGGCGTAGTTTCGCTCTCGTCCAGTCCGGGCCGTAGCCGTTCCACTTGTCGCGGAAATGCTTGTCGAGCCCGGACAGGGCGATGTTGGCCAGCAGGGGGGACAGGATGCCGCCCTGCGGGGTGCCGGTGCGGGTGGCCCGGGTGATCTGGTTCTCGGCCATGATCCCGGCCTTCAGGAACGCCCTGACCAGCCACAGCACACGCTTGTCGGTGATCCGTTTACGCAGCCGTTCCATCAGGTAGGCGTGGTCGATGTTGTCGAAACACGCCTTGATGTCGGCCTCGAACACCCACCCGTAGTCGGAAGGGTTCGAGGTGAACTTGTGGATCTCCGCGATCGCGTCTTGGGCTCGCCGGTAAGGACGGAACCCGTAACTGGCCGGATCGAAATCGGCCTCGAAGATCGGCTCCAGCACCAGCTTCAACGAAGCTTGAACGACCCGGTCCGTCACCGTCGGTATCCCGAGTTGGCGCACCTTGCCGTTCGCTTTGGGTATCTGAACCGCCCGGACCGGCAACGGCTGATAGTCCCCAGCCTTCAGCCCGTCGGTGATCATGGTGAGCATCTCGCTCACCTGTCCGGCGTGCATCTGCTTGGGCCGTAGCCCGTCGACCCCGGCGGTCCTGCCACCCGTGTTCGCCCTGACCCTGTCCCATGCCAACGCAAGGAACGCCGGATCATGGACGAGGTTGAACACATCATAAAAAACGGCGACCCGGATCGGTCACCGCCCAACGGTGCAGCTTGGCTTGCATCCTAAGTACACGGCCGACCGCCTCATCGACGCTCATCTCCGTGGCCTGGGTATTCACCCCGGCGTCTCCCTTCCATGCTCACTTGCTGCTCCACACAACTGGGCCCCTTCCCCATGCGGACGGCTTTCCCGTCCTCGGAGTACTACGAGCCCTCCGCCCCGCCGCTGCCCATCAGTTGGCGACGAACCTGCCCCGACCCGGCCGGCTGGCAGCCGGCCGGTAAGGCGGGAACAACGGCGGTTCCCGTGTTCACTTGTGTCCGATCGACCGGATCGGCACCCAGCTATGCCCCTGCACCTTCGCCATGGTTACGCCGTGGGCTTTCACCATGGCCTCCTGGCCGCCGACATTCTTCAGCCTCGGAGTTCCCCCACCCAGACCCCGCAGGGCCCCGGCCGGGCACGCAGTGCAACCCGCCCCGTATCCATCAGGTTTGAGACGGTGGTTTCGTCTTGAGGAGCGTTCAGACGCTGGTTCCTGTACGTATGCCTCTCGGTCTTGCTAGCCGGACCCGCACCATCTGACAGTGCTGGCACGTCCCGGCGTTGTCAGGGCCGCTTTCCACCCACCCGGCCCGTCCCGGCCCGGCAGGCTGCCCCCAGCTCCTACCCAGCCGCCACGACGGCAAGGCGATGAAGGTCTCTCACCCCCATTCGAAACACAAGCGCCTCACGGCGCACGAAGTCGGCCACCCATAGCCGGTTCGGAGCGGTCGGCGCGAAGTTCCGCTTCACCAGGTCGGCCGGTTTCGGGCCCAGCCCGGCGATGGTGGTGCGTTTCACCTTGCCCCGCACCGCGCCGGCCAGCCCCGCCTGGCGCATCAGCCGCTCAACGGTGCAGCGGGCCACCGGGATCCCTTCCCGGTTCAGCACCAGCCACACCTTCCGCGGCCCGTACACCCCGAAGTTCTCTTGGTGGACCCGGCGGATGTGCTCCAACAGCACCCGATCGCGCTGCTCACGGGCGGAGGGCAGCTTGTCGCGCCACTCGTAGTAGGTCGACGGGGCGATCTTCACACCATGCTCGGACAGCACGGCACAGATCGGCTCCACACCCCATCGCAGCCCACCAGCGGCAGGCGTGTGGTCGGCATGCTCGCGGATGAAGTCCACGATCACTGCCCGGGCCGGTCGAGCTCGGCCGCGAAGAAAACCGAGGCCGCCTTCAGGATCGCGTTCGCCCGCTTCAACTCCGCATTCTCCCGCCGCAGACGCTTCATCTCAGCCGACTCCTCCGACGTCGTCCCCGGCCGCTGACCGTCATCCACCTCGGCCTGGCGAACCCACTTGCGCAGCGTCTCCTGACCCACCCCAAGCAACTCCGCCACCTTGCCCATCGCCGCCCAGTCCTTCTCGTACTGCGGCCGGACCTCGGCATACATCCGCACCGCCCGCTGCTTCAGCTCAGCCGGATACCGCTTGTGTGTGTTCCCTGACATGACTCCAACCTTCCCAAGGTTTCGAGTCTCCGGACACACCGGGGCGGTTCAGCTTGCCGACCGCATCGGTCGGGTCATACACCGACCCACCCAAACTCAAGCTGATCCGCCGAGCAGTCAACTCATCAGCGATCGCCCGGGCATCAGGCAACGACCGGGCCAGCCGGTCCAGCTTGGTCACCACCAGCGTGTCGCCGGCCCGGCACGCGGCCAACGCCTCCCGAAGGCCGGGACGGTCCCGGTTCGTGCCGGTCAGACCATGGTCGACATAGATCCGCTCCGCCTCCACACCCAGACCGAGCAGCCCCTGGCGTTGCACCGTCAGGTCTTGTTGATCGGTGGAGCACCGGGCATACCCGACCAGTAAAGCGCTCATCGCGCGCCTCCTGTACATAGGCCCGCCTGCCGGCCGCCAGACTGCGACCGGCCCGGGGGGCCTTCGCCCCGGATCGTGGACACGGTTGTGGTTGATTATGC
>MTLC01000853.1_pt1 | contig 16402 bp, 10 predicted proteins | sample 1982451 | NCBI WGS metagenome assembly MTLC01 (sample SAMN05710165, study PRJNA340218) | biofilm metagenome | isolation source: sample SPH anode biofilm adapted to +100 mV | place: USA | collected 2012-02-03 | reverse complement strand
TATCCGCTGCGTACCAGTCATTATTTTTTACTAGGGCAGTAAGCATTGAGACAACCATTCCCCAAGGATCATCTTCTTTAGCCTTAGACAAAGCACGCGCAATATTGAATCTAACAATCTCTTCGCTAACTACGGATAGCGCTGCAGAAACCTTGGCGAGCTCATTGTCGTTACGCTTATTCTCAGGGACTAGGCTTAGAATAGATTCAGGTATATTTATCTTGGTTTTTGAAGTTGAAGGCACGGCCGAAGGACTACTTTTTTCATTTTTGCTGACTTTAGTAGAAGTATTCAGGGATGTTTTACGGAAAGTCTTAGTATCAGTCTTACAATCTATCGAAATAGGTAATGCTTTTTGCCGTAGGACCTCTGTAGATTCAAAGCAAGAGGTATTACGTTCAAATGTCATAGGGGTTGAAATTTCTTTTAATTTAGGCAGGTTAAGACCAACATACAACACATTGGATAGTCTTACACCATGGACTATTAGCGATCTAAGTTCAGTATAGATGATCTTACTCTCTCGCAAAGTATTGAGCGCTGAATCAACTTCACGGACTGTAAAACCAAAAGTATCAGCAAGTGATTGCCTGCTTGTCTGCCATAAGTCGCTCTTAAATTTCTGAAAATAACGAACTTCACAAACTAACCCGCTTTCCTGATCAAGTACATTTTCACGCACAGGTCTGTACATGTAAAATATACGCGCCAAAATCACTGCTGCTTGGGGATGTGTTTTTCCTGATTCGAATCGCAGGAAACGATACCAAGAAGGATCTACTATGTCGCCTGTTGGAGCCCACGAATCTTGAGCAAGTTCCTGAGTTATTTTACTGCTGATGGGATACCCCATGTCTTCCTCGAATCACAGGCAGGAAAATATTATTCGTGTAGGCCTGGACTTTATTGTTATAAAGACTTTTGACATAATGCTTGAATACGAATACGACTTCTGGTGTGAACCAAGCATTTGACTAAGACCTTACAGGTTCTCGCCGAGCCGCTTGCGCTTCAGTCGTAGAGGCGAACACCCTTTCCTGAATGAATGCGTCTAAATCGGATAATCGATAGCGAACATGTCGACCAATTTTAACAAAACGAGGGCCTCTCCCGTTCCAGCGCCATTGTTCAAGAGTCGTTTCTTCAAAATTCAAATATCTGGCAGCTTGGGGTGTTGTAAGATTATTGCTGGAAAATTCTTGTGAATTGATATTGCTGAGTTCTGTTAACATGTACCACCTCCTGTAGTGTTAGATGTAACCTACACCTAGACCACATATGGTACTGTCAAGATTCAAATTCGGTACATTTCGGTACATTTATAAAAAAACCCGGCTAGATTATCAGCCGGGTTAATAAATGCAGGTATGCATTTAGTCTAAATAATTTATTATTTAATTAAGCCAAGGAGCCTTCTACCTTGTTGCCTATATCCCTCCTTGCCAATAACACCTTTTTCAGGGCGTGCCGGTAATAATCGTCCAATACAACTAGGAGTAAGAGAGGGTATTTCTGTTTTCAACTGAACTGCAATTTCTTTTTTAGTGAGCCCTTTCGCTTTTAGAACTTCAACATATTCTTTTATTTTTAACATATCAGGCTTACCTGTGCGCAATTGTTCCTTATAAATTTGACTCTTACCTAATGCCGTAATTTCCTTTGTTGATAACTTCACATCCTGAATTATTACGCAAGAATGGGGTGAGGAAACTACATTATATGTAACACCTGATTTGTTAATAATTTCCAGCTGGTTATATCCTAAAACACCGCTATTACCAGTATTAAAATAGAGCATAAGATCTTTTGCCCTAGCATAATGATCGGTATATAGCTCTACATCAATATAGGCTTTTGGGGTTGGCACATAGACATTCAAATGTCCCTCCTCTACATACCATTTAACACGCCCAAATGGTTTATTTAATATTTCAGCAGCTTCCTGAAGAGTTATAAACTCAGGGTCAGGCAATTGTATATTGCTATTAATTTTAATATCTTCTGCAACATTGATATCTTTTGGAATATCCTTCTTTCCTAAAAGAAACTCATTTCCTCCAGATTGAAAGTCTTCAAATAAAAACGCTGGTCTAGAGTAGGCTGACCTTTTATTATTAAATCTACTCACCAAGTTAGATAATTCAACCATAGAAATTAAAATGTCATCATAAACACAAAGCTGTGAAATGTTTATAAAATTAATGGTTTTACTTTCTTGGTTGAGAATTTCTAGCTGTTTGATTACTAAAAGGCGACTATCCGGTTTTTGTGACCATTTCTCAATATCCGTGATCCTAGCAATATGACTGGCGGTGTTTATTTCTTTAGAACATATGCGGAAGTCGCTCTTAATGGCTACATAAATATCCAATTCTCCAACATCTATAAACCAATGTATAACATCGGCTGGAATTTTCTCGTCAGTTGAAGCTTGCAAAATTGACAAGTAAGTTGGTTGGGGTAGTGTCATTGTTCCGATCTCCTCACCGCTAAAAATATTATTAAGGGAAATATTCTCTAAACCAAAGTGTTGGGCAACAGTTACTAATTCAATATTGTGAAATCAAGAACTCAATAGGATTCACTTACGGAAGTCTAGCTCACAATTGTCTGCAGAGACACCACTTGCCCATATTGTTTGTTAACTCGCTCCAGCAGTACATCAGAAATTTTTTGCATTGGTTCTCTCAAGCGATCAACATTCAAAATTATATAACCACCGGTAACATCTCCGATCTGCTGTTTATGGTTCAAAAGCGCCTTCACTGTGTATCCTGACAAATCCAGACTTTCCGCTAGAGTTGCAAAAGTTCGCCGAAGATCGTGACATGTAAAAGTTATACCGGTGGCCGCTGTTACAGCATCGATGGCACGCTTCGGCTCTACAATATAACCTGTCTCACCCTCTCCAGGAAAAACATAAGGCGATTTAAGACGAGACTCTGCTAGTGCAACACGATTATGTGCAGCCTGCTGCTGCTTAACCGTAAGTTTACCAACATCAATAAGTGCAGCTTTTGCTTCCGACAATTCTGTTTTCAATCCTTCCTGTCGATCCTTCAAAAGTTTGTGCAGATAATCACTCAAAGGCAATGTGTGGGGTTCCTTGTTTTTTGTAACTCCATCCATGCCGCCAATCAAGGTAAAACAACCCTCCTGAAAGTCCACTTGTTTCCATGTGAGCGTTGCTGCCTCTTGCCTCCTCAGTCCTGTGAAGAGAAGAAAAAGCAGGTAATCCCTCAATACAGTATTATCCAAACAATCAACAGCTTTGAACCATGCTGGGAGATCGCTGTTTTTGATAAGGGTTCGTCTCCGATCAACCTTGAACCATGCCTTTTTTTTCCGGCTAGAAAGAATATTTACAGGGTTAATATAAGGAGCTCCGCCTTCTTCATCCTCAAAAGCATAATTCAAAACTGCCCGTAGGGTTCGCATGCAATTATCAGCAGCCGCCTCTTTTCGCTTCGGGTCTGGTGGTTCTGCTGATTTAAGCTTTGGTTTGTCTTTACGCGTTTTCTCTGTATCTATTTCCTTTATGAGTTTTTTGCGTTGTCTCTTGCCAGTGGCAATCTCTAGATGTCGTTCCTTAACCATATCGCGAGTTATCTCTATCGCAGGACGATTCAGCCAGTCACCGAGATACAACCGAAGAAGATCCTTATAAGTAGTGACAGTTCTTGGTTTCAGCTTGCCTTTATTTAAATACTCATCAAGAGCTGATTGTAAGGTAAAACCCAGTCGTTTTTCTTCCAGACGTTTTTCTTCATCACATCGTTTTTTTTCTCTTTCAACTTCGTTTGGGTCAATACCAGATGCCATCTCCCCAAGCTTGATTTTTGCTTCTCTACGTGCATCTTCTGCACTAATCAACTTGAAGCTTTTCATCATCACCCGTATCCTTCGAGTTCCGATAATTGCCCGGACAAAATATTTCTTTCCACTCGCTGATACTCGTACACCAAAACCATCAAGCTCCGAATCGTAGTAATCAACCTGCTTACCTTTATCAGCAAAAGGTAGTTTTTCTACAATGAGCTTAGTCAGTTTGATTTTATTCATTTGGGCACTCTCTCATAGGGTCAATATAGGGTCAAAGATACAGAGAACTTGGCAGAGGGCTACATAGAACAACTATTACATAAATAGCTGATTGTCAAGGGGGTTATAGAAGCTGGTAGAACTTGGCAGGATATTAACATTGTTATAAATGCAAACTACGAATCCGTAGGTCGGGAGTTCGAATCTCTCCAAGCGCGCCAAACTTTATTGAATCCGATAACTGTCTTTGCAGTTGTCGGATTCTTTTTTTTCCGCCGTAAAACGTATCGCTCCAGCCAGCGCACGGGTGTTTCCCGTATCCCTCTGCCTTTTAATGTCTGAATTCATCATCTCTTAATCGCCTGATTCATTCAGTCGCAATAGCCGATGCCCTTCAAAAACAGTGAGTATGTCGATTCGATCACCATTCAATCGGTAGACAATGCGATATCCTCGGTAAATAAGCTCTCGAATATCAGGATTACCTATTTCTGGCACAGTCCTTCCGCTTCTCGGATTGTCAGTCAAAATTGCTTCAGTCTGGTCAATTAGGCCATCAACAAACCGGACAGCACGCTCTACACTGTCACGTGCAATAAACTCCTCTATATCAACCAGATTTTCTCCTGCTTCCTGTGACCATGTTACAGTCACAGATTACCCGCACTTCTTCGGGTTCGCAGGGCTTTTCGTAGTTCGTCTGTAGTTTGAGTACGCCCGCTTTCAACGTCTGCAATCCCCTTCTCAACAGAATCAAGAAAAGATTTTCGGTAAACCAATTCATCGTAATCCGACGCGGACAATAGTACACCAGCTGGTTTGCTGTTTTGGGTAATGATAAGTGGATGTCTGGATGTCTGAAGTGTTTTGAACCACTTGGAAATATTGGTTTTAAATTCTGCAATTGGAACAATGTCATTACTGATTGAAATAGTTCTCATTGTTTTACCTCCTTGATACGAATCTCTTTATGGTCAAAATATAGACCAATAAAGCATCCAATACAAGTGCTTGATTTCATGATTAGCTCAACAACTGATGAAGGACAACCTGCGAGCGTAGCGAGGTCAGGTTCGTCCGTTTGTGTACGCCCGTCATGTGTGTGAACTTATGGGGTGCAAGTCCCCTGTGCCCATTGTGTCCCGGTGCGAACTGTTATAGAACCGAAGAGTCCGCTGGATTTAGACGAACCGGTAAAGAATCATATCCCACTGATATCATAGCTTATTTCCCAGTTATGAGTTTCATTAGATTCGGCTCGCCAATAGAAATAAAAGGGTTAGGCAGAGATGTCTAACCCTTTTTCTTTGGTTTGATGCCGATTTGATGCGGGAAGGAAACCCCTTGGGAAGAAACCTCAGATGGGGTATGGCTCGGATGATATGAGTGTCTTGTGATTCGAGTTTAAATGCTAATGTATTAATAGTTGCAGGTTTTTTAGTGGGTTACAAGTATTTTAGGGTTTGGCACAGCATATGCTAGTGTATAAGACAGATTCACCAAATTATTTCGGAGGTTTTACCCATGAAAAAAGTTCTGTCCACAATCGTTGCCGCCATCGTTGCTATGTCTTTCTCTGCTGTAGTATTTGCTGCTGACATGCCTGCTGGCCACCCTGCTGTAGCAGCTCCTGCTGCTGATGCTGCTGCTCCTGCTGCTGAGAAGAAAGAAGTTAAGAAAGTTAAGAAGCACAAAAAAGCAAAAAAAGCTAAAGCTGCAAAGAAAGAAGCTGCTGCTCCTGCTGCTGAAACTGCTGCTCCTGCTGCAAAGTAATTCCATTTTCATATGGTTTAAAAAGGCCGCATCTATCGGATGTGGCCTTTTTTTATGATTTACCAGATCCTGCCTGTTTATGACTATCGCTGTTGAATGCTGACCAACCTCAAGTATGCTCACTGCTGCAAACCCACCCGAAGGAACTAATACTGTTTTTACAACCCTAAAATCTTTGTGATTTGCCTGATGAATTGTTCGGTGGTGAAAGGTTTTTGCAGGAAGTTGATCTCGTTGCCATGATTGCCACGGCTGAGAACGACGTCACTGGTGTAGCCGGAGATAAAAAGGACCGGCAGGCCCGGTCGCTGTTCAGACAGTTGTTCGTACAATTCCTGGCCGTTCATCCCCGGCATGACCACGTCGGACACTATCAGGTCAATCCTGTGGCTGCTGTCGGCAGACAATTCCAGGGCTTTTGATGGGTTTTCAGCCGATATGACGCGGTATCCGAAACTTTGCAGCAGTTCGCCGGTCATTTCCCTGACCATGTCGTTATCCTCAACAACCAAGACAGTTGCACCATCCTCTGCTTTCTGCCCAGAAGGCGCAACCGGCATCACGGCGACATGCCTGGGAGGGCGGATTGCGTGGAGGTCTTCAGGTAAATAAATGGAAAAAACCGTTCCGACACCGACTTCACTTGTGACAGTAATATAGCCGTTGTGCTGTTTGACGATGCCATAAACCGTGGCAAGCCCTAATCCGGTGCCATGACCAACCGGTTTGGTCGTGAAGAATGGTTCGAAAATGTGTCGGCGGACATCATCTGTCATACCGCATCCGCTGTCACGGAAGGAAAGCAGGATGTAGGCTCCGGGGTGCATGCCCGGGTTAAGCCTGGCAAATTCGTTATCCAAAAGCATGTGACCGGTCTCAATCAGGATATCTCCCGGTCCTTCGATGGCGTCCTGGGCGTTGATCGCCAGGTTCAGCAGTATCTGCTCGATCTGGCCGCGGTCAGCCGAAATCTGTGTTGCTTCGGTTGCCAGGTTGGTGCGTATGGTTATGTCCCCGCGGATAGTTCGAGACATGATGTCCTGAAAAGAAGTTATTATTTCATTAAGGTTGTAACTTCCGATTTTGAGCATCTGCTTACGGCCAAAGGAGAGCAGCTTCTGGGTCAGTTCCTTGGCTTTATTGGCTGCCGAAAGGATACCTGCGACTTTGAGTTTGTCTGTATCCTTTTCGACCGCCTTGTTGAGTAATTCCGAATAAACCAGAATCGGTGTCAGCAGGTTGTTGAAGTCGTGAGCCACACCGCCAGCCAGTTGTCCGATTGCTTCAATCTTCTGGATATGCAGCAGCTGTTCTTCCAGTCGTTGGCGCAGTTCCTCTTCCTTGAACCGGCCGATGGCAATGCCGGCCAGGTGAGCCGCAGATTCGATTAGTTCTATCTCGGCCGGTTGCGGGGAGCGAGGTTCGCCATAATATATGGCAAAGGTCCCCATCAATTCATGATTGGGGGAGAAAATAGGCTCCGACCAGCATGCCCGCAGTCCCGCCTCTTGAGCCGGCTTGAACCCCTTCCAGTAAGGGTGCGTTGAAATATCTTCCACCACCACCCTCTGTTTGGTGTGGGAGGCGCTCCCGCAGGACCCCATTCCGGGGCCGATGCGCAGTCCGTCAACCGCATTGTTGTAGGCATCGGGCAGGTTGGGCGCCACGCAATGTTTCAGGCTCTGGCCCGAATCATCCACCAGAAGCACTGAACAGGTGGAGCCTTTGCTCTCCTGTTCGACCATTTTGACAATGCGTTCCAATAGATTTTTCAACTCTGCGCCGGTGGCAATTTTTTCCAGAATATCCAGGCGGGTTTCCAGTTTAAGTTTATGATCAGCCACTGTTTCACGGGCTTCGTGCAAACGATCAAGGTGCTTGAAGAGGGTTCGGACCAGTATTAAAGCAGCCAGGCAGAGGGCGGCAATCATGAGGAGGTAGGGTATGATCTTCGGATACCACGATTTAAGAATTTCGTCACGACTCAGCGATACGACAGCAACCACCGGAAAGCGGGAAAGTCTGTGGTAGGAAACAATGCGAGGCTCGGGATGGATCAGGCCATGATTCAGGTTGAAAGTGCCGGATGTCTGTTGCGGTAGAAAATCTTTGAACAGCGGGCTGGAGCTGAAGTCGGTTTCATACCCTTTGTCTGACTGCGGCTCGTTAACCAGCGGTGTGCCGTCGGTCCGGAGGAGCAGAATCCGTCCCTGTTCGCCAAGAGTCTCTTTGGTGAAAAAACCGCGGAAGTAGTCGGTATTGAAAGCAACCGCCACCAGGTTTTCGATTTCTCCTTTGGCATTGCGGATCGGTCGGATCAGGTTGAAACGCCAGCGGTTAACCAGACGGCTGACCAGGGGATTACTCAGGTAAAGTTCTGTTTCGGGATGGGAAATATATTGCTTGAAGTACTCGCGGTCGGCAACATCTACCTCTTTGGAGGGGAAACCGTTGGTGTTCAGGTAGAGCTTGCCCGAGCGGTTTACGAGAAAAACCATTCCGATCTGTGGCGAGCCCTTTGATTGGCGTGTGATCAGATCAAACAGTTCGCGTTTGTCAATAGTGTCAACCGCGCCGCGTTGAGACATGTCGTGAATGATATCTCTGAGCACCCGGTCCGATTCGGCCAGCGCACTTTCGGCGTGTTCACTCAAAGCCTTGGCAAAACCGGCCGTCGTGCGTTCTGCATCGCTGATGATATGGCGATATTCGGTAACTCCTTTCCAAACCGAAAGTGCCACTACGCTCAGTAAAAGGAGAGCAACCGCCAGGCGAATACGCTGTTTGAAGCGAGCAACGCCAAGTTCTAACATATCGAAACGCCTTCCTGAGATTCTGGTAACTATTTTAATTAGTGATACAGCAAACGCTGTTAAATCGTCAACATTTGATTCTACAATCGTCGGGCAATCTGTTTTTGCGATCTTTACGGATTACATGCAGCAGATACAGCACGACGACGACATTGACCACAAATACGGTCATTTTGGGCCATGTCAAACCTTTGAACAATTCAAACAGCTCGACCGGAAGATACATTGCGCCGGTTAATAATCCGAACCATTCAGCCCATTTGCGATTGAGCCAAAGCCCGGCCGCCTCGGCAAAACGGACCGTGGAATAAGCCGCCGCCCCCAAAGCCATTGCCCACAGGTTGGCATCGCTGGTACGGTCCGCCAGATCCAGGAAAATGCGGGGATATCTGCTGGCCGGATTAAGGTGGATATGCTCGATCAGGTTGACCGCTGCCTGATGCAAATCCCTGTGAATTAATAGAAGCAGACCGGAACCGGCCAGAAGGATGATCGCCCCTTTTGCGAATTCAAAAAACGCAATTATTTTAAGCCCGGCTTCGCGCGAGTCATTGATATGTGGAGTTTGGCCGGATTTACTGCTAGACTTACTCATTAAGAACCTTCCGTGCCGCTATTGTTGTAGAACGGGGTTTATACTACTCCAGCGCGGTTCCTACTTCAATGGTTCAGCCGCAGACTGTTAGAAATACCTGGCTTGCTTGTGACGGTATCTGGGATATTATATGGGAAGGCGTTTTTCCGGGTTACATGACTGATCGAAAACATCTGTCTGTTTGACGAAGCAACTGACGGTAAACGGCATAAATTGCCGCTGGAGGCAAATGATGAAGCTCGGCTTGAAGAGTCTGAAGGCAAGCATCAAAACCAAGGTGATCATCGCTACCTCCATCACAATTTCCATTCTGGTGATTGTGATTTCCTCCACAATATTTTTCTACTTCCACTCCCTCCTTAAAGAGTCGATCTTCAAACAGCAATTTATCCTGGTTTCAGAGATAGCCGATCAGTTGAACGGTCGCATTAATCTGGCCCGGCATCAGCTGGCATTGGCCGCCACCGGTATCGATGCCCGGGTACTGGCGGATCAAGGCGAGCTCGAAAAAGCGCTGGTCAACGCCAGTCCCGCCAACATGATTTTTGATGCCGGATTTCTGGTGATCGGCACGGACGGAAAGGTAATAGCCGAGAGCATGGGGATCTCTGGGGTAATCGGTTTAAATTTGAAATTTCGCGACTATGTGCGCGAACCGTTGAAAAACGGCGAGCCATTCCTGTCGGCTCCTTTCAAGATGAGCATACCCCCCTATTCCCCTCTGATTGCCATGTCTATACCGGTTCGCGACGACAGCGATAAGGTGATTGCCCTGCTGGTAGGGTATCATTCGTTGGGAGCCGGCCAGTTTTTGACCAGCATCTCCCCAGAACTGATCGGCTCAACCTCCTATCTGTACATTCTCCATGGCCGCACCTTGCTGATGCATCCCGACAAAAAGCGAATCCTGGAGGTTTTGCCGGAGGGGAAAAATGTCGGTATCGATCAGGCGCTGAACGGTTTCGAAGGGACTCTCGATAATGTGAACTCAAAAGGGCAGCACATGCTGAGTTCCTTTAAAAAAGTCGGCCAGACCGGCTGGATCATGAGCGCCAATACTCCTTACGATGACGCTTTTGGGCCGCTCAAAAATCTTGGTCAGATCGTCATACTTATCTCAGTAGTTGGAATCCTGCTGGCGCTGGCGGTGATCTGGACTGTCACCCGGCGTCTGATACTACCCATCGGCCAACTCACCGATCATCTGGTTTCCGCCAACGTGGACGGGGAAGGGTGGGAGCCGGTAGATCTGCAAACCGGTGACGAAATTGAATGCCTGGCCGGCGCTTTTAACAACATGATGGGCGAGGTGCAGGAAACGAAATTGCTTCTTAAGTACGAGAAGGATTTTTTCAGCGGCATCATTCAGAATGCGGCCGCTCCCATGTTCGTGATTGACCATAATCACAAGATAATCTTCTGGAACAGTGCATTGGCGAAACTGACCGGTAAAAGTTCGTTTCAGATGGTCGGAACCAAGCAGCAATGGTCCCCGTTTTACCCGACCAAACGGCCGGTTCTGGCTGATTTAGTTCTGGACAGCACGCTCGAGCGTGCCGGTGAACTTTATACCAACCATTCATCATCCAAGTTTAATACAGGGGCACTCCGGGCTGAAGGGTGGTACGAAAAACTGGGAGGTAAACGCCGCTATATCTTCTTCGAGGCGGCGCCGATCAAAAACAACAATAATGAAATCATAGCGGTTGTGGAAACGCTGGAGGATATCACCGAAAGAAAACTGGCCGAGGAGGCAACCAGTGCCCACAATCTATTTCTACAGGAAATTCTGGATGCAATTCCAAACCCGGTTTACTACAAGGATGCCAAGGGAACCTACCTGGGGTGCAATGCGGCCTTCAAGGCCTTTTTCGGCAAAACATCCGATGAAATAATCGGCCGCACACTGCTGGAGATCATGCCGGAAGGGGACAACGTTCGCAGTGTTGAGAACGATCAGGCGGTCATGTCGTCTGGTGGCAGCGCCGAGTATGAAACGGAACTGTTGCGTGGTGATGGCAAAGTAAGAAGCGTATTGGTGCGGAAAGCGTCATTTTCCTATTCCGATGGCCTGTTCTCCGGACTTGTCGGCGCATTTGTCGATGTTACCGAACAACGTCAACTGGACGAACAGATCCGCAAAATGTCGCGGGCCATCGAGCAGAGTCCGGCCACTATCCTCATCACCAATGTCGAGGGTTCAATCGAATACGTTAATCCCAAGTTTTGCCAGACCACCGGTTATTCAGCCGAAGAGGTTATTGGCCAGACTCCGCGAATTCTTAAATCAGGTGAGATGACGCCGGAGGGATACGCCAATTTGTGGAAAACAATCACTTCCGGTAAAGAGTGGCGGGGTGAGTTCCATAACAAACGCAAAGATGGTTCGCTTTATTGGGAATATGCTTCCATCTCGCCGCTGTTTGACAAGGATGGCAAGATCAGCGGCTACCTGGCGGTTAAGGAGGATATCACCGAACGCAAGGCGGTTGAAGCCGAATTGGCCAAAAGCCGGTTGGAAATGGAGGTCAACCATGCAAAGCTTGAGCAGCTGTTTGCCGAGGTGGCGCATGGCAAGCGGGAATGGGAAGAGACCCTGGATAATCTGCGTGATTTCATTATTCTGACCGATGCGGATAACCGTATCCGGCGCTGTAACCAACTGCTGGCCGAGAGCACCGGCCAGAGCGTGAATGATCTGGCCGGTGTTGACTGGAGAAAACTGCTTACCGGCGCCGGATACAGTTTTGGCCGTTTTGACGGTAAAAGCGGTGAACTTCGCAATGAACGCCTGGGTCGGGTCTACGACATCAACGTTTATGAAATAGTCCATGAAGGCACACTGGAAGGGCATGTCATCTCCATGAACGACACGACCGAGCTGCGTGCCGCCGGCTTGGAGCTGGAGAAAGCGTACGCCGAGTTGAAGGAGGCCCAGCTGCAGATTTTTCAGCAGGAGAAAATGGCTTCCATCGGCCAGCTGGCGGCCGGTGTTGCTCATGAAATCAATAATCCGATGGGGTTCATCTCCAGCAACCTGACAACACTAACCAAGTACGTTGACCGTTTGGCCGAATATATCGGCGCCGGGGACCAGGCGCTGGCTGATTTTTCTGAAAGCAGTGCGGCAAAGGCGCTCAAGGAAATCCGCAAGCGTCTCAAAATAGATCATATCATGGAAGATTCCCGCCAGCTGATTATGGAGAGCCAGGATGGGGCGGGTCGGGTCCGGCGGATTGTGCAGGATCTGAAGAGTTTTTCGCGGGTCGATCAATCCGAAAAAGCGCTGATCGACCTTAACGAAGCGCTGGAAACCACCATCAACATAGCCTGGAACGAGATCAAATATGTCGCGGAGCTGAACAAGGATTTTGGCAACATTCCACAGATTATCTGCTTCCCGCAGCAGCTCAATCAGGTTTTCCTGAATCTGCTGGTGAACGCCTCGCATGCCATGGAAGGCAAGCGTGGAATTATCACCGTCCGCAGCTGGAATGAGGGCGAGAGCGTTTTTGTCTCGGTATCTGACAGCGGCTGCGGCATTCCGGAGGAAATTCGCCAGCGGATTTTTGAGCCGTTTTTTACCACCAAGGAGGTCGGCAAAGGTACCGGTCTGGGGCTTTCGATCAGTTACGAGATCATCAGGAAACATGGCGGCGAGATAACGGTGGAGAGCGAAGTCGGAAAAGGGACAACATTTGTGGTCAGGCTGCCGGTCGGCGGTCCCAAGGATTAAAATGAAAGTTTCAAATTACATAATTATATCCGGAGTGTGCAGGTGAAGCCGGCCAAGCCTGGAGTACCAATCCTGGTCCAGCTGATGGGAATCTGTCTGGTGATGATAGTCGTTGTTATCGGCGGTATCTACCTGTACCTGAATCCACTGTTCGAACGCGAACTGATGAAAGACGAAAAGCGTCATATCCAGGATCTTGTGGATACCACACACTCGATTGTGGATGATTATTACAGGAGATCCCTGAACGGGGAATTCGATACAAAGGAAGCGCAGCGGCTTGCTCTGGATCGTCTTTATCAAATGCGTTACGACAGCACCGGCTATTTCTGGGTTAACGATATGACACCCAGAATGCTGATGCATCCGATTCAGCCGGAACTGAACGGAAAGGATCTGCGGAATTACACGGACTATGATGGCAAACTCTTATTTTTGGAGATGGTGAGAATTTGCGAAAATGATGGCGGCGGATATGTCAATTATCGGTGGCCGGAGCCTGGCGTCACTGATCCGGTTGAAAAAATATCATATGTGAAACATTTTGCCCCGTGGGGCTGGGTCATTGGGACCGGATTATACACAACCGTGATTGAGAGATCATTAGCCCAGATGCGTCACGACCTGCTTTTGGGCACTGTTGTTATAATTTTATTGCTGGCTGCGATCAACATCGTCATCGCCATGCGGATAGCCGGGCCGCTTAACAGACTTTCCTCTTTTTCCGCCAGGTTAAAGGAGGATCTGTCCCTGAAAGCGCCGATTGAAGGGAGCCGGGAATCCAGGCAGCTGGCCCTGGCGCTCAACGAAACTGCCGAGCAACTGGCAACCACGCTTGTTTCGAGGGATAAGCTGGATGAAACCCTCAATTCATTGACCGCCATGCAAATTCGTATCCTGCAATCCGAAAAAATGGCTTCCATCGGCCAGCTTGCCGCCGGTGTGGCCCATGAGATCAACAATCCGATCGGGTTCATCAACAGCAACCTGGCCAGCCTGAAAAAATACACGGAACGTTTGGCCAGCTTCACGGAGCACCTTTCTGCAAGCATCGACAAAAATAGTGACGATGAAACAGTCCGGCAAATTGGCGAACTGCGCAAACAGATGAAGGTGGACCGGATACTGGCCGACACCCAGAACCTGCTTGACGAATCAATTGAGGGGGCCGAACGGGTCAAATTTATCGTGCAAAATCTGAAAGACTTTTCGCGGATTGATCGTTCCGGGCTTTCAAAGGTCAAGATCAATGATGCCATTGACAGTACGATCAACATTATCTGGAACGAAATAAAATATGTCGCCGACCTGAACCGTGAATATGGTGATGTCCCGGATGTTGTCTGCTACCCGCAGCAGATTAACCAGGTTTTCCTGAATCTGCTGGTCAATGCCGCCCACGCCATGGGGGAAGGACCGGGGACAATTACTGTCCGGAGCTGGAGTGCAAACGATTTGATTTATGTTGCCGTGACCGACACCGGCTGCGGAATACCGGACGATCTGCGTCAGCGGATTTTTGAGCCGTTCTTCACCACCAAGGATGTCGGCAAAGGCACCGGTCTGGGGCTTTCCATCAGCTATGAAATTGTCAGGAAACATGGCGGTGATATAACTGTAGAAAGTGAAGTTGGAAAAGGGACGACCTTCACCGTGATTCTGCCGGTCAGTGGGCCGTCACTTGGACAGAACGTCTGAAATGTGGGTAATCCGGCGTTTTCCGATAGCCGGAAAGCATTCGGGTTAATAAACCGGGAGTGAGCTCATGAATGATAAACCTGTAAGCAGTGGAGTAACCGCTTCCCATAAAATCCAGTGGGAGGCGATCTTCAATGCCATCGGCAATCCGGCCATCATACTGGACCGGGATCACCGTGTGGTTGCGGCCAACAGCGCCAGCCAGAGTTTGACCGGACTGCAACCGGAGGAAATGGTCGGTCATTACTGCTTCGATGTTTTTCATCGTCACGGGAATGGGCTTCCGCCGCCCGGCTGCCCGATGGAAAAAATGCTCTGCAGCGGAGTTATGGAGTCGACCGATGTGGAAATGGATGCACTGGATGGAACTTTTCTGGTTTCCTGCACACCGATCCCGGCAGAAGACGGCAGTATTGAATATGTGATCCACATTGCAACCGACATAACCGCTCGCAAGGAGATGGAGAAAAAGCTGATTGCTGAGTCGAATTTCAATAGATCCATCATTGACAATGCTCCGGTCGGGCTATGTGTCTGTCGCGCCGTACCGGAATTCCCGTATGTACTATTTTCCGTCTGGAATGAACGGATGAAAGCTGTCACTGGGTATGCCATGGAAGAGATCAATTCCGAGGGGCTTAACAAATTGTTGCCCTCCAATCATGCCTCTGCGTTTCGGGCTGCGGAGCGCGTACGCAGAGTTCCGGCAGGCGATGATTTGGCTGGTGAAAAATGGGTCGTTGTTAACAATCTTGGTGAAGAGCATGTTCTGGCAATCTGGACATCTCCACTGAAGAGCGAAGAGACAAATGACAGTTTTCTGGTCTTTGTGGTCGATGTTACCGAACACAAAACAGCGCTGCAGGAACAGCGCAGTTTTACGGACAGCCTTGTCAGAAATGCCGCCATACCGATATTTGTTCTGGACAGGGAACACAAAGTGCAGATCTGGAACAAGGCCTGTGAAAAACTGACCGGTGTCGCTCGGGCCGATATCATTGGAAAAGACGAACAGTGGAAGGCTTTCTATGAAGTAAAACAGCCCACACTGGCTGACTATATTCTGGATGGCGATTTTAGCCAATTTCCTAAACATTACGATAAAGTATCAAAATCTGCCCATAATCAGAACGGCTACAGGGCGGAGGGGTGGTGTGCAAACATCAATGGAAGTGACCGCTATCTGATAATCGAGGCTGCTCCGATATATGACCGGCAGGGGGAAATGACCTGCGTTATTGAAACCATCAGCGATATGACCGAAAGCAAGACTCTTGAAGAACAGCTTCTGCATGCGCAGAAGATGGAATCCATCGGGCATCTGGCCGGCGGTATTGCCCATGAATTCAATAATATCCTGGCGGTGATTCTTGGCTATGGTCAGGTTATGCAGAAAGGACTGGTCCCCGGTTCCACCAATATGAGTGATCTTGATCAGATACTGCAAGCAGCCGATCGTGCCGCTTCCCTTACCAAAGGCCTGCTGGCTTTCAGTCGCAAGCAACGTGTTACACCTGCAAATTTCAACCTGAATATCCTGATCCACAACACCCTGAAAAGTTTCAGCCGGATTATGGGCGACGACATCATTGTCAGGGAAAATCTGGATAGTACTCCCATTACCATTTATGCCGACCAGACTCTGGTGACCCAGGTTTTGATGAATCTGATGACCAATGCCCGTGATGCCATGCCGACCGGCGGTAATCTCGATATAAGTACAAAAATTTGTGAAATTGACGAGGC
>MTLC01003441.1_pt1 | contig 16433 bp, 7 predicted proteins | sample 1982451 | NCBI WGS metagenome assembly MTLC01 (sample SAMN05710165, study PRJNA340218) | biofilm metagenome | isolation source: sample SPH anode biofilm adapted to +100 mV | place: USA | collected 2012-02-03 | reverse complement strand
AGGGAGAGGATAGGGAGAGGATAGGGAGAGGATAGGGAGAGGCATAAGAGGAGAACAGGAGAGGAACAGGAGAGGAACAGGAATACAGTGGTTTCGACTTCGCTCAACCACCGGGTCGCTGCCTGAGTGAAGTCGAAGGCAGGGGAAGCCAGAAGCCATTTGAGGAAAAAGCTGATTGTTCTTTTAAGTTCATCTTATACCAAACGAAAAAAGGGATGAAACACGAGTTTCATCCCTTAAACACATCCACAAAAAACTATTAATAAATCACTATTTTCTTGGTATCGCTATAGCCATCGGTAATCATCTGAATAAAATACAATCCCTTAGGTAGACCAGAGAAGTCTATTACTTTAGAATCACCATTCCATTCGAACTGATTAACAACCTCACCGGAGATATTATAAACAGCCATTGTTGCATTACGTACCAAAACATTACCGGTTATAGTGAGATTAACCAAGCCATTACTTGGATTGGGGAAAGCATTAAAGGCAGCAACATGAATACTTCCGGGGCCTTTATCGCCAACCACAATAATAGGACTGTTAGCGAAGCTGATCATATGACAAGCAACTATAAGATGAGGGTTAAATCCATCATTACAGTCACTGCAAGTCACACCTGTTACACATGATGGGTTATTGGGGTGACATTGGTCGACATATCCTTCATTAAACTTATACTGAATCTGACTTACTCCATTGTTTACATAAGGTGAGAAGTTGAAGTCAAACCATTTGGCTATAGAGCCGGGGCACCAACCAGCACGGTCATAATACCATGTACCCGACTGAGGCTGACAGCCATCAGGATTAGGGTTACAATCTGTCCAGTTTAATTGATCAAAAGCCTTAGCACCATCAACCCAGATAGTATGTGTTGTTTTATAAAATTCAGCAGCATTACTGGTATTCAAATCGCCCCAGCCGTGACCGGTAGAAACCAGTTTCATCCTTGCAGCAACAACATTCTCGGGATAAGCGTAATCTACTACCTCAACAGGCTGCAAATTGGCATAGTCGCCAAATTGGTAAGTGTTATTCCAGATAGTCTGCACAAAACTATACTTATAAGGGGGCGTTCCTGCCTTATAAGCGAGTTTTAGGTCATATTCGTATCCATTATCCAACGTTGTGCAATTAACCCTAAATTCAACCTTTCCTTGAAGAATAGAGGCAAAGTCGGTCAGGTTGATCTTGTGACCACATGGCACTCCATAAGGGGTAATGTAGCGAATGATTTCATACCACTTTCCATCATGGCCTTTAGCTTCAATCCAGGCTACTCTATCCCACTCTCCACATCCACCTGAAGGACAAGAGACGGTAAGTGTTGCCATAATGGTATCATAGGCGTTCTGGAATGAGGGCAACTCAGCGGTAACAATCTTTGAGTTAGAGTTGGTATTCAACCAAACATTATTAACAGCCATCACCTCCTGGTCAACAGCGGTAGGTAATAGATGAATCATTACTGACTTTGATGAGGTAGCACCGAAGTTATTGGTACTCTCAACCACTAATTCATAGTCACCATAGGCAGGTGGAGTCCACCATGCGGTATAATAGTCGTTCCAGTAAGTCCTGGCATTGAAAGTTTGACCGTCAATTCTAAACTTCACATTTGAAACGCTAAAGAGATCTGGATAAGTAATGGAAGCAACGGTAGACAACTCGATAGCTGCCAGAGAGCCAACATAGACATCGCCAGCCAGCGGGTGACGGATATCAATATCAGGTACATGCAGTGCCGGGTCTAAGACCATAAAGCTCTGCCTAACGGGTGTTGCAGGGTTATACTGACTGTTACCCGGTTGTGTTGCTTCAATAACGACAAGACCAGTATCGCCGGTAAGTGTAACGGTGGCACCTGCAATAGTTGCGGGTCCTGATATAACAGAGAAACTAACAGGCAAACCTGAAGTTGATGAGGCTACAACATCAAAGGGTTGAGCATTATTGAGCTTATTAGGAATAGGCAAGAACGAGATCGCCTGAAAAGAGGTATCCAGAGTTCCATTGAAGTTTGAGGTAGGGCCAGTTAAAGCGAATGCAATCAGATCGCCATCGCGAGTTGGTGAACCCACTTCAGAGATAAGCTTAGTGATAGCCGTATTATTTCCACCGGGTACACCCTGGTTGAATTTATAATACATCTGAAGATCTGTTTCATTGCCATTAAGCTCGTTTGCCATCAGATCCTGAATCTCAGTCTGGTTCAAGCCGCGCTTCCAGACAGATACTTCGTCGGCTCTGCCACCGAAGTAGAATGTGTAGGTTCCTACAGGACTCTTACCAATAGCAAAAGGAGTAGTACCATCCGTTAAAACCCCTGAGGCAGCCTTCTGCCCCTTAAGATTACCATTTACATAGAGTTTAAGCGTAGTGCCATCAAACACTAATGCCAGATGCTGCCATACCTGAGGGATAATGGTATTTGCAGGACCAACATATTCATGAAAGCCGGTAGAACTGATGTAGCGACACTCCAGTTTACCATCTCCAATTTGAATCATATAGAATTCGGTGCTACCGCCTCTGAATCCCATCATGCCTTGTCCGTAAGAGAGATCGTCTGAAAAGAACCAACCTGCCATGGTAACTCCTTGTGTAGAGTTCAACACATAGCTCTCTCCATTCTCAACTTTAACCCAGTCATCTACTCTATCAAAGTGTAGATATTGGTTAGACTGGGGTCGTCCTGCTACTGTCAATAAAAGAGCCAGTAGAAGCAGGATTGCCTTAGGTTTGTAAAAGTGTGTCATCATCCTGTGTCTGGTTTTAAAATTATACATCATTGGTTTATCTTGAGTTCCACCACATTCTTACGCTAAAATCACTGCCACCCTGTCGTGCTGTTGCCTCTGACCAGTTAGCGGTATTATATTCCACCTCGGTTGTAGGATAGGGTAGTCTGAAATGGTTTATTGCATCTCCTTCACGAGGCAATAAATTGGTACGCCGGCAAAGAGCATAAGCCTCCCAGGGCTGTCTGAAGAGATCAATCCACATCTGGGTGTATAAGAAAGCTAGCCTCTCCTGATCATTCGCAGCATTCCAGGAGCCAAAACGGTTTAATACGGTCGAGGCGCTCAGGTTTGAAGGCAAAGGCAACAGATCGGTAAACTTAGCACCCGACAGTGGTAATCTTGAGTGATTGGCAACATATAACCACCAGGAGACTGAAGCATTCACTCCATTCATATACTCATTGTCGCCCTCATCAAGATTCTGACCTACTCCAATTCCTCTTATGTAAGCCTCGGCTTTGAGGAAGTGAACCTCTGCACCCGTCATCAGGATGATAGGCATGAAGTCCTCATCTCTAATAAGGAAATAGTTAAAGAAACTATAATTACAGTTAGACCCCTTGATGGTGAAGTTTCCCATATCGTCTCTATGCTCGCCATAAGGCACCCCACCGGCTGATGGTGTACCGGCAGGTGGAACCTGTGGAAAAGCTACCCATTGGTTATCACCATTGGTCTCAAAGAAGATATATGCTCTTGGATCAATAATATCATTGCCGGCAGGATCATCGCCATTGGAGAGTTGATGCCAAAGGTTTGAACCCATCCTCAATCCGTTATGCTCACGGAACGACCAGTTCAAACTGGTATTCTTAAATCCTGCAGTAGCAGGCCAAATACAGGCACTCTCGAGTACCGGGCCAGCCAGGCCAAAACCATCAAGAACAGGTAGTTTATTTGTAATGATATCATTTACGATCTCTCCCGCAATTGCAGGCTCTTTATCTGCCATTCTCAATGCATATCTGAGGCGAAGCGAGTTGGCAAACTTTTTCCAAAGCAGCAGATCGCCCGTGAACAGTTTATCAAAAGAGATAAAGGTCTTAAATGGCTCAACTAAAGTGGCTGTATCATTTATCAAGTCAGCAGCATCTTTAAGCGATTCTAACTGACTAAGATAGATATCACGCTGTAAATCATATTTCGGATGTAGCATCTCAATATTCTGGAAACCATAGCCTGCCTCAGAGAATGGGATATCACCAAAGAGATCGGTCATCTTAAAGGTTTTATACGCCAGAATAATCTTCACCATTGCCCGCATATTATTATATCCTGCAGTCGATGGATAGTCACTAAAACGCTTTTCAAGCTCGCGAACAACAGGTAACTTCTCATAGTAGTTCTTCCACAACTCTGAAGTCCCGATCGAGTAAGTCCCCCATGCATCAGTTGCCAATGCTGCTAACTGACTCTGCTTGTAGAGAATATCATTGTTGATATAGAACTGCTCATTACCAGTAAGAACCAACGACTGAACCAGACTATTAAACAGAGCTCCATCATTGGCTGTAGTGAAGCCTTGAGGATTGGTATTAATCTCTTCAAAATCTTTGGTACATGAACTGTTGAATAAGGCTAACACAACAAGAAATAACGCTATAGCCGTTCTAAATCTCCATTTAATAGATACCTGAGGTAACATCTGTACTTTATCTTCTTTATGTTTCGTAATCATTGTCTTAAGTATTAGAAGTTAGCACTTAAACTAAATGAGAATGAACGGGTACCGGGGTAAGAAGCCCACTCAAAACCTTGTGCATTACCTGTACCCATGATGCCTTCCGGATTAATATTATCAGGCACAGAAGAGTAGATATAGAAAAGATCACGACCAGTCACTGTAAAGGTCAATCCCTGAATAAATCCAATCTTTCTGATAATACTGTTAGGAAGTTTATAGCTAACCGATACTTCACGTAGCTTGATCCATGAATCTTCAACGATACCCGGGGTCGAGAGAATTTTACCCCATCCACCGGCGTTTGGCATGTATTTGTAATAATAGTGAACCACTTTGTTATTAGGTGTACCATCAGCATATACTCCATCAAGAATTACCCCTACATTTCTGGTAACACCTGAGGGGTCAGTATAAGGCAGACCACCTCCATCACGCTCTAATAAAGTCTCAGGACTCTGACCGGTTTGCAAGCCAATTACATAAGATCCACAATAGATATCACCGCCAATCTTTGAGTCTATAGATGCACTAAATGTGAAATCTTTCCAAGTCACCTGTGTATTAAACCCACCTGTAAAATCGGGTGAGGCATTACCAATAGGAACACGGGTATCGGTCATGAGATAGTGTGTTCCATCATCACTGACCACCTTATTGCCATTCTTGTCATAGATATAATCATAACCAACGATGGTCCCATAATCATCACCCTCTTTCAGGGAGATCGCAGGGCCATTCTCACCCCAGATATCTGCTAACAGGAAGCTATCACCATAGTCTCCGAGGCTAATGATCTTGTTATGGTTTACCCAGAAACTAAAACCGGCTTTCCAAGTCAACACTTTCGAAACATAAGGTACGGTATTAAGGGTAATCTCCAGACCTCTGTTCGACAATGAGCCCTCGTTAATCTTCAACATATTAGCTCCTGCACTGGTAGGAAGAGGAAGATTAAGAATCTGATCAAATGAATACTTGTAATAGTAGGTAAAATCAAGGTCTATTCTATTCTCAAAAAGACCAATGTTAATACCCGCCTCATAAGAGTTAACCCTTTGAGGTTTCAGTGTATAAGGAGGAATAGTATCAGGGAAGTTAGCCATCTGAACACCGCCAAACCTACTGATATTATAGTAGAACTCTGTTGAATAGGGCAAATCATCAGAGGCAGTTTGAGCAATAGCCCCTCTTAACTTTACAAAGTTCATCCATGGCAGTCTATCCTGAATCTTAAATGCTTCTGAAGCAACAAAACTAACTGACACTGACGGATAAAAATAGCTATTGCTGTATGACGGAAGTGTCGAAGACCAGTCGTTTCTTCCGGTTACATCTACAAATAACCAATCTTTATAAGAAACATCCGCAAAACCAAAGACTGAATTGATTCTTTTACGAATAATCTTCTCTGAAGCAATAACGTCGCCGGCAAGATCACCCAGATTCTCAACCACCAGATTGCCATTCTCATCTTTTACATAAATCGTCTCAGTATAGTTTAAGAACGTATACATGTTGGGGAAATACCACGTTCCAGAATGACCATAAATAGAGTAGTATTTATTGTCATAACGGTTGGCACCACCCGATAATCTTACATTCCAGTCACTCCCTAAGAACTTATCCTTTGACGCAGTAAAGATTAAATCAAAGTTATCGGTATGCGTCTTAATAAGCTTATTGGTATACCCTCCACCAAGTTTACCCAGGACATCGGTAGGTTTCTTTTTGCTTTCATACTGCTCATTCATATAGTCGCGGGCACCTCTGGCTGTAACATTAAGCCAGGAGGTGAGCTCGAATGAGAGAGACAACCCACCGGTGAATTTATCTCTTGCCAATGTGGTATTATTGTTATAATAATTCCACCAGATATACTTGTCGACATACTTAAACGGATAACCATCCTGCAGATTCTGTGTTCCATCGGCATTCTGGTAATTCGTCTTATCAAGACCCATATAACTACGAGGCCATGAATAGAGAAGCCCTTTATTGATAGAGTTTGCATCCTCACCAATTACAGGACTGTTCAAACGGTTAAAATTGACATAAGTCATCGTTACATCGGCATGAAGACGCTCTGAGACCTTCATATTTGCACCGAAATTGACAGTAGTTCTGTCGTAATTACTGTTCTCAATAATGGGTGTATGGTCTTGACGAGTCAAAGAGATACGAAGAGAACCCTTATCGCTGTTAGCACTTGCCTCAATGTTGTGGGTTCTGGTAAAACCATCAGAATATGGCAGCTTAAGATTATCGGGTTGAGGAGAATAGGCTCTCATCTCACCATCCCACCATTTAACCATTTGCCCCTCCATTTTAGGGCCCCATGATACAGCAGAACCATAATACCCAAACTCTGCATTTGAAGTTGATGTATTTCCTTGTTGATCCAGAATAAGATTGTCGGTTGAATAGATTCCGGGATACAATAACACCCCGTTCTCAGTAGGGAAGGTCGGCTCAGTGAACGAGATCGGCCCACCAGCACCATAAGTATTCTGTACATCGCGGTAACGATAAGGGTGAGTGATCTTATAGTCAAAATTATAGGTAACCCCCAACCCTTTTTGTCCGCGCCCACGCTTGGTGGTGATCAGAATAACCCCGTTAGCACCACGAGCACCATATATAGCTGATGCGGCACCACCCTTCAAGACTGTATAGGTATCAATATCATAAGGGTTAAGATCAGATATCGCATTGCCCCAGTCAACACCTCTACCAATATTCTCGATTCCAGGAGTATTTTCCATGGGAATGTTATCGATAACAATCAGAGGCTGGTTATTCTTCGTCAAGTTGTTATTACCTCTAATGGTGATACGAGTTGTACCACCATCAACACCGTCGTTATTTGAAACCAATACACCAGCCGATTTCCCGGTAATAGCACTAATAACATTTGAACTTGAGGCTCTGATAAGCTCTTCATTGTTAATCTTCTCAGTACTATAACCCAGTTCGCGTTGCTGTCTTTTAATACCAAGACCTGTGACTACAACCTCAGACAACTGAGCAGCCTTCGATTTAAGGACCACATCTAAAGTCTTTGATTCCTTCACAACATACGATACCGTCTCGTATCCAACAAAACTAAATGAGAGAGACTCTCCGGCATTCATGTTGATCGTGTATTTACCGTTAACATCAGTTACCGTTCCGGCTCCACGTTCATTAACTTTAATTGTCACTCCCGGTAATGACCCTCCATCATCAGAAGAGGTAACCACCCCTTTAATAACTAGACTCTGCGAAAACAATATGGCCGAGAACCACATTAACGCCATCAAAAGAATCAGTCGCTTCCTATCCATCATAATCGCTGTTGGTTAATTATGTATATATCTGTTTTTCTTTATCTTACATCCTAATCCTAAAATATCCTGTTGCGAAATTTAACGATCAATCTTTCGGTTGACTTTTTAAAAAAACCTTTACTGGACTAATACAATTTCATTTACAACCACTTAGAAGATGATTGAATATGATTTAATACCAAATTAAAATTTTTTAATAAGAATATGCAATACCTATGAAAAAATAATCATGCAACTAACCTCAATTTAACTGGAAAAGATATAAAACCCGTGTATAAACCAACCAAATAGGGTTTATACACGGGTTATGAATCAAGCCCCTATAGGCTGGATTTAATTAGATCAGAATAGGTCAATTCCGACTGATGGATGTTGCCTAGCCATTCTTTTTGAAGATCATAATAACGATCATATTCAAGAAGATAGTCCATCAGAGTGATCTCTCCGAGTTCCAGGGCACGCTTTAGTAACGTGCCGTTATCAGTATCTCTTAGGGTGGTTCTCAAGTTTTCAGCCATAGCCCGAAATGAGATCACACGGTCAAACAGGATGTTCATCTCCGCTTTGATCCTAAGCTCTTCCTCAGAGAGTTTATAAACGATAGAGGCATGCTCAGCTTTAAGAGTCCTGACGGTATTCCGATTTCCCCATAAGGGTAACGACATACCCAAGGTGACTCCCTGAAACTGCTCACCAGGCACCTTCTCGCTCATATAACCCGCCGAGAATTTGGGAAGTGTCAGAGAACGCTGTACTTTAACGCTCAAATCCTTTGAGACAACCATCTCTCTGAGAAGGGCTAACTCTGATATCTGACCGGAATAATTACTATACCACTCCTCAAAGCTAGCAGGAAGAGGGATCTGAATAAACTCGGCAATATTCACATCTAATGATTCTCCTCCATTCATCACATTGAGTCTTGACTGAAGCCCGTCTCTCTGACTTTTCATCAAAAGGACTTCACTCCTGATCTGTGCTAAAGCAATCATTGCTCGGTTAAGATCAAGCCTGTTCCCCTTCCCTTCATCTAGCATCTTTCGATAAGCAACCACCATTCTATTGGCATCTTCTTCACGTAGCGAAGCAATCCGTAGAAGCTTGTCCTGATATATCAAGTCAACACAAAGCTTTCTTGCCTCCAATAAAAGCTCCTGCCTGCTCTTCACGTAGGTAATATCTGAAAGAATCTTCCCTGATGCGCTAAGCTTACTCTTATAGATATATGCAGTGGGGAAATCAAAGCTCTGCCGGATACTGAAATCATGCCGATTACCAATTACCGATGGAGAGCCTGTTAAATAATTATACTCAACCTCAGGATTGTCAGGATAGAGATTAACCGAGGCTGCCAACCGTGCGGCTTCCCTCTCCTCCTTGAGCGACTTTAGTGATATATTATTCTTCTCAATGGTGGCAAGCAATGACCCTAAAGGATCCTGAGCCGAGACCGATAATATCGGCAATAAAACCATTAATGCTAAGACTATCTTTCTCATCATTATCTTATCTCTTTAAGTTGTCTCTTTTCTCTTCTATTCTCTATTATATCATATACGATTGGTACAATAAACATATTCATCAGTGTAGAACTTAAGAGCCCTCCTAAAACAACCAAAGCCATCGGACTCTGTATCTCATTGCCTGATTTATCTCCTTGCATTACCAACGGAATCAGAGCTAAAGCAGCTGTAAGTGCGGTCATCAATATAGGACTAAGTCGATCAGATGATCCTTCACTTACTGCCTCCTGTATGCTCTTGCCCTCTTCACGAAGATTCTGATACCTCGATACGAGCAAGATTCCGTTTCTGGTTGCAATGCCAAAGAGGGTGATAAACCCGATGATTGAAGGGATGCTTACCACACCAGAGGTGACCCATATTGCGATAACCCCTCCTATCAGAGCTAATGGCAAATTCAATAAAATAATCAACGACAAAAAGCTATCTTTAAATTCCTGATACAATAGTATAAAAATAATAAGAATAGCAAGTATAGAGGTAAACAACAATACCCTTGATGCCTTAGCAGCATTCTCAAACTGCCCGCCATACTCAATACGGTATCCTTCAGGAAAAACCACCTTCTCGCCAACATGCTCTTTAATCTGATCAACTACCCCCTGCATGTCCTTGCCTGATACATTAGCGGCAACTACTATTTTGCGCTGAACATTCTCCCTGCTGATTCCATTAGGGCCAGAAGTAGATACAACATCGGCTACCTGACCCAACGGTATTTTACCTCCATCCGGCAAATCAATCAAAGCCTCTTTCATCTCCTCCAGCTCTCCGGTATATTTTGGATGAAGTTTAAGCACCATATCAAAGCTTCGCTGACCTTCATAGACAGAGGCTAAAACCTCTCCACCGAAAGCACGCCTGATAAAACGGTGAAACTCTCCCAGTGTAATGCCATGAGCAGCCAGCATCACTCTATTCGCCCTGATTTGAACTTCAGGAGTCTCAACCTGTTGATCAACGTTAACATCAACCAACCCCTCAATATTGGCAACAGCGGCTTTCACCTCATTACCTAGGCTAAAGAGTTTATTGAGATCAGTACCAAATATCTTAATCGCAATATTGGCTCTTGTCCCTGACAACATATGGTCTATTCTATGCCCTAATGGTTGACCAACTGTAACCGCAATGCCCGGTATCTCAGCCAGTTTTTCTCTAACCTCAGAGAAGAACTCCTCACGGGTTTTATCCTCAAGTTTAAAGTTAGCATCTATCTCAGCACTGTTAGAGGCTTGAGAGTGCTCATCCAACTCACCTCGTCCGGTACGTCTTGCGGTGGTTTGTATCTCCGGAATAGCCAAAAGCTTCTTTTCTATAAGTATTCCCAATTGGTTACTCTGATCTAACGAGACCCCCGGCTGACAGACCGCAGATATTGTCATTGACCCTTCGTTAAAATCGGGTAGGAAACTCCGACCCATCGAGAAGTAAAGAATCATTGAGACCACAAAAAGAGCCACTGAACTACCAAGAATCCCGAACCTGAATCTAAAAGCAAATGCTAGCGCCTTTGCATAATTCTCCTTCAACCAGCGGGTAAAGCTATTCTCTTTAGCCTTCTTGCTAAGATATTTATCATCAGAGAGTAATAAATTACAGAGCAATGGGGTTAACGTCATTGCCACCAGCAGTGAAACTGATAAAGAAACAATAAATGCTACCCCCAACGGCTTTAACATGCGACCTTCCATCCCTGATAAAAAGAAAAGGGGAATAAAAGCCACGATAATAATCAAAGTAGCATTGATAATTGATGCCCTGATCTCTGATGATGCATGGAGAACTACATCCAGCGAATTACGTTGACTCTCCTTGGGTAACAGTCTATTTTCACGCAATCGCTTAAAGACATTTTCAACGTCAATGATGGCGTCATCCACCAATGACCCAATGGCAATACACATTCCCCCAAGAGTCATCGTATTGATATTCATCCCAAGTAGATCAAGAACTATAATTGCCCCTAAAAGCGAAAGGGGAATAGCAACCACCGATATTATGGTAGTTCTGAAACTGCCCAGGAATAGAAATAGAATGATAATAACAAAGATAGCTCCCTCTATAAGTGCTCTACCCACATTATTAACGGAGGTCTGGATGAAATCTGCCTGACGGAAAATACCGCTATCAAGCGTTGCTCCTTTGGGCAATGACTGTTTAAGACTCTCAAGGTTTTTCTCAATATTCTTAGTAACCTCAAGAGTATTGACTCCGGGCTGCTTCGATACCGATATAATTATCGCAGGCTTTGCATTTTGGGAGGCATATCCCATTTTAACACCGGGCCTGATACCCACATCGGCAACATCTGCCAGGGTAACAGGTAATCCATTATGAATCTTTACAAGAGTACGCCCTAGCTCAACGGTATCATTAGTTCTGGCGACTCCCCTGATAAGATACTCATTACCAAACTGTCTTAGGACATTACCGGAGCTATTATCTGAAGCATTGGCTACAGCATCAGCAATTTCATCAAGAGATACACCAAAGAGTCCCATCCTTACCGGATCGGCTAAAACTTGATACTCTTTATTATCCCCTCCGATAACAGTAACCTGAGAGACACCCCCTGTGGCCAGGATGGTAGGTTTTATAACCCATTCAGCCAGTGTTCTCAGATCCATCCCTGAAATCGAGTCAGATTGCAAGCCAATAAAGAGAATCTCACCCATCACACTCGATTGGGGAGCAAGCACCGGTTTCGTATTCTCCGGTATGATTCCGGTCAATGTCACCATCTTTTCGCTTACTACCTGTCGAGCCCTAAAGATATCGGTGCCCCAATCAAACTCAACCCAAACGAATGAAAAACCTTGTCTGGAGGCCGATCTGACACGTCGTACATCGGTCGCACCATTCACCGCTGATTCTATCGGGAAGGTAACTAACCGCTCTATCTCCTCAGGTGCCATCCCATTACAGTCGGTCATGATCACAACCGTTGGAGCTGTAAGATCGGGAAAGACATCAATGTCCATCTTGTTCCCAATCCACAACCCCCCAACAATCATCAACAGCGAACCTAATAAAATCAGGAACCTGTTCTTCAATGAAAACAGTATTATCTTATTTACCATGATTCCCTGATTTAGTGTACATGACCTGAATGCGCATCAAGCTTACCTGACGATTGAGCCAGTTTGACGAAGATAGCTCCCTTTGAAACTACCCTTTCTTCCGGCTTTAGCCCAGATGTAATAACCGTCTGAACACCATCACTCTCACCGATTGTCACCTCCCGCTTTATAAACTTCTCGGGTGTTACCTGAACAAAAACATGGTAGGTACCCATCTCCTCAAGCAGAGCAGTCGAAGGAATACTAAGATTCTTCTCTGATCCTGCCATTTTTATATAGGCATCAACGATAGAACCTGATACAAACATCCCATTATTCAGAATGGTAAAGGTGACAGGGATAAGCTGCTCACCCGGTCTAAGGGAGTGACCATAGGATATGAACTTACCGCCCAACTCCTCCATACTATAAACCTTTGAGTCAGATAGGGTACGAACATTCACCCCATTAACTGCAGGAAGCATTGAATAATATCTTACCGGAACTTGTGCCTCCAGAACCAATTCTCTATTTCCAACAATCTTAACAATTGGGCTACCTGCCTCAACAAAATCGCCCTCGGAAACAAACCATTGGCCAATATAACCACCACGTATTGAGGAGACACTCTGCTTGCCCGTCGAAAATCCATTCTCAAGGTTTTCGAACTGCGACTTAGCTATTAAATATTTTGCCTCTGAAGCAGTGAACTGCTCTTGCGAAACTAACTTATCGGCCACCAGTTTCTTATGGCGCTCATACTCTTGCCTGGCTTGATCATAATTAGCCTTTACCTCACTGTACCTCACAGAGAGATTGTTCTCAGACATCCCGGTTCCAGAGATACTTATAAGAGCTTCACCTTGTCTGACTGCACTTCCTGTTGGTTTTATACCCTGTCCGAAGTGCACAACCCCGGATGTCTTTGCCACAATTACCGATTCATCATTCTGAGCCGATAATACTTTAGCAGAGGCTCTCACCACCTGTCCAACAGCACCGGTTATAACCTTAGAAGTAGCAAAATCAATCTGCCAGGACTGCTCTTTTGTAAAGGTGATTGCCCCTAAGGGGACAGCCTCATCAGCCGATTCAAGAGCCTCATGGGCGTCATGATGATCGGCAAAAACAGGAATAGATGGTAGTTTAAATTCAGCCATACTGGCAGAGTCTTTAAACTGTATCGTAAGGTCGACTGTTTTTGCCTCGAAGACAGGCATCTTAAGGCGGTAAATACCCACCTCCTCAGGCCCATTCTCAACGACAGAGAAACGATTAGACCCATAGACACCCGAAAGTACCACCACCCCATTTTGAACAGGCCTAAACCCGTCTAAACGGGTTATATGGGCTAAAACAATGGCAGAATCACCAACTATTAGAGGAGAAATATCGGCAAACAGCTCAAAATTATCGGTATAAACAGCATAAGGCAAGCCCCCGACATGAGAATGCCCGGCATGCTCCTCCGCTTCATGAGCATGGTCATGACCCTCTTCCTCTTTAACAGAGTGGCCACATCCCGATAATAATAACAGTAAAGAAAATGATATAGTTATGGATAATAGCTTATTCATCTATCTGAAATTTAAAAACTAAAACACGAATTTTGAATGAGATAGCCTTAACAACCACCTCGGATCTTGAATCTCGAATCTTGAATCTCGAATCCTAAATGTTGAATCCTTGAATTCTTGAACTCCAAAGCAATCAACAACTAGCTCCAATTCAGGAGAAGATTAAAGAAAACCTAACCAAACTATACAATCGGGGGACCTCTAAAACTAAATGAATCTAACTCAGGGGATGAATAATCCGGGAGACCCTCATTTTCACAATAATCAAATGGCTTAGAATCGAAAGAGGATTGAGGATAGGCAGGCTTCTGTTGAGCAGAAGCAATAAACAATCCCTCAGTCTCCGGTTTTATTATTCTGACGCTAACCTTAAGCTCCTGTTCTATATTGCGTTCTTTAACGACAATCTCACGAATAAAACATGATTCGCCGGCACCATCATGGTGACTACTATCATGGTTCGAATGATTACAAGGAGTTGAGTGAGGGGTAACAGGGTCTCTGGAGATATCGAAGAGATCGACTACCATACCATCTGCGTGGTGATGGGGAATAACGGCATGAGCAAACATCAGAATATTTGCAAACAGGATAAGTAAAAATGCCAGTTTATTCCTCATAAAAGACCATTATTCACCGTCAAAAGTAATAAAAAAGTGTTACAATCGGCTCTTCAACATGACCCACGATCATACATTTATTACGATAGACTCTTTAACCAGCCCCATGTGGTTATGCAAAAAAAGGTTCAAGGGATACCCATTGAGTACCTGGGGGCGTTCTCAGTATTCTACGAACTATTTTGCAGCGACGAAACTGTAGAGACGCGATTTATCGCGTCTTCAATTCATCGCGTCTCCGAATGCAGGGAGACGCGATGAATCGCGTCTCTACAGGGCGTCTATCTAGATCCTGTGTAAATCCGTCTAATCTGTGTTATCAGTGTTCTAATCAATCCGTGGAATCCGTTTAAATCCGTTAAATCCGTGTGCCTATGTCCTGATGCACGAAGTGCATCTCCTTAATCCTATATTGCTAGCTTTATTTCACAACTACCAACCTTCCAACACCCTTCTCACGACCACTAACGATACTACACATATACACTCCACCCTTTAAGTTTGCTGTTGGGATTATATGCGTCCCCTCATGTTGCCTTAACTCAGCCGAGTAGACTTTTTGCCCACTCAGGTCATAGAGTTCGAGTCTTGCCTTATTCTCTGAGACCGGTAGTGTATAATGAAGCACACTACTTTCGTTGGCAGGATTAGGCTGGAAATAGAGTTTTATTGCCTGCATGGCCAGATCTTCTACACCGGTGCAGTCACGGTGGACTTCAACCTCGAGTGTATCGCTGGGTTGAATGATACCACACTCGGTATCCAGTCTGACGCTGAGCTTTGCGGTACCCTCGAAGTTAGGATTCCATGTGATGGTAGTGATAGAATCAGTGTTAGATGCTACACCAGCCTCTACAGGGTCAATAACCCAGAGATAACCATTGGCGTCAAAGAAAGGGTGAGTAATATACTCACTCGTTGGTTGAAGGTTAACACAAACCCGGGTGTCACCTTCGGGGCGGCTGGTTTTATAATAGGAACAGTCTTTTAGTTCAAACGCCCAAATATTATCGGAAAAAGCGTTTACAGGATTGTCACATTGAACATCAAAAGATTTCACACTGTAAACTGTTCCAACCATTACGTAATGTCCATCCTTCAATTTAACACCATTATGACCAAGGTAATCAGAGTTTAATCCTCCTATACATTGCTGCGCCAAAAGGCTCCCTTCCGGAGATAATTTCAACACCCATATATCCCAGTTTTTATAGATTCCATGTTTGCCTGTTACGTCTCCATCTTTGGATTCAGTAATACCAAATATTACAAAATTTTCACCCTTTTCAGTGTACATTATTTGAGGATGATCAGTAAGAGACCCTCCTAATTTTTTTTCCCAAATAATGTTTCCAAGAAAGTCGGTCTTTACAATCCAAATGTCCTTCTCCCCATGTACTCCCGGTACTTGACCATCATCAGAGTCAAGAATCCCAGCAAAAACATACCCATCTTGAATCTCTATGCTCAGTTTAGTTAAATCATATCCTGAACCTCCATAACATTGAGTCCATTCAAGGTTGCCTAAAGAGTCCAGCTTAGCAAGGACTCCATCTGCGTTGGTTCCATGTTCTACGCAAGAAAGATTACCTCCTTGATATAGAAAACTGCTCCCAGATAATAAAAAGCCTTTATCTGAGGTTTCTATTACTGAAAAAGAATAATCAATATCTTCATTTCCAATGACTATTTCCCAAATCAATTCACCTTGTGAATTCAATTTAAATACCCACATATCATAGAACCCATAGTTCACACTTACGTCTCCATCATCTGAATTTCCATAACCACAGACCACTACTCCGCCATCTGAAGTCAATGTTCCACCC
>MTLC01000365.1_pt1 | contig 16450 bp, 9 predicted proteins | sample 1982451 | NCBI WGS metagenome assembly MTLC01 (sample SAMN05710165, study PRJNA340218) | biofilm metagenome | isolation source: sample SPH anode biofilm adapted to +100 mV | place: USA | collected 2012-02-03 | reverse complement strand
ACTGGCGGGGCTGGTCGGACTGACCGCGAGCCGGCGCAGCCGCCCCGTGCTGGTCAGCGGCGACGGCTCTTCTGGCGGGAGCGCGTGGCCGTAGCCACCCCCGTCCGGCGTGTCCTCCGGCTGGTCAGGGAGCGGGCCGAGTGCCCTGCGCGGGGTGGGCGAACCCTCTTCTGCCACTGCGGTCCCTTGCCGATCGATGCGGATGTCCGAGCCAGTGTAGCGACGGCGGGCGTGTCCCCACGAGAAGGCGCGTCAGCCTGCGCCAGCATGGATCCACCATGCCCATGCCCAGATTCCGGGATCCTGATCGGCTCAAGCTCACTGTCTCGACGGCCCGCACCGTCCGGTTGTCACGGACACCGGACGGTCCGCCGCTGTTTCCCTGGCCCGTGGCGGCGCTGGGCGGCGGGGCCCTCGCAGCGCTCACCGGTGCGCTGCTGGTGGCCGGCGTGATGCTGGTCGCCTGGCTGAGTGCGATCGCGATCGCGTTGCCCGTTGTGCTGGCCTTCGCGGCCCAGGTCTGGCTGCTCGCCCACGGCGGCCCGCTGCCCATCGGGCAGGACGAGGTCACCGTGGTCCCGCTGGGACTCACCCTCGCTTTCGGCGCCCTGTGTTCCTCCGCGGGGGGGTTCGCGTACCGGCAGGGACGCCAGGCCCGCCCGGGAGATCTCGACGGCGCCGCACGCCGCTGGCTCCTGCTCGGCTCCATCGGGCAGGTGGCGGCCGGCTACACCGTGTTCGCGGTCGTGCTCGCCTGGGCGGTGGACGGTCCGGTGGCGCTCTGGCGTCCGGCCCTGGGCGCGCTCCTGGTCAGCCTTGCCGGGAGCGGCGTGGGTGCCGTCCGTGCGGCCGGGTATCGGCTCGGGTCCCTCGGCCCGGACTGGCTGCGCCGTGGGCTGCGGGGGGCCGCGGCCGGCGTCCTCGGCCTGGTCGTGGTCGGCGCGGTCGCGCTCGGCACGGCGGTCGTGCTCGGTGAGGCGCGGATCGGGACACTGGAGGACGCGCTGCAGTTCGACGGCCCGGGGACGTTCGTCTGGTCCCTCGCGACGCTCGCCTACCTGCCCAACCTGCTCGGCTGGACCGTGGCCTGGCTGCTCGGTGCCGGCTTCACCGTCGGCACCGGCTCGCTGGTGGCGCTCACCGGCACCCAGCTCGGCATGATGCCGGCGCTCCCGGTGTTCGGCGCGCTGCCGACCGCAGGAGTCGCCGAACCCTGGCTGCAGGCGTGGCTCGTCGCCGGGGTGGCGGCAGGGGTTCTCGCCGGAGTGGTCGCCGCGCGCGGCGGGCACCCGGGCGTGCTCGGGTCACTGGCCGGGGGAGCAGTGGCGGGGCTGCTGGCGGGGCTCGGATACCTCGGCTGGGCCGCGGCCAGCCGAGGGGCGCTGGGCAGCCTGCGGCTGGTCGACCTGGGCCCGCGGCTGCCGGAGTCGCTGCTGATCGGGGTTCCGCTGCTGCTGTTCAGCGCGCTGCTCGGCGGCCTGGCCACCTGGTTCGTCCGCCGTCGCAGGACCGCGTCCTGATCCCGGGGCTGGTTCGGTAGGGTCGGGCCATGCCGATGCGCCTGGTGGTCCTGGTATCGGGCTCTGGCACCCTGCTGCAGGCGTTGCTGGACGCGTCCGCGTCCGGAGAACTGGCCGCCCGTGTGGTCGCCGTCGGCTCCGACCGTCCCGACGCCCTGGGACTGGCCCGCGCCGAGAGCGCCGGGGTGCCCACCTTCGTCCACCCCTTGGCAGCGGGCGCCGATCGGGCGGCCTGGGACGCCGAACTCACCGACCTGGTCGCGGCCTACGACCCCGACCTGGTGGTCAGCGCCGGTTTCATGAAGCTCGTCGGCCCGGCATTCCTGGCCCGGTTCGGTGGCCGGATGATCAACAGCCACCCGGCGTTGCTGCCGTCCTTCCCCGGCACGCACGCCGTCCGCGACGCGCTCGCGCACGGAGTGGCCGTGACCGGGGCGACCATCTTCGCCGTCGACGCCGGCGTGGATTCGGGCCGGATCATCGCGCAGGAGCCGGTGCGGGTCCTTCCCGGCGACGACGTCGAGACCCTGCACGAACGCATCAAGATCGTCGAGCGGCAGCTGCTGGTCGACACCGTCAACGAACTCAGTCGAGGGAAGATATGACCGACCTGCTGCCCATCCGCCGTGCCCTGGTGTCCACCTACGACAAGACCGGACTGATCGAGCTCGGCCGCGCCCTGGTCGGGGCCGGGGTGGAGCTGGTGTCCACCGGCTCGACGGCGGCGACGCTGGCCGGCGCCGGGCTGCCGGTGACGCCCGTGGAAGAGGTGACCGGCTTTCCCGAGTGCCTGGACGGCAGGGTGAAGACCCTGCACCCGCACATCCACGCGGGCATCCTCGCCGACCGGCGCCTGGAGTCCCACCGGGCGCAGCTGGACGAGCTGGGCGTGGCCCCGTTCGACCTGGTCGTGTCGAACCTGTACCCGTTCACGCAGACCGTCGCGTCCGGGGCGGGCGAGGACGAGTGCGTGGAGCAGATCGACATCGGCGGCCCGTCGATGGTGCGCGCTGCAGCGAAGAACCACCCGTCCGTGGCGATCGTGACCTCGCCCGAGCAGTACCCGGCGCTGATCGAGGCCCTTGCCGTGGGCGGGTTCACCCTTGCCCAGCGCAAGGCCCTCGCCGCCGCGGCGTTCGTGCACACCGCCACCTACGACGTGGCGGTGGCCTCCTGGATGGGCTCGGTGCTCACCGACTCCTCCGGGGGCGACGGGTTCCCGTCCTGGCTGGGCGGCACCTGGGACAAGCTCGGCACCCTGCGCTACGGCGAGAACTCCCACCAGCGCGCGGCCCTGTACCGCAGCGGCAAGGGGTCCGGGGGGCTGGCGACCGCGCAGCAGCTGCACGGCAAGGAGATGAGCTACAACAACTACACCGACGGGGACGCCGCCTACCGGGCCGCCTACGACTTCGCCGAGCCGGCCGTCGCCGTGGTCAAGCACGCCAACCCGTGCGGCATCGCGGTGGGGGCCGACATCGCCGAGGCGCACCGGAAGGCCCACGCGTGCGACCCGGTGTCGGCCTACGGGGGCGTGATCGCGGCGAACCGTCCGATCAGCGTCGAGGCCGCGCGCCAGATCGCGGGGATCTTCACCGAGGTGGTGATCGCGCCCGCGTACGAGGACGGCGCGCTGGAAGTGCTCACTGCCAAGAAGAACGTCCGGTTGCTGGTCGCCGGGCCGTACCCGGCGGGCCGGGTGGAGCTGAAGCCGATCAGCGGCGGCGCGCTGTTGCAGGCTGCGGACCGGATCGACGCGGACGGTGACGATCCCGCGAACTGGCGGCTGGTCACCGGAGAGGCGGCGGACGCCGCCACGCTGGCCGACCTCGAGTTCGCCTGGCGGTCCTGCCGGGCGGTGAAGAGCAACGCGATCCTGCTGGCGTCGGACGGCGCGTCCGTGGGCGTCGGCATGGGCCAGGTCAACCGGGTCGACTCCTGCAAACTCGCGGTCGAGCGGGCCGGCGAGCGGGCGGCTGGTTCGGTGGCCGCCTCGGACGCCTTCTTCCCGTTCAGCGACGGACCCAGGATCCTGATCGAAGCCGGGGTGAAGGCGATCGTGCAGCCGGGTGGCTCCATCCACGACGACGAAACGATCGAAGCGGCGGCGGCCGCAGGGATCACCATGTACTTCACGGGTACCCGCCACTTCTTCCACTGAGAGGCCCCATGACTGCGCAGCTCCTCGACGGCAAGGCCGTCCTGGCCACGATCAAGGCCGAACTGGCCGTCCGGGTGCAGGCGCTCGCCGCGCGCGGTGTGCGTCCGGGGCTGGGCACGGTGCTGGTCGGGGACGATCCGGGCAGCCACAGCTACGTCCGGATGAAGCACCGCGACTGCGCCGAGGTCGGGATCACCTCGATCCGGGTGGATCTCCCCGCGGACGCGTCGGCGGAGATGGTCGCCCAGGCCATCGCGGGGCTGAACGCTGACCCAGCCTGCACCGGCTACATCGTGCAGTTGCCGCTGCCCCGGCACATCGACGAGAACGCGATGCTGGAGCTCGTCGACCCGGCGAAGGACGCAGACGGCCTGCACCCGACCAATCTCGGCAAGCTCGTCCTGAACGAGCCGGCGCCGCTGCCGTGCACGCCGCGCGGCATCGTCGAGCTCCTGCGCCGCCACGACGTGCCGCTGGCCGGTGCCGAGGTGTGCGTCGTCGGCCGGGGGATCACCGTCGGCCGTCCGCTCGGGTTGATCCTGACCCGGCGCAGCGAGAACTGCACCGTCACCCTGTGCCACACCGGCACCCGTGACCTGGCCGCCCACACCCGATCGGCGGACATCGTCGTGGCCGCAGCCGGGGTGCCGCACCTGATCACCGCGGACCTGATCGCCGACGGCGCGGTCGTGCTCGACGTCGGCGTCAGCCGGGTGGACGGCACGCTGACCGGCGACGTGGCCCCGGACGTGGTCGACAAGGCGTCGTGGGTGGCGCCGAACCCCGGCGGAGTCGGGCCGATGACCCGCGCGATGCTGCTGTCCAACGTCGTCGACCGGGCAGAGGCGCTCCTCCGATGACCACGCAGCCCGACGAGCGACCCCCGAAGAACTTCGTGCAGCAGGTTCTCGGCCAATGGCCGCTGGCCTCCGTGCTTCTCGGCGTGGCGGTCGGGCTCGCGATCGTGTTCACCAGTCACTGGCGCACGGGCAGCACGCTGATCGGGTTGTCGATCACCGCCGGCGGGCTGCTGCGGCTGATGCCCCAGCAGCGGGTCGGCCTGCTCGCCGTCCGCAACCGGGCGCTGGACTCGATCGTCCTGCTCGGCGTCGGCATCGGCATCACGCTCCTGGCCTGGTGGATCCCGCCGAGCCGCTAGCCCGGATCTGCGCCGGGCGCGGCGCTCGGTGAGGTGCGGGCCCGGGCTTCGGGTTGTCCGCGTCGCCGTCCCCGGTGAGGTCGGCGGAACGCCTCAGCGGAAGTCGCGCTCCAGGAACTGGCCCTCGGAGGCGTCCGTGGCGACCCGGGACGCCTCGCGCTCGCGGAGCTCCACCCGACGGATCTTGCCCGAGATGGTCTTGGGTAGCTCGGTGACGAATTCCACGATCCGCACCCGCTGGTAGGCCGACAGTCGCTCCCGGGCGTGGGCGAAGATCTCCTCGGCCGCCTCCTGCGGCCTGGCGGCGAGGTCCTGGACGAGGCAGATGAATGCCTTCGGCACGGCCGCGCGCACCGGGTCGGGGCTCGGCACGATCGCCACCTCGGTGACGTAGGGGTGCTCGAGCAGGATCGACTCCAGCTCGAACGGCGAGATCTTGTAGTCCGACGCCTTGAACACGTCGTCGGCGCGGCCGACGTAGGTGAGGTAGCCCTCGGCGTCCATCGAGGCGATGTCGCCGGTGTGGTAGAACCCGCCGCGGGTGGCCTCAGCCGTCATCTCGTCGTCGGCGTGGTAGCCGGCCATCAGGCCGAGGATCGGCTGGGACAGGTCCAGGCAGATCTCGCCCCCGTCCGTGGTCGGCTCGCCGGACGCCGGGTCGAGCAGCACGACGGGGTATCCCGGCATCGGGCGTCCCATCGAGCCGTCCTTGACGACCTGGCCGGGGGAGTTGCCGATACAACAGGTCATCTCGGTCTGGCCGAAGCCGTCCCGGATGGTCGCGCCCCAGGCCTTGCGCACCTGTGTGATCACCTCGGGGTTGAGCGGCTCGCCCGCGCCGAGCAGCTCACGCGGCGGCCGGGTCAGCTGGGTCAGGTCGGCCTGGATCAACATCCGCCACACCGTCGGCGGTGCGCAGAACGTGGTCACCTCGTGGGTCTCCATCACCTGCATCAGCGCCGAGGCGTCGAAACGGTCGTAGTTGAACACGAAGACCGTCGCCTGGGCGAGGAACGGGGAGAAGAAGTTGCTCCAGGCGTGCTTGCCCCAGCCGGGGGAGGAGATGTTCAGATGCACGTCCCCGGGACGGACGCCCAGCCACCACATCGTCGACAGGTGCCCGACGGGGTAGGACACGTGGGTGTGGGCCACCAGCTTGGGTCGGGCGGTGGTGCCGGAGGTGAAGTAGAGCAGGCTGAGGTCGGACGCCTTCGTTGGCGCACTGGGCAGGTAGGTCGCCGGCGCCTTGTGGGACTCGGTCATCGAGATCCAGCCGGACGGGGTGCCCTCGCCGACGCCGATCCGCAGCACCGAGCGCGGCAGCTCCTCCAGGCGGGCGTGCAGGCTGGTCGGCGCGACCACTGCGCTCGCGCCACCATGCTCGACCCGGTAGCCGAGATCGGCCGCGGACAGCAGCGTCGAGGTCGGGATCGCCACCGCCCGGATCTTCAGCAGGGCGAGCAGCAGCTCCCACAGTTCGACGGTGTTGTTCAGCATCACGATCACGCGGTCGCCGGCGCCGATGCCGAGTCCACGCAACCAGCGGGCCACCTGGTCAGAGCGCTGCGACAGCTCGGCGTAGGTCCACGACTGCGCGCTCAGGTCGGCGGAGACGATCGTGACGGCGGCACGGTCGGGATGCTCTCCGGCGACCACGTCGAACCATTCGGTGGCGAAGTTGAACTCGTCCAGTTCCGGCCAGCGGAATCCTGCGACGGCGCCGGCGTAGTCCTCGCCGTGGGCGAGCAGGAAGTCGCGGGCCTCTCGGACGGCCCGGGTGGCGGGAGTGGCCTGGCGGCCGAGGAACACCATTGCTGGCTCGCTTTCGGGAGGGACCCGGACAGCGTAGTCCTACGGCTACGGAACCGTAACTAGTGGCCACAACCCGGGAACAGCGGTGCGGCCGGCCCGAACCGGGCCGGCCGCACCACGAGGTCGCTACTGCTCGATGAAGAACTTCGGCGAGGTGTAGGTCTCCCAGTGCTTGCTGCTGGACGCGCTGCCCAGGGGCTTGAGCACCTTCAACTGCAGCTGGTAGTTCCCGTCCGGGACGTACCCGATGCCGTTGTCGGCGGTCAGGTACTCCCCGAAGAACGTGACGGCCTGCAGGTCGACGTCCCTGGGCATCTCACCGAGGTGGGTCGCGTCGACGGGGTCGCCGGCCTCGGGGTTGATCAGCGCGTAGTAGGACTTCTTCGTCTTCACGTTGATCACCTTCATCCGCACGTCGGACGCGGGGTAGTCGAGGTGGTAAATCACCGAGGGGAAGTAATCGGACAGGTCGAAGGCGTACTTGTTCGACTTCGTGGACGACAGGAAGTAGATCCCGTCGTCGTACACCTCGACACCCAGCCGCGGCAGCGACCACTTCTTCCCGTTGGCGTCGACCAACCGGTACCCGTTGAGGACCTTCACCGACTGGTAGTCGCCACGCATTCCGGCGAACGGCACGGAGACCGCGTTGCCCTCACCCGTGGTGGTGAACTGGATCCAGCCCCCGTAGAGCAGGCCGGCCTTGCCCTTGAGTACCTTGCTCGGCGCGGTGAGTTTCACCGTGACCTGGGCGGAGCCGCCCGCCGGAACGACCACGGACTTCACCGACGCGCGGAACCCGGCGTCGCCGAAGCCGTACTTCGGAGTGGTGGTCCCGACGTAGGTGGCCGAGCCGGTGCTGGCCGCGGCGCTGACTCCGGAAACCCGCTTCGGGGTGTAGGTCTGGTCGGACCCGGTGCTGTTGGTGAGCGTGATGGTCACGGTGTGGGAGTTCCCCTCGCCCAGTTCGAGGACGGAGGGCGATGCGGTCACGCCGTCGGCCGCCGCGATCGCGTTGGCGGCCTTCACCAGTCCTGCTCCCTGCCGGAACACGGCCTCGGGGTACTTGGTGACTCCCGACTCGGTGGACTTCGCCACCGGGACGGCCGTGTTGTACAGCAGCTGGGCGGCCTCGGCCGGATGCCCCTTCAGGGCCGGCTTCGCCTGCAGCAGCAGGGCCGCGGAACCGGCGACGTACGGGGCGGCCATCGAGGTTCCCGACATGTTGCCGTGACTGCCGAGCTCGATCGGAAGGGTGGAGTAGATGTTCCCGCCCGGGGCCGAGATCGTCGGTACCAGGCCCAGGTCCGCGGCGAGCCCGGCGGAGCTGAAGGTCGAGAGCTTGCCGCCGTTCGGGTTCGCGAGATCGGACTGTACGTCCAGCCAAGTCATGGTCTGGGGGCCGGACTTCTTGATCAACGCCGCGAGCGCGGAACCCTGGCTGCCGCTGATGCTCACCGCCGGGATGTCGTAGGTGTCCGCCCCCGTGCTGTAGCCGGACAGCCCGGACGCGGTGTCGTAGAGCACCATTGCCGCAGCGCCTGCGATCTCGGCGTACTTCACCTTGGTGCTGATCGCGCAGGTTCCCCGCTTGACCAGGATCGCGGTGCCCGGCGCGACGCTGGTCAGCGTCTTGCAGGCGGTGCTGCTGGAGGCGTTCACCAGGCTCAGGCTGGTCGTGTTGTCCGCGGGCGCATCGGGCGTGCCCTCGACCGCGGCGTACACGATCTTGCTCTCGCCGACCGCGAGCGCCTTCGCGCGGATCGTCTCGGACTCGTACGAGGCCACCGAGATCACGCCCGAGCCGACGCCGGGGCTGCCGGCGGAGAACAACCCGGTGTCACCGCTGTTGCCCGCGGCGGCGACAACGACGACGCCCGCGTCGACCAGGTTCGCGGCCGCGACCGCGTCCGGATAGTCGGGCCAGGAGCCGAAGTCGCTGCCAATGGACATGTTCACGATGTCCATGCCGTCGCTCAGCGCGCGGGACATGGCCTGGAGCAGGATGTCGGTACCGGTGCTGCCCTCGCAGCCGAACACCCGGTAGGCGCCGAAGGTGACCTTCGGCGCGACGCCGGTGACGCTGTCAGCGGCGCCGGTGCCGTCGGCTCCGATGATGCCGGCGACGTGGGTTCCGTGGCCGTCGCAGTCGTCGGGGTAGGCGTCGGGCACGGGGTTGGCCGAGCCGGACTCACCGGTGGAGTCGTAGTCGTTGCCGACGAAGTCGTAGCCGTACTTCACCCGCGGCGCGCTGGAGCCGAAGTCCGCGTCGTTGCCCTGGGTCCCGGAGCCGCCGAGGTCGAGGTTGTTGTAGTCGATGCCGGTGTCGATCACCCCGACCTTGATCCCCTCACCGGTGAAGCCGGTGTCGGTCGCGGCGACCTCGCTGACGGCCGCCGCGGCGTCCGCCCTGCTCGTCACGTCCTTCGGCAGCGACACCTTGAGCACGGGGTACACGGCGGTCACCACGGACGACTGGGCGAGCTTCCTGATCTGGCTCTCGGACGCCGTCACGCTCAGCCCGTTCCACAGCGAGGAGAAGCTGGACTTCACCGTGATTCCGGCGCTGGCCGCCGCCGTCCGGGCGGTGTCGGCGCTGGCCCTGTTCAGGGTCCTGCTGCCGCCACGGGTCAGCGGCTTGCCCTGGAGCTGGACCAGGTAATGGCCCTTGATCACCCGGGACTGGTCGGTGAGGCCAGCCACTTTGAACTTGGCTTGGGTGTCGATCGGTGCGGCGCCGGCCGGCACGGCCAGGCTGCCGCCGATCAGGGCGGTGAGGACGGCTCCGGCGGCGACGCCGCGCAGAGTCGACCGGGTGCGCGTGCGCATGCTCTCAGTCTCCTGGTGGTCAGGCGGATAAAGGTGTCCGCTCCCCCCGAGAGCATGTGGACATCCGGCACGATAGCGCGGTGGCGAGTGGTCCGGGCCCATCTGGGCAAGTCCATACGGGCCCGGCGACGCAGCGGGGGCGCGGGGACCAGCCCCGCGCCCCCGCCATGGGACGAACCGTGAGGATCAGATCAGGCCGAGTTCGGTGACGGCGGCGCGCTCGTCGACCAGTTCCGCAACGGAGGCATCGATCTTCGCGCGGCTGAATTCGTTGATCTGCAGGCCCTGGACGATCTCGTACGTGCCGTTCTTCACCACGCACGGGAAGGAAGAGATCAGTCCCTCCGGGACGCCGTAGGAACCGTCGGAGGGCACCGACATGGAGATCCAGTCGCCCTCGGCCGAGCCCAGCACCCAGTCGTGCATGTGCTCGACGGTGGCGTTGGCCGCCGACGCGGCGGAGGAGGACCCGCGAGCCGCGATGATCGCGGCGCCCCGCTTGGCGACGGTCGGGATGAAGTCGCTCTCGAGCCAGGCCTGGTCGTTGATCACCTCTGCGGCGTTCCTGCCGTCGATCTCGGCGTGGAACAGGTCGGGGTACTGGCTCGCCGAGTGGTTGCCCCAGATGGTCATGTGCTTCACCGAGGTCACCGGCACGCCGGCCTTCTGCGCCACCTGGGTGATCGCACGGTTGTGATCGAGCCGGGTCAGGGCGTTGAACCGGTTGTTGGGGATGTCGGGGGCGTTGCTCATGGCGATCAGCGCGTTGGTGTTCGCCGGGTTGCCGGTGATCAGCACCTTGATGTCGCTCGCCGCGACCTCATTGAGGGCCTTGCCCTGCGCGGTGAAGATGGCGCCGTTCGCGCTCAGCAGGTCGGCCCGCTCCATGCCCGCGGTGCGGGGACGGGCGCCCACCAGCATGGCGAGGTTCACGCCGTCGAACACCTTGGTGGCGTCATCGCCGATCTCGACCTTGCTCAGCAGCGGGAAGGCGCAGTCGTCCAGTTCCATGACGACGCCCTCGAGCGCCTTCAGCGCCGGGGTGATCTCCAGCAGGCGCAGTTCGACGGGCTGGTCGGGGCCCAGCAGCGCGCCGCTGGCGATCCGGAACAGCAGGCTGTAGCAGATCTGACCGGCTGCGCCGGTGACCGCTACCTTGACGGGGGTCTGGCTCACGATGTGCTCCTCGGTGAGATGTGTGGCTGGTGAGTGTCCGCTCCGACGCTAGCAGTTGGCCCGACCATTGCGGCACCGCTTCCAGAGCCTGCCCGCGGGCCGCGGGAATTGGTGCACGGGACCGGGCCCCGCCCGGGATCCTGCCCGACGATCCGGAGGCCAACCGCTATCCTTGCGGGAGCGGGGGGAGCGCTCGGGCCGCGGCCCGCTGGTGGGCGTTCCGGTCAGACGCGAAAACAGGAGCTGCGATGCTGCGAGCCGGACGTCCGGCAACGAGGCACGGGAGTCGACGCGCAGCCGCCGTGCTGGCCACGCTCGCGCTGGTCGCGACCACGTTCACACTCGCCGTCCCGCCCGCTGCCGCGGAGGATTCCGATCTGCGGGTGCCGCTGCCCAGGACCATCTCGACGCCGACGGTTGCCGCCGCGTCCGGTGACCAGACCGTGCTCGACGTGAGCACCAGCGCGCTGCCCGAGCTGGTCGTGGCCGACGCGACCGGAGCCTTCACTCCGCTGGCTGTGCCGTGGCTGGCCGACGGCACCATCGCGGACGCCCGTGGCGGGACGCTCGTCGCCTCCTCGAGCGGCTACGACGACAGCGGCGACTTCACCAACGTGTACCGCACCGACCTCGCCAGCGGGGAGACCGCCGATCCGGTCCGGCTGCCCGGCAGCGGCCTCGAAGCCGCCGACCCGCAGACGGCGGTCTACAGCGACGACGGCGGCTACCACGCGGAGGACCTCGCCTCGGCGACGACCCACGATCTGGAGTATGCGGCGCCGACGTCCGGCAGCCCGTACGTGCAGGTCGGCCTGGCCGGCCAGGCCGTCGCACTGTTCGCCGCGCTCACCACCACCTCGAGCGGACGCCCGGGCACCGGCTACCTCGACGTGGTGCCGCTGAACGGCGACCCGGCCACGCTGTCCCGGGTACCCGTCGCCGGCCTGATGGACGCGGCCCTGCGCGAGGGCCAGGTGGTCTACACCTGGGCCGACAGCAGCTACCTCCACCTGTGCTTCCGCTCCCTCGCGGACAATGACTCCTGGCTCTCGTCCAGCAACTGCACCACGGTCAAGGCGCCCGGTGGAGGCGACCAGCGTGACGCCTGGACCGCGATCCACTCCGGGGCCGGCTGGCTGTACTGGTCGGTGTCGTCGGGCTCTGGCACCGACGAGTACCTGGTCCCGGGCACCGACACGCCCGGGACGCCGACCAAGGTGAAGACCGACGACGCCACGACGCTGTACCCGGCCGGCGACGCCACCCGCCTGCTCGCCACGGTCGGTACGGGCCAGGCCGGCTACGTGGGTGCCGTGGATGAGGACGGCAGGATCAGCAAGCTCTACGGCTACCCGGACGTCGCGACCAAGGTCGACGTCCTCGAACTCACCCCCGACCGGGTCACCGGTCTGGACGAGCGCCCCGAGGTGGGCGGGTCCGACTTCCAGGCGTGGCAGCGCCCCCTCTCCGCCACCGCGATCGGCGAGGAGGAGACCCCGTTCCCGCGGGCGGAGGACGTGGGCACCTCCGGGGCCAGGACCCTCCTCGACGACGGAAGCAAGCTGCGGCTCTACGACCGGGGCGACCTCGTCCGCACGCTCTCGAAGAGCAAGTACGGCTCGCTGCCCGGGTTGATCAGCGGCCCCTATTACCCGGTGTACACACTGTCCTACATCCAGGCGATGCAGGTCGACGGAAAGGCGCTCAAGCAGGCGACCATCCGGGGCATGTTCGGCTCGCTGATCCTGATGCGCACCAACGCATCCCTGGGTCGCTACGACGTGTACGACCTGGTCACGAAGCAGTCCGCGCGGGTGAACGTGCCGGTGAAGTACCGGCTGCAGGGGTTCAGCCTCGCCGGGCTGTGGGGTGACTGGGTGTTCGGCTACACCTTCGACTCGCACTACATCCCCTACACCCTGGCGATCAACTACCGCACCGATCAGGTCTACGAGCGCTACGGCCTGCCCGTCGACTACGGCGACAGCTTCGTCGCCATCCAGTACTACGACGACAACGACGCGCTCCGGCTGGAGGTGTGGAACCCGGCCACCCAGGCGACCGAGAGCGTCCCGGACGTCGACTGGGACGCCGTGGTCACCGACGGGACGGCCCGGCTGGCCTACTCCACCGCAACCGAGCTCGTGGTCCGTCCGCTCACGGTGGCGCCCACGTCCGCCCCACGCATGCTCGGCATCCTCGCGCCCAGCAGCCTGAACCTGATCACCAGCACCCGCTCCTGGGTGCCGGAGATCGACACCACCAAACCGCTCGCCGGGGGCACCCTCACGATCAGCAACGCCGCCGGTGACGTCGTCCGGACCTTCACCGTCGCGGCCAGCGACGACGGGTCGGTGCGGGGCCTCGCCTGGGACGGCAGGGACGAGGCCGGCAACGACGTCGCGACCGGCACCTACACCTGGAAGCTGGTCGCCTCCGCGCAGGACGGCAGCGGCAACGTGACCCGCGTGGACGGCAGTTCCGACTTCGGCGAACCGGCCGACGGCACCGACGGGGTCTCGGGCACCTTCGCCGTGATCAAGGCCTTCCTCGGCACGGTCAGCGGCCCCACCCCGACGATCTCCGACACCACCCCGACGGTGGCCCAGACCCTGACCGCGAAGACCGGCACCTGGTCGCCCTCGGGCGCAACGGTGGCCTGCCAGTGGCGGCGCACCACCAGCAAGGGCACCGTGAACATTTCCGGCGCGACGGAGTGCCGCTACAAGGTGGATCCGGCCGATGTGGGCGCGAAGCTGAGCGTGACCGCGACCGGCAGCTACGACGGCTGGAAGGACACCACCAAGACGTCCCGGGCGACGTACACGGTGAAGAAGGCGTCCTTCACCCAGACGCCCACGCCCACGATCGACGACCCCACCCCCGAGGTCGGTGACACGCTCACCGCGACCCCGCGAACCTGGGAACCCGCCCCGGTCGGCTTCACCTATCGCTGGTACAAGGTGAAGAAGTCGAAGTCCTACGCGGTGACCTCGACCCGCACCGACCCGACCTACACGGTGCAGCCCGGCGACGCGGGCTACCAGCTGAAGGTGAAGGTCACCGGTACCAAGGACGGCTACAACACGGCCTGGAAGTACTCGAAGCCGACCGCCGTGGTACCCAGACCCTGAGCCCACCCGCCCACCGCGGTAGCCCTTCCGGGGACTGTGGCAGGCGAACGTCCGGCCGATACCCTCACACGCGGGGGGAATCGCACGCCGCGAAATCCGACAACCGGTCCAGATCCCGGGCCGATCGAGGAGCGACGATGCGAGCTTTCGCGTACCACCGTGCGGTGGCCGCCACGGGCGTGGCCGTGCTGTGCACGGGTCTCCTTCCGGCGTCCCCGGCGGCCGCGGCCATCCTCCACGACTGGAGTACGCCGCTCGCCGAGACGACCGTGCAGACCGACCTGGTCGCCGCGTCCGGACGTTCGATCCTCACCTTCGCCGGCGCCACCTACCGGCTCTCCACCGACTTCGGTGCCACCTGGCGGACGGTCAGGCCCGCCCTGAGCGGCGCCTCCGGCGTCGATCACCCCGACTACGTCGCGAACGGTGTCGCCGCGTTCCGCGTGTGGTCCGGTCGCGGGGTCGTGGTCGACCTCGGCTCCGGCGCGTCCCGCGACGTCGACCTGTCCCGGGTGCGCACGGACGCCGACGAGGAACTCCTGGCCCTGACCGACACCCACGTGCTGTTGCAGGATTCCGGCCGGGCCGTGCTCGGCGCTCTCGACGCCGGCCTGGTCGCGACGGCGACCGCCCTGCCCGACTGGGCCGACCTGCCCGCCGCGCCGTCCCGCACCCGGTCCACAACCGACCGTTGGGCGATGGACGCCGGCTTCGCCTACCACCTGCGCTCCTATGGCGGCAGCGGATGGGTCGGGCTGGCCACCGACGTCGACCCGGTCGACCTGGACGGCAGCGCCGGCCCGGCGGCGTTCCGCGTGCCCGGCGACCTGCTCTTCGTGCGCCCGCTGGACTCCGCAAGCCTCGAGTACGTCTACCGGACCGCTGCCTCGGTGAACCGCTGCGTCCGTGACCTCGCGACGTCCACCTCGTCGTGCCGCAAGCTCGTCCCGACCGGACGCAACGCCCGGGTGTACGCCGAACGGATGGGTGAGGCGCTCGTCGTCACCGTCGGAGCGCGCGTGTACACCTGTGCGGACGACACCGCCTGCGCGCCGGGCAGGGTTCGCCTGCCCGGGCGTCTCTCCGTGGTCAGCACGTCCCATCCGATCGGCGATCCGGCCGAACCACTGCTCTCCCTCGGTGTCTCGGGCGGCGGCCCGCTGTACTCGGTGAGCGCGGAGCACCGGCTGGTGCTCCGTTCGGCCGGGCTGACCGCTCCTGCGGTTCCGGGCATGCTCGGCCTGGCCGCGGACCGGGTCGTCGGAACGGACGCCCGCTCGTCCGGGGCGGGCTTCACCGCCTGGCAGCGGCCGCTCACCCCGTCCGGGATCGGTCCGGAGACCCTGCTCGGCACCGAGGTCACCGACGTCGCAGCCTCCGCAGCCCGGGTGGCAACCAGTGGGCGCTCCGGCCTGGTGCTCTACGACGACGGGCAGAAGTCGTCCCGGGTGCGCAGGGCGGGCACGCTGGCCAGCCTCAGCGGACCGCACCCGCTCGTGCTCGCGACCACCTCCACCTGGGTCGGGGCTCCGCTCGCGTCGCTGAAGAGGCTGTCCGGCGCGGTGACCGACAACTTCGGTACCCGGCTGCTGTCGCTCGCACCGGACAGGTCCGCGCTGGTGATCACCGACCTGGCCGAGCAGGGGTACCGCCTCGACGTACCGCTGCCCGACGACCTGGGCGCGAACACGGTGCCGGTCTCGGCCCTGCTCTGGGGCGACTGGCTCGGCGTGACCTTCCTGACCTACCGGATCTCGGGCGAGGAGTTCGACGTCTCGCTGTCCTCGCGCGTGGCCCGGATCGGGCCCGCGCCCGCCTGGAGCACGCCGGTCACCGGGCTGCTCGCCGACCTGGGTGACGGCCTTGCCGTCGTCTGCGACATCGAGTCCGACACCTACACCGCGCGAGCCTGGAACCTGGCCACCGGTGAGCTGTCCGGTCTGCCCGGGGCCGCGCGGTACAGCTACCCGGCCGTGGATTCCGGACGGATCGCCTATGCCACCGACACCGATCTGGTGGTGCGCGAGATCGCAGGGACGGGCACCTCCGCGCCCCGCGTGCTCGGCTCGGTCGCTCCGGCTGGCTGCAACGCCTGGGCCTGCTCCTGGTCGCTGCAGGTGGACGCCACGAAGGCGTTCGTGCGTGGCCAGCTGGTGATCCGGGACGCCTCGGGCCACTCCCGCGCGCTGGCGACGCCCGCCGCGACGGACGGGTCGCTGCGCGGTGTGACCTGGGACGGGAAGCTCGACGACGGCAGCTACGCTCCCGCCGGCACGTACACCTGGCAGCTCTCCGCCGCAGCCTCGGACGGCTCCGGCGCGCTGCGCGCGATCGACGGGACCCAGCTCCCCGGCGGTACCGTCACGGTCACCCAGCACCGGCTCGGCCGGGCGAAGCTCGGCAGCGTCCGGATCTCCGACACCACGCCGCAGGTGGGCCAGCTCCTCACGGTGGCCGCGCGGGTGCGTCCTGCCGACGCGACCCTTTCCTACACCTGGTACGCGGGTGCGACCGTGGTGGCGAGCGGCAGTGGCGACGCGGGCGCGAGCTATCAGGTCCAGCCCGCCGACGCGGGGGCAAGGCTGCGGGTCGTGGTCACCGCCCAGCGGGACGGCTACGACCCGGCTTCCCGTGGGTCGGCCTGGACCCGGGCCGCCGC
>MTLC01003266.1_pt1 | contig 16462 bp, 17 predicted proteins | sample 1982451 | NCBI WGS metagenome assembly MTLC01 (sample SAMN05710165, study PRJNA340218) | biofilm metagenome | isolation source: sample SPH anode biofilm adapted to +100 mV | place: USA | collected 2012-02-03 | reverse complement strand
CCCGCCCTGGCGCCAGCGGATCGCGAACGTGCGGCGCCAGGCGGCCCGGGAGGGGAAGGAGATCCCCAGGGCGATGAAGCTGTCCATCACCCAGAGCAGCGCCAGGACGCCCATGAATACCACGCCCGTCTCGATCCCCCAGGCCCTGGGCAGGTGGAGGCTGTAGTGCAGCTTGTAGAGGAAGGGGAGCAGGTTCTCCCGGCTGAGGGAGGCGCGGCCCCAGTCCCGGCGGCCCTGGACCTCGCCCGTGGCCGGGTCCAGGGCCACCTGGTTGTAGCCCACCTGGAAGGGCTTTCCCGTGGCCGGGTCCACCCGGGGCTCCACGGAAACCAGCAGGGTGCGGCCCAGCTCCACGGCCAGGGGCATGAAGCGCACCCGGATGGCCGGGTCGCGCGCCTCCAGCTGGGCCGCCAGGTCCAGGGCGGACCGCGGCGCCCCCTGGGTGCGCGCGTGGAACATCCCGGGGTTGAGCCGCGCGTCCAGCTCGTGGTCCCAGGAAATGACGGCCCCGGTGAGGCCGGCCACGAACAGGAAGGCCGCCGCGCCCAGGCCGAACCAGCGGTGGAGGTTGACGAGGATTCTCCGGAACACGGCGACCCTTTCCCGGTGCATCAGAAGCGGTAGGTGACGCTGGCGATGAGGTTGCGCCGCGCGCCGTACCAGGCGTCACCCCGGCTCAGGATCGTGGTGGTGTAGATCCGGTCGGCGAGGTTGGTGCCGTTGACGGCGAACCGCCAGGGGCCGGTCTCCAGGGCGAGCATGGCGTCCACCAGGTTCGTGGCGGCCACCTCGGGGGCGGCGGGGTTGTGGAAGGCCGCGGTGTGGCGGAACCCCACACCCGCGGACCAGCCCTCCATCCCGGCCAGGGGGAACCGAAGGCGGCCCCACAGGGAGCCCTGGTTGGCGGGGGTGGCCTCCAGCTGCTCGTCCAGGTCGATGTGGTCGAAGTTGGCCACCAACTCGAAGTTCTTTGTGAGCCGGGTCTTGAGCTCAGCCTCGAAGCCCTTGCTCCGCGTCTCGCCGGCCTGCAGGCTGTTGAGGGGCTGGGCCGGGTCGGGGATCTGCCGGTTCTTCTCCTTGAGGTCGTAACAGGCGACGTTGAAGGAGGTGGCGCCCGAGGGGCTCTGGTACTTGACGCCCGCCTCCCACTGCTCGCCACGCAGGGGCTTGTAGCGCCGCTGGTAGAAGTCGCTCCCCGCCACCGGCTGGAAGGACTCGGAGTAGCTCACGTAGGGCGACCACCCGGCTTCCGTCAGGAGCATGAAGGCCCCGCGCACCGTGGTGGCGTCGTCGCGGTCCGTGGCGGAGCCCTCGGACGCATTGGTGACGTGGTCGCGGCGCGCGCCCAGGGTGAAGGCGAACCGTTCGGCGATGCGGATCTGGTCCTGCACGTAGAGGCCCGTCTGCCGCAGCTCCGTGGATGGGTTGGGCGTCAGGTCGGGCGCCGTGAAGTTCCCGTACACTGGGGCGTAGAGATCGAAGGAGGGGCTGAAGCCGAAGGCGGAGGCGGCGTGCTCGGAGTAGCGGAGGTGGTCCAGCCCCACCAGGAGGCGGTGCTCGAAGAGCCCCGCCTTGACGGTGCCCTCCAGGGACTGGTCCGCCACCAGGGCGTGGCCGTCGCGCGTGTTGGCCCAGATGTAGCGGCTGATGATCCGCTGGTCCGGGTCCAGGTAGGGGCTGGTGGGATTGGCGAAGTTGCTGGCCGGATAGAGGCTCCGGTAGGTGCCCCGGTTGGAGGCGTACCGGACGTTCTGGCGCAGCGTCCACCCGCCGGCGAACCGGTGCTCGAAGGCGTAGCCCAGGCTGGCCTGGCGCATGTCGTAGGCGTCGTAGCCGGGCTCGCTCACGAAACGGCTGGTGGGAATCTGGCCGTTGGGATTGGGCAGCACGGTGCCGGACCAGGGCAGGAAGGTGGCGGAGGAGCCGCTCATGTCCTTCTGCCAGTAGCCCAGGAAGGTGAGGCTGGTGGCGTCGTCGGGGCGCCAGGTGAGGGAAGGGGCGACGGCGTACCGGTCGTCGGGCACGAAGTCCACCTGGGTGTCGCTCCTGCGGCCCACGCCCACGAGTCGGTAGGAGAAGCGGCCGTCGTCCGAAAGGGAGCCGGTGAGGTCGCCCTGGATCTGACGGCGGTTGAAGCTGCCGAACTGCACGCCGATCTCCCCCTGCCGCTCCGCCTGGGGCCGCTTGCTCTGGAGGTTGATGACGCCCCCGGTGCTGCCCTGGCCGTACAGCATGGAGGAGGGGCCGCGCAGCACCTCCACCCGCTCCAGGAGGTAGGGATCGGGGCGCACGTTGTTGTTGTAGCCGTAGACCTGGAGGAGGCCGTCCATGAACTGGGTGGGCTCGGTGCCCCGCACCCGCGTCCAGTCGCCGCGGCTGTCCACCCCGTAGGCGTTGGAGCGCACGCCCGAAGCGTAGTTCAGCACGTCCCCCACGCTGACGGCGGCCTGGTCCTCGATCTGGGCGCGGGTGACCACGGAAATGGCCTGGGGCGTCTCGGCCAGGGGCGTGTCGGTCTTGGCGCCGGTGAGGGACCGGGTGGGGCGGTACCCCGTGGTGGGACCGGTGGCGGTCTCCCGCACCTTGGAGCCCTTCACCTTCACTTCCGCGAGCACCGCCTCGGCGCCCGCCGGGCGCACCTGGAGGGTCCCGTCCACCACCCGGCCTTCCAGCCCGCTGTTCCGCAGCAGGGCCCCCAGCGCCGCCTGGACCTCCAGGGTCCCGCTCACCGCCGGCGCCCTGCGCCCCTGCAGGACCCCCGGGGCCACCGCCAGCCGAAGGCCCGCCGAGGCGGCCAGCGCCTCCAGGGACGTGGCCAGATCCTGGGCGGGAAGGTTCACCGGCAGCGCTGCGGGGGCGGGAGCTGCCACCAGGGCCGCCAGGGGAACCAGGAGCCCCCCCGGCGTGCGGGAGGCCGAAAGCAGGCGGAGAACGGACGTGGGCATGGATTTCCCTTTCAGGCAGAGGTTCCCCCGGGCCCGGCGGGGCCCTTCGGGGGATGGGATGGGTGGAGGGGCGGGCGAGGAGTCGTCCTGGTTCCAATTTACAGATATTGAGTCTAATTCTCAATATTAAATATTGACCCCGTCCTCTTTTGATTTGCCCGTCCCCCCGTTGGAAGAAACCGCGCCCCCCCCTGCCCTTTGGCCCCTCCGGTCAGTAGGGCGTCTCCCCCGCCACCAGGCCGAACCCCGAAGCCGGGGCGTGGACGCCGTTCACCGTGGTTCCTCCGTTGTGGATGGCGGGGAACATGGGCTGCATGGTGGCCGGGAACCCGAAGACGGGCGTGGTGAGCGCATCCAGCCGGGCGATTTCCCCGGGGGCCAGGGTCACGTCCAGGGCGCCCAGGTTGTCCTCCAGCTGCCCGAGGTGCCGGGCGCCGATGATGGTGGACGCCACCCCCGGGCGCCCCGCCACCCACGCCAGGGCCACCCGCGCCACCGTGGTGTCGTGGGCCCCGGCGATCTCCGCCATCACGTCCAGGAGGGCGTAGGTCTTCTCGTTGAGGAAGGGTTCCAGGAACGGGCCGCGGCTGCGGGCCTGGGAACCCGCGTTGGTGCGGGTGTATTTCCCACTCAGGGCGCCGCTCTTTAGCGGCGACCAGGGGGTGATGCCCAGGCCGAACTCCAGCGCCAGGGGCACCAGGTCCTGCTCCACGGTGCGCTCCAGGAGCGAATACTCGATCTGCAGGCCGATGAAGGCGGACCAGCCCCGGAACTGGGCCAGCATGTTGGCCTGGGCGATCTTCCAGGCGGGCGTGTCGGAGACGCCCAGGTACCGGACCTTGCCGGCCTGCACCAGGGCGTCCAGGGCCGCCATGGTCTCCTCGATGGGCGTGTGCACGTCCCAGTTGTGCAGCCAGTACAGGTCGATGTAGTCCGTCTGGAGCCGGCGGAGGGAGTTCTCGCAGGCGGAGATGATGGACTTCCGGCCCGAGCCGCCGCCGTTGGGGTCGCCCGGGTAGAGGTTGCCGCTGAACTTGGTCGCCAGCACCAGGCGGTCCCGCCGGGCCGGATGGCGCCCCAGGTGGTCCCCGATGATCTTCTCGGAATGGCTCTTGGTGTAGAGGTTGGCGGTGTCGATGAAGTTCCCGCCCCGTTCGATGAAGCGGTCCATGATCCGCCCGGATTCCTCCACGGTCGAACCCCATCCGAGGTCCTCCCCGAAGGTCATGGCCCCCAGGCACATGGGACTTACCCGCAGACCGGAATGGCCGAGCGTCACGTAGTGGTCGAGTTGCATGGCGTGTCCTCCTTGGTTGGCGGGCGGGTGGCGGAGGCCGCCATCCCCCCTGGGATAGCGGCCAGCATACGGCGCGGGGCCCCGGGAAGCGTGCTTTTTCCCAAAAGCCGCCCACGGCTCGGTTAAGATTCATGGCATTCCAATCCATTCCATCTCCCCGGAGGAGCGTCCATGGGACCCCGCAAGGCCAACCTTTTCCCGATCCTCATGGTGGTCCTGGGCTTTGCGCTTGGGTGCGGGGCCGGTTCGATCTTCTGGCTGTCCCGGAACGCCCGTCTGCTGGAGTTGGAGCAGTTCAACCAGGTGAATCACCAGGTGCGGCTCCTCAGGCAGGTTCGGGACGGAAAGGGGGAGGAGGTCCGCAGGGAACAGGAGGCGGAACTGGCTGGCGCCCTGACGTGCATTGCGGTCATGAAGAAAGGCAAGCCCCTGACGCCTTCGCAGCAAGCCACCGTGATCCGGGCCCGGAACTACCTTGCCGAATCACCGCTCGGGGCGTTTCACGGTGACATGGACGCGGATATCCAGAAGCTGCTCGGAACGGCCCGCTGAGGCGCGGGCCCCGTTGGCGGCAAGGGCCGCATTTCACGCCATCGCGGCCTGCGGGCCGCGCGTCCGGATCCCAACCCCAAGCGCCGCGCCCAGAAGGAGGACGGCCACGGCGAAGGTGCTTCGCATGCCCACGGAAACGGCGCCGGGGCTGCCGGTTGCGACGTTGGCCGCGCCGGACGCCAGGGCGAAGATGGCGCCCATCAGGGAGGCGCCCGTGATGAGGCCGAGGTTCCGGGAGAGGCTGAGCAGGCCCGAGACCACGCCTCGCTGGTCCGGCGGGATCGCCGTCATGACCGCGGTGGTGTTGGCGGCCTGGAACACGGCGTAGTGCGAGGTTGTGACGCCGATGGGCAGGAGGTACCCGGCCAGCCCGAATCGTGCGGGCGAAAGGGTCAGCAGGGCCGCGCCGAGGGCCATGCCCCCGAGACCCACCCAGGTCATGCGGGATCCGCCGAAGCGATCCACCAACCGTCCCGCAGGAATGCCGCTCAGGGCCGCCACCAGCGGGCCCACCGAGAGGGCCATCCCCACCTGCGCGGCGTCAAGGCCGAGGGTGCGGGAGAGGTAGAACGGACCCACCACCAGGGTGGACATCACGACGGTGGAAACCAGGGCGCTCATGGCCAGGCCCGCGCCCAGGCCCGGCTCCCGGAACAGGGCCCGGGGAACCAGCGGCGTCTCCGCCCTGCGCTCGGTGGCGAGGAAACCGGCCAGCCCCGCGCCGGCGCCGGCCAGAAGCAGGGCATTGGTGAGGCCGATCCGTCCGTGGCCCTGGGTCATGGCCAGGGCGTAGGCCCCCAGGGTCCAGGCCAGGAGGGCGGTGCTGCTCCCGGGAAACCCCGGACGGCGCGCGCCGGAAGGGGCCGGGTCCGCGGGAAGGAAGCGGGCCGACAGCACCAGGATCGCCAGGCCCAGGGGGACATTGACCAGGAACATGGACCGCCAGCCGAACGTGGCCGTCAGGATTCCGCCCAGGGAGGGCCCCAGCGTGGTGCCAATGGCGGACAGGGTCCCCAGCAGGCCCATGGCGCTTCCCGTCCGGTCCCTGGGAACGGTGTCGCCCACGAAGGCCACGGTGAGCGCCATCATGAAGGCTGCGCCGAGGCCCTGGGCCGCCCGGGCCGCCACCAGGGCGGACAGGGTGGGGGCCGCGCCACAGGCGAGGGAGGCCACGGTGAACAGGCCGACCCCGCCCAGCAGCAGCCGCTTCCGCCCCAGCCTGTCGGCCAACCGCCCAACGCTCACGATCAGGGTGGTGATCACCAGCAGGTAGGCGAGGACGATCCACTGCACGGCCTGGAAGGAGGCGCCGAAGGCCCTGGCCAGCGCCGGCAGCCCGGCATTGGCGATGCTGGTGTCGAGGGAACTCATCAGCATGGAGAGCCCCAGGCCGGCCAGGGCCCCGCGGGCGGAAGGCGTCCAGGCCGGGCGGGGCGGATTCGGGGGGGAGGCTGGGGATTTCGGGTTCATGGGGACCTCTCTGGGGCGTGCCCGGACGGGCCGGCCCCTTCAAGGTGGCCACCGGGATGGCATGGCGGAAGGTGCACTGTTTGCAATTGAATCGTGCGTACGACGCCATCCAGGCCCCCCCGGGTCCCCGATCCCGCCCTTCGGGAAGGCCCGAAAGTGCTATGGTCTGCGTATGATCCGGCCGGACCTGAACCTGCTTGTCACCCTGGACGTGGTCCTGGCGGAAGGGAATGTCGCGCGGGCCGCGAAACGCCTGAACCTGAGCCCCTCGGCCATGAGCCGGGCCCTGGCCCGCCTGCGGGAGACGACGGGAGATCCGCTGCTGGTCCGGGCGGGCCGGGGCCTGGTTCCCACGCCCCGGGCCCTGGAACTCCGGGAACAGGTGGCGAACCTTGTGGAGGCCGCGGAAACCGCGCTCCGGCCCGCCTCCCCGCCGGACCTGCGCCGCCTGGACCGGACCTTCACCCTCCGCACCAGCGACGGCTTCGTGGAGAACTTCGGCCCCAGCCTCATCCGGCGGGTCGCGCGGGAGGCGCCCGGGGTCCGGCTGAGGTTCATGCAGAAACCGGACAAGGAGAGCGGCGGCCTTCGCGACGGCACCGTGGACCTGGAGACGGGCGTCCTCGAAGGCATGATCGGCCCGGAAATCCGCGCCCAGGCGCTGTTCAGGGACACGCTCATCGCCGTCGTCCGCCCCGGACACCCCTTGGCCAAGGGGAGGATGACCCTCGACCGGTATGCCCGGGGCCGGCACGTCTCCGTGACCCGGCAGGGCGTGGAGCAGGGCCTGGTCGATGATGCCCTCGCGGCGTGCGGAACCTCCCGGACGATCGCCGCCGTGGTCACGGGATTCTCCGCGGCCATCGCCCTGGCCCGGGATTCGGACCTCATCGCAACCGTGCCCGGCCGGCACACGGAGAACCTCCGGAAGGGGCTCTTCAGCTTCCCCCTGCCCTTTCCCACGGAGGAGATCACCGTGTCCCTGCTATGGCATCCCCGGAACCAGGCCGACCCGGCCCACCGGTGGCTTCGCGCCTGCGTCCTGGAGGTCTGCTCAGGGGAAGGCGGCAATCGAATTGCGTCCATTTTTGATGGGAAATAAGACAATCTGGCCAATGCGGCGAATGGGACCTACAATCTCCGCATGATCAGCGGTGATTCCCCCTACATCTGGCAATCCGGCGCCTGGCCCCACTGGCGCTTCGACCTGTCGAACCTCGCTGAACCCATGGCCCTTGCCAGCCGGGCCCAAGGGGCTCTCCTGGGGCGCCTGGCCGAGGCCGGAATGGGGGATCGTGACCGGGCCAGCCTGGCAACCCTTTCCGAGGATGTCCTCAAGACCAGCGAAATCGAGGGCGAGCGCCTCGATGCGCATTCGGTCCGGTCCTCTGTCGCCCGCCGGCTGGGAGTCGACATCGGCGCGCTCGCACCGGCCGACCGCAAGGCGGAGGGCGTCGTGGACATGGTTCTTGACGCCACGTCCAACGGCCAGGCGCCCCTGACCCGGGAGCGGTTGTTCGGCTGGCATGCCGCCCTGTTTCCCACGGGGTACTCGGGCCTTTCCAGGCTCCAGGCGGGCGCCTGGCGTGATGACGCCAAGGGCCCCATGCAGGTCGTGTCCGGTCGTTTGGGCCGGGAGCGCGTTCATTTCGAAGCTCCCCCCGCGCTGCGGCTGGACGCGGAAATGGAGCGGTTCCTCGATTGGGTCAACGGCCCGTCCGTGGAACCCTCCCTGGTTCGAGCCGGACTTGGCCACCTGTGGTTCGTGACCTTGCATCCCTTCGAGGATGGCAATGGCCGCATCGCACGCGCCATCGGCGACCTGCTCCTGGCGCGCGCCGAGGGCAGCTCGCGGAGGTTCTACAGCCTTTCGGCCCAGATCCACCGGGAACGGAAGGCCTATTACGCCATCCTGGAAAAGACCCAGCGCGGATCCCTGGACGTGACGGAGTGGCTCGCCTGGTTCCTGGAGACCCTGCTGCGGGCCGTGACCCAGGCCCATGCCACCCTGGACGCCGTCCTGGCCAGAAGCCGCTTCTGGCGGCACTGGGCCTCCCTGCCCTTGAACGACCGGCAGGCAAGGATGCTCAATAAACTTCTCGAGGGTTTCGACGGGAACCTGACCACCACCAAGTGGGCCATCCTCGCCAAGTGCTCCCAGGACACGGCCCTGAGGGACATCAACGACCTGGTGGCGAGGGGGGTGCTCCGCAAGGAGGAGGCGGGGGGGCGAAGCACAAGCTATGCGCTCAACCAATCCGATTGAGATTTCCGGGGTTAAACCCGCTCCGGATTGGCGCGCACACGGCCCTCATGGGCGTCAAATCAAAAACAAGGACGCCCCACCCTCCCCCGACCGCCCCAGGTGTACCCTTGGGTTACGCCGTGCGTCTGCCCACTTGGACCCTCCATGCTGATCACCGCCACGCTTGAACCCGGAAGCCGCAAGGCATGGCGCGACTGGCTTGAGCGCCACCACGCCACCGCGAAGGAGATCTGGCTCATCTTCACCAAGCGGACTGCTGCCGGTCCGGCCATCAGCTACCGGGAGGCCCTCCTGGAGGCCCTCTGCTTCGGATGGATCGACGGTGTCCGCCAGCGATTGGACGACGAGAAGTACGTCCAGCGCTTTACACCGCGAACCCGGCATTCCACGTGGTCCTCGGTCAACCTCTCCCTGGCCAGGGAGTTGCAGGCCGCAGGTCTCCTGGCGCCCCCCGGCCTGGCATCCCTCGATCAAGCCAAGGAGCCTCCCGGGGAAGCCACCGAACCCTTCCCGCCTGGCTGGTTCATGGCCGCAATCCAGGTTGACCCGGCAGCATCGATGAACTTCGAGGGGCTGCCCCCCTCCCATCAGCGCCGGTATGTGGGTTGGGTTTCCGCCGCCAAGCGTGACGATACGCGCCAAAGGCGGATCGGTGAAGCCATCGCCCTCCTGAGGGAGAACAGGCGCTTGGGCCTTGGCCCAGGTGAAGTCCGGAAATGATTCCCGATATTGGTGGAGGTGGCGGGAATTGAACCCGCGTCCAAGAAGCGAGACATGGAGGGTCGTTACAGGCTTGGTCCGGATTGCGTGACCTCTGCGGGGAACCGGACAACCCCGATCGAGGACGTGCCCCCGGATCTCGGCTGCCGTCAGGGGGCGTCGCGGCAACCTATCCTGTCCTGTCGTCCGGCAGACCGAAGTCACCCATTCAACAGTTTAACGAGCCCGCTACCAGGAGATTACGGGGACTCGCTCGTCCGCCGGTTAGGCGGCGAGGGCCAATTCAAAGTTGTCGTTGGCGTTTTTGTTTTTATCGGCTTGATAAGGGGGCCAACCGATAAACCCCCGCCTGCGCCTCTCACACCTGCGGCAACCTGTCGAAACCAGTCACCCCCGGGGTGGTGCGTCCCCGTCGCCTCGCCCCTCGAGGTCCGGCAGGCCGGGGCCATGAGTATGAGGCCTCCGCCGGGGGACCACAAGCGGCTACCATAGTCCTTTGGAGCCACCCATTGATCGGTCATTCCGGGAACGTTTTCGTCCTTTCCGCCCCGTCGGGCACCGGGAAATCCACCTTGGCCAAGCGGCTGGTAAAGGAACTTCCGGATCTTGATTTTTCCATATCCTTCACCACCCGGGCCCCGAGGGCCGGGGAGACGGACGGTAAGGACTACTTCTACGTGGACACCGCCACCTTCGACGAGATGATCCGCACCGGCGGCCTCGTGGAATGGGTGGAGGTTTACGGGCACAAGTACGGGACCGGCAAGGAATGGGTTACCGCCCACCTGGCGGCCGGCAAGGACATCCTCCTGGACATCGAGACCCAGGGGGCCCGCAACGTCCACGCGGCCCTGCCCGACGCGGTGATGATCTTCCTCATCCCCCCCTCCGCGGAGGAACTGTCCAACCGGCTGAGGAACCGGGGGCGGGACCCCGAGGCGGAAATCCAGGTCCGCCTGGATTATGCAAAGCATGAACTGTGCGAGTACCCGGCATATGACTATCTTGTAGTGAACGACACGCTGGACCGGGCCTACCGGGATCTGGAATCCATCGTGCTCGCCACCCGCCTCCGGCGGGAGCGGATGGGTGACACGGCCAAACGGATACTTGAAGGATTCTAAGGGGCGCGAACATGGCGCGGTGGTTCAAGAGCAGCTGGATCTGGATGGTCGTCGCGGTCACCGCTGCGATCTACGCGCCGCTGGCAGGGCGCACCGGGGACGAGAAGGCCCGCCAGAGGAGCCTCGACACCCTCACGGAGATCATGGGCCTGGTGCAGAAGCAGGCCGTGGACCCCCCCGGCCCCAAGCAGGTCTCGCACGCCTCCATCTCGGGCATGCTCCACACCCTGGACCCCCACTCCTACTACATGGACGAGTCCGAGTTCCGCACCATGCGCGAGGACCAGCGGGGCTCCTTCTTCGGCATCGGCTCCATCATCCAGCAGCAGCCCGACGGCGTGGTGGTGGTGAGCACGGTGCGCGGCGGCCCCTCCGAGAAGGTGGGCATCCGCGCCGGGGACTTCATCCGCGAGGTGGACGGCAAGAGCACCGAGGGCCTCACCAGCACCGCCGTGGTCCAGAAGCTGCGGGGCGACAAGGGCACCGTGGTGGAGGTGGCCGTGCAGAGGGCGGGCTTCCCCGGCCTCATCCGCTTCCCCATCACCCGCGGCGAGATCCCCTCCAACAGCGTGCAGTACGCCTTCATGCTCACCCCCGCCACGGGCCTCATCGCCATCAAGGACTTCGGGGAGACCACCTCCGAGGAGTTCGAGAGGGCCGTGCGCGCCCTCAAGGCCCAGGGAATGACCGACCTGGTCCTGGACCTGCGCAACAACGGCGGCGGCATGCTGGACGCGGCCACGGGCATCTGCCGGCAGCTCCTGGGCTCGGGCGAGCTCATCGTCACCCAGAAGGGCCGCGACGGCCGGGACATGCAGGAGACCCGCACCCCCAAGGGCTCCGTGCTGGACAACTTCCCCATGGTCATCCTCATCAACCGCGGCTCGGCCTCGGCCTCGGAGATCGTCACCGGCGCCGTGCAGGACCACGACCGCGGCGTGGTGGTGGGCCAGACCAGCTGGGGCAAGGGGCTTGTGCAGGCCGTCATGGCCATCAACCGCACCCGGGGCCTGGCGCTGACCACGGCCCGCTACTACACCCCCTCGGGTCGCTGCATCCAGCGCGACTACCAGCACGGCATCGACGACTACCTGCTGCCCGAGGACACCAAGGAGCCCCTTGGCGACAAGGGCCCGGTGTACAAGACCGACCTGGGCCGCACCGTCTACGGCGGCGGCGGCATCACCCCCGACTACACCATCGAGCAGGCCAAGCTCACCACCTTCGTGGGCAACCTCCGCTTCCGCACCAGCGCCTTCTTCAAGTTCGCCGTGATCGAGAAGGAGAAGCACGGCATCAAGCCCCAGCAGGTGCCCGACGAGGCCCTCATGAAGGCCTTCCACGCCTGGATGAAGGAGCAGAAGATCGAGTGCACCGACGCGGAGTGGAACGACCCCGCCAACCAGGCCGAGATGCGCGACCAGCTGGCCATGGAGATGCAGAACGTGGCCTACGGCATGGAAGCCGGGTTCAAGTACATCTCCGGCCGGGACCCCCAGGTGAAGAAGGCCCTGGAGGTCATGCCCGAGGCGGCGGCCATGCTCAAGAAGAAGGTGCTTTCCATGAAGGACGGCAAGGAGTCCCCGCTGGTCGCACGCAACTGATGCCCAAGCCCCGGGCCTACTCCCCGCTGCTGGACTCCCTCGGCCGGAGCCTGCGCTTTTTCTACCTGCTCTGGGGCGGCATGCTCCTGGGGACCCTGGCGGCCTACAACCGGGTGCGCCTGCCGGCCTTCATCTGGGAGTGGCCGCGGGTGGCCAAGTTCTGGTTCACGCCCCTGGGCCGGGGGCTGATGCTGGGCATCGGCCTGGCCATGGCCATCGCCGCCCTCATCGAGGTGTGGGAACTGGTGGACCGGATCCTGGTGCGCTTCCTCCACGACCATGAGAGGGAACGCCCGTGACCTCCTTCGAGGCCTTCGTCGCCAACCGGTACCTCCATACCCGCAAGAAGGGCGCCTTCGTGCGCGTCATGGTGCGGTTCGCGCGCTGGGGCATCGCCCTGGGGGTATTCGCCATGGTGGTGGCGCTGGCCATCGCCAACGGCCTCATGGAGGAGATCCAGGCCAACCTGTTCTCGGCCACCGGGCACTTCACCGTGGCCCACCTGGAGGGGGACATCCCCGACACCCAGGCCGCCCTGGCCCGCATCCGGAGGACCCCCGGCGTGGTGGCCGCCAGCCCCATGCGCATGGACCACGGCCTCATCCGGCCCACCCATTCCGACGCCCCCCCCTCCCCGCTGCTGCTCAAGGGCGTGGACCCGGCCTCGGCCCACGGCACCTCGCGGATCTTCGACTCCCTGGCGCCCACGCCGGTGGAGAACCTCAAGGAGGGGGAGATCCTCCTGGGCGCCACCCTGGCCAAGGACCTGGGCATCCGCGTGGGTGACCCGGTGGCGGTGGTCTTCATGCGGCTGGACCTGGGCCTTTCGGGGCTGCAGCCCAAGATGGCGGCCTACAAGGTGGCGGGGATCTTCAACAGCCACATCGGCGAGTACGACAAGGCATGGGGCTTCATCCACATCAACGATTCCATGCGCCTGGCCGGGAGCGACCAGGCCGAGATGATCGAGGTGCGCGCCGCCAGCATCGACGCCATCGAGCGCACCAAGCCCGCGGTGATGGGCGCCCTCAACGGAGGCGACAAGGGCCCCTGGCTCGCCCAGGACCTGCGGGACACCAACCGGGCCCTCTTCGCGGCGCTGAAGGTGGAGAAGTGGATGATGGCCGCGATCTTCTCGCTCATCGTGCTCATCGCCGTCTTCAACATCGTGGCCAGCCTGGTGCTCCTGGTGACCGAAAAGCGCCGGGACCTGGGCGTGCTCCTGGCCCTGGGGGCGACGCCCGGCCAGGTGCAGCGGCTCTTCGAGCTGCAGGGTGTCCGCATCGGGGCCGTGGGCACCCTCTGGGGACTGGCGGTGTCGGTGCCCCTGTGCCTGGTGGCGGACCGCTGGAAGCTGATCAAGCTGCCCTCGGCGGTGTACGACTTCATCACCTACGTGCCCCTGCGCCTGAGCCTCCTGGACATCGCGTTGGTGGCGGTCTTCCCGCTGCTGGTGGCCTGGGTCGCCTCGAGGTTCCCCGCGCGGCGGGCCTCGAGCGTGGATCCCGTGGACGCCCTGCGGGCCGAGTGAGGAACCATGAGCCAATCGCACCTCTTCATCGACACCGAGACCGGCGGCCTGGACCCCCGGAAGCACAGCCTGCTGAGCGTGGCCCTGGTGGTGGGCGACGCGGGCGGCGTCGCCCGAAGCCTGGAGATCCTCATCCGCCACGAGCCCTACGTGGTCTCCGCAGGGGGAATGAAGGTCAACCGCATCGACTTGGTGCAGCACACCGCCGGGGCCCTGGAGCCGGACGTGGCCCTGGGGGTGATGAACGTCTTCCTGGACCAGCACTTCCCCCACCGGTGCAAGCCCATCGTCCTGGCCGGCCACAACGTCGGCTTCGACCAGGCCTTCCTGGGCGCGTTCCTGGAAAGCCTGGGCCACACGCTGGAACCCCGCTTCAGCCACCGGGTGGTGGACACCCACAGCCTGGCGGCGGCCCTGCGGGACGCGGGCAAGCTGCCCCTGGACAACCTCAGCTCCACGGCGCTCTTCGAGCATTTCGGCATCGTGGTGCCCGAGGAGAAGCGGCACACCGCCCTGGGCGACGCCCTGGCCACCTTCGAGCTCTACTGGAAGCTCGTGGAACGCATGCGATGACGGGAATGGCCCTTTCCATCCGGGACCTGCGCAAGACCTACGCGGGCGCCGAACACCCCGTGTTCGACGGCTTCTCCCTCGAGGTCGAGCCCGGCGAACTCTGCGCCGTGGTGGGCGTCTCGGGCGTGGGCAAGACGACCCTGCTCAACTGCGTGGCCGGACTCGACCGCTGGGAGGGCGGCACCATCGAGGCCGGCGGCCACCCGGTTCCCATGGGCCGCCCCGAGGCCTCGGCCCTCTTTCGGCGGGCGCACGTGGGCCTGGCCTTCCAGCAGCCCCACCTCCTGCCGGAGTTCACGGTGGAGGAGAACCTCCTCATGCCCATCCGCATCGCCGGGGACGTCACCCCCGCCGACGTGGCCTGGGCCCGCGAACTCCTGGCCACCGTGGGCCTGGAGGACCTGGGCGGCCGGCTTCCGGGCACCCTCTCCGGGGGCCAGGCGGCGAGGGTGGGCCTCGCCCGGGCCCTGGCGCGCAAGCCCGGCCTCTGGCTCCTGGACGAGCCCACCGGGAACTTGGATCCGGCCACGGCGCTGGAGGTGTTCGAATTCCTGCTGAGGCTCCACCAGGAGCTCAAGCCCACGACGCTGCTGGTCACCCACAACATGGCGCTGGCCGAAAGGTGCGGGAGGATCGTGCGACTGGGGCCGAAGGCAGCCGGTGGCGTGCAGTAGAATGGAACCGGAACCGTGACCATGGATCGATCCCACTATCCCACCCGCCTGCTCCGGCTCGAGGAGGAGGACGGGGACTGCAGGGTCGCCGGCACTCCCGAGGAGCGCGTGGAAATGGTCTGGCCGCTCACGCAGGAGGCCTGGGAATTCGCCACGTGGAACCAGCCCAAGGGGGACGGGGATGAACCGAGACTTCGCCGAGATGTTGGGCGCGTTGTGCGATCAGCGGGCTGAGTTCCTGCTGGTGGGCGCCTATGCCATGGCCGCCCATGGCGTGGTCAGGGCCACGGGGGACATCGATATCTGGGTGCGGCCGACCCCGGAGAACGCGGAACGCGTCTGGGCCGCCCTGGAGGCCTTCGGAGCGCCCACCTTCGACCTCGGGAAGGGGGACCTCCGCACACCCGGGATCGTGTTCCAGATGGGGCTCCCCCCCCGGAGGATCGATCTCCTGACGAGCATCTCAGGGGTGGAATTCGCCGAAGCCTGGCCCGGACGTCTTGAAATGACGATCGCGGGCAGGACGATCCCGGTCCTGGGCAGGACCGACCTCATCAAGAACAAACGGTGCACCGGCCGTTCCAAGGACCTCGGGGACGTCGAACAGTTGGAGAAGATCTAGCTCAGATTTCCGGGCTCCCCACGGCCCGCCCCCTGGACCTCCTCGTCTCGATGAGATCCGCCAGCATCACGGCCGCCGCCGCCGCGTCCAGCTTGGCCTTGCGGTCCTTGGCCTTCACGCCCCGCGCCGCCAGGATCCGCTCGGCCTCGACGCTGGTGAGCCGCTCGTCCCAGAAGACCAGGGGCAGGCCGGTGAGGTCCCGCAGAGCCTCCCCGAAGGCCCGGGCCAGAGGGGCGGTGGCGCTCTCGGCGCCGTCCTTGTGGAGGGGAAGGCCCACCAGGAGGGCCTGGACCCCCTCCTCCTTGGCGAGCCTGGCGAGGCGAGCCAGGGAGGCCTCGCCGAGGTTGGGCCACACCTCGAAAGGCGAGGCGAGGATCTCCAGGTCGTCCGTGAAGGCGATCCCGAGGTTCTTGGTTCCGTGGTCCAGGCCCATCCAGCGCATATGTGCCATGCTAACCGCATGGAGCGCTTCCTGGACTTCCCCACGGCCCTGGGGGTCTGCCGGCTGCGGTGGACGGACCGGGGCGTGCGCTCCCTGACGTTGGGCGTGGAGCATGAGCCGGGGGATCCGCCTCCGCCCTGGGTGGCCGACGCGGTGCAGGCGCTCACGGCGCACCTGGCCGGAAAGGGGGCCTCCCTGGACGGGATCCGGCTCGACCTGGAGGGTCTGCCCCCCTTCCGGCGCCGGGTGATGGAGGTGCTCCTGGCCACGCATCCGGGGCAGACCCTCACCTACGGGGCCGTGGCCCTCCTGGCGGGGTCGCCGGGAGCGTCCCGGGCCGTGGGGCAGGCCGTGGCGCGCAACCCGCTGCCCATCCTGGTCCCCTGCCACCGGGTCCTGGCCGCCGGCGGCCCCGGCGGGTTCTCCCTTTTCGGGAGCCTGGAGGCCAAGGCGCGGCTTCTGGAACTGGAGGGCGTGCGGCTCAGGCATAATTGACCCCATGAAGCCCTGGCCCGACGACCTCCTGGCGATCCCCCACAAGCGGGACGTGCCCTTTTCCAGGCTCACGACCCTGGGCGTGGGCGGCGTCTGCCGGTGGCTGTTCGAGCCCGTGGACGAGGCGCAGGCCCAGGCCTTCGTGCG
>MTLC01004486.1_pt1 | contig 16465 bp, 13 predicted proteins | sample 1982451 | NCBI WGS metagenome assembly MTLC01 (sample SAMN05710165, study PRJNA340218) | biofilm metagenome | isolation source: sample SPH anode biofilm adapted to +100 mV | place: USA | collected 2012-02-03 | reverse complement strand
CTCTCCCTATCCTCTCCCTATCCTCTCCCTATAAACTCGTGTAAGATAAGAAGACTATAGGTAGAGGATATAGAGGGGATATTTAGAGGATATTGAGAGGATGTTGATGAGATGTTGAGGATGTATTGAGATGCGGGGAGGCTGGGAATGCGGGGGAGCGGGGAAGCGAGGAATAGAGAGAGGCGGGGAAAAAGGCTAATTTCAGACTACAATATCATGAAAAAAGACCAGGATAAACTATTTCTACTTATCTGATTTCAAAAATCGAATGATTATTAATTAAGGATCAACGGAAAGATTGAGTGTAATGATTGTATATGAGTTTCTTTTTACCTTTGTACTGAAGTTGACAAGAGATTGATTCCGCACAAAATGAAAAATCAATTAAAAGAAACTCAACATCAATCAGAAAAACATAAAATAATATGACTAGAGATAACCAGGTATTCGACATCATTGCTCGTGAGCGTAGTCGCCAGATTAATGGTTTAGAGCTTATTGCTTCTGAGAACTTCGTTAGTGAACAGGTAATGGAAGCAATGGGATCAGTAATGACAAATAAATATGCAGAAGGCTACCCTGGTAAGCGTTATTATGGAGGTTGTCAATGTGTTGATGAGACAGAACAACTTGCTATAGACAGAGCAAAAGAACTCTTTGGTGCTGAATGGGCTAATGTACAACCTCACTCAGGTGCTCAGGCCAATATGGCTGTTTTATTAGCATGTTTAAAACCCGGTGACACATTCATGGGTCTCGATCTATCACACGGAGGACATCTTTCTCATGGTTCTCCGGTAAACTCTTCTGGTCTACTTTACAGACCCGTAGCTTATACTGTTGAAGAGGCTACCGGCACTATTAACTATGACATCATGGAGAAGGTAGCTCTGGCCGAGAAACCTAAATTGATCATCGCTGGTGCTTCAGCCTATTCTCGTGACTGGGATTACGAAAGAATGAGAGCAATTGCTGACAAAATCGGTGCTATTTTAATGGCCGATATCTCTCATCCTGCTGGCTTGATTGCTAAAGGATTACTGAATAACCCTATTCCTCACTGCCATATCGTTACTACAACCACCCACAAAACACTCAGAGGTCCTCGTGGTGGTCTGATTTTAATGGGCAAAGATTTCGAGAATCCCTGGGGATACACCACTCCTAAAGGTCAACTAAAGATGATGTCTCAGCTTCTTGACTCAGCTGTTTTCCCTGGCATACAAGGTGGCCCACTGGAGCATGTTATCGCTGCTAAAGCCGTTGCTTTCGGAGAAGCTCTTACTGATGGCTATAAGAATTATGTAAACCAGGTAAAGAAAAACGCTGAAGTCCTTGCTCAGGCATTTGTCGATAAAGGATATCATGTTATCTCTAATGGAACCGACAACCACTTAATGCTCATCGACCTTAGATCAAAGTTCCCTGATTTAACAGGTAAGGTTGCCGAAAACATTCTGGTTAAAGCACACATCACCGTTAATAAGAACATGGTTCCTTTTGATAGCCGTTCACCATTCCTCACCTCAGGCATTCGCGTAGGCACACCGGCAATCACTACCCGTGGGCTGAAAGAAAGTGATATGGCTCTTATTGTCGATATGATTGACCGCGTTCTTTCAGATGTCGAAAACACTGCCGAGATTGAGAAAGTGGGAGAAGAGGTTGTTGCTATGATGAGCAACAGAGCTCTCTTTAATATGTAATCAGACAGCCGGTAGTCTATCAGACTAACTAAAGACTATTTTTATAAAAGACCACTTGAAGACTCAAGTGGTCTTTTTCTTGATGAAAACTTAATTCAAATTTCATTAATGGCTTGATTTATACTGACAATATTGTTTTACTTTTACCAATTTCAATAAATTAAGCAGATGAAGACCTTATATATACTCAGACATGCCAAGTCTTCCTGGAATTATCCCGGATTGCCAGACGACCAGCGTCCTTTACTTGAAAAAGGGATAAAAAGAACGGCAAAGGTGGCACTTTACATGTCTAACCATAGCCTGAAACCCGATATAATCATATCCAGTACAGCTGTAAGAGCTGCAGAAACAGCACGTTTGATTGCAGCCGGAATTCAATTCCCTCAAAACGAAATTCAATACTCGCACTCTCTGTACCTCTGTGAACCTGACAAGATCTTTGATCAACTCTTCCCTCTCGATGACAAATTTAAATCAGCAATGATCGTTGGACATAACCCGACTCTGACCAACTTTGTTAATCAATTCTTGAGCAAGCCCTTGGAATGGCTTCCAACATCAGGGTTAGCAATTATAGAGTTTAAAACTGATCGATGGACTGAGTTGGCTATCTGCCAAACAGGTAAAAGTGTTGTTTTTTCACCAAAAGAGTTGTAATTTCATCATCATTGAATCAAATGTTATTACACATTCATCACCAGGATTGATGATTTGCAATTACTTATCTCAATCTTAACAAGATTGAAATCCTTTTCATCATTAATGGGGAATAATTCAAAGCATCAAACGGGCATGCCCATGAAACACAAGAATAAAACCGAGCTAACTGAGAACAATTATATTAACCGGGAGATCAGTTGGTTGTATTTTAACGACAGAGTTCTACAAGAGGCTATGGATCCCGCAACTCCCCTTTTAGAAAGACTGAAATTTCTTGGCATTTACTCTAATAACAGAGACGAATTTTTTCGTGTCAGAGTAGCTACCTTAACCAGGCTAGCCGAAGCAAAATCAAAGATTGAGTACCCATCTCATGAAGATCCTAAAGAGTCATTAACTCAGATCATAGAGATGGTCAGCCAGAAAGAACAAAAATTCACCAATACATACAATCACATTGTTGAGCAGTTGAAGTTCTACAATGTCTTTATAATCAATGAGAGTCAACTAACTGATGAGCAAGGTTCATATGTCAGAAAGTTCTTTAAGAATAAAATAAGGGCTCACTTATTCCCTATCATGCTTAATAATGTTAAAAGCCTGACCTACCTTAAAGATCAAACAATCTATCTTGCTATCACACTATTTCGCTCTTCTGACCCAGATTCAGAGAAATTTGCACTGGTGAAGGTTCCAACACAGACCTGCGGAAGGTTTATTGAATTACCCGGCACCAAAGGCAGCACCCATATCATTTTATTGGACGATGTGATTCGATATTGCTTAAGCGATATCTTTTCTATTTTAGGTTATGACACATTTAAAGCCTATGCATTGAAATTCACTCGTGATGCTGAGCTTGATCTGGATAATGACGTAAATAAGAGTTTTCTTGAGGTGATGACCGAAAGCGTTGAAAAGAGAAAACATGGTGAACCGGTACGTTTTGTCTACGACTTAGAAATGCCAGACCGACTGTTGCAAAAGCTTTTAAAGAAACTCAAGATCGCTAAAGAAGACACAAAACGGGCTGGCGGAAGGTACCATAATTTTCGAGACTTTATGTCATTCCCATCAATACCCAATCCTGATCTCTATTTCAAACCATTCCCGCCTCTTCCCCACCCCCTACTTCCGGATAATAAGAGCATTATATCTGCAATCAAGCAACAGGATATCATGTTACACTATCCTTATCACTCTTTTTCTTATATAATTGACTTGCTTAGAGAGGCATCAATGGATCCTGCGGTTAAAGAGATAAAAATGACTTTTTACAGAGCTGCTAAAGATTCCAGTTTAATCAACGCCCTCATTAGCGCCTCAAGAAATGGTAAAAAAGTCACTGTTTTTCTTGAAGTACAAGCTCGCTTTGATGAAGAGGCCAACATCTATTGGGCAAACAGAATGCAGGAGGAGGGTGTAAAGATTATTCCAATTATCCCAGGCTTTAAGGTTCACGCCAAACTGCTCGTCATTAAAAGAATGGAGGGTGAACATGTCAGACTCTATGCTAATATTAGCACAGGAAACTTTAATGAATCAACAGCTACCGTCTATGCCGATGACAGCCTTTTAACCGCTCATCAAGGCATCACTAAAGATGTGGACAAAGTATTTGAACTCTTTGAATCAAGATACATACCTCCCCAATTTAGCCATCTTATTGTTTCGCCATTCTTTATAAGAAACTTTCTTATTGAGATGATCGACAAAGAGATTCAACTTGCTAAGGAGGGCTTTGGCGGGAAGATAGTCATCAAGATCAACAACATCACCGATGAGATGGTTGTCAATAAACTCTATGAAGCAAGTCAAGCAGGAGTTGTAATTAGATTAATCATAAGAGGAATCAATGTTCTAAAAACCGAATTACCGGGTATCAGCGACAACATTCAAGCAATTAGTATCGTAGACCGTTTTCTTGAACACTCTCGTGTATATCTGTTTGGGAACAACAATGACCCCAAAGTCTTCATCTCTTCTGCCGACTGGATGCCAAGAAACTTAGACCATCGAATTGAGGTAGTCTGCCCAATCTATGATGAAAAAATCAAATCAGAGTTGATAAAAATGTTAGACTTCGAATGGAATGACAATAAGAAAGCTAGAAACCTTAGATTTGATAAACTAAACAACTATGTTGAGGGAACTGGTGTTGATCTAAGATCACAATTTGCTAAATATCATTACTTCTTAGAGAATAGCAAACTCCCTCAATAAACAAACTTTATACTTAAACCGAATAACAAGCTATGTTATTTGCATCAATTGATATTGGTTCAAATGCCGGAAGACTTCTATTTGCCGATGCAACCTTAGAAGAGGGCAAGTCAAAAGTCGAGAAAGTTGAACTTATACGTGTCCCCTTAAGACTCGGTGAAGGAGTCTTCAAGGAAGGTATCATCTCGGCTGATAAAGCCAAAGAATTAATCACCACACTACAAGCCTTTAAACTCCTAATAGAAGTCTATAAGCCAATTGACGTTGTAGCCGCTGCTACAGCAGCCATGCGTGAGGCTACTAACGGCAAAGAACTGGTCAAGAAAATTAAAAAAACGACTGGTATTGAACTTAAAATCATCGACGGATTAAAAGAGGCTGAACTCATCAGATCAAGTAATGATTATGATATCCATAACGCCAATCGATTGACAATGTATATTGATGTGGGTGGTGGTAGTACAGAAATTTCTGTAGTAGACAAGAATAAACTCATCGACCTGAGATCTTTTCGTTTAGGGACTCTAAGAATCCTCAACGGACAAGTCCCCTCGGGTGAATGGACCGAGATGAATGATTGGCTCCTTCAGTTTAGAGATTACTTTGGAAAAATCAATGTGATTGGTTCAGGGGGGAATATCAATAAAATAGTTAAGCTATTCGGAAGACCCGATGATAATGTACTAATTATAAATAACCTTCGATATGGTATGCGTCAACTCATCCAGCTATCTGTTGGTGAACGTATGGCACGCTATAGCTTAAGACCAGACAGAGCAGATGTTATTGTTCCCGCCTCAGAAATATATCTAAGAATCATGGAGCTAATTCGGGCAGAAAGCATTTTAGTGCCTAAGATTGGCTTAAGTGACGGACTAATACATCATCTCTTCCGTGATTATCTGGCAAATATCGAGAAAAAGAACCCTGCCAAATCAGTGGCTCGATTTCGTTAGACTAAACAAAGTAAATCTGAAACATTCCGGAAGATGCATGACCTTGAACCATTTGACCGCTGGAATTCAATCTATAATGCTGCGTTGGATCCTAAGTCGCCCTACTATGGTACAAAATATCACCCTACCTTATGCACTCATACCATTTACAACTACTATATACACCCTCAATGGGACAGCATAGAAAGCTCAACGCTGTATGTTAAACTACTATGGTGTGATTACAGTTCTCACTTTGCAATTATTGAGCTTTTAGGTGAATGGAATGACATACTGCACAATGATGTCATGCTACTAAAGCGAAACCTTATCGATCTCCTCTTGGAACAAGGTATCCAGAAGTTTCTTCTTATTGGAGAAAACGTGATGGATTTTCATGCCGATAGTGACGACTACTATCAAGAGTGGTGGGATGAACTTGAAGATGGTTGGATTGTTGGGCTGAACTTCCGTGATCATGTTGCAGAGGAGTTCAAATCGGCACGATTAACTAAATTCATCTGGTTAGAAGGCAGCTTTGGTACTCTTAATTGGAGGAAACTCACCCCTACCATGTTACAGCAGGTCATAGAATCACTACTGGCCAAATATTTAAACTACTAAGTAGAAGAAAAGATGATAATACGAACCAGGCTAGTAATTTCAGGCCGTGTTCAAGGCGTAGGTTTCAGATATTGGGCTCATCAGCAAGCAACACGAATCGGACTATCAGGATGGGTCAAAAACCAGCATGACGGCACCGTTGAATGCGAATGTCAAGGAGAAGAACACCAGATAGAAGAATTTATAAGCAGCTGTTCAGGAGGCCCAGCCAGATCTTCGGTTACCAATATTAGCCAGCAATCTCTACCGGTTATATCAGATGCACCGAAATTATTCCAAATACGGTAACCATATAACTTTTCCTCGAATCTCGAATCCTTGAATTTTGAATCTCGAATCTCGAATCCTTAAATTCTTAAATCCATTCCGCAAGAAGCCAGTAGCCAGTAGCCTGTAGCCAGTAGCCAGCAGCCTGTAGCCAGTAGCTTGTAGCCAATAGCTTGTAGCCAATAGCTTGTAGCCTCCTACCAACTTCCACCGGCGCCACCACCGCCGAAGCTACCGCCACCAAAGCCACCGAAGCCACCGCCTCCACCGCCAAACATACCACCACCGCTATTAAAGTCATTCCAACTACCGTGGCTTCTGCCACCCATGCTGTTTAACATAAATAGAGTTGCCCAGAATGGAAGATTACTTCCGCCCATTGTATTACGACGGCTACTGCCTCTCATTAAGAATACCACAATCAGGATAATAGCTAATGGAATTAAACCAACCCAAAAGCTCTCACCCCCTTTTTTTGCATACTCAGAAGCAGTAAACTCCTTATTTGCCAGTTTGATCAACACATTAGTTCCTGCATCGATCCCTTTGAAATAATTATTCTCACGAAATGCGGGAATAAGTTCATTATCAACAATACGATTAGCAATAGCATCAGGAATAATGCCTTCCAGGCCATATCCAATCGAGATACGGGCCTCCCCCCTTTCATTACCGGTTTTTGGTTTAACAAGAACGATAATGCCATTATTATTCTTTGTTCCAACACCCCATTTTTCACCAAGTCTATCGGCAAAATCAGCCTTATCAAGGCCATTTAAGGAAGGAACAATAACGACTGCAATTTGAGTGGTTGTGCTATCGGCAAAAGCCACTAACTTCTGTTCAAGAGCATTGACCTCTTCTTGATTAAGAACCCCGGCAAAATCATTAACTAAACGGGGCGGGTTTGGTTTATCAGGGATATCCTGAGCAGAGACATGACCTGCCAGTAATACCGCAAAGAGAGAGAGTAGAAGTGTAAGACGTTTAAACATAGCATTAAATTTTTCCAAATGAGATTTCATCAGAGAGTTCATTAACATCATCCCTTTGTCTGGGGAAATGCTGCTTCAATTGTTTCGAAACCTGCTCAATAGCGGCGATAAGACCTTCAGTAAATTTATCTTCTCTGAATTGAACAAGCATCCTGTGTTTCGCCTCATTCCAGAAGTCAGCATCAACAACAGCATTAATACCGGCATCACCGATGATTGCAAACTTTCTATTCTTAAAAGCGAGGTAAAAAAGAACCCCATTTCTCTCTTTTGTCTTATGCATAGATAGCTTCCCAAAAACATAAGAAGCCCGATCCATCACATCCTCTTCACAAACCTCTTCAATATGAACCCTGATTTCACCAGATGTATTTAATTCACCATCCATAATTGCAAGTCGGATTCTCTCCTTTTGTTCCTGAGAGAAAAAATTCTTAGCAGTAGGCATGTTTTTCAGGTTAAATGAGTGTCAGGCTGAGAGGTTATCTCAGCCCGACTAACTTATGAATATTAGAATTTAACTTCGGGAGCCTTTTCTGCGCCCTCTTGTGCCTCAAAATAGGCTTTCTTCTCAAAGCCAAACATTCCGGCAATCATATTTTTCGGGAACCTTCTGATTCCGGTATTATAAGTTTGAGCCATTTCATTAAACTTTCTACGCTCAACAGTAATTCTGTTCTCAGAACCCTCAAGCTGAGCCTGAAGATCCATAAAGTTCTGGTTGGCTTTTAAGTCAGGATATTTCTCAACCACAACCATCAACCTACCAAGAGCTGAGCTCAAACCATCCTGTGCCTGGGTAAATTGCTTTAGAGCTTCAGGGGTCAGTTTGGTTGGATCAATATTTACTGAGGTAGCTTTTGCTCTGGCCTCAACCACATCGGTAAGGGTTTGCTTCTCAAAGTCAGCATATCCTTTAACAGTATTAACCAGATTAGGGATAAGATCGGCACGACGCTGATAAACGTTTTCAACATTTGCCCACTGACCGTTTACTCCCTCCTCAGAGGCAACCAGTCCATTATACATACTCACGGTGGAGAAGATTCCGATAAGAATCAACGCACCAACAACAATCAAAATAATTAATCCTTTTTTCATTTTCGAGGGGTATTTAGTTTTGTAAAAAGGCTCCGTAACTCTATTTCGTAAAGGTAAGTTACGGAGCCTCTAATATAGAGTTTATTTTATTGACTAATCAATCATGTCAATGCTCCGTTTTATAAAGTCTGTCAGAGCAGGACCTTTAAGCAGTCCTTGTGATAGCAGAGCCAGATCAGCTAACTGACGAGCAACCTGTTTGCGATTGCCCTCCTCTGGTTCAGCAGCCAGTCGTGTAATCAGAGGGTGGTTGGTATTAACCACCAGATTATAACTATCTGGCATATTGCCCATCCAGCTCATCTGACCACCCAGTGCATTCATCTCCTTGTAACGGCGCATAAACTCAGACTGTGTGATCAAAACAGGTTGGTCACCCGAGCTCATATTTTCAAATTGAATCTGATAGCTGGTTTTATCAACCACCTCTTCAAAGAGTGGTTTTAACTGCTCTTTCTGTTCATCGGTTAAGCCACTATTAGTGTTCTCTTCCTTTTGAATCAGTTTATCAACTACATCGCCATCAACACGGGTGAATTTAGTCTTTTCAAACTTTTGCTCTAACGTGTTAATAAAGTGACTATCAAGAACACCATCAAAGATTAGGACATTATATCCACGGTTTACGGCTGCAGAGATATAAGCATCCTGTTCAACCAGGTTTGTTGTGTACAGGTAAACCAGCTCTTTCTCTTTATTAGTCTGTGTATCTTTTACTAACTCTTTATATTCATTCTGAGTATAGTATTTGCTTTGGGTGTCCTTGAATAGAGAAAATTTCTCAGCTCTTTCATAGAATTTAGTATCTGTAATCATACCATACTCTACAAAGACTTTAACGTCATCCCACTTTGCTTCAAAGGCTGCTCTATCAGTTTTAAACATCTCTTCAAGTTTATCAGCAACCTTCTTAGAGATATGCGATGAGATCTTTTTTACATTGGGATCACTCTGAAGATAACTTCTCGATACATTCAACGGGATATCAGGTGAGTCAATTACTCCATGTAACAGAGTCAGAAAATCGGGCACAACTCCTTCTACCTGATCAGTAACAAAAACCTGATTACAATAGAGTTGAATCTTATTCTTCTGCACCTCAAAACGGTCTCTTACCTTTGGGAAGTAAAGAATACCGGTCAGGTTAAACGGATAGTCAACATTCAAATGGATATGGAACAGGGGCTCCTCAAAAGTATATGGATAAAGCTCATTATAGAACTTCTTATAATCTTCATCCGTCATCTCTGATGGCTTACGGGTCCATGCAGGAACAGGATTATTGATTATACGAGGGATCTCATAATCCTTGTACACATCGTTTCCATCCTTATCCTTTTCTCCTTCAACCTTCTCATGCTTCTTTTCAGTTCCGAAAACAATCTCAACCGGTAAGAACTTACAGTATTTCTTCAAAAGTTCAAGAACCTTAAACTCTTCAAGATACTCTTCTGACTCCTGATTCAAATGAAGGATAATATCCGTACCACGCTCCTCTTTTCTTGTCTCAGTTAATGAATACTCAGGACTGCCATCGCATTCCCAATGGATGGCATCAGCACCCTCCTTGTGAGACAGAGAAACGATTTCAACCTTATCACTGACCATAAAAGCTGAATAGAAACCCAACCCGAAATGGCCAATAATATTGGTTGCCTCAGTCTCACTCTTTCCCTTAAACTTACTTAAGAACTCTTCTGCACTCGAAAAAGCAATCTGATTGATATAACGATCAACCTCATCAGCCGTCATACCTATACCACGGTCGCGGATTGTCAGAGTCTTCGCCTTCTTATCAAGTAAGACCTCAATCTGGGTATTTCCTAACTCTCCCTTAACCTCTCCAAGAGAGGCAAGGCCTTGCAATTTGGTAGTTGCATCAACTGCATTCGAGATCAACTCGCGCAGAAAAATCTCATGATCTGAGTAGAGAAACTTTTTTATTATCGGAAATATGTTCTCCGTCTGAACGTTAATTTTTCCTTTCTGCATGGGATAAGTCCAATTTTGATTATATGCCCCACTGTTTCAAAAGATATGCCAATTAAAATCTACTGACAAAATGACAACAAGCAATGACCGATAGCCGATGGCTTCGGGCAGCTGGCTTCTGGTGATGGTTTAGATTCGAGATTCAAGATTCGAGATTCGAGATTCAAGATTCGAGATTCAAGATTCGAGATTCAAGATTCGAGATTCAAGATTCGAGATTCGAGATTCAAGATTCGAGATTCGAGATTCAACATATTGATTTGTAACAAGTCAGCCTCTCACCTAACAAAAAGGGGGCGCTCAACAAAAGTTAAACGACCCCTTAATAGTCTCCGGTTTGGAGATCAATGAATCTATACTATCATTTACTTAGCATAAGCTTCAATAGGCATGCAGGTACATACAAGGTTTCTATCGCCATATGCATCGTCAACACGACGAACTGTAGGCCAATATTTATCATCGGCACTCCAGGGCATAGGATAAACTGCTTGCTGTCTGGTGTAGGGCTTTACCCAATCTGTTGCAGTTGCCATAGTGGCAGTATGAGGAGCATTCTTGATCAGGTTATCGCTTTTATCAGCTTTCCCCTCTTCAATAGCAGCAATTTCTTCACGAATAGCGATCATTGCACTAACAAAACGGTCAAGCTCTCTTAGAGGTTCACTCTCGGTGGGCTCAACCATCAGAGTTCCATGAACCGGGAAAGCAACTGTTGGGGCATGGAAACCATAGTCCATTAAACGCTTTGCAATATCAATTACCTGAACGTCGGCAGTTAAATGGAACTTATTGCAATCAAGAATCATCTCATGCGCAACATGCCCGTTTTTGCCAGTATATAGAATCTTATAGTAATCCTTCAAGCAAGCTTTTAGATAGTTAGCATTCAGGATAGCATACCTGGTGGCTTCGCGTAGACCGTCACCACCCATTAACTTGACGTAGGCATAAGAAATGGTAAGTACCAAAGCACTACCATAAGCTGCTGAAGAAACCGGAGCAATAGCTTTTTCTCCACCTACCTTAGTTACTGAATGTCCGGGGAGGAAGGGAACAAGATGAGCAGCAACACCTATAGGGCCGACACCAGGACCTCCACCGCCGTGAGGAATAGCAAAGGTCTTATGTAAGTTTAAATGGCAAACATCGGCGTGAATATGGCCGGGGTTAGTTAAACCAACCTGAGCATTCATATTTGCACCATCCATATAAACCTGACCACCATTCTGGTGAATGATGTCAACAATTTCTAGTATACCTTCTTCAAACACACCATGGGTTGAAGGATAGGTAACCATTAAAGCTGCAAGGTTGTCTTTATACTGGATGGCCTTAGCTCTAAGATCTTCAATGTCAATGTTACCATTCTCATCGCATTTCGTAACAACAACCTCCATACCTGCCATGTGAGCAGAAGCCGGGTTAGTACCGTGTGCAGATGAAGGGATTAGACAGATATTTCTATGTTGATCACCTCTTGAGATATGGTATTCACGGATAACCAGCAAACCAGTGTATTCACCAGAAGCTCCGGAATTGGGTTGGAAAGACATCCCTGCAAAACCAGTAATTTCACAGAACTGCTTGTTCATCTCCTCGATCATATAGGTATAGCCCTCTGCCTGATCAATTGGGACAAATGGATGCAATCCGTTATACTCAGGCCAGCTAAGCGGGAATAGCTCCACAGCTGCATTTAATTTCATAGTACAAGATCCAAGAGGAATCATAGATCTGTTCAAAGAGAGATCTTTTACCTCTAACTTCTTGATATAACGCATCAAATCTGTCTCATTGTGATAACTATTAAACACTTCATGAGTCAGATAAGCTGAGGTTCTAATGCATGGAGCAGGGAAAGTAGAGATTAGACCACAAACCTCAGGATCACAGACAAACTCAGTGTAGGCAACATTAGCTGCATCAGCAAGTATCTTTAAGATCAGATTAATCTCTGAAAGCGTAGTTGTTTCATCAATGCTCACACCGATAGTCCGTGAGTCAATATAACGAAGGTTAATCTCTGAAGCTAAAGCAAGGCTACGAACAACCTCAACATCAACATTCGCCGGAAGCTCAATCTTCACGGTATCGAAGAATGCTCCATTCAGTTGGCTATACCCATACTTAACGCACTCCTGACTTAATACACCGGTCAGAATATTAATATGACGGGCTATCTCCTTTAAACCTTGAGGACCATGATAAAGAGCATACATGCCGGCCATAGTTGCCAATAAAGCCTGAGCAGTACAAATATTACTGGTGGCCTTTTCGCGCTTAATATGTTGTTCACGTGTTTGCAGAGCCATACGTAACGCACGATTGCCATCTGCATCCACTGTAATACCAATTATACGACCAGGCATATAACGTTTAAACTCATCACGAGCAGCCAGGAAGGCAGCATGAGGGCCACCATAACCCATAGGCACGCCAAAACGTTGGGTTGAACCAACAACTACATCAGCACCCCATTCTCCCGGAGGAGTCAATAATGTCAAACTAAGCAGGTCAGCAATGACCAATAACATTCCCTCCTTCTCGTGAATACCTTTGGTAATTTCACTGTAGTCACAGATTGCTCCATCACCGTCAGGATATTGCACCATAGCCCCAAAGAACGATTCATCGGCTACAAAAGTGCGATAGTCACCAACCACTACCTCAATACCTAATGGCAGAGCCCGTGACTTGATTACATCAAGACTGTGAACGAATAACGTATCAGCAACGAAGATTTTATTGGCATTGCGTTTCACCAATTGGCGAGAGCGAGCATTATAGGCCATAATCATAGCTTCACCGGCAGCAGTACCCTCATCGAGCAAGGAGCAGTTGCTCATAGGCATAGCCGTTAAATCGCTTACCATTGTTTGAAAATTCAACAATGCTTCAAGCCTTCCCTGACTAATTTCAGCCTGATAAGGAGTATAAGAGGTATACCAACCCGGATTTTCAAGGATGTTACGCAAGATAACTCCCGGAATTATTGTGTTGTAATAACCTTGACCGATAAAAGTTCTAAAGAGCTTATTGCGACTACCAACCGCCTTCATGTGGTTAAAAAGCTCATATTCATTCATTCCCTTTGGCAGGTTAAGTGGCTTCTCCAACCTGATAGCTGCGGGAACTGTTTCATCAATCAACTGATCTATTGAGGCAACCCCAATTTTATTCAGCATCTTTTCTACTTCAACAGGAGAAGGGCCAACATGACGCTTCGTGAAATTATTTGTAATCATGCCGTAAGGTGTATATGTGGTATTTTTTGGTTTTTTTAATAACCCGTTCGGGTGGCGCAAATTTAAGAATCTTTCTCGTTATTAAAGAGTGGCTTTTACCTATAATTCACAGGCTATTCTGCTGATTTTATTGTATCTTAGGCATCTATTTCAACTTAGTGGCAAGCTTTTAACAATCGTTTGCGCTTGCTGTGTATATCTTTTTTAAGCAACATCAATTCAAATATCTACATCATGTTTAGATTTTTCGCAAGTCTTGTTCTTCTATTAGCAGCCACAACCCTCAACGCCCAAGATCATGGCAAGGTGATGGAATCAGTGAAATATCAAAGCTCTGCTCTTAGTCAATCCACTGAAATTACAATCTACCTTCCACCCGACTATCAATCCTCAGAACGTAACTATCCGGTCGTCTATCTGCTTCACGGATACTCTGACGACGAGACAGCTTGGCTCCAAAACGGAGAAGTTGCAAGAATAGCCGATGAAGGTATAAAAAACGGCACCATACCCCCTATGATCATCGTTATGCCCGATGGTAAAATCAACTGGTATATTAACAACTATAACAACACCCAGAAGTATGAAGACTATCTGATCAGTGAACTAATCCCATATATCGATAAAAACTACAGAACCAGACCATCATATAAATTCAGGGCATTAGCCGGCCTATCAATGGGAGGGTATGGCTCACTCTATCATCTCCTCAAACACCCCGATATGTTTATTGCTTGCGCTGCCCTTTCAGCAGCAGTGATTACTGACCAACAGGCTAGTTATTGGTTTCAAAATCCGGGATTAAACTTTATTGAGACTTATGGCGAATACAAGAATAATGTTCTACCCAAGACATGGAAAGAGAATAACATTCTGACAATGGCAGAGAATGTTAATAAAGAGAGCCTGAACAACCACTTCATCTGGCTTGACTGTGGGGATGACGATTTCTTAATTGAAGGCAACTTCTATCTTGCCATGTTACTCAGAAACAGAGGCATTAACTTTGAGTTTCGAATGAGAGACGGTGCACACACATGGACTTACTGGAGAGATGGCATCGGACCCGGATTGGAATATCTGGGCAAAGCCTTTAAGAGGTTATAAGTATAAAGCAAAAGGGGTACGCTTCTCAGCGTGCCCCTTTTTTGTTTACTGTTGAATCAAAAAAACTCAATTACTGCTTAACAAACTTTCGGGTAACTAACTTACCATCTTCCATTAGTATCCTCGCAATATATATCCCTGAACTGAGTCCTGAGACATCTATCACCTCAGGATTTTCAACATACAAGATAGTTTTGCCATCAACAGTTACGATGTTTACCCATTCTACTTTATCCGCTGTTTCTATTTTAAGTTTATCTGCTGTGGGATTTGGTGAAATCAAAACCGCATTATCATCCATTGGTTCTTTCACTCCTACATAAGTTGAGGAAACGAAGAACGAAAAGCCTTCACCCCCCTTTGCATCCATTGATAAAGAGCCTACTTCACCAACACCATTCGCAAACCATACATAGTTAGTCAAGGTATATGGGGCATAGATACTATCAATCACCAAGCCCTGACCTGCAACATAGCTAAACGAGGTATCTACAAATGAATGCTGTTCAAGAACTCGTAATGCAGGAAATGAACCTGTTGGGGTCTGAACGTTTCCCCAGGCATCAGCCACTAGGTGTGTTGTGACATGGCTGACATGTAGTGAAGAATCATACATAACCCCTGAGCTATAACTCCCGGCACTTTGGTTGATTACATACTGTTGTGTAGACTCACTGCCATAGGTAAAAGGAAGAGGCAAGGTAACCGGATGAGGTGAATAGTGAAAATGCCATTTTAAAACCAATGTCCAGAAGTGTATCTCTATTTCACAGCCAGAGACCTGCCATCCGCCTGTAGTTGTCTTATAGAAATTATGGTTAAAATCGCCTGTAAGCTGACTACCTGTTATATTAGCCACCTCTAACATATTAGCATCCGGATGATTTACGGCACCCGGCATGCCAATGGAAGGATAATAGTAAAACGTATCGGAGACTGCTGCCACCAGATTACTAAAATCCCATTGAACATAAGCACCCGAAGGCCCGGGTAATAGGGCTGTGGCTGTGTCTCGTTGTTTTATAACCATCGTATTGAAACCGGGAAAATCACCGGCTGTAATAGTGGGTTGAGCATGAACTGCCATCTGTAGCAAAGCAATGAAGCCGATGGTTAACAGCACTGACTTAAACTTAGTAATGGAAAATTCATTCATCTTTATTCTGTTTTAGGGTCTTTTAGTGAGCCCTCTTATGATCCATAGCAAAACCACTCGTAATGCCATCTTCACAATCAGACTTTCTATGTGTACCATTGATTTGATATAATACAAAAATGGTAATTGAGTAGCCAAAAATCAATCACATATTGATGTGGTTTTAACACTCCATTAAATTCATTAAGCCTTAACCCAACTAAACATTATCAATCCATCTGAATCCTCCTAAAGACCAAATATCGACAAGCTACTATACAGTAAAAAGAGCCTTTAATAAAAGAGAAATACCCCTGACTTCGACACAGGGACACCCCGAATGAAAGGCCAAAACACTCCTATCAGCCCCAAATAGCCACACTTCCAACCATCTGATATTCAGCGTCTCCAAAGCACCCCTCTTATATCTCTCTTATGACTCTCTTATGTTCTCTTATGTTTTCTTATG
>MTLC01002050.1_pt1 | contig 16486 bp, 14 predicted proteins | sample 1982451 | NCBI WGS metagenome assembly MTLC01 (sample SAMN05710165, study PRJNA340218) | biofilm metagenome | isolation source: sample SPH anode biofilm adapted to +100 mV | place: USA | collected 2012-02-03 | reverse complement strand
ATATTTTGGTGGCTTGCGATGTAGACAATCCTTTGTGCGGTCCTCGCGGCGCTTCGGCTGTATATGGGCCGCAAAAAGGGGCTACGCCGGCAATCGTGCAGGAATTGGATGCGGCATTGGCGCGTTACGCCCAGGTGGCTCAAGAAGTTACCGGCAAGGACGCAGCCGAGATAGCCGGCGCGGGTGCCGCCGGCGGCCTGGGTGCGGGATTCCTCTTCTTTACGGAAGGACGTTTGTGTCCTGGGGTGGACGTGGTGCTGGAGACCGCCAATTTTGAAGAGATGGTGAAACAGGCGGATTTGGTGCTGACCGGGGAGGGCTGTACGGATTATCAGACCGCCTATGGCAAGGCGCCTGTGGGAGTCTCGGCCTTGGCTAGAGCGTATGGCGTGCCCTGTATCTGTTTGTCCGGCGGTCTGGGCGAAGGCTGCAGCGCTGTGCGCGAAAAAGGCATTGACGCCTTGAGCAGTACCGCGCCTGGTCCGTTGAGCTTGGAAGAATGCATGGAGCGCGGCGCGGAACTGATTGAAGAAGCCGCTGAACGAGTATGCCGCCTGTTGGCGGTAGGAATGGAACTAAAAAAATAGACAAATTGTCTAATAAAGAGGAAACCGTGAACCGTGTTTTTGGACATCTTTGCCAATTGCACTTGTTCGCGGTTTTTACGATGTAAATAGAGAAAATAAAAATGCTTTAACAGCAAGCGGAAAAAGAGAGGGGTTGCAATTATGGCTTGGAATCATCCGGTGCCGCTGGAGTTGGCGCAACGCGTGGTGGAAATGATTCACGAGGTGACTGGGAGCAACGTGAATTTTATGGGTTTAGGCGGCGAGATTATCGCCACTAAGCAACCAGAGCGGCTGGGGAAAATACATAGCGCTGCGGAGAGCATTATGGCCGGACGCGTAGATGAGGTAGCGGTAACGGTTGAAGACGCTGCCAAAATGGACGGGGTTAAAGCAGGCTATAACGGCGCTATTTTATACAAAGGGCAGCGTCTGGGCGTGATCGGTATTACCGGCGACCCCGAAGCGGTAAAGCCGCTGCAAAAAATGGCGGCCATTGTGGTTAATGAAGAAATTGCCAAAGAACGTGAGCGTCAAGAACGGGAGCAAGGGTTGCAGCAAGTAGCGGCTCAACTGGAAGCCGCCACAGGAGAGATGGACGAACTATACTCTTCAGCAGCGCAAGTCGCCGGACGCTATAGCGAGATGGCGGAAGCCGTAAAGACTACGGAGACGGAATTGAACGATCTAAACCAGGTGCTGGACTATATCCGCAACATTGCCAGCCAAACCAATCTGTTGGGCCTAAACGCCTCTATCGAAGCAGCTCGGGCTGGCGAGCAGGGACGCGGTTTTGCGGTGGTGGCTGACGAGGTGCGCAAGCTGGCTACGTATTCGGCGGATTCTTTGGGCAAGATTAATCAGGCGCTGCAGGCGATTAAAAGCTCGGTGCTGCGCATCGGCGCGGATGTACGAGGTAACAAGGAAATTACCGAACGTCAGGAGCAAACGCTGTCTTCTTTAGCGGCGCAAGTACAGGGGCTGCAGCAGGAGCTGCAAAAATTGGTATAGTGAGCAGGACTTCAGCAGCTTTGCGGGGAAGCTCCCTGCAAAGCTGTCTTTCGTTCCTGCCCTCCGTTTACTCCCTCTACTCCTGTTCAAATCCCTTTGCTCTGGTTTTTCTCTGTGTTCTAAAAAGGAGGCTCCTATGCATCAACCGTTGCGAGTTGTTTTTGACTTTTCCTGTCCCTACTGCTATTTGCTTTGGGGTTATGTGCAGGAGCTGCGGCGAACATCGCCAGTACCGGTGGAGTGGCTGCCTTGGGAGATAAATCCAGAGTTGGAGCTGGAGGGAAGAGCGTTACAGCCGGGGGCGCCGGGCATATCTCAACCCGATCAATTAGGAGCTTCCCTGGGCTTGATTCCGTCGGCAAGGACGGTGTTGGCCAATACGCACCAGGCGCTGGCGGCGCTGGAATTTGCCAAAGATCTTGGCCAAGGCGATGCGTGGCTGGATGTAGTGTTTCCAGCTCATTTTGTCGGCGATCGGGATATCGGTCAATTGCCGGTGCTGCTGCAACTGGCGCAGGAGATCGGTTTAGATGCCCAAGCGTTGGAAACGGCGCTGCAGGCCGGACGCTATAATCGGCGCTTGCTAGACAACGAGGCCTATTGCCAGGAACATCAGATTGAATGGGTTCCTACCGTGCTCTGGGGCCAGGAAAAGCTGCTGGAAGGCGTTATTACCTTTAGCGTCTTTAAAGATACCTTGAAAACATTGTTTTAGGGAAGTACGGTTTCCCTTGAGGATTTCTCCCCCTGGCTCTGGCTAGGGGATTTTTATTTTCTCTCCTCGCAAGCCAACTTAGTTCCGGTCAATTCGAGGAACGTAGCAACGCGGTGATCTCCCGAATCTATAAAAACCTGCCCTTCTCTTGCACTCTGATTCTCTTGTTCAATATTCATCGCAGCCCTCCCTCTACTCCCTGTACTCCTGTTAAAATCGCGTGCCACTCCTTCGTGTCCTCTCGTGACTCCGATTCTCCTGTTCGATGCTCCATTTTCTTTTTCTCGACTCTCCATTGTGCTTTGGCAGCGCCTTTTGTACAATAGAATTTAGATTTAAAAGAAGACAGAGGAAAACATTATGCATATCCTTTCCATAGAAAATATGAGCAAGCAATACGGCGAGCGTACTCTTTTTGAGGACGTTACGTTTGGAATTGGCGATACGGATCGGTTAGGCCTTATCGGCGTTAACGGCACCGGCAAGACCACATTTTTAAAAGTGATCGCCGGTCTGGAACCGCCGGACGAGGGGCGCATCAGTCGCGCAGGCGGCGTGCAGGTGGAGTATTTGTCTCAGGACCCGGACTACGACCCGGAAGGCACGGTTCTGCAAGAAGTTTTTCGCGGCGCTTCTCCCATTCTGCAGGTGCTGCGAGACTATGAGGCGGCCCTGGGGGCCGCTGCCGCCCGGCCCGGTGATGAGGCGCTGCAGGCGCAGGTAGTGCGTTTGGGGCAGAAAATGGACGAGCAGAACGCCTGGCCCCTAGAAAGCGACGCCAAGACCATTCTAACCAAGCTGGGTATTGACGATTTCAGCGCCCAGATGAAAACGTTGTCCGGCGGCCAGCGTAAGCGAGTGGCCTTGGCGGGAGCGCTCATCAATCCGGCGCAGCTTTTGATTTTGGATGAACCTACCAACCATATCGACCATGAAACTGTAGCTTGGCTGGAACAGACGCTGGCCCGCCGCAACGGGGCGTTGCTTGTCATCAGCCATGATCGCTACTTTTTAGATCGCGTTACTACCGGCATTTTAGAGCTAGACCGGGGCCGCCTTTTCCGTTACGAGGGCAATTACAGTCTCTTTTTGGAACAAAAAGCGGCGCGGGAAGAGCGCGAAGAAGCCAGCGAACGCAAGCGCCAAAACCTGCTGCGTCAGGAACTGGCTTGGATGATGCGCGGCGCGAGGGCGCGCAGTACTAAGCAAAAAGCGCGTATTGAACGCTTTGAGACTCTGTCAGAGCAGCAATCCTTAGGCAAGGCGGCGGCCCTGGAAATGTCCGTAGGCTCCAGCCGTTTGGGTAAAACCGTCATCGAAGTGGAGCACCTGAGCCATGATTTTGGCGAGGGCTGCGTTTTGCAGGACTTCAGCTACATTGTCAAGCGGAATGACCGCATCGGCATTGTCGGCGCCAACGGCAGCGGCAAATCGACCCTGCTGAACTTGATCGCCGGGCACCTAGAGCCGCAGGCGGGGAGCATCAAAGTGGGACAGACTGTTAAAATCGGTTATTTTGCGCAGGAGAACATCGAAATGGACCCTCGTCTGCGGGTGATTGAATACATTCGCGAAGAGGCCAATTTTATTGCAACTTTGGACGGCGGCATGATCAGCGCCGCGCAGATGTTGGAGCGTTTCTTATTTCCGCCGCATCTCCAGGGCGTGTCCGTAGCCAAACTGTCCGGCGGCGAACGCCGCCGCCTCTACTTGCTCCGGGTGCTGATGAGCGCCCCTAATGTGCTGCTTTTGGACGAGCCGACCAATGATTTGGATACGCTCACCTTGGCGGTGCTGGAAGATTACCTAGATACCTTCCCCGGAGCGGTGCTGACCGTCTCTCATGACCGCTACTTTCTTGATCGCGTGGCCGACCATATTTTCGCTTTTGAAGCAGGTGGTTCTATCGGGCGTTATCCCGGAGGCTATAGCGACTATCTCGACGCCAGAGCGCCGCAGGGCGAGCTGGAGAAAGCGTCCGGCCCAAAAGAAAGCGATAAGACCGACGAGCGCAATCAAAACCGCGCGCCCCGCATGGGCTTTAAGGAAAAACGCGAATTTGATGAAATTGAAGGCGTTATCGCCGCCGCCGAAGGAGAACTTCGCGCCGTCCGTTCTCAACTGGCCCAAGGAGGCAGTGATTTTTCGCTTTTGCAGGAGCTGCTGGAGCGAGAAAAACAGCTGCTGGCGCGGCTGGAAGAGCTTATGGAGCGTTGGGCCTACTTGAGTGAACTGGCGGAAGCCAATGAGAGCCGCTAAATAGGCTGGCGAGTTTCGTCGCTCTATCTGGACAAGAAAACATTGTTATGGTAAAATTAAAACCTGTTAGGGGCATTAGCTCAGTGGGAGAGCGCTTGATTCACATTCAAGAGGCCACTGGTTCGAAACCAGTATGCCCCACCAGTAAGTACAAGGGTTTGCAGAGATGCAGGCCCTTTTTTATTTTGTCTTGAGGCCCATTACGTGCGAGACAAGATAAAACGAGCTGCTAGGGGCTGATATAGGGTGAATTTATTACGTTAGACAGGGATTTTCAAGGTTCTGTCAAATTTATCATAGTTAGACAAGCTAGAACGCAATGTAAGGGGATTATATGATAACAGGTGAAATAAAAAGCAAAGTCGATAAAATTTGGGAAACGTTTTGGACAGGCGGCGTGACCAATCCACTGTCCGTTATTGAGCAGATCACATACCTGCTGTTTATCCGTGGCTTGGATGAAGTGGAAACCAAGCGAGAAAAAGAGGCGGTGGTGCTTGGCATCCCGCATAAGCCAATTTTCCCAGTCGATAAGCAGCGGCTACGGTGGGGCCAATTTAAAAATGCCGAAGCGGAGACGATGTACCAGATTGTATCGCAGGAAGTCTTCCCATTTATTAAAGAACTGCATGGTGACAAGGAATCCACCTATGCGCAGTACATGGCTGACGCCATCTTCATTATTCCGACGCCGGTGCTGCTGGAACGGATTGTGACCGCCTTGGCGGAGATCCCGATGGACGACCGTGATACCAAAGGCGACCTGTACGAGTATTTGTTGTCGAAGATCGCCACGGCAGGAACGAATGGACAGTTCCGCACGCCGCGTCATATTATTCAAATGATGGTTGACCTGATGAAACCAACGCCGCAGGACATTATCGTCGATCCAGCGGCAGGCAGTGCAGGGTTTTTAGTTGCCAGCGGTGAGTATTTGCGCGCCAAGCACGGCGATTTGTTTTTGGATAAGTCCTTGCGCGACCGCTTCAACAACGACATGTTCCACGGCTTTGACATGGACAGAACCATGCTGCGCATCGGGGCGATGAACATGATGCTCCACGGCGTGGAAAACCCGAATATCGTCTACCGCGATTCGCTGTCGGAGCAGAACACAGATACGAATAAATACACCTTGATCCTGACCAATCCGCCGTTTAAAGGCTCTCTGGACTACGATGCGGTGTCAAAGGATTTGCTCAAGGTCGCGAAGACGAAAAAGACGGAGATTCTGTTCTTGTCGCTGATGCTGCGGATGCTTAAAAAAGGCGGGCGTTGCGCCTCCGTCGTACCGGACGGCGTGCTGTTTGGCAGTTCCAAGGCCCATGCGGACATCCGCAAGGAAATCATCGAGCACCATAAGCTTGACGCCATTATCTCCATGCCCAGCGGCGTGTTCAAGCCGTACGCCGGGGTGTCGACAGCGATCATGGTCTTCACCAAGACAGGCGCAGGCGGCACGGACAAGGTTTGGTTCTACGATATGCAAGCGGACGGCTACTCCCTCGACGATAAGCGCAATCCCGTTGAGGCCAACGATATTCCGGACTTGCTGGCGCGGTTCAGCCAGCTAGACGCTGAAAACGACCGCAAACGCACGGATAAATCTTTCTTTGTGCCGAAGGACGAGATCGTGGCCAATGGGTACGACCTGTCGCTCAACAAGTATAAAGAAGTTGAGCATGAAGAAGTGGAATATGAAGCGCCCAATGTCATTATGGGGACAATATTAACACTTGAGCAGGATATTCTAGCGGGGTTGGAAGCATTGCGGGGTTTGGTAAAATGAAGTATAAAACAAGGCGGTTAGGGGATGTTTTTAAGATCACTTCGGGAGGAACTCCATCAAGGAAGGATGACAGCTATTTTGTTGGTGGTGAAATACCTTGGGTTAAGACCGGGGACTTAAAATTAAAGTATTTATTGCAAGCTAGTGAATCTATAACAAAGCTTGGATTGGAAAAATCATCAGCAAAACTTTTCCCCAAAGGTACAGTTTTATTAGCCATGTATGGTGCAACGATCGGAAATTGTTCTATTCTTGGATTGGAAGCAGCAACAAATCAGGCATGCGCTGCTTTTACACCAAGTGAAGAAATGATTCCTGAGTATTTATATTGTTTTTTGATGGCTATAAAACCTGATTTAATTCGAATGGGCGTAGGAGGTGCGCAACCTAATATTTCTGCAACTATACTTAAAAATATAGAAATTCTCCTTCCCCCCATTGAAATCCAACAGAAAATAGCCGATGTGCTGGACAAGGCGCAGGCCTTAATCGATAAGCGCAAAGAGCAGCTCGAGAAACTGGATGAACTTGTGCAAAGCGTGTTTTATGAGATGTTTGGCGATCCAGTGGTGAATAAAAAGGGATGGAAAAAGACAAGGATCGGAAATGTTTCTTGTGTTAAGATCGGTCCATTTGGGAGTTTGTTGCATCAAAAAGATTATATTCATGGTGGAATCCCGTTGGTAAATCCTAGTCACATAACTAATGGAAAAATTTGTCCCGATTGGAATTTGACAATTTCGGAGGAAAAGGCCAAGCAACTCTCTCAATATAGAATGAATGCTGGAAGTGTAATTCTAGGACGACGTGGGGAAATCGGGCGTTGCGCGGTTGTAACTGATAAAGAAGAGGGCTTTCTTTGCGGAACTGGCAGTATGTTGATTAGTTCATTGCATGCATTAAATCCAATATTTCTCTTTAAATTATTATCATCAACAAAGCTAAAAGCAGTATTGGAAGATGCGGCACAAGGTGTAACGATGAAAAATCTTAACTCTTCAATCGTTGAGAGCTTTGAAATTCCTATTCCTCCTATCGACCTCCAAAACCAATTTGCTCACTTCATCGAAAAAACCGAGCAGCAAAAAGCGCTGATGCAGCAAAGCTTAGTCGAGATGGAGAACAATTTCAACAGCATTATGCAGCGGGTTTTCAAGGGAGAATTATTCTAGTCTTGTGATCGGGGGCTATGAGTGATGACAGCAAATTTTTCGTTCCTACAATCGAAACACGCTTTTGCCAGTTTTGCCGGGGCTTGCCTGGAGGCGGAGCGGAGCATTGCCGTCAGTCCGGCGACGACGGCGATTTTGTCGCGCCGTGCGTTGGAGCTGGCGGTCAAGTGGCTGTACGCCTCGGATGCCGAACTTAAAGTTCCCTATCAAGACAATCTCTCCAGCCTGATCCACGAGCGGAGCTTTCTTGACGTGATCGAACCGGCGCTGTTCCCGCAGATCAAGTACGTCGTCAAGCTGGGCAACGTGGCGGCGCATACCGGCAGCGGCATCAAACGGGAAGAAGCGGTTTTGTCGCTGCACAACCTGCACCAGTTCGCTTCCTGGCTCGACTACTGCTACTCTGATGCGTATCAGGAAAGAAAGTTTCAAGAGGCGCTGCTTCCCACCGGCGACGAACAGAAAGTCAGCCGGGACGAACTGGAGACGCTGGCGAATGCCCTGGGAGAGAAGGATCAGAAGCTGTCTGATGCGGTCGCGGAAAACGCGGCGCTGCGCGCAGAACTCAGCAAGCTGCGGGCGAAGAACACCCAAGAGCACGACTTCAACGTCGACGAAATGAGCGAATTTGCCACCCGCAAGCGGTACATAGACCTTGATTTGCGCGATGCAGGCTGGTCTTTTGGCCGAAACTGCATCGAGGAGCATCCGGTTAGCGGCATGCCTTACGGCAGTGGACAGGGTCGCGCTGACTACGTCCTTTTCGGTGATAATGGCCGTCCGCTGGCGGTCGTCGAAGCAAAGCGGACCAGTAAGGATGCCAAGGTCGGCCAGCAGCAAGCCAAGCTGTATGCGGACTGTCTGGAAAAGGAATTCCAGCAGCGTCCGGTTATTTTCTATACAAACGGATTTGACACATATATCTGGGATGATGGACAGTATCCGCCTCGTCCAGTGGCAGGGGTTTATGGCAAAGACGACTTAGAGTGGCTGCTCAACCGCCGTAATAACAAGTCGCCGTTGCAAACGATTCAAATTAAGGATGCCATTACCAACCGCTACTATCAAAAAGAGGCCATTAAGGCGGTTTGCGAGTCCTTTGAGCGCGGCGACCGCAAGGCGCTGCTGGTGATGGCTACCGGCAGCGGTAAGACCCGAACGGTGATCTCTTTGGTCGATGTGCTGGCGAAGCACGGCTGGGTGAAGAATGTGCTGTTTTTGGCCGATCGGACGGCCTTGGTAAGCCAGGCGTACAAAAACTTCAAACTACTGCTGCCGAATATGTCGATTTGCAATCTTACGGACGGCAAGGACAGCCCGGAAAGCCGGGTGGTCTTTTCCACGTATCCGACGATGATGAATACGATCGACGACACCAAAACAAAGGAGGGGCAAAAACTCTTCACTGTCGGCCATTTTGACCTGATCGTAACAGACGAGGCGCACCGCAGCCTGTATAAGAAGTATCAGGCTATCTTCAACTACTTCGACGCCATGCTTATTGGCCTGACAGCGACGCCTAAGGCCGATCTAGACAAGAACACTTACGGCATTTTTGACCTGGAAACCAATGTACCTACTTATGCCTACGAATTGGAGCAGGCCGTAACTGACGGGTATCTGGTTCCCTATCGGACGGTGGAATCGCAATTTAAGTTTTTGGGAACCGGCATTCACTATGATGAATTGAGCGAAGAAGAGAAGGAACAGTATGAAGAGACCTTCGCCAATGATGAAACGGTTGGCGACGAAATCTCTGGCGATGCACTGAACCAATGGTTGTTCAATGCTGACACGATGGATAAGGTCTTGCAGCTTGTCATGGAAAAAGGGCTGAAAGTGGAGGGGAACGACAAGCTTGGCAAGGCGATCATTTTTGCACGCAACCACAATCATGCCGAAGCCGTTGTGGAACGGTTCAACAAGCTGTACCCCCATTTAAAAGGCGACTTCTGTCGGGTCATCGATGTCAAGGTCAATTATGTGCAGGATTTGATCGACAAGTTTTCGGACAAGCACAAGCTGCCGCAGATCGCTGTTTCCGTGGACATGCTTGACACAGGCATTGACATTCCTGAGCTCGTCAACCTGGTGTTCTTTAAAAAAGTCCGCTCTAAAGCGAAGTTCTGGCAGATGATCGGACGCGGCACCCGCTTGTGCGAGGATCTATTTGGCGTGGGCGCGGACAAGGAGTGCTTCTATATCTTTGACTGCTGCGGGAATTTCGAGTTCTTCCGCATCACTCCCAACGGGGTGGAAGCAGGCTTGGTGGAGGGCTTAACGGAGCAGCTGTTCAAACTAAAGGTCGATCTGATCAAAGAATTGCAGCATCTGGATTATCAGACCGAAGACTATATTGCCTTCCGCAAGCAGCTGCTCGGGGAAGTAATGGCCGCCGTCAGCGCCTTGAATCGGGAGCATTTTGCCGTTAAGCAGGCGCTTAAGCAGGTGGAAAAATATTCGCAGGCTACCGCCTGGCAGCAGCTTGGTTCCGTTGATGTGCAAGTAATCAAGGAAAAGCTAGCGCCGTTGGTGCAGTCTGATGAGGATGACGAACTGGCCAAACGATTTGATTGTGTCATGCTGATCATTCAGCTGGCCCTTTTGATCAATAAAAAAGCCAGTCGCGCGCAAAAGAGCGTCATTAGAACGGGCGAGGCTTTGGCTAAGCTGGGAACCATTCCCCAAGTGCTGGCTGAAAAAGCGTATATTGAACAGGTGCTGAACCCGGACTATTGGGATAGCGCCACGGTGCTGGATCATGAGGCGGTGCGTCAAGCTTTGCGGGAACTGATCAAGTTTATTGAAAAGCAGCACACCAAAGTGTACTATACCAATTTTACAGATGAGGTGTTGTCCATTAAGGAAAATGAACCGGAATACGGAGCCAGCGCGCTTGAAAACTATCGGAAAAAGGTGAATCAATACGTCCGAGCGCATCAAGACCATATTGCGATTTACAAGTTAAAAAACAACCAGCCCCTTACGCGGCAGGAATTCGGGGTGTTGGAGCAGCTGCTGTGGGGGGAGTTGGGAACGAGGGAAGATTACAAAAAGGAATTTGGCGAGACACCCTTAACGCTCTTGGTGCGGCAGATCATTGGCCTAGACCAAATGGCGGCTAACGAAGCCTTCTCGGCGTTTCTAACCGATCAGAATTTAGACAGCCTGCAGATCCGGTTTGTGAAAACGATTGTTGACTACATCGTCAAGAACGGTCACATGATGGATAAAAGCGTGCTGCAAGAAGAACCGTTTAAATCGCTCGGCAGTATTGCCGAAGTCTTTCAGCTCGAAGATGCCATGAAGGTGGTTCAGGTTATCGACGGGATTAACAAAAATGCCGTAGAAGTGGTAGGCGCTTAGAACACGAACAGAGCGCGAGCCGTATAATCCAAGTGCTGTCCAATATGGATGTCACCCCGTTTTATCGAGCTGGACCGCCCAACTGGGAAAAGCGGTCTCAAGGGCTATTCTGCCGAAGCTATGCTATGCGCGCTGATTGCGTAACGTCTTTGCGGCATTCCTAGAAAGCTGGGTTTATACTATTTTCAAAAATTCTCACACGGAGCTAAATCATGTTGCCTTAAGTGATGATAGATACTAATAGAGAAGTAGATAATTTTGAAAGGAATTATTGTGAAAATAGAGGTAGCGTTATAATTATGTTAGAAAAAATGATTTCTGATGCAAGAAAAGTAGATGACTATATTCAGAATATGCATTTTGAAAATGAAGTTATTACTGATGCTGATTTTTCAAAGGTGGAATTTGAATCAGTTCAGTTTATTAAATGTCAATTTATTAAGTGCAGTTTTTCAAAAGATAGTTTTTATAATGTAGTTTTCAGAAACTGCATTCTTTCAAACTGCATTTTCACAGAAAGCTACTGGAGAAAATCTAAAATTTTAGAATGCAAAAGCGATGGGAGTAACTTCAGCCAAAGTTGTTTTAAACAAGTAACCATATTAGACAGCTCGTTATGTTATGCAAATTGTGCTAATACAGCATGGAAGGAAAGCACAATATCCAACAGTAAATTTAAAGAAGCGTTTCTGTCCGAGGTAAAGTTTCAAAAACTTGAACTCAACGCGGTTGATTTTCAAAGGGGTGATTTCTTTAAAACGTCGCTTAGAGGAATTGATTTGTCAGACTGTATCATTGACGAGATAATGGTGTCTGAAACATTTAACGAGCTTAAAGGTGCAAAGATTAATGCTGCACAAGCGGTTGGTATCGCACAAAGGTTAGGCATGAAAATTGTTTAAATAGAACTTTTTTGTGTTACTGTAGAAGGCAATATTTAGACTTGTATTAGCCTCAGATTTTTGTTAAACTCATATCTACCGAAGTGTTATGTCCCAGCAGTAATTACAAAGCTTCGCAGCGATGCGAGGCTTTTTTATTTGCAATAGAGCTTGCATGGAAAGACATTGATAATTTTAAGAACAAGAGTTCGATTTATGCAGGAGAACGACATTGAGCGGCGAATAAAAATAGTATAAAAAGCACGACTAACCAATATGTCTGTGGCGTTTTGTATGAGAGACGGCGAAAATAAAGAGACTTTTGCGTAAGGAGGCCTTTATGACTGGATATAGAGAACAAGGAACCAATCTTTCTGCATGGGGCCCTCCGTATGCGATGTTGGAATTTTTCGCTGGCAGCGGCTTGGTTTCTTGCGGACTGCAAGGCCTGTTTGATTCGGTTTGGGCGAATGATATTTGCGAGAAAAAAGCGGCGGTATATCGCGCTAATTCGAAGGACGATCATTTTGTGCTAGAAGATATTTGCAATGTATCCGGGCGGAATTTGCCAGCTGCACATGTATCATGGGCGAGCTTTCCGTGCCAAGATTTATCCTTGGCCGGATTAAGCGGCGGTATTCACGCCAGTCGCAGCGGTCTTGTGTGGGAATGGCTGCGGGTAATGCGAGAAATGCCAGTTCGTCCTAAGCTTTTGGTTGCGGAAAATGTTGCGGGTTTAGTTTCGCGCAATAATGGGGCGGATTACCGTCAGTTGCACGAGGCGCTGGTGCGCGAAGGTTATCGCGTAGGCGCGGTTATGCTCGACGCGTCGTTGTTCGTTCCGCAGTCGAGACCGCGCATTTTCGTAATTGCGGTGGATCGCTCCGTCATCATTCCCGAGGAGCTTATCGCCAACGGTCCTAATTGGCTTCATCCGAAGGCTCTTAGACGCGCAGCGGAAGGTCTTTCCAACTGGGTGTGGTGGCAAGCAGCACAGCCGCCGAGTCGAAGCGTGACGCTGGAGTCGATCCTAGAAGATCTCCCGTATGATCAAAGCGTTGCAAAGAAAAATTTAGCGATTTTATCGCCAAAGCATAAAGCGATGCTAGATGAGGCGGAGTCGATTATTGCCTGCGGGTATCGACGCACGCGCTTTGGCAAGCAGGTTCTGGAGTTGCGTTTTGACGGGCTGGCCGGCTGCTTGAGGACGCCGGAAGGCGGCAGCAGTCGCCAATTTGTCGTTCGCAAGAAGAGCGGCGAAATTTCGCTGCGTCTGCTCTCGGCGCGCGAAACGGCTCGCCTGATGGGTGCGCCGGATGATTTTCTTTTGCCGGAACGCTATAATGATGCGTATAAAGCGATGGGAGACGCTGTCGCTGCTCCGGTAGCGCGGTTTTTAGGAGAAAATTTTTTAATGCGATTATCGGAGGCGGCGTATAATGAGCCAAGTGGAACAGTCGCAACGGCTTGAACTTTTTCGTGTAGAAAATAAAGTAACAAGCAAGGGATCCTTGGCGTTGATTGTGTTTTTGTCTCGCGCCGTGCAGGCTAAACCGTTTCCTTTGTCGGCGGAGATGTTTTTAACCGAAAATAAAGGGCAAGTTGCCGGCGCCAGTATGGCGGCGGTGCAGACGGTTTTACTGGAACACGGTCTTGCGCGGACGCTTGCTAAAGAAGGCGGGCGCACAAGTCGCGGCAGTATCGGGCTGATGACGAAGTACGTCGAGTTGCTAAATGTGCTGTACGCGGCAGGAATCCTTGATTTAGTCGCGGCCGAAGCGTGGTGGGCGAGTCGAGTGAGAGAGTTCTTTGCTGCGCAGCCTTTTGTGCTGCACAATGACGCTTCGCGCACGATGCGCGCTGTTATTAGCAATTTGTTTGAGCAAGCTTTGCAACGGCAAAAAGAAAATCCAGGCGCAACCTATGTCGGAACCATGCTGCAGCATTTAACGGCGGCGAAATTGATGCTTATTATGCCTGACGGCGCCTTGCGAGTTCATGGCGCTTCGGTTGCCGATGCGCCGACTAGTCGCAACGGAGATTTTGTTTTACAAGATGTGATCATTCACTGCACGACGGCGCCTGTCAGCGCTTTAATTGACAAGTGCCGCGAAAATTTGGCTGCGAGTTGTTTTCCGGTGATTGTGACGCTTTACGAGCGGGTCAATACGGCGCTGACGCTGGCGGCGGACGCCGGGCTTGAAGATCGCGTCGAGGTTTGGGATATTGGTCAGTTTATTTCCTCTAATGTGTACGAGCATAGTTTGTTTAGCCATGCTCAAAGGGGCGTGACATTGGCGGCGCTTGTCGAAAAATATAATGAAGTAATTGAACAATGTGAAACAGACATGAGTTTAAAGATAAAAATGGATTAAGAAAAGCTCTCCTTGCAAATGCAAAGAGAGTTTTTTTCGATTTTGGAAGGGGTGCTGAAAGTTGAGTTGGATAAAGAAGGAGTATTTCTCCAAGCTGAGAAATTGTTCTTATACGGAAGCGTAAGATGCGAAAAGGAGGAGCGGCATGGATGTTTTTTCACCGGAAAAACGCAGTGAAATTATGAGGCGCGTTCGCTCCGATGACACGCGACCGGAACAAATTTTGCGCAAAGCTTTGTTTAGACGCGGTTGGCGGTATCGTAAAAATGTGAAGAAACTGCCTGGAAAACCGGACCTTGTTTTTGCTAAAGCGAAAGTAGTTATTTTTGTGCATGGATGTTTTTGGCATCAGCATGAAGGCTGCAAGGCGGCGGCCCGGCCGAAAAGCCGGCAAGATTATTGGCAAAAGAAATTGGAGCGTACTATGGCGCGTGATTTGGAGACGCAAGAAAAATTGAAAAGAGAAGGATGGCGTGTAATCGTCATATGGGAGTGCGAATTGCGCAGGGATCTTGACGCTATGGTTGAGCGAGTAGAAGAAGAGCTAAAGAAGCAAGGGGAAAGGTAGGATGTTGAGAGTGCGCTATTAAATGAGCACAATCCAATGAAGAAAAAGGAGATGCAGATAGTGTTGAAGGAGAAAGATGCAGGTTGGCAGAAGATATTCGTAGTAAAACAGATGAAGGATAGAGCGCTATATGGTCGATACAGGACAACGTGTTTAGGAAATCTATCCGTAAAGGTGAATTTGGATAACTCGGATAAAAAAGGAAGTAAGGAGAAATACATGGCAGGACAAGTGATTCGGATGTTTTTAACGGATGGAAAGCCAAATGGGGTAGCCGAGCGGCGAGGAAGAATGATACCTTAATACAAGAGTGGTGGTTTTTCATAAGGATATTCTGGAGATCGGTTGTGAAAAAAGGAGATACAATGAACGAGTCACATGATGAGCGCTACGGAAATTATGCGCAGGAATACTCGCAGCCACGCTTTTTTGAGAAGCTGTGCGATCAGGCGAAGGTGATCGGCGCTTCATTGATTTACAAGGCGCTGCAGCTTTTCTATGTCGCCCAGAAGCCGGAAGTGCCGCTGAAGGTGAAAGCGACGATTTATGGAGCGTTGGGATATTTTATTCTGCCTTTTGACGTGATTCCGGATATGATTTTTGGCGTAGGGTATGGGGACGATGCGACAGCCTTGTTGGTAGCGCTGGGAATTGCGCATATGTATATTGACGAAGACGTCCGCGAGCAGGCGAAACAGAAATTGGCGGACCTTTTTGGGGAAGAAGCGTTGAATGGGTTGGACACCTAAAAAAGGAGCAGAAAATTTACAAGCGCAAGCAATAAAAATTACTTGTTGACAATATGCCGCCTCTTTCGTAAGCTATAGATATAGTTTGCGAAAAAGGCGGTTTTTTTTATGGATACGAAACTTGTGCTTGTTATTTCGGCCCTGGTGCTGCTGGCAGTAGTGGCGTTGGGCTGTAAAACGCAAGCTAACACGGAGGGGGCGCTTCCCGCAGGATATCATAAAATAACGGCGGCGGAAGCAAAGCAAAAAATGGCTGCAAATCCGCAGGCGGTTGTGTTGGACGTAAGGACTGCGGAAGAATTCCGTGAAAAGCACATTCCCAAGGCGGTATTGCTGCCATTGGCGGAAGTGAAGGAGAAGGCGGCTGTGGTGCTGCCTGACAAAAATGCCGAAATTCTTGTGTACTGCCGCAGCGGTAATCGCAGCCGTCAGGCAGGAGTACTGCTGGCCGAGATGGGATACGCCTTGGTGTACGATTTTGGAGGTATTCAAGACTGGCCTTATGAAATGGTTCAGTAGAAGGAGGTGCGACTATGCTTGCGATTACGCCCGAAGCGGCTGCCTATGTTAAAGAAAAGAAAAAGCCGATTCATTTAGAACTGCCGCCGGAAATAGGCTGCTGCATTCATTTGCGGGAAAAGCCCAGCGTTCGCTTGGGACCGCCCCATGACCCGCACAATTATGAAAAAATTGTACTTCAAGGGGTAGAGGCGTTTGTACCCAAGGAGCTGGTATCTCTTCCCTTAACGATTACGGTCAATCAATTCTTGGGCTTTCGTAGTCTGGGAATTACAGGGTGGAAGCTTGTGTGATTGAAAAATAAGAAAGCGTATGGCTTGGGTTAGCGGAACAGTAAGGCTAGCCGTTAATGCAAAAGGACCTGTACTGAAACAGCGGTTGTTTCAACACAGGTTCTTTTGCATTAACGAGTAAAGGCTATAGAAGGACCATTTTTTGAAAGTGGGAAGGCAGGTTTGGCTAAGCTGAAGACTAAAACGCTGTTAAGAATAGCGGCAATCACTTGAAGGAGGCAAC
>MTLC01003220.1_pt3 | contig 16489 bp, 13 predicted proteins | sample 1982451 | NCBI WGS metagenome assembly MTLC01 (sample SAMN05710165, study PRJNA340218) | biofilm metagenome | isolation source: sample SPH anode biofilm adapted to +100 mV | place: USA | collected 2012-02-03 | reverse complement strand
AACTAAGTTTTGAACATCGGCTGGCGGAAAATTAGGGAGAATAGGGACCACCACAGCCCCGTAGGTTATTGTTGCCAGATAGGCTGTCGCCCATTCAAGACTATTTTTCCCGATTAATGTTATATGATCTCGGGGTGACACTCCCAGATCTTTAAATCGTTTGTGCAGTCTTAATATTTGTTGTTCAACTTCACGATAGGTAACAGTTTTTCCTTCATAATTGGTGAAGGCAGGCAGGTTACTGAACTGTCTGAATGCCTTTTCTACTAGAGAAAGATACAGATCGTGTCTAAGCATAGTTGTTGTTAATACTATAAAAAAAGCGAGACCGTTGTTAGCAAGTATTGGTTAAAGAGCGACTTGCGAATATATAAAAAAGAAGAAGTAGCACCATCATTTTGTACTACTTCTTCAAAAAAATGTAGTAATTCTTAGTCTAGTAAGAGGCTTACTGATACAACCCCTGGTCCGACATTTGCAGAAAGTACAGGTGAGCCCTGTTTAACAAATAGTGGGTCACGACCTGTCAATTTCTTTATCTCGGAAGCATACCAGTTGGCCCATTCCTCATTTTCAAAATGGGTAATGGCGTAGTTCCAGACCTTCTTATTAACCAGTGCCTGTTTAATTTTAGCTAAAACGGTGGAGGCTGCCTTAGCTTCAGTGAAGAACTTGCCAGTTGTCTCGGCGGCTCCCTCTGAATTAATCGTTATGAATGGTTTCAGTTTCAGGATGTTTCCAAGAGCTCCTTTAACTGGGCTGACTCTACCGCTTTTAACAAGATACTTTACAGTACTTGCTGTAACTAACTGAAGGCTATTTGCTTTCCATTTTTCAATGAGCTTAAGAATCTCATCATACGGGGTTCCGGCTTCTGCTTCTTCGGCAGCTCTGAGCACTAGAAGGCCTAAGCCTCCCGAGAGCCGTGTACTGTCAATGACTGATATTTTTTTTTTCGTTTGCAGGCTGATAGACTTTGCAGCCTTGCTACTATTACCCCATGTTCCACTCATTCTGCTTGTAAGCTGAAGAGCTATAATATCATCGTAATGTGTGGAAAGGTAGTTAAACTTATTTGTGAAATCTTTAAATGCCGGTTGAGCCGTTGAAGGGTATACCTTGTCCTTGTTCTTAAAGTAAAGTTTCTTAAAATGGTCACTTGTGAGAGTTATGCCATCAAGGAAGAAGCGGTCACCAAAGTGAACTGTCAGAGGAACGACATGGATCTGGTGTTTGTCGATAAGATCCTGTGGTAAGTCGCATGTTGAGTCAGTAAGAATGGCTATTGGTGCAATCGGATGTTGTGTGACCTCTTGCTGCATCACCATATCATCTACTTTCTGAAACGAAATGAGACTTTGAGTATTTAGAAAAGAGAAAACAGATGAGGGTTGATCGGTATGAATGTGGATCCTCATTTTCTGTTCTGATCCGGCAATAACGAGCGAGTCACCCAATGATTCAAGATGTCTTCTTATCTTGGTTCTATTAAGTTTCTCTCCGGTGATTAAAGCTTCAGTACAGTATCTGAATGTGATCTCTTCATGAGATATCTCTTCACTGTCAATCTCTTTAACTTTAACGATGTTTCTTGCAGATATAAGCTCTTTTAAGCGACCTGTTTTAAAGAACTCGATGATGCCTTCAAGAAATAGTACAAATGCTTTTGCTCCGGCGTCAACGACATTGTTTTTAGCTAGAATAGCTAATTTCTCTTTTGTCTCGGCCAGAGAGATCAGAGCCTTCTTATATGATAAAACTATAAGTTCATTAAATGAGGAGACCTCGTTTCTGTGTTTGTATACATCTTCAGCCCACTCACGAATCACTGTTATCATGGTGCCTTCAACAGGATTTGAGATTGCCTGATAAGCATACTGAACTCCGTTTTTTAGATAATGTGCAAAGTTTTGAACGGAGATTGAACCATCCTCTTTGATTTCATTACTGAATCCATAGAGAAATTGGGCGAAGATGATTCCTGAGTTCCCCCTTGCTCCGACAAGAGCAGCGTCTGCCAGTGCTACAGCAGTAGTTTTAATGCTAGTGGTAGGGATGAAAGTGTCAACAATACTACGCATTGTTGATGCAATATTTGTTCCTGTGTCAGCATCAGCGACTGGAAATACATTCATTTTATTGAGAATCTGTTGATTCTCGAAGACCCGTTTCGCTCCTGCCAAAAAACTGTAATAAAGCCCTTTACCATCGAGCTGATTCGAAGAATTCGTCATTAAAAGATATTTAGAACATAAAATCGGATAGAATCCGAAAAAGTTTTGCGTGTTATTTGATTGTATCAAAGTACAGTAAAGCAAACAAACCCGCAAATTTAATCATATTGAACAAAGTGTTAACAAACCATGTGCCTCAATAAGGCTCTTTAACAATTTTTAATAAATAGTCTGTTGTGCTATGTATTTGAATTTTAAACAGGATATAACAAAAAAAGCCATCAGTTGTTGATGGCTTTTTGGTTTTTTATGATATTCTCCTTAATTATTTAAGTTTTGTACACTTTGTAGATAACTGACCTTTGTCGATCAGGTCATTAAGCCAATCAACTAACTCACCTGAGGATCCTTTGTACTTGCAACTGTACATCTCAACAATGGGATCAGCCTCTTTTATGTTGTTTAAAATCTCTGGTGAACTCATTGGTTGATTCCGTTTTGAATACTCTTGGTAGGTGGTCTTTATAAATGCAGTATTTGGGCCAATTCCGCGTTGATCAAGCAGATAACCATTGTGCAATTGAATTGGGGTTCTTAGGTTATTTCCATTCAGAAGATCAGTAGGAGCAGGGAGTGAAACTACCTCTTTTTTGTTTTCAGACAATCCTACAGGAACAAGATTATTAAAATTAGCCTTTGTCTTATAAATGATAGTTTGGGCGGGGACTTTGACCACATTTGCGGGTTTTTCTTTTTTCTTGGCTTGTTGAGTGTTAACACAGGCGACTAATATAAGGCCTGCTGTAAGAGTAAAGAGAAGGTTTTTAATTTTCATATTTAGTCTGTTTTCGGTCTCAAAATGCATTAGCTATTCTGTTTATGTCAAAAGTAACTTTTTTTAACGAAAAGATAGGCGGTTGATAATTTAATGGCAAAGATTTTGTTACTAAAAATCCTAGATGGTTAAAATCTTTTTACTTTTGCCATCAATTAACAAATTTTACAATCATACCAAACAGGGTTTAAATTCTAATCTACTATGAACAAGATTCTTTCTACATTATTGGTCTTCGTGGTGATCTGCGGTAGTGCCTTCGCCCAGAGTCAAGTGGCTCCTACTGTAAGTAAGACTGCTCCTGAGATAACTTTTGATAAGAAGTTAGTAGATGCTACCGGTAATATTGTGTATGACTATGGTACTATCTATAAAGATGGAAATGGTGATTCCTATTTTGTTTTTAAAAATACGGGAAAAGAGCCTCTAATTCTATCTGAAGTCCGTTCTTCATGTGGATGTACTGTTCCTGCATGGCCGCGTGAGCCGATCTTATCTGGGAAAAGCGATACCATTAAGGTAAAATATGCTACCAACAGACTAGGCATTATCAATAAAACCATTACAGTTAACTCTAATGCCAAGAATAGTCCTGTTATTCTTCGAATCTCCGGTAAAGTAATTGATAAACCGGCCGAGGTTATGCCAGAAAAAACTGCTAATGCAGGGCCGGTAGTTAAATAAGTAGTAAGACTTTGATTGAATGCCCGGTACTTAAGGTAACCGGGTTTTCTTATTTATATGTAAAAATTATTCTAATCATGCCAACCATCTCGACCAAAGGTAAATTAATGCCATCATCACCAATACGTAAATTAGTTCCATTCGCTGATGAGGCAAAGAAAAAGGGTAGAAAGGTGTACCATCTTAATATTGGTCAACCCGATATTGAAACCCCGGAAGTGGCTCTGAATGCTATCCGTAATTTTAGTGATAAAGTTATTGAGTATAGCCACTCTGCAGGTATTATTAGTTATCGCCGGAAATTGGCTGAAAACTATGTTAAACATGGTATTCAGGTTACTGCCGATGATATCATCGTTACATCAGGCGCTTCTGAGGCCATTCTCTTCGCAATGCAGTCTACTATGGATCCTGGCGATGAGATCATTATTCCTGAACCTTTTTATGCTAACTACAATGGGTTTGCAATTAATTCAGGGGTAATAGTAAAGCCTATTCCAAGTTTTATTGAGAATGGCTTCGCCCTTCCCGATATCGCTGAGTTTGAAAAGGCTATTACACCCAGAACTAAAGCTATCATGATCTGTAACCCCAACAATCCCACAGGTTATCTTTATAGCCGTGAAGAGTTGGAGGTTTTAAAGCAGATTGCTTTGAAATACGATCTTTATCTGTTTGCTGATGAGGTTTACAGAGAGTTTTGCTACGATGGTAATCAGCATTTCTCAGTGATGGAACTTGAAGGACTTGAAAACCATACCATTTTAATTGACTCAGTTTCTAAGCGCTACAGCGCTTGCGGTGTACGTATTGGTTGTATGGTAAGTAGAAATAAAGAGGTTATGGCTACCGCAATGAAATTTGCTCAAGCCAGATTGAGTCCTCCTTCAATTGGTCAAGTTGCTGCTGAAGCTGCTATAGATACCCCACTGAGCTACTTTGATGAGGTAGTAGAGGAGTATCTTGCTCGTCGTGATGTGGTAGTTAAAGCTATCAATGCTATGCCTGGTGCATTTTGCCCAAATCCTAAAGGAGCCTTCTATGTTGTTGCAAGACTGCCTATTGATGACTCTGATAAGTTCTGTCAGTGGTTACTTGAAGATTTTGCATTTGAGAATAAAACCGTTATGCTTGCCCCAGCAACTGGTTTCTATGCTACTAAAGGAAAAGGTATGAATGAGGTTCGAATCTCCTATGTTTTAAATGTTGAAGATCTTAAGTGGTCAATGATATGTCTTGAAGAGGCGTTGAAGGTTTATCCCGGAAGAACAATCTAGTTTTTGCAGTGGTAATCATCTAATGTCTTAGATTTAAATATTTTAGAGGATATGCTTTTGCGGTGTATCCTCTTTTTTTTTACCGATTTCACCAATTTGGTTTTGAATTACTAACCAGGGATAAAGTCTGGGTAGCGACAGATAGAAGAAAGACAACAGGATACAAGAAATAGGATTGACACTAGTACAAGAGAATAACTTATTGAATTTTGAATAATGCTCTTTCTTTACCTATTGGACTATAGTAATATCACGAATTGACAATGAGATTTGTGATGGTTTATTTGAGATTCGTTAAGGTTTCAACAGATCAGAAAGATTCAATTGGTGAAATAATAAGATTGCATTACCTAGATTTGCATGGATAAGAAAGAAATATTATTACATTTGCAACCCTGATAAGTTTAACTTATTAAGTTGATGGTTAAGCTTATTAATCTAGCTAATCGACTTTCTTTTTGAAAGTTATAAAACATTGTTTAACATCCATTCAATTGTTATGGAAAGCAAGGAACTAAATCAAATCCCTCAGGATGAGCCCATCCGTCAGGAGGAGAACCCTGTCAATGAAGTAAATGAGACCTCAGAGGTCATGGAAAATGCTGCTGAAGGAGCAGAGATTGTTGAGACTTCTACTGTTGAGGTTCAACCTGTTGTCGAGCCAGTAATTACCGAGACACCTGTCACTCCTGAATCTGAAATCGCTTTTATCGCTGAAGATGAAGAGGAAGATTCAGAAATGGTAGTTGCTGAAATGGTAGCTGATGAAGCCATTGAGGCAGCATCACGTGAGGAACTCATCGAAATGCTTCACTCTTTAGTGCATTCAGAAACCACTGAGGATATTAAGGGAAAAGTTGCACAAATTAAAGTTGCTTTCCGTAATAAAACTGCACAGGATCGTCTTCAAGCTGCTCAGAACATTGCAGACGGTGATGGTGATGTTGAGGTAGCTACAAATCATGAGGATGAATTAGAACAGAGGTTTAATGCCACTTTCAGCATCTATCGTGAGAAGAGACATCAGATGATGGAAGAGCTGGAGAAGGCTAAAGTTGAGAATCTAAATCAAAAGAAGGTCATTCTTGAGGAATTAAAGGTTCTTATTGAGTCTGACGAACTTTTGAAAAAGACATATGATGATTTCAAAGCACTTCAGGAGAAATGGAAACAGATTGGTCTGGTTCCTAAAGCTGAAATGCAGAGTCTTTGGCAGAGTTATCACTATTTAGTAGATAAGTTCTTTGATAAAGTTAGAATTAATAAAGAGCTTAAGGATCTTGACTTTAAGAAAAATCTGGAGGCTAAGATTGAACTTTGCGAAAAGGCTGAAGAGCTTCTTCTAGAAGAAAATATGAACGAGGCTTTCCGCCAACTTCAAAAGCTTCATGAGCTCTGGAAAGAGATTGGTCCTGTTTCTTATGACAAGAGAGATGAGATCTGGGATCGTTTTAAGGGTGCTTCTGATAAGATTAATACACGTCGTCGTGACTATTATGAGAAACTTCACGGTGAATTACAATCAAATTATGAGGCAAAGAAGGCTCTTATTGAGAAAGCAAAGGAGATTGTTATCGGGAATTCCGGCTCTGTAAAAGAGTGGCAGTCACAAACTGACCAGGTTAATGAACTCTTTAAACTTTGGAAGAGTGTTGGCCCTGCTCCCCGTAAACTTAATGATGAGGTCTGGGCTGATTTCAAAAATCTTCTTGATCAGTTCTTCCAATCAAAAGGTGCTCACTTTAGCACGATAAAGGATCAACAACTCAATAACTATAACTTAAAACTTGATCTTTGCGGACAAGCAGAGGCTCTTCAAAATAGTACTGAGTGGAGAGAAACAAGTCATGAACTTATTAATCTTCAAAAAGAGTGGAAGAAGATTGGTCCTGTTCCCAGAAAGCACTCTGATAAGATCTGGAAGCGTTTCAGGGCTGCTTGTGACCATTTCTTTAATGCTAAAGCTGCTTATTTTGCCGATGTTATTGGTCATGAAGCCGAAAACCTTACAGCAAAGTTAGCGTTGATTAAAGAGGTTGAAGAGTATGCTTATACCGATAATAAGAGTGAGAATTTAGCTGCTTTAAAGGCTTTCCAACGTCGTTGGACTGAGATTGGTCATGTGCCTATAAAGGAGAAGAATAATGTTCAGAACGCCTTCAGAAAGGTTGTTGATGTTCAAATGGAGAAGCTTGGAATTACCAGTCTTGATATGAGTGCCGGAAATTACAGGTCACGCTTTGAGAACGTTAAAGAGATGCCTGATGGCGCTCGTACACTTTCAAAAGAGATGAATCAACTTCAAATTCGAGTTCAGAAGATGAACGAAGATATCTCTTTATGGGAGAACAACATTGGATTCCTTGCTAATTCAAAGAATGCCTCTATTTTGAAAGAGGAGTTTGAAAAGAAGATTGAGAAGTCACGTCAGGAAGTTAAGTTGATGGAGGCTAAGGTTAAGTTCCTTCGCGATGAGATCAACAAACTGAAATAGTTTATAAAAAAAGAGACCAAGAAATTGGTCTCTTTTTTTTCTAATTAACAATCTTAATTGTTGTTGTTAAAAACAGAAAAGCGGCAGATGCCGCTTTTCTGTTTTTAACAAGATTTAGCTCAAAGTTTGAGGAGGATAGTCCATGGCTCTTCTCTGGATTATTCAGCAAACTCAGGTTCCCGTTTCAGTGTTCGGTAGATTTTCCATTTTAATATTGCCCAGCTAAGGATTCCATAAACAACAATCATGATCCCCAGCTTTGTTAATTCGGGCATTACGTCCATCCAAGAGACACCCATAAAGAGTACTTTACGATAAGCAGAAAGGAAGTGCGTCAATGGAAGTATCTCTGCAACCACCTGCATGATATGATTCATCTGACTTACAGGCCATGTAAACCCTGATATAATAAAGCTGGGTGCTGACATTATCATTAAGATGTCAGTCGCCATGATTTGTGTTCTTACCAGTACGCTTACAAAGATTCCCATTGCTAAGAGAGTGAACATAAATGCTACACTTACGACCATAACTGAGAGATAATCACCCAGTATATCAACCTTAAATGCTGGGAAGACTATATACAGTATAACATTCCAGATGGCGAACATATACAGGAAATATCCAGTGGCTTTCGTAAATATCAGGTAGGAGGCCGATTTTGAATAGTTCAAGAGTTGTCTGAATGTGCCTTTCTCAAACTCCTGGGTGAAAATAAGAGCAATTACCATTAAAAATATCTGTTGCAGAATAGCCCCTATGACTCCTGGCCATAGAAATTTCATATAGTTACTCTCTCTGTTGTAATGGCGAGTCACATTAAGATTCATTGAGGTATATTGCTGAAGTGCTAACTCAGGTGTCATGCCTTTCTTTTGAAGGGTCTGAATATCTGTGCCAGCTTGAATAACAGCCATAACTGTCATGACCCCGGTATTGATATAATTAGAGGTAAGAATATTGGTAGTATTGAGATCCAATTGTACAATAGGATGCCTTTTCTGTTGTACATCGCTCTCGAAACCTTCAGGGATGGTAACTACTCCCTCTACATGACCCTTTTCGAAGTCATGTTTTGGTTGAAAGACGTCGGGGGAGACCTTTACGACATTTAGATATTGATTGTCATTTAAGGCATCTATAACCTTCTGGGAAAGTGGGCTGTTGTCAAGGTCAACTACCTGAATCTCGAGTTCAGTTGGACGAGCCTTCTGGTATACCATACCAAGAAGTAATGCGAATAGGAATGGTCCTCCTATTAAAACCAACTTCAGAAGGTTGTTCTTTTTGAGTAGTTGAAACTCACGTTTTATTAGAAATAGAAACTTTTTCATTTTATTGGTGCCTCCATTGTAACGGTCATATTTGATAAGAGTTTTGAGCGATCAACGTCTCCTTGTGGGATTAAACGAAGTTCGTAGACAGCCTCACCAACCTCGAAGCGTGAATATTCTGATGAAAGGTTGGCATATCCCGGTAATTGTCTTATAGCTACCAGCTTTGCAGGAAACTCTTCTTGCGTTGCTTCCAGCCGAATCTTATACTCTGAGTCTTTTGTAAAATGGGTTATCTCTTTTTCACTAACTGTAAATCTTAAAAACGGGCCTATAGCTTCATATCCCATTACGATATTGTATCCCGGAAGTGCCAACTCGCCCTCTCTAAGAGCCACTGTCTCGATGGACATATCTTTTGGTGCTAAGAGGTATCTCTCGTTATAAGCTACGGTTGCTTCCTTAAGGGCTCCTTCTGCTCTTAGTTTGTCACCTAATGCCATCTTAATCTTTTCTGATCTGACCCCATGATCAACGTCACTCTTAACGGCTTTTGTGGCTTCTAGTTGTGCTTTGGCAGCTTGATATCTTTCATAAACCTCATCGTACTTCTGCATTGATATTAAAGAATCGCTAACCATCGCTTTGACTCTTTTAAAACTCTTCTCAGCTAAATTATACTGTTCTTGAGCAGCATTTAGTTTTGCCACTACCTGTTCTCTCTCAAAACTTGTTGCACCATTTCTTGCCATTTCATACTGACCGCTTGCAGCTTCAAAGGCTCCTTCAGCCTGAAGTCGTTTAGCTTCAATTTCAGGAACGTCTATAATAGCTAAGGTGTCTCCTGCCTTTACATGGTCACCCTCTTTCACATTCATTTTAATTATTCTTCCCGGTACTTTAGGTGCTAAGGTGACTTCATCTTTTTTTACTTTACCCTCGATTCGTCCATCGTAAGGTGCTTTTGATGAACAAGAGGATAATGATAGAATAACTGTAGCTGCTAGACCAAAGAATGATACTGTTTTAAAATTGAGAATTTTATTCATGGTTATTGTTTTTTAGTCGTTTATCTGATTGATGTTTAATGATCCGGTGGCTTGTAAAAGGTTCGCTGTCGCAGTTCTTTGCCTGTAAATAGCTTCTATATAAGTCAATTGTGCTGATTGATAATCCGTTTCAGCAGCAACCCGCTCAGTTATAGAACCCAGTCCGAGTTCATACTGTTTCATGGCAATGTCTAATCCCTTTTTTGCCGTTGTTCTCTTCTTCTCTGCAACCTTAATTAGTTGATTAGCTAATTCTAGCTCTTCTTGTGATTTCTGAAGATTTAATGAGAGTAGTTCATCCGCATTTTTTAGGTTGTTTTGTGCTATGACTTCGTCGAGTCTGGCTTGTTGAGTGTTCCTGTGACTCATAAGGCCATCAAAGATGGTCCATTTAACTCCTATTCCGACTAGCCATTCCGGATCGAGAGCAGAGAGATCATCCGTAAGAAGTTCTTTTTTCCCATATGCATATACAGTAGGGATATATCCCGAAAAGGTGGAGTTACTTTTAGCATGATAAGCTTTAGCAGCTTCGGTTAATGCCTGGTACTGTGGATGTGTAGTATATGATTCTCCTATAGAATCGGCTTTCCATATTACTAATCTGGGAGAGATATTAATGAAATCGTTCGCCGGTTTTCCGGTTAATTGAGCTAGTTTGCTTGCTGTTAGACTTTTTGCCGTTTGAAGCTCTAACCGTTTAGCTTCTAACTCTTGTCTTGCAATCTCTATCTTGCTTTGATCATAAGGTGTTATAAGTCCTTGTTCTAGAGCTTTGTCAGCAAAAGCAGCTTCTTTAGCTAACCTGACTTCACTCTCTTGCAGTACTTTCTCAGATTGTGCTATTACTGCTAAGCGATCATAGGTGGCTAATAACTCAGCAATGGTTTTTGATACTTCGTTTCTCGATAATTCTTGGGTGGCATTCTGCTGATGCGTCAGAGCCTCCGTACCATAATAAACCCTCATGCCTGAAAAGAGAATCATAGATGCGGAGATGTCGGTCTTTAGAATATCCTGTTTTTGTAATCTGACAGGATCGAGTGTTAGTGCCGGTAATTGTGGAAATGGTGCCGGTAGGTTCAGTTCAATGGGAGGCACTGTCATTTCAATTGGAGCGTTCAAATGGGTATAACTTCCATTGATTGAGATTTGAGGTATATAGGTTTGATAGGCCTTTGCCTTATCAATTTTAACCTTTTTAATCTCAGCATCGAAGTTTTGCAAAGGATAGCTATGCTTCAATGCGGCTAATGCAAGTTCTTTCCTCGAGTTATCTTGCATTTCTTGTGCTGTTGTTGACATGCTTAGGATTAATAAGGATCCTAGCATTAGAAAGATTCGTGAATTTCTCATTTTTGAATCTAGATTTATCTCATTAAAATTCCATTAAATATCAGATGAAAAATAGCCTCTAGTCGTTGCTCTACATCACCAACTTTTATATGACCCAGAAAAACAGGATGTTCTATTCCTTGTACGGATGTAACTATGGCAATTGCAATAATTCTTGGCTCATCAATTTTAAAAATACGCTGTTTAATCCCGGACTCTAAGATAGTTTGAACGGTTTGAATCTCCTGTTCCCAGTGCTTGGATCTTATGTCATTGATAAAATCAAATTGACCCATATGCTCATCTCGTAGTGCTCCATAGTAGTTTTCAAGTTGCTTAATTGAGTGCAGCCTGATAAGAAAGTACTTCTTCAATAATGCTACCGGGTCATTTTTTAAGGTCTTCAAAGCCTCTTCCATCTCACGATTGAATTGTTCAGATTCAGCCATGATTACGGCCTTAAAGACCTCTTCTTTTCCTTTGAAGTAATAATAGATAGCGCTTTTTACTTTTGAGGTGGCTGCTGCGATATCATCCATTGTTGTTTTTCGATAACCATACCTGGTAAAAGCTTCTTGGGCTGCTTTGATTATTATATCTCTGGTTTCATCTTGATTAGCCATTGCTGATTATATATCTATGTAAAAGAGATTTGAATATTTTATAATTCCGTTCAAATATACAACTTCTATGCCATACTGTGTGTTCAAATAATACAAACTTGCAGTTTGAATAAAAGTTTAGTTTTGAATGCTTTTTTTTACTCTTTATCTTTGCTCAAGAAACAGTATCTGTGAAAAACATTAGTCCGGCACAATTAATTAACTATATTCAGCAGCTATTCAGTTCAATGGGCTGTTCATTGAATGACTCTTTGATTTGTGCAGAGGTACTTGTTAAGGCTGAGATGCGAGGCATTTCATCGCATGGGCTAAGTCGATTACCTGAGTATATAGCCCTTTTTGATAGTAAGAGGGTATATGGGTCAAGTAGGCCGTTTGTTGTTAGGGAACGAGTCTCTACGGCACTTATAGACGGCAATAAGACCTATGGTATGATCTCTTCTGAAATGGCTATGCGCATGGCGATAGAAAAGGCGAAAATAGCTGGCACAGGATGGGTCTCTGTCAGGAATTCCTATCATTTTGGAATTGCCGGATATTACTCGATGTTAGCCTTAAAACATAATATGATTGGGATTGCCATGACTAATGCCAATCCTTTAGTTGCCCCTTTTAGAGGTTCAAAAGGGATGTTGGGCACGAATCCATTTTCTATTGCAATTCCTGCATTAAAAAATCCTCCGATTGTTATTGATATGGCTACAGCTCCTATTTCAAGAGGGAAACTGGATATATATGCTGCTTCGGGACTGGCTGTAGAGGAGGGTTTGGTGCAGGATGAATCGGGTAAAGGGGTAACAGATAGTTCTGTCTTGAAAAAGGGTGGTGCTATTTTACCTCTTGGTGTCGATGCTGAACATGCTGCACATAAGGGATATTGTCTTAGTGCTATGGTTGATCTGCTCTCTGCTGTGCTTCCGGGTGCCAACTTTGGCCAATTAGTGGTTCCTACTTTAAGTTACCTTAGAAACAGGGGAGCTGAAGATCGGGGAATCGGGCACTTTTTTGGGGCGATTTCCATTGATGCCTTTCGTGATGTTAATGAGTTTTTTGAAGATGTTGATCTTTGGATACAACTGCTTAAAGAGACTCCTGCAATTGATGATGACCTTCCAGTGCTTATTCCGGGTGACCCGGAACGGGTAAATGAAACTAACTGTATTGAAACGGGAATTCAACTAACAGATGAACTTTATAAGTTATTGTTGACAATTGGAGCCCGATTCAATATTCCACTAAAATTACTCGGTTAATGTAATATGGGATGAAAGAATCGGATTATTAACCAATTGAATCGGTTCTTTACTTCTGAGTTACAATAGCCATTAAAAGACAAAATGTTGATACATGAAGAAGGAAAAGTTCTATGTTGTTTGGAGCGGCTTTGCTCCTGGTATCTACTCTTCTTGGGAAGAGTGTGAAAATCAGGTACGAGGTTTTGAAGGTGCCAGATTTAAATCGTATGAGTCATATGAGGACGCTCGCGCTGCGTTTCTAAAGGGGGCTGAAGCCTCCATATCGGCAAAATCGAAATCTAGACTACTTCCACCTGTTCCTAAGAATGGTCCGCTGATGCCGTGTCTTTGTGTTGATGCTGCCTGTAGTGGTAATCCCGGACCAATGGAGTATAGAGGTGTAGAGATGCCTGGAAATATTGAGGTTTTTAGAATGGGACCCTATGATGAAGGCACTAATAACATCGGAGAATTTCTTGCTATAGTTCATGGATTGGCACTAATGAAAAAGAAGCAAGTAACTTTACCCATTTATTCAGACTCTTTAATTGCCATGAATTGGATTAAAGCTGGTAAAGCAAAGACCAACCTAAAAAGGAGTACCAAAAATGCCAGCTTGTTTATCCTTTTGGAAAGAGGCGAATTATGGTTAGCAGAAAATGGTATCACTGCTCCCATTCATAAATGGAAGACGGAGACATGGGGTGAGATTCCTGCTGATTTTGGACGAAAGTAATGAACCATATATATCACAACCGTATGATTACTCAACAATTAGTTAATCCTAAAAGCATCGTTATTATTGGTGCATCAAATGATACTACGAAACCAGGTGGTAAAGTCTTAAAGAATCTTATAGATACCAAATTCTCAGGGGATCTTTATGTTAGTAACCCAAAAGAAGATATGGTGCAAGGGGTCAGGAGTTTCCGCAATATAGCTGATTTGCCTCAGGTTGATTTGGCAGTCTTGGCCATTGCTGCTAAGTATTGCCCTGAAACCGTTGAGTTGCTTGCAAAAGAGAAGGGGACTCGCGGATTTATTATTCTTTCTGCAGGTTTTCATGAAGAGAGCCATGAAGGAGCTCTTCTTGAAGAGAAGATTGTAAAGATTATGAATGAGACCAATAGTAGTCTTATTGGTCCCAATTGTATCGGTATGATGAATCATCATCATGCGAGTGTCTTTACAACTCCTATCCCTGTGTTGGATCCTCAGGGGGTCGATTTTATAAGTGGTTCAGGTGCAACAGCCGTCTTTATTATGGAGGCTTCCATCCCTAAAGGATTGAAGTTTAGTAGTGTTTGGTCTGTTGGGAATTCTGCTCAATTGGGTGTCGAGGAGGTTCTAGAGTACCTTGACGAGACTTTTAATGAGGAGACAAGTTCTAAAGTAAAACTGCTTTATATAGAAAGTGTTAATAAGCCGCTTAAACTTCTTAAACATGCCTCTTCATTAATTCGTAAAGGCTGTCGTATTGCTGCAATTAAATCGGGTAGCTCTGAGGCTGGTAGTCGCGCTGCGTCATCACATACAGGCGCACTTGCAAGCAGTGATGTGGCTGTTGATGCATTATTCCGCAAAGCGGGCATTGTTCGTTGTAATGGTAGAGAGGAGTTAGCTGCTGTAGCCTCTGTTTTTATGCATAAACCAATGCATGGTAAAAACTTAGCGGTTATTACCCATGCCGGTGGCCCTGCTGTAATGCTGACTGATGCGTTAAGCAACGGTGGTCTTCAGGTGCCTGCGATAAAAGGAGAGAAGGCTGATGAGCTTTTAACTAAGCTATTTCCAGGCTCTTCAGTTGCTAACCCTATCGATTTTCTTGCCACAGGAACTGCAGCACAACTAGGCGATATTATTGATTATTGTGATCAATATTTTGATCAGGTTGATGGAATGGCCGTTATCTTCGGTAGTCCTGGCCTTTTTGAAGTCTATGATGTTTATAAGGTTCTTGATCAAAAAATGAATAGTTGTAAGAAACCAATCTATCCAATATTACCGTCTGTTATCAATGTCAAAAATGAAATAGAGTATTTTATTTCAATGGGGCGCATTAATTTTCCTGATGAGGTTGTCTTTGGAAATGCCTTAGCGAAGGTTCTAAATACTCCAGCTCCCTCAACCGAGGATATCTTTAATGAGAGAATTGATAGCAAGAAGATCAGAGAGATAATTGAGAGAAATCAGGATGGTTATTTGGCTCCATCTGAGGTTCAAGCTCTTCTTGATGCTGCCGGTATAGACAGGGCAGGGGAGGCAGTTGTTACTTCCGCGTCTGACGCAGTCACTGCAGCAATGAAACTAGGCTATCCGGTAGTAATGAAGGTTGTTGGTCCAGTGCATAAGTCTGATGTTGGAGGTGTAGTTCTGAACGTTAAAGATGAACAGAGTGTGATAAGAGAATTCGAAAGAATGATCGTTATTAAAGATACAACTGCTATTCTAATTCAACCAATGCTCTCTGGTTTGGAGTTGTTTGCCGGAGCTATGCGTGAAGAGAAGTTCGGTCACTCTGTTTTATGTGGACTCGGTGGGATATTCATTGAGGTCTTGAAAGATGTTCAAGCTGGGATTGCTCCTTTTGGTAAAGAATATGCCCAATCAATGATAGGTCATCTGAAAAGTTATAAGTTGATCGAGGGTGCAAGAGGACAGAAAGGGGCCAATGTAGAACTCTTTGCCGAGGCAGTTGCTCGTCTTTCGACTTTAGTGAATATTGCTCCTGAGATTGCAGAGATGGACTTGAACCCACTTTTAGGCACCCCTGATCGAGTGGTTGCTGTTGATGCCAGGATAAGGTTACAGAAATAGTTTTTTTTAAAAACTAAATCAGCTTTGTGATCCATAACGAGGTTATTTGCTGAAGGCTGGTAAAAACCTAAATAGGTTCGGAACCTTTGTCATAGTACTCTTAAATTCTTCTGTCTATCCATTCCCTCTTTGGCCAGTCAAATTGGCTTGAAAAGGGGGGTGTGGGTAGCGGAAGAATTAGTGAGATATATGAGCGTTGAGATGTAAAGCAATAAGGCAGGGTTTATTTTGGTAATGGTTTGAAAAAAAAGATGGTGGATAGAATAGAACTTTCATATTTATATAAGAATGATTGTAAAAAATGGTAATCATAAATTTATTTATTGGTTTTAGTATGTTGTAAGACAGTTTTGAGAGGGTTGTTTATAAGCTGAGTGGTACTTGATTGTTTATTGTTCTATTTTGTTAAATCTATTAGGTTTCTAATGTGGTTTAGATAGTAGATTTTTTCCTGCCAGTAGCCAGCAGCTAGTAGCTAATCATTAAGTTTTGAATCTCTCCTGCCAGCCACAAATAGTCGTGTTTCAATTATCTAATAATCAGCACCTCTAAAGCACCCCTCTTATATCCCTCTTATATCTCTCTTATGTTCTCTTATATCTTTTACTCCTGTCAATATCCCCTCAATATCCCCTCAACATCCCCTCAACATCCCCTCTATATCCTCTACCTATATAGTTCGTATCTTACCC
>MTLC01002177.1_pt2 | contig 16492 bp, 15 predicted proteins | sample 1982451 | NCBI WGS metagenome assembly MTLC01 (sample SAMN05710165, study PRJNA340218) | biofilm metagenome | isolation source: sample SPH anode biofilm adapted to +100 mV | place: USA | collected 2012-02-03 | reverse complement strand
GAAGGTCCGCCGAGCCGGACGCGGGTCCGCGCCACCCTCGCGGCCTCCCCCGACGTGTGGGGGGAGGCCGTGGTGACGGCCCTCGCCCTGCCCGACGTCCCCGTGGCCCTGGTGGGCCAGGTGCTGGGCCCGGACTGGGCCACCCCCCAAACCGCCGCCCTGCCCTTCTCGGAAAGAAATCACGAGTGGAACCCGGCGATCGTGGGGCGGAGACCCCGCCAGGCCCCTCCCCTGGAGGTTGGCTTCGGGCTGCCCGCGCAGCTCGCCTGGACCCTCCAGCCCCGCGCGGCCGGCGCGCGGCTCACGTACCGCGAGGGCGCCCAGACCGTTCACCGGGACGTCTCCGGCCAGGACCGGGCGGTGGTCACCCTGAGGGGCTGGACGCGGCGTTGCCGGGTGGAATCCCTCCTCCCGGTCGGCCCCGGAACCTGGTTCAGCTGCGTGGAAACCCGCACCTTGCACCCGCGGGGTCTCTTCCCGTTCCCCCGAAGGGGCGCGGAGGGTCCCACGCCGGCGATCTCCTGCGGGGCGCCATCCTGCATGGTCGAATCGAATGTGCTCACCCACCCCAGGGCCTCCATCCTCATCGCCGACGAGGGCGAACATGTCGTCCATCGCCTGGCCCGGGATGGGACGATCCTGGCCTGGTGCGGCGAGCCGGGGCGGCCGGGACACCTGGACTCCCCCCGCCGGAAGGGTTGCCTGGGACGGCTGGCGGACTTCCTCACCGGCACCCGGGAACCTCCCGTCCGGTTCAACCGGCCCACCTTCCTGGTCCAGGGACGGGAGCGGGGCTGGGGGCCCTCCTGGCTCACCATGGTGGCCGACACCGGAAACCACGTCATCCGGATCGTGACGCCCGACGGCCGGGTGTCGACCCTGGCGGGCATGCCCGGCCAGGTGGGACACCTGGACGCGAACGACCCCGGCGACGCCCGCTTCAACCATCCCCTGGGCCTGGCCTGGGACGAGTGGGACAATGCCCTCTTCGTGGCCGACCAGGGCAACGCCGTGGTGCGCAGGATCAGCCACTGGGGGGGGGTTGCCACGGTGGCCGGCCTCACGGGCCAACCCGGCTCCCGGGACGGCGGGCGGCAGGTCGCCCAGTTCACCCGCATCAAGGGTCTCGCGCTGTCGCCCCGCGCGGGCGCCCAGTCCAGGCTGTTCGTCCTGGACGGACACGCGGTGCGGGAAGTGAACCCAAGGACCGGGAGGGTGACCACGGTGCTGGGGCAGGTGGACACGCCGGGCTTCCGGGAGTTCGGCCCGGGCGCCGGGCCCCGCCTCGAGCCCTGCCTGAACGATCCCTGGGACCTCAAGCCCTGCGGCCGCGGATTCCTGATCGCGGACCGGGGCAACAACGCCGTGCGGCTGTGGGACATCGCCCGGAGCTCCCTCACCACCCTGGCCGGCGACCCAGCCCTGGCCTCCACCCGCGCCGGCCTGCTCCGCGACGGCATGCCCGTACCTCTGGACGAGGCCTACGCGACCCTGCAGGCCCCCCGGGCGCTCCTGCCCCTGACGCCCAGCCGCGTCCTCGTGGGGACGGCGCGGACGGTGGCGATCCTGGGCCTGGGCGACCCGGCCCAGGACCCCGGCTGGAAGGTCACCCTGGAGTGCGCGGTGGAGCCGCACGGCGGTTCCTGCCAGGTCCGCTTCGCCCTGGTGGGCGAACCCGAGGCCCCGGTGCCCATGGCCTACACCGTGGATTTCCTCGAGCCCGACGGGACCCTCGCGGAGCGCCGCAGCGGCGACAGCTTCACCTGGCAGCCCGTGAAGGCTGAGGGGATCTTCGCCCAGATGGGCGCCGGAACCGTCGTCGTGCGCTGCGTGACCCACCAGGGCCGCTCCGCCGGGGCGAAGGCGGAGGTGGAGATCCGCTAGCCAGGCTAAGCGTTCAGGGCCCGCCCGTACACCGCGCGCGCGGCTTCGGGGAAGGCCTCGTTGAGCGTGGGGTGGGGGTACATCGTGTTGATGAGCTCGTCCACGGTGAACTCCCCGCCCAGCAGGGCCAGGCTGGAGGCCACCAGCTCGGTGGCCTTGGGTCCGAGGATGTGGATGCCCAGGATCTCGCCGTAGGTCTTGTCGGCCACGATCTTCACGAAGCCGTGGGGCTCGCCGATGATGTTGGCCTTGGCCAGGGGCATGAAGGGGAAGGAGCCCACCTGGACGTCGTACCCCTTGTCCCGGGCCTGGGCCTCCGAGAGGCCGATGCAGCCCACCTCGGGGTCGCAGTAGGTGACGCTGGGGACGCGATCGTAGTTGATGGGATGGGGGTGCGCGTCCTTGCCCAGCGCCTTCGCCGCGTGCTCGGCGGCCACGATGCCCTCGTCGGAGGCCACGTGGGCGAGCATGGGGGTGCGCACGATGTCGCCGATGGCGTACAGGCCCGGCTCGGCGGTGGCGAGGTAGGCGTCCACCTCCACGAAGCCGCGGTCCACCTTGGCCTTGGTGGCTTCGAGACCCACCCCGGCGGTGACCGGGCCGCGGCCCACGGCCACCAGCAGGTGGCTGCACTCCACCACGCCGCCCTTGTCGCCTTCCAGGTGGCACACGACCTTGTCGGGAAAGCGCTCGATGGAGGCGATCTTCGTCTTCACGCGCACGTCGATCTTGTCCTTCTTGGCCAGGATCTTCGCCAGCTCTTCGCCCATGGAGGCGTCCTCGATGGGCAGGATCCGGTCCATGAACTCCACCAGGGTCACCTTGGAGCCCAGCCGCGCGAAGACCGAGGCGAACTCCACGCCGATGGCGCCCGCGCCCAGGATGACCAGGTGGCTGGGCAGTTCGGTCATGTCCATGAGGTGGTCGCTGTTCACCACGCGCACGCCGTCGGTTTCCATGCCGGGCAGTTCCTTGGGCACGGAGCCGGTGGCCAGGATGATCCTGCGGGCCTCGTGGACCTCGCCGCCCACGTCCACCTTGCCTCCGCCCAGAAGCCGGCCCGCGCCCTTGAGCACGGTGACCTTGTTCTTCTTCATGAGGAATTCGACGCCCTTGCCGTTCTTCAGGACGATGCGGTTCTTGCGCTTGACGATGGCGGCCAGGTCGGCCTTGAGGGCCGACACGTCCACTCCGGCGATGCCGTAGTCGGCCAGGTCCGACATCTGGTCGTAGCGGTGGGCGGTCTCCAGCCAGGTCTTGGCGGGGATGCAGCCCCGGCGCAGGCAGGTGCCCCCCAGGCCCGCCGGGTCCTTCTCCACGATGGCGGTGGCCAGGCCCAGCTGGGCCCCGCGGATGGCGGCGATGTAGCCGCCGGGGCCGGAACCGATGACGATGAGATCGAATTGGGCCATTGCCGCACTCCTGGAAGGTCAGAAAGATCCAGCCCCCAGTTTCCCACCCTCCTTACCCTTTGGCCACCAGGGCTTTCACCGCGGCGTGGGCCGTCTCCCTGAGGACGTCAAGGTCGTCAAAGGAGCCGGGATGGATGGGCGCGCCCACGTGGATACGGAAGGTGCCCGGCGTCACCCGCCACCCGCCGGGGGGGAGCAACTCGAAACCGCCCGTGAGGCCCAGGGGCACGATGGGCACGCCGGCGTCCTGGGCGAGGTTGAAGACCCCCTTCTTGAAGGGCAGCAGTTCCCCGTCGCGGGTCCGGGTGCCCTCGGGGAAGGCGGCGACGGTGGCGCCGTCGTGGATGAGGCGCGCGGCGCGCTTGAGCGAAGCGATGGCCTTCGGGCGGTTGCGCCGGTTGATGAAGATGCAGCCGCCCATCCAGCAGGCCGGACCCAGCACGGGAATGAGCAGCATCTCGATCTTGGCGAGGTACACGGGGTGATTGGGCAGGTTGCAGGTGAGCATCATGGCGTCCAGGTAGGACGTGTGGTTGGCGATGTAGATCACCGGCTGGCGCCCCTCCCGGATGTCTTCGGGCAGGTCTTCCCACCCGTCGATCTCGTGGCGCACGCCCCAGATGCGGCCCATGTGGGCGAAATAGACCTGGGCGACCCGCCCCATGGCGCGGCGCCCGCCCAGGAAGGGCGCCATCAGGAAGCCCGCCACGGTGAACACGAACAGCATCAGGAACGTGTACATCAGCACCAGGAAGGGCTTGACGAAGGGCCGGCTCATGGCGCGGCCACCACCTCGGCGGATTTGATCCTCACCGGGTACTCCGGAACGTTCTGCATGCCCTTGCGCAGGATGGTGTTCACCTTCTCGATGCGGTCCACGGCCTCCATGCCCTCCACCACCCTTCCGAAGGTGCAGTAGCCCGCGCCGCCGGCCGTCGTGTCCTTGTGGTCCAGCATGGCGTTGTCGGCGGTATTGATGAAGAACTGCGCGGCGGCGGAATCCGGATCCTCGGTGCGCGCCATGGCGATGGTGCCCCGGACGTTCCGGAGCCCGCCCTGGACGGCTGGGCCCGCCTCGTTGGGGATGGGCTCGTGGCAGGGCTTTTCCGTGAGGTCCGGCAGCATGCCCCCGCCCTGGATCATGAATCCCGCGATCACGCGGTGGAAGATGGTCCCGGCGAAGTGGCCCTCCTTCACGTAGCGCAGGAAGTTGGCGACGGTCCTGGGCGCCAGGGCGGGCTCGAGCTCCACGACCACGGGCCCGTAGCTGGTGACGATCCGCACCCGAGGCTTGGCCGCGTCCTGGGCCAGGGCCGGGAGGACGCAGAGGAGGGCGGAAAGGAGGATGGCTTTCATGGTCGGCTCCAACGTCCATTCTAGGGGGTTCATACATTCAGGATGTCAACGAAAGGCCCGGGGTTCCCCACCTTGCTATGCTTTTCCCATGCCGACCTTCGATTTCCCCACGTGGTTCCTATCGGCGATGCTGGCACCCTTCGGTCTGGTGCTGGGTTCCTTCGCCAATGTCCTCATCCACCGCCTTCCCCAGGAGGCCGAAGCCGACCGGGACGTGGTCCGGCGCCCCAGCCACTGCCCCAGCTGCAAGGCCCGCATCCGCCCCTGGCACAACATCCCCCTCGTGGCCTGGCTGTGGCTGCGGGGACGCTGCGCGAGCTGCGGCTGGCGGATCCCGGTGCGCTACCCCCTCGTGGAGCTCCTGGGAGGCGTCATCCTGGCCGGGTCGGTGTGGGTATTCCCCTTCGGCACCCTCATCTGGGCCAAGGGCATCGTGTGCGGCCTCGCCCTGCTGGTGCTCTTCTTCACGGACATCACCGAGTTCATCCTGCCCGACGCGGTGCAGTTCCCCCTCATGGCGCTGGGGGTCCTCTTCACGCTCCCGCAGCTGGCCTGGCCCCTGCACCTGACCTCGGTGTGGGCCCCCGGCCTCGTCATCCTGCGGGTGGACACCTTCGCCAACGCCCTGCAGCCCGCCCCCTGCTGGAGCCTCATGGGTCAGCCCGTCACCTGGCAGGACAGCCTCCTGGGCCTGGCCATCGGGTACGGCGTCCCGTGGGCCCTCAACCTCGTCTACCGCCTCATCCGCAAGACCGACGGCATCGGCATGGGCGACTTCAAGATGCTGGCGTGGCTGGGGGCCTTCTGGGGCTGGGCACCGATGCTGGGGATCCTCTTCGGGGGCGCGCTCCTCGGGAGCGTGGTCGGCGTGCCCCTCCTGCTGATGAAGAAGGCCAAGGCGCAGACCATGCTGCCCTTCGGATGCGGACTGGCCCTGGCGACACCGGTGGTGGTGTTCTACGGACCGGCGCTCTGGTTGGCCTACCTGGGGATGATGCGCTGAAACGTCAGGCGCCGCTAAGGCGTGGTCGTAATGGAATAGCTCCAATTAATTTGGGTTCTTCACGGAATTAACGGAAGGCCTCGACCCTCACTCACTCTGGCCTGTTCTTGGAATGGGGCTTGGGACGGGTGGTCGAAGGCCGTCATAATCCCGTGATCGAGGCCATTCGAAACGAAATGCCTATCGCCGAGGCGCCGAAGACGCCGAGGATCGCCGAAAATGATTTTCTTTTTTCCTCGGCGAACCTCGGCGTCTTCGGCGCCTCGGCGACAAGTCCCTTCGATGGGGTTTGCCGGATGCCCCGGGTAGCAGGTCGGCAGCAGTGGACTTCAGGCATCTTGGCGTTGTCGGGAAACTGGGACTTCTTTCCCTTATGGATGCACCATGCACCAATACGACCGCGTATCAGCCATACCCATCCTGGCTTTACAAACGCTCCCTAAGAGGGTGGCTGCCGACGAAACAGGAACGACTCGATCCTGGGGCGGTCCTTGCCCGGGATCTCCAGCCGGACCCGCATCTCGTCGCCGTCCCGGACGTAGTCCAGGGTCGCGCCGCCGGGCTCGGTGACGAACCGGGCGCGGCCGGGGCCGGCTGAGGTCACCCGCCAGCGCAGGGGCGTCTCCTCCCGGGGCTTCAGTCCAGGCCCGAAGTGGCGCATGGTGAGCCAGGGGCCGTCGGCCTCCTGGGAGAAGGACATCAGTTCCATCAAGAGGACGCGGCCGTCCTTCAACTCCCGGTACATGCCCTGGATGTTGCCGTGGGACAAGGCGCTCCAGGTCTCCTCCTGGCGCAGGCCGCCGGCTTCAGCGGCCCAGGTGCCCTCCAGCCACGCCAGGGCGGGGAGGGTGGGCGCCTGGGCGGCCAGGGCCGGGGCGAGGAGGAGGACCGGGAGAAACCGCACCCTAGGCCAGCGCGGCCCGGAGGGCGGCGAAGGCCTCGGGGAGGCCCTGGGGCTTCGTGCCGCCGCCCTGGGCCAGTTCCTTCTTCCCGCCGCCGCGGCCGTCCACGTGGGGGGCCATGGCCTTGAGGAGGGCGCCGGCGTCGGCGCCGCCCGTGAGGTCCAGGGACACGCTCACCAGGAGGGCCAGCTTGTCGTCGGCGAGCTTCGAGGCCAGGGCGATAACGGCGCTGCGGTGGCGGGTGCGCACCTGGTCCATCATCTCGCGCAGGGCGGGGCCGTCGATGCCTTCCACGGACAGGGTGACCACGGTGCGGCCTCCCAGCTGGGCCACCTCTTCCGCGGCGCCGCCGGAACCGGCGGCCTTGAGGCGGGTCTCCTTCAGCTCGCGCTCCAGTTCATGGATGCGGGCCTCCTTGGCGGCGATGACGCTGCCCAGGGCCTCGCGCGGGGTGTTCACCTGGCGGGCCAGGGAGACCAGGAGGTGCTCGTCCTCCTGGAGGCGCTGGAGGGCCGCGGCGCCGGCCACGGCCTCCAGCCGGCGCACGCCGGCGGCCACCGCGCCTTCGCTCACGATCTTCACCAGGCCGATCTCGCCGGTGTTGGCGACGTGGGTGCCCCCGCAGAGCTCCCGGGAGAACCCGGGAACGGAGACGACCCGCACGGTGTCGCCGTACTTCTCGCCGAACAGCGCCATGGCCCCCGCGGCCAGGGCCTCCTCGATGGGCATGACCTGGCTGGTGGTGCGGTGCGCCAGGAGAGTCTGCTCGTTCACCAGCCGCTCGATCTCCAGCACCTGCTCGGGCTCCAGGGGGGCGAAGTGGTTGAAGTCGAACCGCAGGCGCTCGGCGTCCACCACGGAGCCGGCCTGCTTCACGTGGGTGCCCAGCACGTCGCGCAGGGCGGCGTGGAGCAGGTGGGTGGCGGTGTGGTGGGCCCGGATGCGGGCGCGGCGCTCGGCGTCCACCGAGGCCAGGACGGTCTCGCCCTCGCGCAGGGCCCGGCTGCCGGAGATGGTCACGTGGTGCAGGTGGCGGCGGGGGGCGGGGGCGGTGGTGTCCGTGACCTGGCAGGTGACGCCGTCGGCCCGCAGGACGCCCGTGTCCCCGACCTGGCCGCCGCTCGTGGCATAGAAGGGGGTGTGGTCCAGCAGGACGAAGCCCGCCCCGGTGAGCTCCTTCACGCGCCGGCTGCCGGCGTCGAAGAGGGCGACCACCTTGGCCTGGGCTTCGGTGACCTCGTAGCCCAGGAAGGCCGTGGCGCGCAGGTCGGCCAGGGCGGCGAGGTCGCCTCCCAGGCGGATGTCGTGGACCTTCATGGCCGCGCGGCCCTTGGCCTTCTGCTCCCGCAGGGCCGTGTTGAAGCCCTCCAGGTCGCAGGCCAGGCCCCGCTCCCTGCACCAGTCCTCCACCAGGTCCACGGGGAACCCGAAGGTGTCGTAGAGCTTGAAGATCTCGGCGCCGGGAATGGAACCCGAGGACGTGTCCAGGGACTCCAGCTGCTTGAGGCCCGTGGTGAGGGTCAGGCTGAACTGGCCCTCCTCCCTCGCGATGATCTTGGTGATGCGGTTCAATTCGCCTTCCAGCTCGGGGTAGGCGTCGCCCATGGCGGCGAAGACCGAGGGGCTCAGCTCCGCGAAGAAGCGGCCCTCGATGCCCAGCTTGCGCCCGAAGCGCAGCGCCCGGCGGATGATCTTCCGGAGCACGTAGCCGCGGCCCTCGTTGCTGGGCACGACGCCGTCGAAGACCATGAAGGTGGCCGCGCGGATATGGTCGGCGATGACCTGGCTCGCGGTGCGGTTGGCGGTCTCCGCGCGCTGGGCGGGGTCCACCTTGGCGCGCTTCCAGATGGCCGCGAAGATGGGCTTGAACAGGTCGATCTCGTAGTTGCTGTCCACCCCCTGGAGGATGGAGGCAACGCGCTCCAGGCCCATGCCGGTGTCGATGCTGGGCCGCGGAAGGGGCGTGAGGTTGCCCTGGGAGTCGCGGTCGTACTGCATGAAGACCAGGTTCCAGATCTCCATGACCCGGTCGCCCTCGCCGTTGGGCAGGTCGTCACCGGGGTACTGGGGCCCGCGGTCGTAGTGGATCTCGCTGCACGGACCGCAGGGGCCGGTGTCGCCCATCTGCCAGAAGTTGTCCTTCTTGCCGAAGGCCAGGATGTGGTCGCGGGGGACGCCGGCCTTGGCCCACATCTCCCGGGCCTCCTCGTCGGCGGGGACGCCGTCGGCGCCCTCGAAGACCGACACCCAGAGGCGGGACGGGTCCAGCCCCAGGCAGCCCTTGTCCACGGGGCCCGTGACCAGTTCCCAGGCGAAGGCGATGGCGTCGGCCTTGAAGTAGTCGCCGAAGCTGAAGTTGCCCAGCATCTCGAAGAACGTGTGGTGGCGGGCGGTGAACCCCACCTGGTCCAGGTCGTTGTGCTTGCCCCCGGCCCGCAGGCACTTCTGGGAGGTGGCGGCGCGGGTGTAGTCGCGCTTCTCCTTGCCCAGGAAGAGGTCCTTGAACTGGACCATGCCGGCGTTGGTCCACATCACGGTGGGATCGTCGGCGGGGCCCACCACGGAGCTGGAGGCCACCACGCGGTGGCCACGGGAGGCGAAATAGTCCAGGAAGCGCTGTCGGAGTTCGGAGGTTTTCATGATCCCACTTTCTAGTGACGGAAATGCCGGGTGCCGGTGAAGAAGAGCCATACGCCCAGGCGCTGGGCGGCCGCGATGACGTCCTTGTCGCGCAGGGAGCCCCCGGGTTCGATGATGGCCGAGACCCCGTGCGATGCGGCCAGTTCCAGGCCGTCGGCGAAGGGGAAGAAGGCGTCGGAGCCCAGGATGGAGCCCCGGGCCCGGTCCCCGGCCTTGCGGCAGGCGATCTCCACGGAGTCCACGCGGCTCATCTGCCCGGCGCCGATGCCCACGGTGCCGCCGTCGCGCACCAGGACGATGGCGTTGGACTTGACGGCCTTGGCCACGGTCTGGGCCAGGACCATGTCCTCCACCAGGGGCTTGGGGCCGCGGCCGGTGGCCTTGACCTGCCACTGCTCCACCGGGGTGAAGGCGTCGTCGGGACGCTGGACCAGGAAGCCGCCTCCGATGCTGCGCAGATCCAGGCCGTGGGCCGACAGGGGCCAAGACGCGGGGGTCTCCAGCAGCCGCAGCTGCTTCTTGGCGGCGAACAGGCTGAGCGCCTCGGGCGAGAAGGCCGGGGCCATGACCACTTCCCAGAAGCTCTGGACCATGGCCTGGGCCACCTCCACCCCCACGGGGCGGTTGAAGGCGGCGATGCCCCCGAAGGACGAGACGGGGTCCCCCGCCTGGGCCTTCAGGAAGGCTTCGAGGACGTGGGGCCCGCGGCCCACGCCGCAGGGGTTGTTGTGCTTGACGATGACGCAGGAGGGCGCCGCGAACTGGAAGACGGTGCGGGCGGCGGCGTCGGAGTCCAGGAGGTTGTTGAAGCTGAGTTCCTTGCCCTGGAGCTGGCGGCAGGCGGCGATGCCCTCCTCCGGGGCGCCGGGGCGCACGTAGAAGGCGGCGGGCTGGTGGGGGTTCTCGCCGTAGCGCAGGCTCTGCTTGGCTTCCAGGCCGATGCTCAGGCGGTCGGGAAGGCCCTCTCCCGGGGTGCCCGAGGCCATCCACGCGCTGATGGCGGCGTCGTAGGCGGCGGTGCGCTGGAAGGCGGCCAGGGCGCAGGCCCGGCGGTCCTTCAGGGTCCAGGCGCCCTGGGCCAGTTTCGCCAGGAAGGGCTCGTACTGGGAGGGGTCGGTGAGGACGGTCACGGTGGCGTGGTTCTTGGAGGCGGACCGCAGCATGCTGGGGCCGCCGATGTCGATCTGCTCGATGCAGTCCTCGGGGGAGACCCCCGGCTTGGCCACGGTGGCCTCGAAGGGGTAGAGGTTCACCACCACCAGGTCGATGGGCCCGATGCCCAGGCGCGCCGCGTCGCCCACGTGGGCGGGGTCGTCCCGGCGGAACAGGAGGCCGCCGTGGATCCTGGGGTGCAGGGTCTTCACCCGGCCCCCGAAGGCCTCGGGGGCCCCGGTGTAGTCGGCCACCTCGCGCACCGGCACCCCGGCGTCGGCGAGGGCCTTCAGGGTGCCCCCCGTGGCCAGCAGATCCCAGCCCAGGCCGACCAGGCCCCTGGCCAGCGGCAGGAGGCCCGTCTTGTCGTACACCGAAATCAGAGCCGTAGCCATGGCATTCCCCGGAAAGATCCATTCTTTCATGGAGAAGCGGAGGGGAAAACCCCGGAACGGCGATAGGATGCAGGGCAGGGGTGACGGATTTAGCAGATCCGGCCGATCAGGAATCCGAGGGAGGAGGCCCAGGTGGACGTTCAGGTGGAGGTCCAGTTCACGATCCAGCACACCATGGAGGAACTCAAGGAGCAGTTCGTCCGGCGCGGGCACATCCCCGACTGGCGTGTCATCGACGCGGAGACCCGGCCCCAGCTCTTCTTCGAGACCCGCATCGTCTCCTTCAACCTGTCCTCGGAGGAGGACCGGCGCGCCTGGTTCGTGTTCAGCCTGGAGGCCTGCGGCGAGCTCCGCAAGCGGATCCACATCCGCAATGTGGTGCCCTCCGGGGTGACGATCGACATCCCGAACTTGGTGGAATTCCTCAACTTCTGCAGAAATTGCCTGGTCGCGACCCCGGGCGCGAGCTAAAGCACCCCCTGGTCCGTTCCACCCCTTTGCCTCATGCTGGAAGGCCAGACTCGGGAATAGCCATGCCGACACTTAAAATCAACGATATCGAGGTCAAGGTGGAGCCCGGGACCCTGCTCCTGGACGCCTGCGCCCAGGCCGGGTACCCGGTGCCGAGCTACTGCTACCATTCCGCCCTGACGCCCGTGGCCACCTGCCGCATGTGCCTGGTGGAGATCAAGGGCCAGCCCAAGCTCGCCACGTCCTGCACCACCCTGGCCGGGGACGGCCAGGAGGTCTTCACCAACTCCAAGGCCGTGGTCGACGGCCGGGCCGGGGTGATGGAATTCCTGCTCATCAACCACCCCCTGGACTGCCCCATCTGCGACCAGGCCGGGGAATGCAAGCTCCAGGACTACAGCTACCAGTACGGCAGCGGCGACAGCCGCATGGTCGAGCCCAAGCGCCGCTACCGCTACGAGGACCTGGGCGCCAAGATCGTCATCGACAAGAACCGTTGCATCCACTGCACCCGGTGCGTGCGCTTCACCCGGGAGATCTCGGGCACGGGCGAGCTCATCGTGGCCAACCGGAGCTCGGAGCTGGAGGTCACCACCTATTCCGGGCGCACCATGGACGAGAACCCCCTGGCGGGCAACGTCGTGGATCTGTGCCCCGTGGGGGCGCTCACCAGCCGCGACTTCCGCTTCAACAAGCGCGTGTGGTACCTCAAGCCGGTGCCCACCATCAGCCGCCTTTCCCCCATGGCCAACCCCATCTGGGCGGACGTGGACCAGAACCGCCTGTGGCGGTTCCGCCCCCGCCCCCAAGGCACGAGGCTCTCCACCCAGTTCATGCTCGACACCGAGCGCCTGGCCTGGCACCGCTACGACCTGGACCCCGCCACCCGCCTGACCACGCCCCTCCTGGACGGCGCGCCCGCCTCGGTGGACGCCGTGGCGGCGCGCCTCCGGGAGGCCGGCACGGTGGCCGTGGTGGGCCAGGGAACCTTCGGCTGCGACACCGCCCAGCGCCTGGGCGACCTGGCCTCGAGCCCCGACCTGCGCTACGGCAGCGGGGACCGGGTGGAGCAGGTCCAGTTTCCCGCCCTGCAGCAGAGCGGCGACGGCGTCTTCAACCGCCGGGGCTTTTCCGAGCGGGGCTACCGGTTCGGGCACCTGGACGAACTCCTGGCCAGGGTGCGAAGCGGCGAGGTCAAGGCCGTGATCCTGCTCCACGACGATGAATTCTCCAGCCGCACCGAGACGGCGAAGCTGGCGGAGATCCTCGAGGCCACGCCCTTCAGCCTGCTGCTGGAGCCCATCCCCTCGGACCTGCGGGGCACCGCCCGGCTCCCGGTGGCCACCTACCTGGAGGAGAGCGACTTCGTGATCAACCACGAGGGCGAGCTGCGCCGCTACCAGAAGGCCCTGGAGCCCCCCAAGGGCGTCAAGCCGCTCCCCGTCTGGGTCCGGGAACTGGCCGGGGCCGCCGCAGGAACCCGCGCCTAGGAGGCCCTAGGTGGCCGGCATCCTGCTGATGGTCTATGACGCCGAGGACCTCCGGTGCCGCCGGCTGGTGGACTGGGTGGGGCGCCATGACCGCGACGGCCTCGTGGTGACCTTCCCCTACCAGAACGGCGAACTGGTGCGGGTGGCCCCCGAACTGGCCGGCCTGGAATTCCCGGGCGAGGTGTACACCCTGGACCTGGAGAGCCGCGTGGTGCGGGGCGGCGCCGCCATGGCCCCGGGCCTGCTCCGGCGCCTTCCGCGGTGGTCCTGGGCCCAGGTCCCGGCGCGGATCCCCTGGGTGGCCCGGCTCATCTTCCGGATCATCCGGCGCTGATCCCGCAGCCCCGGCAGAGCGGAGCAGCGTTGTTTGCAGCCACGAAGAAGGGCGCGGCTAGAACGCCACCCCCACCCCGAACGTCCACAGCCGCTGGAACTCCTGCCCCGACCCCTGGGCGCCCAGGTACCCGGCGATGTCGCCCACCGAGTTGATGTTCACGGGCTTGTCCTTGGTGATGGGCTGCTGGTAGCTGGCGGCGAAGTAGGGATTGAACACCGGCAGCGGAAGGCTGTAGCGGATGCCCACGCGCAGCCAGGGGCGGGCGATGTTCTTCGTCTGCTCCGCGCCCGCCAGGCTCAGCTTGTAGTGCTGGAAGCGCTCCATGACGCCCAGCTCCCCGGCCAGGCCCGTGAACGGGACCCAGAACTGGGCGTTGAGGCCCAGGCCCAGGCCGGACTGCTTCAGGCGGCTGTCCAGGGTGGAGACGCCCTGCTGCACCTGGCCGTCGGCCTTCCACTGGGAGAACTCGGCGCCCCACTCCAGCTTGAGTACGGGGCCCACGCGGATGATCCGGTGGCTGGCGGTGAAGGTGAAGCCGTTGCCGGTGTCCAGGCTCTTCTGGCGGATCAGGGTGCCGGTGCCCTGGATGAGGGTCTGCGGGAGGTTCTGCCCCTCGGGGAAAGGGACGTCCAGACGCAGGTCCCAGGCCTGGGCGGAAAGCGGCAGGGCCAGGAAGGCGAGGGCCAGGGTCGGGGCCACGGTTGGGATTCGGCGCATGGGGTGCCTCCGGAAACGCTCCCTCCAGGATGCAGCAAAGCCGGGGGCGGCTGGAAGTTTCCGGAGTGTCATGTTTTTGACTTGACCCATTTCCCACACCATCTAGGCTATTTACAACTCTGAAAGTCCCATGACCCCCCTTCCCCGCCTCCATTGGTCCACCCTCGGCGAGCCCACCCTTGGGCTCGAGCACCGCTGGGCCGGCGCGTGGGAGATCACCGTGGACCGTGCGTCCACACCGGCGCTCCCGCCCCGGGAGACCGACCTGTGGGTCATCACGGCCAGCGCGCCGGAGCCGCCGCCGGCCCTCACCCGGGCGGGCGCCGAAGCGGGGGCGCTGCCCATCCTCCTGGTCCTCCCGCCCGCCACCCGGGGCGTGGACGCCTCGACCCTTTTCAACTGGAGCACCCTGGGCTCCGTGCGGTGGGGCTCCATGCAGGACCCGCCGCCCCAGCCGGGGCTTCGCCCGGCCACCCTCCCCCCACCCAACCTCACGGTCACCCAGGCCCTCGCCCTGGGGCTGGTGGGCGTGGGCCAGGCCATGCAGGAGGTGCTGGCCAAGGCCAAGGCAGCCGCGGCCACCCGCGCCACCGTGCTCCTGCAGGGGGAGAGCGGCACCGGCAAGGAGATCATCGCCCGGGCCATCCACACCATGAGCGGCCAGGCCGACCTGCCCTTCGTGCCCGTGCACTGCGGCGCCATCCCGGACAACCTGATCGAATCAGAGCTCTTCGGCTACACCAAGGGGGCCTTCACCGACGCCCGCAAGGACGCCCCGGGCAAGTTCCGTGAAGCCTCGGGCGGCACCATCTTCCTGGACGAGGTGAGCACCATGCCCCTGGGCGCCCAGGTGCGCCTGCTGCGCGTCCTGCAGGAACGGGAGGTGCAGCCCCTGGGCGGCGGCGGCCCCGTGAAGGTGGACGTGCGCGTGGTGGCCGCCACCAACGTGGACCTGTGGCAGCGGGTGCAGGAGGGCTCCTTCCGGGAGGATCTCTTCTACCGCCTGGAGGTGGTGCCCATCACCCTGCCCCCCCTGCGCGACCGCCGGGAGGAGATCCCGTTCCTCGCCCAGCACTTCCTCAACCGCAAGGCCCGGGAGCACGGCCTCTATCCCAAGGCCATCCACCCGTCGGTGGATTCCCTGCTCATGGCCATGCCCTGGAGCGGCAACGTGCGCCAGCTGGAAAACGCCGTGGAGCGCGCCATCGTGCTCTCCGCGGGGCGCCCCGTGCTCACGCGGGAGGACTTCACGTTCCTGGCGGACCGCATCCCCGAGGGGCGGGAGATCGTCTCGTCCCTTCCCCCCATGGAGTCCTACGCCCCGTCGGGCCTGGCCACCGCCGCCCAGTCCATGGACCTGCCCGCCGAAGGGGTCGACCTCAACCAGGTGGTCTCGGACGTGGAAAAGAAGCTCATGCTCCAGAGCCTCGCGGTGACCCGGGGCAACAAGAAGCGCGCGGCCGAACTCCTGGGCCTCAAGCGGACCACCTTCCTGGAAAAGATGAAGCGGCTGGACCTGGAGGACGCCGCGCCGGACGGTGCCGAGGCCTGATAACCTAGTCGGATGGACCATGCATCCCCCCACACCCGTTGGCTGCTCGAGGTACCGGGGGCCGCGGAGGACCGCCTGGGCGACTGGCTCACCGAAGGGGGCGCCACCGCCACCTACCGCGAGGCGGACCCGCCCCACACCTTCTACGCCTACTTCCCCCCGGGCCTGACGCCCCCCGACGCCGGCGGCCTCGCCGCCTTCGGCGCGCGCCTCCTGCGCGAGGAGCGCTTCGAGGACGAGGACTGGCTCGCCAAGAGCCGGGAAGGCTTCGGCCCCATCGAGGTGGGCCAGGGCTTCTACATCCGCCCGCTGTGGGACGACAGCCCGGCCCCGGCCGGGCGCACCCCCATCGTCGTGAACCCGGGCCTGGCCTTCGGCACCGGCGGTCACGAGACCACGAGGCTGTGCATGGCCCACCTGGAGGACCTGGCCGCCCAGGGCCGCCTGCAGGACCCGGTGCTCGACATCGGCGCCGGCACGGGCATCCTGGCCCTGACCGCGTGGCTCTGCGGCGCCCGGCGCATCGCGGCCCTGGACAACGACCCCGACTGCGGCCCCGCCATGGACGAATTCATGGAGCTGAACCGGGGCGTCCTGGGCGGGGCCCGTCCCTTCACCCACTACGTGGGCCTCCTGGACGACCCCAGGGCCGACGGCCCCTGGCGCACCATCCTGGCCAACATCCTCCTGGAGACGATCCAGGACCTGCTGCCCCGCATGGCCTCCATCGCCGCCCCCGGCACCCTCCTGGTGGCCTCGGGCATCCTCGCCGAGCGCCAGGACGAGGCCCTCATCAGCCTGGCGGCCTACGGCTTCCGGCCCCTGAAGGTGACCACCGAAGGCGCCTGGGTGGCCATCCTGGCGGAGAAGCTCCCATGAACCGCCAGGACCGGCCCATCGGCGTCTTCGATTCCGGCATCGGGGGGCTGACGGTGGTGCGCGCGCTGCGAAAGCTCCTGCCCGGGGAGTCCATCGTGTACCTGGGCGACACCGCCCGGGTGCCCTACGGGAACAAGTCCCACGCCACCATCGAGCGGTACGCCCTGCAGGCCGGCACCATCCTGGGCCGCCACAATCCCAAGCTCATGGTCATCGCCTGCAACACCGCCTCGGCCCACGGCCTGGCGGCGCTGCAGGCGGCCGCGCCCTGCCCCGTCATCGGCGTGATCGAGCCCGGGGCC
>MTLC01004650.1_pt1 | contig 16542 bp, 23 predicted proteins | sample 1982451 | NCBI WGS metagenome assembly MTLC01 (sample SAMN05710165, study PRJNA340218) | biofilm metagenome | isolation source: sample SPH anode biofilm adapted to +100 mV | place: USA | collected 2012-02-03 | reverse complement strand
AAAAACAGGTACAAGCATGTAGACGCCTTATGTGTACGATTCTCGGACGCGGGTTCGATTCCCGCCACCTCCACCAACTGAAGGTCCACAGAGGACCGGAGCAGTACCAAAAGCCCTGATATATTCAGGGCTTTTTCTTTTTCTGTTGTCCATAGTGGTGCACTGATGTATCCTGAAATCCTGACTTTTTTGGGGTACGCAAAGGCCCATTATACCCCAAAGCAAAATTAGGTACCCCGATAAGCGAGGTAAGTACCCATGCCGAAAAGAATTGTGCCCCTTTCCGAGCAGCTAGTACGCAAAGCGAAACCACAGGCAAAAGAAACAAAGATGTTTGACGGAAAGGGGCTCTTCCTTCTCGTCACCCCTTCGGGGGGAAAGCTTTGGCGGTTCAAGTATCAATTTGGGGGCAAAGAGAAGCTTCTGGCACTTGGGTCCTACCCCGAGGTCTCGCTAGCCGAGGCCAGAGAAAAGCTCGCTGCTGCACGCAAACAAGTTACTGCCGGAATAGACCCTTCAGGAACGAAGAAGGCGCTGAAGGCAGCTCACGTAGCCGCTTCGGAGAGCGCCTTCGAGATCGTAGCGAGAGAATGGCATACTCGTTTTCTAAATACTTGGACTGCCGGTCACGCAGGTACAATCCTTAAGCGCCTTGAGCGTGATGTTTTCCCGTGGCTAGGGAATCGGCCCATTGGGGAAATTGAACCGCCCGAGGTTCTAGCCATCTTACGCCGTGTTGAATCACGCGGTGCGCTTGAAACCGCACATCGCATAAAGACCATCTGTGGGCAAGTCTTTCGATATGCCGTAGCAACAGGCCGGGCAACGCGTGACGTGGCTGCTGACTTAAAGGGAGCACTTCCACCCGCGCCCGAAAAACATCATGCTTCCATAACAGATCCCAAAGAGGTCGCTCACCTACTTCGTGCGATACAGGGATACGAGGGGCGCTTCATTGTTCGATGCGCCCTTCGGCTATCGCCGCTCTTTTTCGTTCGCCCTGGTGAATTGCGGCATGCAGAATGGTCAGAGGTTGATTTCGAGGGCGCACTATGGACGATCCCTGCGGAAAGGATGAAGATGAAGGTTTCCCACATCGTTCCGTTATCGTCCCAGGCGTTACAAATCTTGAAGGAATTACATAGTTACACCGGACGGGGGCGCTATCTTTTCCCTTGCGCCCGTTCGATAGCAAGGCCTATGAGCAATAATGCGGTCAACGCAGCGCTGCGGCGGTTGGGCTTTGACAAGGACACCATGACTGGCCACGGCTTCCGTGCGACCGCCAGGACCATTCTCGACGAAGTCCTCAACATCAGGCCGGATTACATCGAGCACCAACTAGCGCACGCAGTCAAGGATCCCAATGGTCGAGCCTATAACCGCACGGCACATCTGGCAGAGCGTCGGAAGATGATGCAGACCTGGGCGGATTATTTGGATGGTTTGGTGGCAGGCGCAAAGGTTATATCAATTAGGCAGGCTAGTACGGGTTGACGACGTGCACCTCCTGCGCACAAAATGCATTCCTCATTGCTTCTCGAGCCAATTTGACAGACAACTGCGGCAGACTAAGTCTGAATCGTCACTGGCCAACGGGTTACGGGTGAGCGGCGGCGCAGCCGTCTGGCTCCACCCGTTTTGTTGGGCTCGCAGTCTCCTTCACGCCTTCAGGAGACCACGCGCTTCGATGTCTTTGAATATTTTGGATGCAACTGGTAAACAGATCTCGATTGGAAAGAGGTGGCTTCCAAAGTCTGCTGAAAATACCACTGAAATAACCAGAGCGAGTTCTGTGGGTGTTTTCGTGGTCGAGATATTTGCGGCTATCTTTGTAGCTTCCTTAATAAATTCATTCTCTGGTGCTCCGCTTTGAATTAGATCGAATGGATCCCACTCGTTAAGCGCCTGCGTGACAGTCTCTACGAGATATCGGTACTCTTGCTTTAATGCCTTTTTATCCACTGTTTTCATACTTTTCTTGTTCTCGCCCAACGGGGTGATCGCTGACCTGCTGCGTCAGCGGTCAGGTCTAGCGGCTTGGTTAGGAGGTTAAACCTGGTCATCACATCTTGTTGGTTGGGATAATGAGTAATTGTAGAGCGCTATGTACTCTGGGAGGAATATTAGAATACCGGCGGCCACTAGACCATTTGGAATGTCGGGGTATCTCATCAGGAAGAAGTTGTACAGAATGTCCCATAGAATCAAGAGGATAAGCCAAATCTGCCAAAATAGTTTTGTTCCTATTTTCTTTTTGTATGCATATCCAAATAGGCCAACGAGGGCGACAAGAGATATTGGGATGTCTATAATCTTGGGTGCTGTTACTGTTCCCAATAATATTGTGAAGTAGGCGAGCCCAAGGATTGCAGCAAGAACCCAGGAATAAATTTTCCAGCCCATTATTTACCTGCTTTTTCTTTTCTCTATGTAACGCCTGTAGCGTGACCGGCGGAGCACCCAACTCTAGTCTGCTCTATCAGGCCCTCACCGACTGAGGAGACCGGTCCTCGCGTCTGGTTGGGACGCTTTCTTCCCGAATTATCAATTTATCAATACCCGGTCCACTATCTTGCGGCCCCTCTATATCCGAGACTTATTTTCTCTCTTCAAACTCATAATGCTTTCCATCAAGCCAAGCATGCATGAAGCCTGGATCCCGCCTGATTGTGAAGTGCTTGACTTCTATCGTAGAAATGATCTCCCAATCCGGGCCTGGTGCACCCAAAAAGTTAACAGTGCTCATTCTCCCGTTTATGATTTGAATGTGTGTGAATTTTCCGCATTTGGGGCATTTAAAATAAATCCAGCACAACTCCGGCCAGGATAGTGTCGATGCTTCAAGTATTTCTGTCGGAGTAAATTCCTTGCTGCACTTAGGGCACGGAAGTGTTGTTTTCATTTTGGCCTTCTTTTCTTTGCACAACGTCACAAGGCGCACCGACGGAGCGAAGCTAAGTCCGCGTGACGCCGCTAGTTGAGCGTTTGCGGCATTTTTACTGGGTTTGATACTCAATAACCTTTCCTTCACAGCCAATCAGTAGTTTGGAATTCGGGTTATTGCCCGGAAATGTTGTAATGGCAGGACAAGACTCGGGCAAAATCTCCTGATAAAGGAGATTACCCGACAAATCGTGGAGATATAGTATGGATCTATGCCAATTCTCATAATCGACTATAGTGGCTAAGACTCGCTTTTCGCCGTCTCCTGAAATGATTATGCCTTTCCCCTCGCCAAGGCTTCCTGAATCGGGTGCTACAAATTTTGCCAGTACGTTAGCACTGGCATCAAATATCCATATTGTATTGTCCTCAACAAGGAGTAAGCGTTCAGGGGCAGAAGTGTCAGGCCAACGAATTAACGAGAAATGTGAGAAATAGGGCTTCGGTTTGGTTTTGGAAATAATCTTTCCGTCTTTATCACGTACTGTGATGTTTCCAGCGGCGTTACTGTGGACTATCCTTCTCTGCCCTGAACCATCAACGTCGGCAATTTCCACATGCCAAACATTGCCATCAGGAAACTCCCACAATTTCTTTCCTTGATTATTCAATAGATGGATTCCGCCGCCACCGTTGAAGCCTACCGCATATTCCAGGAGACCGTCACCATCAATGTCGCCTGAAACCATGTCGTCAATCCCGTTGCCTCCTGCTCCGTAGCTCCAAATAAGTTTCCCAGTTTCGTCCATTACACGGGCGTCACTACACCATGCCCCTCTGTTCATGAACCCATAAACCCCTTGTGAGTTGAGCTGGATGAAATTTACATGGTCTTGCCGCTTTTCAAATGGCACAAAGTTAGCGGGCATCAACATGGGTAAGGTACCTGCGTCCCCTCGGCCCTCCACCCCAACTACAAGCCGTCAGCTCGACTGGATCGCCAATCATCGAAACGATCCAGAGCCTCCTGAAAGGCTGGGTGCGAAGTAAAGACATCCATTCCACCGTCGTATGGGCAAAACATGTTCCCGGTTCTTGGTGACGCCAAGCACACGCTACGCTCCTCCTCGTTCGCGACTAGCCGGACTACTGTATCGAAGACCTGCGGTTTCCACTGATCTTCTGCTGCCCAGGTGAGATACCTGTCGTCATCCTCAATTTCGGCCTCTCCCGGGTTCGCTCTCGTCGCCTGGGGCGCGTCGCTAGTCGGCAGCCAGGTGGGCGCCTCCACTTCATGATCCGCATCGTCCGGCAGAAGTCGGGACACGAAGACAAAAATAGCCTCGCCTTCGGCGAACAGCGTGTCAGCAACAGCCATATGCCGATGCACGAGCAATTCCATTTCCTCGTCTGAATCGGAGTACCGCTTAGACTCAGGAAGCGAGTGAAATCTCGTCCATCTATCGGCGTACCTCCAGCGGAGCGCATGCCCCACAGGAGTCAAATCGCCATGCTCTTGACGAAGCCATTCCAGCGGTTTCAAGTGTTCGATCTCCAAGCAGGATCATGTGCAACTCAATGTTGCCATACCTTCCAGTATAAGAAGCTCGATACAATCAGAACTACGAATCCCAAAACTATCTCTGACAAAAGCGCGCGCCAATTTGCTTTCATCTGACTTAGTGATTTTCTTTTATATAAAACTTCACTAAGTATGGTTCCAACAACCATAAAGCAGAATATAAATGCAAGTGTCTTCAACGGTCCGAACATGTTTAAATTGTTACCTTTATGTAATTGGTCACTAGGGGGCAGGCTTGACTTTTGGGGGCTCCAATCTACTAAAAATGCGATTAACGCCAACTAATGGCCAATAGCGTGCTGAAGAAATCTGTAACAAGCTTTTCCGAGCTTTTTAATTGATCCCGCCAAGCGTTACCCTCACCTGTTGAAATAATCGCGAGGTAAGCATCTCGCCCATCGTAATCGATTCGTTGGTTTGTGCCAGATTTTGACACGGTCCAAGATCCGAATATCTCTTTGTAATAGGTTCCGTCCCATCTGGGAAGAAAGCCATGCGTGATATGGAATAAGGCTTCGCTTGCATGTGTACCAAGAGCTACTTCAGACTCATAAGCGTCACAAAGGGTTTCTGGTACTACAGACTCTCCACCATTTCGTTCGATGGTCTGCCCATTCTCGCGCACACCTTTGCAATGGTAGTGACCTGCCGATACTTCTGACGTCTCAAACTTCCATCGCATAATTTGTTCCTTTGCCAACGACACAAGGCTGACCGGCGGAGCGGCCAACTTTACCAACTTGCTCCCGCCTTCACCATCGCGGAGGCCGGTCCTGCCGCGTGTTGGACTCCTGCTTCCACAGCCTAGTCTGCGACATCATAAGCTTCCTATTTCCCTTTTGCTTTCATTCGTTTTTCAACTTTTATCGACTTTTCAACATATTCTTCTGCAAGAGCACCATCTAAAATATCTCTGAATTTCTGACTACCAAAGAGCTTTTTGGCATCTAGAGTTGCCTTCTGAAACCATTTGTCCGAGAACATTTTGTCATTCGGCGATGACAACCGGAATAAGAGTCGAGTGTAATCTTCTACTGCTCCCTCGCTTGCAATCCAAATTGCTGGAACAGTGTAATTTTTTTTCGGAGTAGCATCTACAGGCCGCTGACAATCATACTTTGGTAGCAGCTGCTGAAAAGTTTCAACAAACCGTTCACAACTGCCGTTTACAAAACCGTTGTGGCAGTCATGGTAGGCGGTGTCAATGACTGGCAACAACTTTGAGGCAGGGCATGTGATGTTAAACTTCTGGATCCCGGCAGGGCGTTCTATAGCGAAAAGTGGTGATGAGAATACTAAGGGTGTTAGCAGAATCAGCGTGATCGTTTTTAAATTCCTCATTCTATGTCCTTGCCGTCCAACGGCCCGGGAGATCACCGGCTGGGCTTTGGGGCCGGTGTATCTTCCTGGTTGTGCGTCACGCTCTATAGTTCTCGAATTCCCAGTGAAGGTCTTTCGCAATTTCCGTTGCTGTTTCATGCCATGTCTGCCGCGCGCAGTGTGACAGGAGCTTCTGGATAGCTTTTTCAACTGTGGACCAGGAAAAACAGTCCATGAGAAGATATCCTCGGCCCCAGGGGTTTCCGTCTTTCCCATAAGGAATTTGGGCGTAGCAACTTCAAATGAGAAAATGTCTGCACCCTCTTGTCCTTTTGGTCCAATTTCCACTTCAATGAACACGGAGCAGTCTTCGGAATCAGGTGGTTCCTTCCCGTATTCCAGATCATGACAGAGAATGCTTTTTATTTCTGGTTGAATCATGATTTCCTCACCGCACAATGGCATGAGGGTCTGCTGTGACAACAGTAGTACCCGATTGTTGAGCTACAATATCCCAATGCATAACTCAATTTAAGGACGATAAAATCAAATATACTTCTTGGAATGAGAGCGCAGGGACAGGGTCGGTCGAAATCCAATTACTGTACTGCGGAAGCCTAGTGATTAACTCTGTTGCTGGAGGCACAAACAAAAATAATGGTTGTTTTTCTGAAGGATTTGTAACAAGAATCTGGAAGGGGGCTGACGAATACCCATATACTTGGATAATTCCTCGTGCCTTGTTATTCAGAACCAGATTGTTATTTTCAGTCATTTGCAACCACGTTGATAATGAAGCAGAACCAATTACAACTGCCTGCCATTGGTCATTTATCTTTGCGACTTTCAACATGCAACGATTGCTATTGTTTACCATCACAGGGAATTCCCACTCGTCAGCGACACGTATTGATTGATTGGGTTTTCCTGGATTACATAAAATAAAGACAGGATACGGAGTGCCTAATTGAGCTATCGTAAGTTCGTCGGCGCTCAAGAAACCTAAATTTGCTAATCCTGTTATTGCGGCATTCTTAACCGTACTAGACGTGTAGTTAACAACCACGGGTTTGTAACTTAAAGTTGCAACAGTCTCCTGGCTTGAGCCTGAACCGCATGCTGTAAGGAACAACAGTGGCAATAGGTGCAACAATTTCATGTTCATCCCTTGTTGTCCCCCATTTTTCTTTTTGCTCAACGTCACAAGGCGTACCGGCGGAGCGTAGCGGAGACCGCGTGCCGCCGCGGGTTGGGCGCAAATCTTGAGTGCCGAGCCGCTGACAATGTTTCTTTTGCCGATTTATAAAGAAACATATTGATCAAGCTTGTCAGTTGCTTGAATTTGCAATTTTCAACAATGACAAGAGTTCACCCTCAATTAGATTATTCACGGCAAAAAAATTAATTTCTCGACCAAATATGAGTTTCTTTTTAAATCTGATTACTAGGTGACGGGTGTTTTCTCTTAAAGAATCAGCACTTCTAATACTTTCAATGTCATCAAATCGGACTGTGACTTTTCGCGCAAATCTAGAAAAGAGCAGCCCATCGTTAACAATCCCAACATTTGCATACTTGCAGAAGGGCAGGAATGCTAAATAGTAAACATAAAACCAATTGTCTTTTCGAGATATCCACTTCACATTTTTATAATATCTCTGTTCTTCTGGTTTTCGTTCACCATACTTGAGGATTAAAACCAAGAATATTATTCCAATTATGGGACCGAGTACGGTTCTAATCACATCCATATTATTCATAAAATTCTCATTGCCCAACTACTTATTGAGCGGTTCACGCGCGTGTGAACCGCTGAACGTCCTAAATCGGCTATGCTACCGGATCCTTACAAGTTCGACATAATCCCGTTCTGCAAAAATTGCCCAAATGAAGCCATTTGGATAGATTATCGTATTAAAGGCTTGTTTATCGGCATAAATGTTCCAACTGGCTTGTTGGGTGGGTTTCTGTACAACATCCCGTGACGTCCTCAGCAAGCCGAATTTTATAACGGTTTTAGGCAGTGGTCAATGAAAAAAGGCTTATCAATATCCCGATCACTGAGGTGGCCGAGGTTACCGAGACAACCTGAGGGGTGAAATAAGCAATGTCCCTTGGTTGTTGAAGTTACTGGCTTCAGGCAGCCATTTCTGTACAACGGGTGGGGGGCAGTTCTACCACCATCTCAAAACGGTCCCTCAAGGATTGCCACGGCTGAAAAAAATACTCCCCTGCCACAATGAGCACCTCAATTCCGTGCAACTTCGGGGGTAACCAAGGCAGGAGTACATAAGCAATCACCGCCTCTAAAATGGCCATGATAACGATTCGGGTCATAAATCTGCTCCCACTTCTCCCGCTGAAACGAATCATCGTTTTTGGGGATGCCTTAATGGTGAGATGTCTAGCTATTAATCCTTCTTTGTCCAGAGATTTCCGTTTAGCCCTTTGTATATCGGGTCTAAAAACATATTTTCGTGTTGCGTTGAACTATTAGTTTTGGATGAGCCTAGGCTACCCAATAGAATGAACAGCAAGAGTGGCAGACCCATAATCAGCATAATGGTGATAAGCAGGAACCCAGTCTGATAAATTATAAATCGGACGGCAAATAGTAGAAAGCCAACTAGAGCGCCCATTTTGCAAAAGCATGCGACTGGAGAATCCAACGCGGCAACAAAAGCGCTCAAGATAATCAGCCCCCAGGCTCCAGCTATCATTGCGAACGCTGTAAGTCCTATTAGCTTGATGAGCATGAGAATTAGGTATACGCAGAAGGCTAAGGCACAAGTTAATAAACACAAGACCTTAAGCCCCTCCCGATCCATCATCGGATATCCGTACTTGTTTTTAAACATGCTCTCCCCTCCCCCCCTAGAGATTCCTGCTACCAAAACCATTCTGTCTGAGCAAAAGGCTCAGGAGTGATGTCATGCCCAGGTCCCCGCAGCTTAAAGTGGTCCCGGATTTCGTGGACTAGAAGTTTCAACAACCTTTTCTCATTCTCATTTAAGGGTTCAACCCTTTCTATGATGGATATGCATTGTTCTGCTGCTTGTTGTGTTTGATTCATATAAATAACTCCATTTTGTGCTATTTGAAATTATTACACAGAAAATGATGTGTCAATTTTTTTCACCATTATAATATAAAGCATTAAATACACGGTCGAGGTTCGACCGTATACTATGAATTAGTATCTCGATATAAATATAATTGTTCGGAAAATAATATTAAATCTTATTCGCATATAAAAATATGAAAAAACATTTTTTGTAGGCGCCCTCTTCAACGCTCGGACAAATGCCACTTGAATTATTTTTTCTATAAAAAATTTTTTTCCGATTTTTTGTTGCCATTCCTGCCCGTTTATAGCTAAGGGGGGAAATCAGTCAAGGGTGACAGGTCAAACCGGCTGTGAAAGCAATTCTTATTGGAGGACACATGATTGACGATTTACCGATAGAAGGGTTTCTAAGACTAAGACAAATTTTGGGTTCTAAGGAAAGGCCCGGGCTGCTACCAATTTCGCGGAGCGCGTGGTTTGATGGCGTGCGCAAGGGGCGTTACCCACGCCCCCACTATCTATTTGGTTCCCGGGTTGCGCTCTACAAGGTTACGGACATACGAGAACTGTTTGATCGTGCTCGGCCCATCGAGGGAGGAACCAATAAATGGATTGGGTAAAGGTCATGTGCAACCTGCTAGACCATCGAAAAATCAAGATGATCAGAAAAGGGCCTGAGGGGCACACGCTCGTTTTGCTGTGGTTGCTGCTATTAGCAGAGGCAGGAAAATCGAACCGAGGCGGCTACTTGATGATATCCGACAGCTTGCCATACACCCCTGAAACGCTAGGAATGGTGACAGATATGCCCCTGCCCACCGTACAGCTAGGTCTTCACACCTTCTCGAAGTTGGACATGATCGACCAGGAGGACGGCGTAGTGTTCATCAAAAACTGGTCGAAGTATCAAAGCGAAGACAAGCTAGAAGCCAGGCGTGAATCCGATCGCGTACGTAAGCAACGGCAACGTGAAAACGAGCGACAGCGGCTTCTGATCTGGCATGTCGCACCACAACCTGATTTTCCGCCGGAGATGTCACGTGACACGGCCGGCGTCACGTCACGTGACATGGTTGATGTGACGTCACGTGACGTCACATCCGAGAACAGAGAAGATCAAAGACAAGATGAGACAACAGTACAGCACCTGCGTTTGTTGTTGTCTGGGACCCCCCTGAACAACGTCCTGGATTCAGATTTGATTGCCTTCGGGAGAGCCTATGGCACTGCGCTCCTGGAACAAGCGGCAGATATTGCAGCTGAAACGTTGAGGCGCTCCCGCGACAAGATTGCCAATCCTTCAGGGTATCTTAGATCCTTTTGTATGTCGCTCACTATCCCGAGTTGGTATATCCCGTACGAGGTTCGTAGAGCAGCAGTTCTTGATCGAAAACAAAGGAAAATTGCGGAAAGAGTTGAAGAGGAGGAATCCTGCCGTAAGGAACGGGCTGAAACGGCAGCCCGTAATTCTTTCTGGGAATCACTATCGGAGCAGGACCGAAACAACTACGTGTCTGCAGCTCGGAGCGAATATCCCCTTACCCATGGATCCTCCTTGACGACTACCTTCGTGGAGACGGCAAAGTTTCTAGCATGGGAAGAAGCTTTGCTGTCGCGGACCGACCGTGCAGGAGGGGCAGATGTCACCTTGCACTCCGAGGGGTGAAATCAGCGGCGGGGCTTCGCCCCGCGCGCAAATTCGCGCTTCCGCGCGAATGCGAAAACTAAGGGGGAGGTCAAAGCTTATTCTCCGTTATCCCTTCGGATGTGTTTCACAACTGCAAGAAAATGCCGCTCTCCGTGCGCCCCCTAAGTTTCCGCGCTATGTCAGCATTCGCAGACATAGCGCGGAAACGGTGCTGGTAAGGGTTTTCGTATTTATGCGGGACAAAGAATGGGGGACACCATTATGAGCGAAGTAGATGAGACGTTTGATGCCCTTACTGAAGTGCAATGGGTCAAGGCATTCCGTAAAGATTGCCAGAGAAAACGGTACCGTAAGAGCCGACTGGACAGGTACCGTTCACAGCTAGTTAGCATGAGACGAATTGGTGCCTCCCTTGCTGACCTGGCGGAATGGTTAAGGCTGTGCCACAGGCTTAAGGTAAGCCGCAGTTCCATCGATCGGTATCTTAAAAAACTTCCCGAGTTTGATGGAATCATAACCAAGGAGGCGCAGCAGGACCAGCGGGAGGCATCATGAGATTCAGATCGGCGAAATCCCAAGCAGAGCACGCTGTCTCAAGAAAGGTAGCCTTCAACAGTGCTCGTCATGACAACAAAGAGGACGGCAAGATCCATAGTGTCGGGACGGCGAGAGGATATCAGCAAGCGTTGCGCGGCTTCGCAAGATACATCCAAGAAAATCGGCTTGGAAACCTTTCTGAGGTGACGACAGAAACGGCGCTTCGTTATCTCACTGAACGGGCTGAAGTCGTTTCACAGAAAACTTTGGACCTAGACCGTCAGTCAATCCAAATGCACCTGGGGGAGCGATTAGAGGTTGTGAAAAGTGCAAGGGTATCCACTCTCGCCACCCGCAGTTACACCACAGCTCAAGTTAAGCTAATAGCTGCTGCACAGTCGGAGAGGAACAATTTGGCAACCAGGATCGCCTATAGTGCAGGACTCCGAGCACATGAATTGCTGACAATCCGACGCGAGGACGAACGACAGTCATCTAGTCACAGAGAATGGAGCTCGGATCGATTTTCTGGTCGGGATGGGGTCAGGTACACTGTGGAAGGCAAGGGAGGCCTTGTCCGGCAAGTTCTGTTGGCTAAAGGGCTTGCGACGGAATTGGAGTCAAAGCGCCTCACAGCACCAAAACATGTCATCGACCGGGGAGTCAGGTACTCGCAGTTTTACAACATTGGTGGAGGCAGATCGTGGAGCCAGAGTGTTTCCTCAGCCAGTAATCGAATGCTTGGTTTTTCCAATGGTGCTCATGGTCTGAGACACAGTTACGCACAAGAAAGAATGGAGGAATTACAGCGCAAAGGTGTGTCATTCCCTTTAGCAAAAGGCATTGTAGCGCAGGAAGTCGGTCATTTTGATAAGGAAACTACGGAGGCGTATCTTAGATGATCAAAAAAACAATTATTGTGGTAGCGATTCTTGGCTGTGGATCCTTTATATGGTTGAACTCGTATCTGCTCCCGCAGTTCGGGATAACAATATTGAAAGTAACATTACCATTTTACAGTGCCTTTATAATTGCAGGTTGGTGTGTTGGGTATCTGGTAGCTGTAAAGAAGTCAGAAAAAACGGTTAATGCAGCAAAAGGTTTTGCTGCTCTTGCCGTTCAGGAACAAAACGAAAATATGCTTATAAGTTCTAAAATGAAGGAATATTACAAACAAAAACAAAAAGACATTGAAAATGCAGCTGAGCGTAATCGAATGAATGCTCAGAAGATCGATGAAAAGGATAAGCTGAATGCAGCTGAGGCTGAACGTTTGACGGCAATACGGAGTAGCCTGCTTCCGTATGAAGAACTACAAACAAAATTTAAAGCCTGTGAGGCGGAAAACGCGAGTCTCAGAAGCCAATTAAAAAGAAAAAAGCAACAAGTAGCCAATGCTAAAGAGTATTTTGATGAATTAACGATTGACGCAGAAGCGGGAAAGTAGTATTTAATAACCATTACCGCGTACCGTGACGCTTTGTCTTTTAGACACACGGATTGGCCCCGCAGAGCCGACGTAAGTGTAAATCTGCTCATGGTTCTATCCAAACCGGCACGTGTTGCAAAGGATAGCAGCGGTGAACAGTCCCACGCTGGATAATTAGGGGGCGAATCGGGAAGGAGCTTCCCGCGGTGGTCTAGCCTGAGACCATCGGCCACGGCAGCAAGCTGACCGTAGCAATCTAACGCGACGCCACCTGCAGTACCCGCATACGTATATGCCCCCTGAGTGCCTTTCAAGGAACCAGGGGGCTTTTCTTTTACAGCTATGAGCGTTTCTTTTCGATTAACTGGCAAGGTGCTCTGGAATGGGTATGGCCTAGCCAGGCCACCAACGGTTCCCGTATTGGGAACTTTTTTGGTTGCGTTGTTTTGGGAACCATGATACCGTTGGAGTATGAGAACCGAACTTATCAAATGGATTAAAGTTAACTATGACTCTTATCGGCCGCGAAAAATTACAAATTTTTATTCGCAAGCACCCAGATGCGCGTAGTTGGGTAAACGCTTGGATAGTAGATGTCGAGCATGCAAAATGGAGAGGTCCTCAGGACATTAAAGAACGATATGCGAGCGCGAGTTTCTTGGCGGATAATATTGTTTTCTTTAATGTGAAAGGCAACTCTTATAGGTTGCAAGTGCAAATAGCATATGCCACCGGAAAAGTTGTTGTCAAATGGATCGGAACTCATGGAGAGTACACTAAACTCTTCTGTTAAGGGAAAGTATATGGAAGCGAGAATTATTCGTACACCTGAAGAGTATAAAAAGTCACTTGCAGAGGTTGAGCGTCTCATCGCTTTAGATCCTGTGCCTGGATCACCTGACGCAGAACTCTTAGACGTTTTAGCCGTGTTAGTTGAAACATATGAGAAGCAGCATTTTACTTTTGATACTCCAGACCCAATTGAAGCTATCCGTTTCCGGATGGAAGAGCAAGGACTGATGCAACGTGACCTCATACCTTATATAGGAAGCAAAAGCAAAGTCTCTGAAATTCTATCAGGTAAGCGTCCATTGACGCTCCAAATGATACGTGCACTTAATAAAGGCCTTGACATTCCATTTGAAGTATTGATTCAAGAACCTAACAACGAAGCAATAGATCAAATTGAATGGGACTGGAGTAGATTACCTTTTGTTGACATGATAAAAAGGCATTGGATACATGCTAGTTCAATAAATTATCAAAATCATGTATCTGAATTAGCTGCTAAGTTTATCGAACCTTTAAATGGTCACCTACCCAATATCTCTTTGTGTAAAAGATATTCTGGTGATGAAAAGGATACTCCAGTTTATGCTTTATTAGCATGGGCAATCCGTGTTTTAGTAAAGTCGGAGTCTGAGGCCATATCGAACTATAAGCGTGGTACTGTTACAAAGGACTTTATAAAGCAAGCCGTTAAGCTTAGCTGGTCACACCAGGGGCCACTGCTGGCTAAGGAGTTTTTGTCTCAACATGGTATAGCTCTGATAATCGAACCGCATCTGCCGAAAACTAAATTAGATGGCATGGCAACAATCTCACAGGACGGAAGGCCTGTTATTGGCCTTACTATTAGATATGACAGATTAGATAACTTCTGGTTCACGCTTATCCACGAGTTAGTGCACATATTTTTGCATTTTGACGATTTAAAAACTCCTTTTTTAGATGATCTTGAAATTAAATCTGACGATCCAAAAGAAAACGAAGTAAATAAGCTGGCTGGCGAATTACTGATCCCGGCTGCAATTTGGCGAAGTAGTCGAGCTAAACAACAGAAATCACCCCAATCAATCATCGATTTTGCGAAAGAACTAGGAATACACCCTGCTATAGTAGCAGGTAGGATACGACGCGAATCCAATAATTATGCGGTTTTAAATGAGATGCTGGGGGCTGGAGAGGTTAGAAAATTGTTCCCAGGCGTGGAGTGGTAACGGGAGGGGAGATGGAAGGTTATAGGCACTATATACCGATTTTAAAGTCGAAACAGGGAGAACTGGAGGCGATAAGAGAACTTTCCCCAGTTGCAAAACAGAGCATAACACCATTGGTTGAAATCATACCGGTGCCTTGGGATTTCGACAAAAACCTTCCCAAAGTCCCTTTAAAACAACACTTTGACAAGTCGATTTCGAAGGTGAAAAAATGTTTTGGATCCGAATATACTTTTTTTATCGACCTCGGTTTAGTCAAGATGTCAGAGCCTATTTTTGGACTGCACCCACTTGAATATTTTTTAAGAGAGCTTCTTTTAAATGAGCTGAATTTTGTACCAACTATAGATTTATATCAGAATGAAGCTTGTCTTCAAGCTGTAGCGAATATGGTCAATCATAACGGGAAAGGTCTGTGTATAAGAATAAAGAAAGAAGATGTAAATGATTTGTTGGAACTCCAAACAAATTTGGACACTTTATTAAACAATTTAAGTCTACATCCGCATGACTGTCATGTCATCATTGACTATGATATACTTCCAAATGAACTGTCAGTGCAATTTATAGATGATATCGTTGACGTAATAGAGTTTTTCCCCTATGTAGAGGAATGGCAGACATTCACTTTTGCGGCCTCGAGTTTTCCGTTAGTCCTCGAAGTTGACAAAGATGATAGTAAGTATCTGCCGAGGAATGAGTTCATATTATGGCTTGCTATTCTTGATAAAAAAACAACTCTTCCCAGGCTGCCATCGTTTGGCGATTATGCCATTCAACATCCTGAATTGAGTGACTTAGATTTTAGGTACATAAAAAGTAGCGTTAATTTGCGATATGCTGTTGAGAAGGCGTGGTTGGTGTATAAGGGACGCGAGAAAGTTAGACACGGGTACGACCAGTTTAACTCCCTTTGCCGCTTGCTGATTATGAGGAAGGAATATTCTGGCGAGGACTACAGTTGGGGGGACGGGTATATAAAGCGGTGTGCAGACAACGATGATGGCCCGGGTAATGCGTCGACCTGGAGAAAGGTCGGTTTTAGCCATCACATGACTCTTACGGCAGAACAGGTGGTTACGGTATAAATACCTTATAGTGCACGCCAGCATTGACGAGATCTAATCTGATCTCTAACGATTGATCCTATCTCTAGGGCAGGCAAGCATTCGACAATTCTTTGCCATAGCACCTTCCTGCTTTTGCTTGTAAAGCCCTTATGCAAATTTCGTTGTTTCAAGACTTCTAGTGCTTCGTCTCTCCATAGCAACTGCACCAAACAATTCGGGTCTACTGAGGTATTGGTTTTAGTGGGCCGAATTTCCTGGATCGTCAACAGTCCTTCCTGAAACTCTGCACTGCATATGCCCCACCAAACAGGCACCATTTGCTCAATTTTTGAGAGATGACATGTACTACCGATGACAGTAATCTTATCTAGTACTTTGTTATAAATTTCGCGCTGCCCCGAGAGCCTTGCCAAGGAATCCCTTTCACTCTTTATCTCGTATCCGTGCATGCAGCCGTTAATAACTGCCACATCAACGCGAGCATCCCCTTGGCACAAACCGAGCTCCTCAATCACTAAGGTATTCTGCTCGTTGGAGTGTTTTTTTTGCAAAGTTGACAAAAGCACTTCGCGTATATCAGGATCTCGCATAATGTCTCATGACCAGTCAGATTATATTAGGTTCTGTCAACTTACCATTGTCTCAATCTGATGTCAAAGGCAGATTAGTGAGAAACGTTAGATAAAGGCTGAGAATGGTTTTCTGCGATATCAAAAGACCACTTTATCACGCTGGCTTTGGGGTTCTTTTTGGGGTATGTATTTAAATATACACCTTGAAAACCCATTAAAAAAAAGAGATTACAAGTTGAATTGTAAGGACGCCACCCACCAACCTTCGCCAAAGGCTCCGGTTGGCTCAACGAGCCATCCGGAGCCTTTGTTTTTGGCGGAGGTTGTCCCCCGTAGCAGCCTGCGCAAGCAGGCGTTCTGCGAAGGGGGATCCCCCCCGGGTGATCGCCCTACTTGCGGCGCGAGCCGTCAACATCCTCTGATCCTGGACC
>MTLC01004869.1_pt1 | contig 16575 bp, 13 predicted proteins | sample 1982451 | NCBI WGS metagenome assembly MTLC01 (sample SAMN05710165, study PRJNA340218) | biofilm metagenome | isolation source: sample SPH anode biofilm adapted to +100 mV | place: USA | collected 2012-02-03 | reverse complement strand
ATAGGGAGAGGATAGGGAGAGGATAGGGAGAGGCATAAGAGGGGAACAGGAGGGGAACAGGAGAAGATAGGTAGATCAAGGGAACTGGAGAGGTAGAGGCGATAGAGGATAGGTAGAGGAAGTCGAGAAGATATTGAGAGGAAGTCGAGAAGATAGTTTGAGGAACAACATCGAGAATAAGTGACGCAGGGGAGGCGGGGAAGCGGTGAATGCGCATATAGTGATTTAGAGGATTATATTTACTAGCATTTTGATTTATAATAAGGAAAATAATTGTCAGTCGTAGCTGATGTTTTTTGCTTTGAGTTTTGTAAATTTTCAATAATTGTAAAATCTATTTCGCTTATTTGTGTTTTTATTTCAATATTATATTATCTTTAACTTTTTGAAAGTAGTACTTAGTAGATGTCAACCAATGAAAAGCGTTATCAAGTTATTTGTATTATTTCTGTTTTGCAGTTGCCATAGCTCGTCAGATCAAGAGGTTTCGGACTCTGAACGAATTTATGGATTTAAGTCCGCATATATTGAATATACCTTTGAAAATAGTAGTCAGGGTTATGAAACAGAGGGTAGGGGTTATGTTTGGATTGATGATTTTGGTAAGCGGAAAGCTGAGAAAATCATAGAAGTAACCGCTGTTACAGGTAGTGGGTTAGATACCGTTTACCATATAAATAAACTGATTCTTATTTCAAATGATACAACCACAGAGGTTGATCTCACTACAGGGCAAGGTTATATATCTCTGAATCGATCAGCACCGGTTGAGCTAGTCGTTGGCAATCAGGATCTGTATGAATCATTAAAGATTGATAAGGATTATATTGAATCGAGTGGTGGTGATTGGATTGGTAGTGATAGTTATCTTGGACTTTTCTGTGATGTTTTTGAGATATCAAGCACAAAGCAGTGGATTTATAAAGGGTATGTGCTACAGATGCAATCTACTGATCAGAATACCACTCTGATTAAGCGAATTACGAAATTCAGGGAAGATACTGTATTAGCATCTGCTGTCTTTAATGCGCCTTCTAATCTAAACATTAGAACAGGAGTATCTTCTGATGAACTTACTACAGATTCCACATGGGAAGAAGAGTTCTGAAAATACCCCTGTTCCGGTTTAGTTTCATTATTCCCTAATTAAAGTTAGGGTAGAAGTGCTGATATAAGGCTATTTCTTCGTTTTGACATATTTCTCGAGCCATTGGTCTGTCTCCCATAAAACATGTAAGATGTTTTCTCTTGCTGAGTATCCATGACTTTCATAAGGTAGAAGCACCAAGCGGCTTATACCTCCCAGTCCTTTTATTGCACCAAAAAGTCGTTCGCTTTGAAGTGTAAATGTTCCCGGGTTATTATCTGCATCGCCATGAATGAGTAGTAGTGGTGCTTTTATTTTATCTGCATAAACGAAAGGTGACATCTCCATGTATACTTTTGGCGCTTCCCAGAATGTCCGTTCTTCAGATTGGAATCCAAATGGAGTTAGCGTTCGGTTATAGGCTCCGCTCCTAGCTATACCTGCTGCAAACAGGTTGGAATGTGCTAAGAGATTAGCAACCATAAATGCTCCATAAGAGTGTCCTCCAATTGCTACTCTGGTTCTATCTACGATCCCTTTATCCGCAAGATAATCAATAGCAGCAGAGGCATTGGAAACTAACTGTTCCACAAATGTGTCATTGGGTTCGTTTTCACCCTCCCCGATAATTGGGAAATCTGCATCATCAAGAATTGCATAGCCTCTTTGAGCCCACATCACAGGAGAGCCATAATAGATTTGAGCAAATCGGTAGGGTGAGTCCTTTACTTGCCCAGCCTGATCAGCTCCTTTAAACTCTTGAGGGTAGGCCCACATGAGTAGAGGCAGAGGCTCATCATGAAGTAGATCAAACCCTTTTGGAAGATAGAGCGTTCCTGAAAGTGAAACCCCATCTTTGCGCTTATAATGAATTGTCTCTTTTGTTACTCCACTAAATGATTGATAAGGATTAACAAAGTGGGTGATTTGGGTTTTATCTCCATTATTATGCAGCCATAAATTTGGATTCTCAGAGGTAGATTCTATCGTAGTGATGAATGATAGGTTATTTACATCCAGAATTCTGATGATTGATTCGTAGGTATTAAGACCTTCAGCTTGCCATAACCTAATTGTTTTCTTTTTTTCTATTGAAAACTGATCAATGAAAGGCTTATTTCCTTCCGGAGAATATCCTTCTCCTCGTAGATAGAGCGCTTTGCCACTTTTCGAGAAAGCAAGAACCCATCTGCCATACTGATTGGGAAGCGTTATAAAGTCGCCCGGATCTTTGTAAAGATCTTCACTATTCCTGTCAAACCATAGCTCTGCCTTGGTTTTTCCATCCAGATCCGTAAGCCAGATAGACTGCTCCTTTCTTGTTTTCCACCAATCGGTCATCAAAATAGCACCTTCATTATTACCCCAGATAATTCCGGCGTATCTAAGAGATGTCTCGGCAAAAAGTCTTGGTTCCTCCTTTATGGGTATTGACTGCATATAAAGTCTATCTCTAATCTCAGCTTTTACCGCTGGATCACCTCCATCAGCAGCTTCTGCCCAATAAATCGTAGAGGGCTTATCAGAACGCCAATCGATGTCTCTGCGACCCGTTGCAACCGCATCGAATCCTGTTGGTAGCTGTTCTATTAAAGGCTTTTTATAAAACTCTGTTACTAGTTTACCTTCTTTGTTATAAATGATGTACTCGGACGCAAATCTTGAGAATGGCACAATATAGGAATAGGGCTTTACGATCTTTTGAGCTAAAATATACTCGCCATCGGGAGAAAGGTCTATTGAACGCCACAGCGCATCAGGAAGAACCTTGGATGTTTGGCCATCAAGTGAGATACGAACTATTTCTGCCGATGCATAGTACTCAAATCGTTGTTCGTCATAGGGGTTTCTTAAGAGATCCTGATAGGTTCGCACTGGAGCCTTGTTTCCTGTGGCCTCTTGGATAGATGGCCCCTCGGGTAACGGTCTGGTTGATGAAAGTTCTTTCCTCTCTTCCGGTACACGCTTAACCAGTAGAGACTTACTGTTTCTGTCCCATGTATATGAGCTTCCCAGAACACCATTAATTTTGCTGTTGGAAATTTGTCGTGCAATTCCAGTCTTGATATCAAGTAACCAGAGTGACATGCGATCATTATCGGCAACGAGAAACGACACATACTCCCCATTTGGTGAAAAAGATAGTTCGTTGAGCCTGATATTCTGTGGTAATCCTTTGACAATGATTTCCTTTCCTGAGGAGATCTCTTTAATCGATATCCCATAGAAGTATCCCTGTCGTCCCGGACTATTAAGTTGAGGGTTAATTCTTAATCCTGCTAATTTTACCTCATCCTCTGCTAATTCTGCCAGTGTTTTAAAGGGTAACCGATCAAGCATAACTATATATCGGTTATTCTGGTCAATTCTTACTGCAGGAGCAGGTTTAATATCAATTAGGTCAAGAATCTCTTTAGGAGGAACTTCGTATTTCTGAGCCTCTTGGGCGAATGCTGTGACAGCTAAAGTCATAAAACAGACAAATAATAGTGGATACTTCATTGAAAAACTGTTTAGACCACTTTTGTAGAAGTGATAGTGTTCGTTTACAAAGATAGATTATCCTGATAGAAGAGGACATGGGGCAACGATAGAGTAGCGAGGGTTATAGAGTGTTGATGAGGGACAGAGGGTACCATAGAGTTTAATTAATCCGTGAAATCCGTATATGCACTTCGTGCATCAGGACATAGGCACACGGATTTGACGGATTTAAACGGATTCCACGGATTGATTAGAACACTGATGACACAGATCTGACGGATATACACAGGATTTAGATAGACGCCCTGTACACCCCAGGTGCGCTAGCACCGGAAATATTTGTAGCCGTCAGGTAAGGCACCCCCATGATCATTTCTAAGGTGCAGCGCACCGAAATAGTTTTCATTTTAGAAACTAATATCCTGCACCTGATATCACAAACCTAAGATGCACTTCGTGCATCAGGACATAGGCACACGGATTTGACGGATTTAAACGGATTCCACGGATTGATTAGAACACTGATAACACAGATTATACGGATTTACACAGGATCTAGATAGACGCCCTGTAGAGACGCGATTCATCGCGTCTCGGATTCATTGCATTGGATTCATCGAAGACGCGATAAATCGCGTCTCTACAAGAGAATTCGTTGATTTCTGGGAATGAAAAAGAGAATTAGCCCGCCCCTGGGAACCTACCTACAGAGAATCAAACATCAATTTTGGTAGACCCCAGGTGCGCTAGCAAGTGAATTCAAGGGTGTTTATTTACCCGTAGAACGCGTAAACTGGAATGATGTGCAGGAGTTTATTGTGGAATTAAACCGTTTAACAGGAAAAAAGTATCGTTTACCAACGGAGTCGGAGTGGGAGTATGCAGCTGGAGGGGGATCGAAAGATAGAACAAAATGGGCGGGTACGGATATTGAATCAGAGGTGAGTAAATATGCTTGGTATGATTCGAATTCTAATGGTCAGACGCATGAAGTTGCCACCAAATTTCCCAATTCCTTGGGTCTTTATGATATGAGTGGAAATGTATGGGAGTGGTGTGGTGATTGGTATGGTAATTATCTATTTAATGATCAGAATAATCCTTCCATGTCTAATTTAGGGTCATATTGTGTGTATTGTGGTGGAAGCTCTTATAGTAATCTATCGGGTTGTTGTGTTGTTGACCGGGGGGTTGATCTCTCTTTAAATAAAGATTATAGCCTCGGTTTCCGTCTTGTCCATGTCCCCTAGTTCATGGAAGAGGCTGCTGGCTGCTAGCTACTGGCGGGAATGATTCAAGATTCAAGGATTCAAGAAATAATGGCTTTTTAAAATAGAATATAGATTTGATTCTGATATAAATATAAAACACCTTCTAATCCCTCTCCCTCTTCTTCTCTGGCTTAACGTTTTTAGCCAAAGTGCCGAAGAGATAAAGAACAATAGAAAAGAGTACATCTTTGGCGAGGGTGTCGGATCGACAATACAACTTGCCGATCGTCAAGCGCTGAGCGAACTGGTTAGCCAGATATCGGTCACCGTTGAGAGCGATTTTACCCATGAGGTCATAGAGGAGGGGCAGGGCAGTGGGAAGTCCTCATTCCATGATCGGGTGCTCTCAGTGGTAAATACCTACTCTAATGCTACTCTTAATAGCACAGAGCGCCTAATCGTTAACGATGAGCCCGACGCACGTGTCCTTAGGTATATCCGCAGAAGCGATATTAGTAAGATATTCAACCAACGAAAGCAACGAATCAATGACTTTATTGAGGAATCGATCAAGTATTGCGAAAAGGCTCAAATAGCCGATGCCCTTAAATACTACTACTGGTCGCTTCTCCTTCTTCGCTCTCATCCTGATGCCAACAGCCTGACCCTAGAGAATAACCCATCTCACCCGCTCCTGATTAACTGGATCCCCGCCCAAATCAATGATATCTTCTCTAACCTGTCGCTCTCGGTTAAAAACTGGAAGCAGGAAAATAATTACTTCTCTGCGGATCTCCAAATAAACTATAAGGGGATCCCGGTAAGAAATTTCGATTACACCTGGTTCGATGGCCGCGACTGGGGCGCTGTGGTCTCGGCTAAAGATGGCGCTGGCTTCGTGGAATACCCGGGTAACCTCCAACCGGAGTCCATCAAGATTAAGGCTGAATATATGTTCGGTGGTGAGGCTCGTGCCGATAAGGAGCTGGAACAGGTGATGGCTGCTACTAATCCTGTGCCATTCCGAAATGCGCTCTTTATCGTCGGACAGTCTGCCTCAAAACCTACAGAAGAGCCTAACTCCACTTCATCGGTCGTTTTGCCCTCTACCGCTGGAACGCTATCTGTGATCACTGAGGTAAAGCCTTACGAAGAGGTGATCAAGAAGGTTGCCGCAGCCTTGGAAACAAATAACCTGGCTCCTGTCAAAAGTCTATTTACCCCAGAAGGCTATCTCATGATGACCCAGCTATCGGGTTATGGCAAAGCGAAAGTCTTGTCATCTAATTCACTCAAGGCACTTAAGTCAAAGGATCGAACCATGGTTCGTTCGTTATGCATGGCCTTTAGCTTTAATGATAATAAACGGTTTGTTGAAGATCTGGTCTTTACCTTTAATGATCAAAAGAAAATCGAAAGCATTGCCTTTGGTTTGAATCAAACAGCGCTGAGCGATATTTTAAATAAAGAGGCTTGGCCGGTAGAACAACGCATGACGATCGTCTCGTTTCTTGAAAACTACAAGACGGCTTATGCTCTAAAGCGTCTCGACTACCTTGAATCTATCTTCTCAGATAAGGCGTTGATCATTGTCGGTTCTTACCTGAAGGTCAACCCAACTCCTGAAAATCGCTTCCAGAATAAAGTGCTTCGCTATAATCAAATGACAAAGACGGAGTACCTGAAAAACCTGGAATCTTCTTTTAAGAGCAAAGAGTATATTAACATCGAGTTTGAGGATAATGAGATCAGAAAGGCGATGTCAAAAAATGGAGCGGGCGATATCTATGGTATCCAGATTAAACAAAACTACTACTCTTCTAACTATGGCGACGCTGGTTACCTCTATCTGCAAGTGGAATTCCCTAACCCCGATACCCCTGTAATCTATGTTAGAACATGGAAGCCTGAGAAAAACCCGGATGGAAGTATTGATGGGATTAGTGATTTTTAAGTTGTAGAGCTATTAGCTGCTAGCCGCTATCCGCTAGCAGCCATTCTTCGCTAATCTTGAATTCTTGAATCTTGAATTCCCTCCCCCCTTGAGAAACCCGGAGATGAAGACGCCAGAAGCCAGCTGCCATCCCCCTCTTAATGCCTACAATACCTCTTGCTCATAGCCTTGCTTAATGTATACCCCCTTAGTACAGCCTCTTTCCACATATCGCATGCATCATCAAAGCGTCTGAGTTGAAGCATAGCCAACCCCCGGTAGTGGTAAAGATCACCCTCATCGTATCCTAGTCGCATGGCGTTATCAAACGACTTTAATGCATCGGAGGGCTTTTCCACCTCTACATAACAGAGACCAATATAGAAGTAGGGCAGAGGAAACTGATTATCGGCAGTAATTGCCAGTTGAAGAGTTTCAATGGCTATGGCATTCTCTCCCCGACGATACAGGATATATCCCTTCATAGTTAATGCATCAGCATAGCCGTTTTGAAGTCCGATAGCCCTGTTATAGCAATTTAATGCCTCGTCTAGATTGTCCTCTTTAGTAAGGAGGTTTCCTTTAATATACCATGCCTGAGCCTTCTTATCATTCAATGTTAATGACCTCTCTATCGACTTCTTGGCTTCGGAAATCAGTTCTGCTTTCTCAGCCGCAAACGCCTGCAAAAACCAGTAGTCAGAGCTATCAGGAGAAAGTGTCGTCGCACTGTTAAAATCATTGTAAGCTGAAGGATAGTCCATTAGTTGTAAGTGAGCCAATCCGCGAAGTTTTAACAAGCCAGTGTTGTTCGGATGTTCATTTAAGAGTTGATTCCCAATGATAATAACGGAGTCATACTTCCCTTCACGCCCCATTATCATCAATTTGCTGAATGAATCAGATTGTTTTCCTTTTTCAATCTGCGAGGAATTATTAGTCTGTGAAATAAGAGATAACGGAAAGATTAAGAGAAGAAGAAGCCAGGTTATTTTGTTCATCATAAAATGTCTGAGGTAAACAAAGGAAGTGAATCAGGAAGATCAGGTCTGATTAGTTTAGCGAGTGTTCTTACAGCCTTTTTTCCCTGTTCATCAATTTTTATAGTTTCATTGTTAACGTAAAGATTTATGTGTTGTTGCATGACGTCAGTGTCCATGTTAGCCGCATAGCGTTTTACATAAGGCATTGAAGTTTTAGGATTAGCGAAGGCAAACTCCACACTTTTTTGCATCATCTCGTTGATCTCTACAAGTCGATCTTTGTTAAAACTTCTTCTAACGGCTATTCCACCCAGTGGGATAGGCAGAGATGTTTTCTCCTCCCAGTATGAACCAAGATCCATTAGTTTGGTAAGTCCTTTTTGCTGGTATGTGAATCTGTTTTCATGAATAATGACACCGGCATCAACTTCATCATTTAAGATAGCATCTTCAATTTCACTAAAAAGCATGACGCAGGTGTTTAATACATCAGGGAAGGCAAATTTAAGCAACATGGCAGCCGTTGTCAGCTTCCCCGGTATTGCAATTTTAAGTTGAGGAATTTCCTTAAATGAAAACTCTTTTTTTGCAATGAGGAGTGGCCCTACACCGAATCCGAGTGCTGACCCGGCATCAAGCATTATGTATTTTTCGGCGAGATGAATAAAGGCGTGATAAGATATCTTTATAATATCAGCCTCCTCGTTTTGAGCCATCTCGTTAAGATTATCAATGTCTCCGAGAAAAGGACTTGTTGATAGCGAGTTTGACAGATGACCATTTACCCAGGCGTCAAAAATAAAAGTATCATTAGGGCATGTAGAAAAGGCGAGTTTAAGATTGCTCATTAAGTGATAAGATTAGTTGAGGCAATTTGTTTACTGCGGTATTCAGGTTTTTAAGAGCGAGATCAATGTCCCATTTGGCTAATTTTGGAGGCAGGCAGAAATTAGAAATGGTGCGTATGCCCAGGAAAGGGGTTTTAAGTTGAAGGCAAGAGGCCAGAACAGCGCCACTCTCCATGGTTTCCACAGACGCATTAAAACTGTTTTTAATGATTTCGGCTGCACTACGTGTTGTTGTTATGGTGTTTACCGTGGCGCATTTGGCTCTTGTAAAGTAGTCAATATTCTGTAGATTAAAAGATTTAGAAACGATCGAATTGTTTAGCATTAAGAGGCCACTGTTTTCAGAGATAAGAAAACGATCCAGAGTCATAAATTTCTCATCGAGGTATTTTCCCATTTCGGGGAAACAATCTTCCTGATGAATAATCGTTTGACCGATAGGTATTTTACCAATGTAACTCCCGGCGATACCTATTGAAATAACAAGAGAAGGTTTAAATGATTTTATTGCCAGGGTTGTATTGATTGCAGCATTGACCATTCCCATGCCGGTAATGATTGTTTTTACCGGAATATTCAATCCGGGTATAAGGTTAAGAGTGGTTTGATAACATGCTGAAGCCTCTTTTTGAGTTGCAAAAACCAGTAAGACGGACTTAATTTCCATTTAATTACTCATTATTTTTTACAAAATAACGACAAAAAGGCAAAGATTCTTACATTTGCCCGCAATCTGATGAAGAGTTAACCAATCTTCATTCAAGAATAAACCAATAAACTGTTCACGATCATCTTTTCAAAACGTAATGTCTTATGACTGAAAAAGTAAAAGCTTTGTTAAGCGAATCAAAGGCAGCGAGATGGGTAGCTTTGGCTCTTATCTCTTCTACCATGTTTTTCGCCTATTTCTTTGTAGATGTGGCCTCTCCAATTAAAAACCAGTTTGAGGTCAATTACCATTGGTCATCTGAGGTATTCGGAATCTATGGTGGTATGGAGTTTTTCTTTAATGTATTTTTTGGATTCCTAATTATCTCGGGGATTATTCTGGATAAGATGGGCATTCGCTTTACATTGATTACTTCTGGCCTTACGATGGTACTTGGTGCCGCCATTAAGTTCTATGCCTTAAGCATGGTTAATGTTGAAAGCGTTACATCTATACTTGGATATACATTACCAACAACTGCTTTCCTGGCTTGTTTAGGTTTTGCTGTTTTTGGTGTTGGTGTTGAAATGGCTGGTATTACTGTTTCTAAGACCATTGTTAAGTGGTTTAGAGGTAAAGAGCTTGCACTTGCTATGGGTCTTGAAATGGCCATTGCACGTTTAGGAGTATTTGCTGTAATGTGGTTATCACCCATTTTTGCTAATAATGGTTCTAGTGTTCCAGGTGAATGGACCACTGCAAATGCATTCCTTTGGGGTTTAGTCTTTTTGACAATCGGTTTCCTTACCTTCTTGATTTATACATTCATGGATGTTAAACTCGACAAGGAACTGGGTGCTGCTAAGGGCGAAGCCAGTAGCGAAGACGAATTTAAAGTTAGCGACCTCGGTAAGATTTTCACTAACCCTGGCTTCCTTGCAATTGCAGGTCTTTGCGTTCTTTTTTATTCCGCAATCTTCCCTTTCCAACGTTTTGCAACCGAGATGTTAGCCAGCAAAATGTCAATTGATCCTAAAGATGCTGCCCGTTATGTATCTATGTTCCCTATCGGAGCTATGATTCTGACTCCTTTTATTGGGTTCTTCCTTGATAAAAAAGGTCTTGGTGCTACCATGATGTTATATGGTGCATTACTGTTAACCGTTTCTCACCTTGTGTTTGCACTTGTTCCTGCTGCAGCTTTCTCACAGGGTGTTGCTATCGGAACCATCGTTATTCTTGGTATCGCTTTCTCTCTTGTTCCTGCTTCAATGTGGCCATCAATGCCTAAGATCGTTGAAGATCGTTATTTAGGATCTGCATACGGTGCTATCTTCTGGATTCAAAATATGGGTCTATTAGGTGTGCCAATTCTGATAGGTTACGCTCTATCAGCTTCAAATCCTGAAGTGGTTGCTTTCATTGAGCAGAATGCTCAAGCAATTAAGGAAGGTACTGTTGTTGCCCCTGCATATGACTACACTGTTCCTGAATTAATCTTTGCAAGTTTCGGTGTTCTGGCAGTTGTTCTTTCTGTTGTTCTTAAAGTTGTTGACAGGAAGAAGGGCTACGGATTGGATAAGCCAAATAAGGCATAATCTTAACTGACATATTTTCAGCGGGAGGCGATTTTAATTGTCTCCCGCTTTTTATTTATACAATTGTTTCTGGTGTATAAGATTCAGGATTCGCAATTCAAGATTCAAAATTCAAGGAGAAAGATATTGATATGGGTAAATAGCTGCTGGCATCTAGCTTCTGGCTAACCTCTGGCTAATTTTGAATTCTTGAATTTTGAATCCAGTTTCCATTTAACAAGCCATTGCCCATTAGCCTCTAGCCAGTAACTAAATTTTGTGGAAGTAGCTTAAGAGCATCACGTTTTAGTCATTCACTTTAGCGTAAATACTTGCCTTCTTCGGATATTTCCGTTACGTTTGTTTATAAATTCAAAACAACAGAACCTATGAACCTAAGGTCTATATTTCTTCTGTCTCTCATGTTATATACACTGACAGTTGGTAGTCAGTCGTTAAGCCATGTGTTTTATATGCAACTACCTGCTGCGAAGCTTGAAAGTGCTGTAGATAGGAGTAAGAGTGGTTCGATGCCTGAACAGGCCGGATATTTAGAGCCATGCTTAATAGATTTAACTTCCAGATCATGGTCGTCAACGGGTGATGTTGAAGGGGAAAAGTATGTTTGGGGAGTCACCGCCAAGGGTAGTAGGGGATTGTCATTGTATTTTAGTGAGTTAAGACTTACTGGAAGCTCATATTTGAATTTATATAATGGAAAAGGTGATTTGGTTCAGAAGATTACCTCAGCTGACCTGAATGAATCTCCACTATTTGCCACAGCTGATGTAGATGGTGACTCGTTGGTAGCAGAACTTTTTGTCGAAAAGGGATTCACTTGCAAAGCTATCATTAAGGGGGTTGGTGTTCAGTTTTCATCGAGTAGCCGTGATTTTGGTCATGCAGGAAGTTGTGAAGTGCCTGTCAATTGTGCTGAAGGGACTAACTGGCAGACACTGAAAAAGGCAGTTGTACGGATTAGACTTCTAAGAGGTGGAATGATGTACTGGTGTACTGGCTCTTTGATTAATAACACGGCTTTGAATAATACCCCCTATATTATAACAGCTGATCATTGTGGTAATGGGACCAGTAAGTCTGAATTGTTACAATGGGTTTTTGCTTTTAATTATGAGAGTGGTGATTGCTCAAGACCTACGGTTGAGCCTCTGAAACAAACAATGACTGGTGCCACTAAGGTTGCTAGTAGCCATGTTGGTGCTTCTATTGGAAGTGATTTTTATCTGGTTAAACTTAAAAATAGTGTGCCTGCCTCAATGAATGGTTACTTTCTTGGATGGGATAGAACTAATATGGTAAATGGGGGAGGCGTATCCATTCACCATCCACAAGGTGATATTAAAATGATTTCGACCTATACACAAACACCTATCAATGCCGGTTGGGATGCCTCTGTGAATACCCATTGGCAAGTATATTGGGCTGCTACTGCATCAGGTCATGGGGTTACAGAAGGCGGAAGCAGTGGCTCTCCCTTATTAAATTCTGATGGTAGAGTTATTGGAGTTTTAACGGGTGGCGATAGTGGTTGTGGATATCAAGAGCTGGCCGATTATTATGGCAAGTTTTCGTATGGTTGGGATCAGAATGGGGTTGCTGATACGCTAAGACTTAAGCCTTGGTTAGATCCTATTAATTCGGGATCTTTGACTTTAGGAGGAATGCAGGTTGGGGTTTCGCAGATTGAAGATCAGCAGGTAACACTATATCCGAATCCTGTCTCTGATGAAGTCGTTGTTGCTTTTCCATTTGGAAGCGGAGAGGCTAATTGGGAGCTGTTTAATGTAACAGGTCAAAGGGTTGCTTACGGTAGTTTTAGTGAGGCTACTTCAAGAATTGCTGTTAGTAATTTTGCAAAAGGATTGTATGTTTTTAGAATAAAGAGGGGTGCCGAATTTGGAACATCTTCTCTTGTGATTAAATAAAGGATGACTGAAGAACTTAAAAAGATGCTTGTCCCCGATGAATTAATTGATATTACTGAGGATATATTACAAGGCAAGCGCATAGGCAGAGATGAGGCTCTGCAATTAGTAAATCTGGCAAGTCCGGGCTTATTAGGACTATTAGCTGATAAGATTAGATCTGAAAAGAATGGCTCTTATGTGTGGTATGTGCATAATTTTCACATTGAGCCAACTAATATTTGTATTCATCGGTGTAAATTCTGTGCATTCAGAAGTGAGATCACAGGTGATGCATGGGAGTTGAGTTTGGAGGAGGTTAGAGAGATCGTTTCCAATGCTGATAGAAGTGCTGGTGAGGTACATATTACGGGTGGAGTACATCCGGATCGTGATTTAGAGTATTATATCCGGTTAATCAGATTGATCAGAGAGGTTCGTCCTGATTTGCATATTAAGGCCTATAGCGCTGTTGAAATTGATGATATGGCTCAAAGGGCGGATTTAACCCCCGGAGAGATTCTGGTTCAGCTAAAGGAGGCAGGATTGGATGCTTTGCCTGGTGGAGGAGCCGAGATTTTTGCTCCTGAGCTTAGGAAAGTAATTTGTCCGGATAAAACAGATGCTGCAGGATATCTCTCAATTCATAAGGAGGCGCATAAATTGGGCATTTCGTCAAATGCTACAATGTTATATGGTCATTATGAGAATTGGGAACAGAGGATTGATCATATCTTAAAAGTTCGTGATCTTCAGGATGAGACTGGAGGATTCAAGGCATTTATTCCGTTGAAGTTTAGGCGTATGAATAATAGTATGTCTGAAATTCAGGAGGGTTCACTGGTTGATGATCTACGGGTCTTTGCGATTGCACGAATATTATTAGATAATGTTGATCATATAAAAGCTTATTGGCCGATGTTAGGCAAGTCGGTTACCGGATTATTGCTTGGCTTTGGGGTTGACGATATTGATGGAACCATAAATGACTCTACTCAGATTTATAGTCGTGCCGGAGCAGAGGAGAAAAATCCGGTAATGACTGTATCGGAATTTGAGGCAATGAGTGCTGAGCAGGGACTAAAAGCTGTTTTGCGTAATGCTGATTATCAGGAGATAGTTTTGTAGGATATACTGAAGTATGGAAAAGAATTTCATTTGTCTATTGCCGGTTGTCCCTTTAAGGGTTGAGGCGACAAGTCGTTCAGAAATGGTAACTCAAATTCTCTTTGGTGAAATTGGGGAGATCCTTGAGCAGCAAGGAGAGTGGCTATATATACGACTCTATTTCGATAAATATACCGGATGGGTAAATCGTCTTCAGGTAGAGGGGATTGAAGAAGCATTATATAATCGCTTCATAAAGGAAATTCCTTTAGTAACGGGGGATCTTCTGTTTCCGATTAGATGTGTTAGATCTGGACAAGAGATGTATCTGCCAATGGGTAGTCGTATTTGGAATGATGACAAGGGTATCTTTTCAATATTTGATTATAAATTCTCTTACTCAGGGCATTTAGTAGACGCTCAGAAATTGAAATCAGATCGTAGTACAATAGTTTCTTGTGCTTTAGGGTTTTTGTCGGCTCCCTATCTTTGGGGGGGGAAGACCATTCTGGGGATCGACTGTTCAGGTCTGACTCAGTTAGTATTTGGTCAGATTGGGATACAATTACCCCGGGATGCTCGTTATCAGGCTCTTGTTGATGGTCAGCGATTAGATTTTCTATCAGAAGCGAAGATGGGTGATTTAGCTTTCTTTGAAAACGAAGAGGGGGTAATAACACATGTGGGGATATTGGATGGTGAAGGTCATGTAGTTCATGCATCAGGAAGGGTCCGTATTGATCAGATAGATCATCAAGGCATCTTTAATAGCTCTGAAAATCGCTATACCCACCGCTTTAGAATGGCAGTTTCGCTATTTTGAGTTGACAAGGGTATCCGGTTAAATATATTGACTTCTTGATCTATTCTGAGTAATCAGTTAGAATTCATTTTGTAAATTAGTTCAAACTAATACTTAATAGAAATAATGAAGAGAAGTCATATCAGTAGAGCCGAACTTAAGAGAGGAGAAGAGATCAAAGGTCAGGATATACGAGAAGGCGTTTTTAATTTGATTAAAACTGACTATCCCGATTTTAATAAAGAGAGTAATATTTCATTAGACGAGCTTAATCAGTACCGACGATTATATCTTTCTTCTTTAATTATGCAAGAGAGTGGAGAAATTGCGGGTATTGATCAGGATGTTATAGATGCCGTGAAGAATAATAAAATTCTGTCAGAGAATATTAATGATGAAATAAGCGCAGAAGCTACTTTTGGGCAGCGGGTTGCTGATCATGTTGCTTCATTTGGAGGAAGTTGGACATTTATCATTACCTTCTTTTTATTTATAGTGATATGGATGTCAATTAATGTGGTCTTTCTTGCGTCCAAGCCTTTTGATCCTTACCCATTTATTCTTTTAAACCTAATATTATCTTGTATTGCAGCAATTCAGGCTCCTATTATTATGATGAGTCAGAACAGACAAGAACAAAAGGATAGGCAACGAGGTGAACATGATTATAAGATTAATCTTAAGGCGGAACTTGAGATCAAGTTATTGAATGAAAAGGTTGACTATCTTTTAGTTCATCAGAGTAAAATGTTATTGGAGGTACAGCAGGTACAGATTGACTATCTGGAAGATTTGATGAAGGAGATAAAGAGTAGATCATAAGAGATTCTACGGATGATTTTTATAAGATCTTGTATTTGGCAAGTTGATAGATGCTTCTTGATAAAATACCTATTTCTATATAAATAAAAGTCATGGTCTAAGAAATTGCTTTTTCAAGCTTGAATGAAACTAAGAATCAATTTTGGTATTTTACAGCAATACTTTTCAGATTGTGTTAATTTAGTCTGTAATTAACAGGTCTATGAACATGGATAATTTTGTAGAGTTTAAGAGATTTATTTCAGCTGATCAGTCTCAGAGTTTGGTAGTTGAATTAGAAAAAGTTGGTATTGAATATCAGTTGATAGATATTGATAAGGGTGACAATTTGATGTCAACGGTTGATGATAATGAGTTAACACAGGTGCAGTTGATGGTTAAAGAGTCTGATCTTGATCGCATAAGTAGATTGTTAGTGGATAATGATATTTCTTACCAGACTGATGATAATCAGGAGCATTTTCTCTATTCTTTTACCAATGAAGAGTTGCATGAGGTACTAAAGAGCCCTGAAACGTGGCATCATTATGATTATAAACTTGCAAGGAAAATATTGAGCGATAGGGGAGATGAGGTTACAGATGATCAACTTAGTCTCTATAAGCAAGAGAGAATAAAAGAATTGTCTAAACCAGAGAAGGGGCAGAATATATGGGTGGTTGCAGGATATGTATTCTCATTCATAGTTTGGCCGGTAGGGATGGTTTTCGGATGGGCTTTATGGAGAGGAAAGAAGCTTCTCCCAAACGGAGATAGGGTCTATGTTTATAATGAGAAGCAAAGACATCACGGAAAAGTTATTTTTGTGATTGGAATATTTGTTGCTCTCTTTCTTGCGTATGTTAGGTTTATCTTAACGTACAAATTTCTATAATTGAGATATGTGATTTTTCTAAGTACGTGACAAAAATTGCTATCTAATTTGATTTCATAATACTGAATTGAATTTACTTTACTGTAAACCTATTTTCGGATAAGACACTCTCAACATCTCCTCAACATCTCCTTGACATCTCCACGACATCTCCACGACATCTCCACGACATCTCCTCCCTATCCTCTCCCTATCCTCTACCTATATAGTTCGTATCTTACCCGAGTTTATAGGGAGAGGATAGGGAGAGGATAGGGAGAGGATAGGGAGAGG
>MTLC01000996.1_pt1 | contig 16589 bp, 15 predicted proteins | sample 1982451 | NCBI WGS metagenome assembly MTLC01 (sample SAMN05710165, study PRJNA340218) | biofilm metagenome | isolation source: sample SPH anode biofilm adapted to +100 mV | place: USA | collected 2012-02-03 | reverse complement strand
GAGATTGTCACAGCCGTAGCCGAAATTGACCGGCTGAGTAAACACGCTTCCAGCGAGTCGGAAAACGTCGCCGCCATCACCGAAGAACAGTCCGCCGCAGCCGAAGAAATCGCTGCTTCCAGCCAGGGCCTCGAAGGCATGGCGCAAAAAATGCAGGAAGCCGTCAGCAAATTCCGGTTGTAAGAGCGAGAACAGCTAGCAAGAACGAACAAGAGAAGCGGAGAACCAGAGGGTCCGTATGAGGGTTACGACGCAAGAAGAGCAGCATCCAAGGTGTCGGATGCTGCTCTTCTTTTGCTTCAAAACCGAATTTGAATCCCCCTGGCCTTGCAGGCCATCCCCCTTTAACAAGGGGGACTTTTTAAGCCCCAAGCAACCTTCTCAGCCTCCCTTGCCAAAGGGAGGTGCCGCCACAGCGGCGGAGGGATTCAAAACATACACTCTCTATCGCTCTTGCGTGCCCTCCCGCGACTCCGGTTCTCCTGTTCAAAATCCCGTGCCTTCTCTGGCCTTTTCTCTGTTGCCTCTGTTACTCTGTGTACCGTACTTTCCCGTACTTCTTCTACTCCGCTTCACCAGCTTTACCGACAATGCCCCGAAACGATTTTTCAAACTTAGGACGCGGAATGAGCACCCGATGGCCGCAGCCCATGCACTTCAGCCCGATGTCCATGCCCGTACGCACGATCTCCCAACGGTCACTGCCGCAAGGATGCGCTTTTTTCATTTTCACTATATCCCCCATGTCCACCTTGACGATATTCATGCATATACCCCCTATCCTACAAAAGCCAATATCCAATCGAACGCATCTGTCAAATCCCCCTGGCTCTACGAGCCATCCCCCTTTGACAAGGGGGACTTTCTAGACTCATGCCTTAAGCCAGTAAGAAGCAACATCCTGCCTCCCTTGTTAAAGGGAGGTGCCGCCACTGCGTCGGTGGGATTCAAAACAGGTACTCCGTTCTCCTCTGTCGCACCCTCACTTTACTCACTCTACTCCTGTTAAAACCAGTACTTCTCATGCGTACCCTCCCGCGACTCCGGTTCTCTTGTTCATGCCTCGTTCCCCGTGCCCTCTTCTCCTATCTTCACCCAGCCTTCTTCACTGCGCTGATGCCAAAGACCGCAGCGCACGCCGGCTCGCTCCAGCAACGCCCGAAGCTCCGCCGCCTCAGCTAGAGCACAAAGCAGGCTTTGTCCGCAGCTAAGGTCCAGCTCCTGCGGCGTCGGCACAATGCGAATATTCCGTTGGCCAAGTTCCCGTTCCGCCAATAGCGCATCATGTACAGAAACCAGCGTCACTAAGCAATCCAGTTGCGGATACAGTTTCGCCAAAATCACAGCGTCAGCGTCCTTCCGGAACGAGCCAGTTCCAGAATGGTATACATATTTGTCACTTCTCCTACGGCCAGCTTGTCTTCCAGGTGGTAATAGGAAAGGCAAGTACCGCAGGACAGCACCTGACAGCCCGCCTCCGCCAGCGCCCGGATGGGCTCCAGCAAAGCCGAAGTTTCCACCGTCAGCTTCACGCCGCTGTTGAGGAAAAGCAACGCCTTCGGTACAGGCCCTTCCAAAAGCGTATGCAAGAACGAACGCATCAGCACCGCACCCAGCTCGTCGCTGCCGTGACCCAAGGTATCTTTGGTAACCAAATAGACTAGCCCCGCTTCCGCAGGAGCTTCTTCCCGACAGCTTACGCATTCTCCCAAAAACGTTGGCAGCTCCGTTGCCTCGCCCTTGGTCAAACGCAAGGCAAACCCGCCAGCTTCTGCGGCCACGTCTACGGCGCAGCCCAAGGAAGTTCCTAGCTTGCGCACATTTTCCTTGGCAATTTCATTATCCACCCGCACCGTCAGCACGCCGGCGTTCATGGCATCCAGCGCCCGCTTGGTCAAAATGACCGGTTGCGGGCAAAGCAGCCCTCTGGCATCTACTTCATTCGACATCAATGGTTCCCCCTTCGCCGTCCGTTACACGGCCAATAATGGCTGCCGCCGCCACGCCCGCCGCCTGCAATTCTTGCAGCAGCTGCGGCGCTTCATCTTCACACAAAGCAATCAAAAGGCCGCCGGATGTCTGCGGATCATAGCATACATCACGCAACGCTTCGGGCACCGCGTCTCCAAAGCGCACCCGTGCGCCCAAATAATCCCGGTTAGTATAGGCTCCTGCCGGAATCAGCCCCATCGCCGCCGCTTCCAACACCTCCGGCAAGAGCGGCAAGGCCTTAGCATCCAAACAAATTTTGACGCCGCTGCCGGCGGCTACTTCCGCCGTATGCCCTAATAGGCCAAAGCCCGTAATATCCGTACAGCCGTGCACGTCAAAGCCTTCCATAACCAGCGCCGCCGCCTTGTTTAAGGTGGACATGGATTTCCCCGCCGCCGCCACGCCTGTGCCAAACATCTCCAAGCGAGACGCGGTTGTCAAAATCCCTGTGCCCAAAGCCTTAGTCAGCACCAATGCGTCTCCCGGGCGCGCTCCGGCGTTGGTCCGCACCCGCGAAGGATGGCAGACGCCGGTCACGCTGAGACCGTATTTCGGCTCATTGTCGGCAATCGTATGGCCCCCGGCCAAAACCGCCCCGGCTTCGGCCACCTTGTCCATGCCGCCTTGGAGCACCTGAAGCAGCACTTCCGCCGGCAGCTTGCAAAGAGGCCAAGCCACCACATTCAACGCCGTCAGCGGCTTGCCGCCCATGGCATAGACATCGCTCAGACTGTTCGCCGCCGCAATCTGTCCGAACAAATACGGATCATCCACCATGGGCGGAAAAAAATCAACCGTCTGAATGAGCGCGGTTTCTTCGTTTAATAAAAACACCCCGGCATCATCCGACGTATCCGTCCCTACTAAAAGGCGCGGATCACTCGGCGCCTTGAGCTGCCGCAGCACCTGCGACAACGAGCCCGGCGGCACCTTGGCGGCACAGCCACCGCTATTTGTAAACTGAGTCAGCTTCACCATGAAGCATCCCCTCCTATCATTTCCTGTAGCCATAGTAAATTCTACACTCTTCTTCAGGCTCCTGCAAATAAGACGATTAGCAGAACTTTCATAGGATACGATTGGCGAAACAACGAGCAATCGAAACCCATAGTGTTTTTACTTTTATTCCCATCCAAGCAATCCAAATATGTCTCTAATATTATTTTCTTCTGAAAGGAGAAATCGCTTGTATTCTTCTCCATCCATATACTGTACTTGCAGTCCTGCATCCTGCATTTTTTTTACATGTTCAGGATGGTTAATTCCTGCTGCAAATGCATCTGCTACCTTCTTAACTTTATTAAGATCTACCCCTTTTTTCATTGCAATTCCACGAGCAGAGTAAGAGTATACACCTGGATAGCCAAGCTCCTCCATCGTTGGAACATCTGGAATTATTTCGGATCGTACCGGAGACATAATTGCAATTATCTTCAATTTTTGGTCTTTATGCAATTGACAAAGCTCACCTACATTGGCAAAAAGAACATCAATACGCCCTTTAACCACCGCATCTATTCCTTGTGCCGTTCCACGAAAGTGCGTACCTACAAACTCACTTCCATACTGTTGATTAATCTTTAATTGAGCAATATTATCATCGCTCGCATAACCAGTCGCTGCTGCCGTAACTTCCCTTGTCTGAGCGTAAGCCATTAACTCAGCCAAATTTTCAAACCGCGCCTCATCATGACGAATAGCAATAACCCCATAATCCATTACATGATTGGCTATTAATTCAAAATCATCCAAAGTTGCCGGTCTTTTACTTGCCGGATCCATATATCCAGTAATTATATTAGGCGTATTAATATAGGCCAGAGTATAACCATCCGCCTCTTCATCCAGCAGTTCTTTCCAGCCGCTCCAACCGCCCTCACCTGTTTTAAAACTAATCGTTATTGGTATTCCTAGATTTTTTTCCACATAAGGAAGCAAAGCGCGAGCCGATTCAGCAGTTCCGCCGCCAGGAGCAAAGCTAACAATGATAGTAAGCGCTTTGGACGGATATGGTTCTGATATTAGTGCATTACCACACCCAGCCAATACGATTAAACAACTAATACCGATTAGCCACTTGACTAACTTTATTGGCAAATACATAGCGCCCTCCACTAAAAGGCTATTATTCTTTACAAGTTGAACATGTTTTTTATCGCAATGCGCTGCGAACGACTTACAGGCACTTCGGTTTTATTATCATCCATTAGCAATACATAGGTATTATTAAACCACGGTCTCACTTCTATAACCCGATAAAGATTTACGATGTAGTTCCGATGACACCGAAAAAACGTTTCTTTTTGAAGTCTATTTTCCAATTCTGAAAGAGAAAATTGACAAACGTAATCGCGCCCCTCCGCCCGTATATAAACAGATCTATCGCTCGCATAAGCCATCATAATATCTTGTTGGTCCAACAAAGAAAATCGTCCGTTGATTTCTACCCCAACCTTAGGAATACTAGCAAATTTCCTTTTTTCCTCTTCGGGTATTTGTTTTTCAACTTCAGCAAAGTTAATTGCCGCTAGGCGAATTTGCTCTTTTATATCCTCTTCTGAAAAAGGTTTTAGAATATACCCTCTCGCCCCAACCTTAAATGCCTCAAGAGCAAATTTTTCATGTGCTGTAACGTAGATAATATAGGGTGGTTTTTGAATGGTCTTAAGAATATGACCAAGTTGAATTCCTGACAATCCAGGCATCTCAATATCTAAAAACACTACATCCGGTTCAAGCTTAACAATCGCTTCTAACGCCGCATTTCCAGAAATACACGATTTTAAAACTTTCACGTCTTGCATATGACTAAGAATATATTCTAACTCCATAACAATATGGCTTTCATCATCGGCTATTAGAACACGCACTTTATTGCCCACCTTTCTTAACTGCCATTGGTATCTGAATTTCAGCCGTTGCACCAGGATTTTTATTTTGTATAGTAAATGAATATTCTTTCCCAAAAATGCTTTTTAGTCTCCGGTTCACATTCGTAAGTCCGACCCCCATAGACCCTAGGACTTTGTTGTTTCTAAGAGCTTCTATTACTTCTTCCGGGATTCCCACCCCATTATCTTCTACTTTGACAATCATCCTGTTTTCAACTATTTGAGCTGTCACTACTACTTTCAAGGCTCCGTCTACTGACGCCAAACCATGATTTAATGAGTTTTCAACTAGTGGCTGCAAGGTAAATGCAGGGAAAGCGATATCTAAACACTTAGATTCAATCACATTCTCTACGGCAAGGCGTTCACCAAACCTAGCTTGTTGAATCGTTAAGTAGAACTCAATACATTTCATCTCTTCAGAAAACGGAATCAGATCTTCCGTCGTTTTCAAGTTTTTTCTAAGAAAAGAAGCTAAGGTCAATATTAAATGCTGCGCTTTTTCAGGTTCAGTACGAACAAGAAATTTTATTACACTTAACGTATTAAATAGAAAATGCGGATTTATTTGCGATCGCAGCGTATCATATTCTGCTTTTGACAACATTTGCTCCTTTTGCCTTAATCTCGCTATATAAATTTGCGAGCTGATCAGCTCCGCAATTCCGGTTACCAATTTAACATCCGGAGGATGAATAACATCTCTAACTTTATAGACTTCAAGATTTCCAATCCGCTCGTCTCCACAATTCAAAGCAACAACAATAGCTGAATCAAGCGGACACACCTTATACGCACAGCCAATTTCCGCATGCGAATTGGCAATTCCAATTTCATGTTTAGTAAGCATCGCCATCTGCGGCAAAACTACATCTCCCACTTTGTGGTGCTCATCTCCAGCGCCACAAAAGGCTAATACTTTTTTTCCGTCATTAATAGAAACCGCGCCAAAGCCGGCTTCAGCTAAAAGAATACTTGCTATTTTTTGTGCACTTTTGAGATCAAGTTCACCTCGCACCACAGGCAATGTTTTCTGAGCAACTACGGTTGCTATTTCCGCATAACTGGCGCCAATAGAATACTGACTATGCTGAACTTTTTTCAAAATGCTAACAAATAGACCTCCGCCAATTGCATTTATAATTACATTGGCCGGCCCAAGCCAGCTTACCAAAGCAAGTGCTAAAACCGAGGGTTTAGCCAAAAGAACAACAAGAAGCAACTCAAGCGTTCCTGCAATAGCGCCCAAAAAAAACGCTTTCCCAAAACTAATTCTCTTTTCTCGATAGTGCTTATAGAAGAAGCCGCCTATAATACCACTTGCTATCATGGATAAAAAATCAGGCAATGCAGTGAAGCCGCCTAATGTATAACGATGAAGCCCGCCCATTACTCCCACTATGGTTCCAACAATAGGGCCTGAAATCAACCCCGCAATAGCAGGGCAAATGATCCGGCTAGACAATAGCGCTCCGTTAAAAACCTCCGTTCCAGCTATATTGGTCACGATCGACAAAATACTGAAGATAACTATCAAATTCACCTTATCCAAAGAATTGGAAATCATCACAAGTGAACGCTGCAAAACAGCATAATGTGTAAGTGGATATGCCAAAAGAACTATAAGACCAACATTTTTAATGCTTTCTATGCTAACGTCCACTTTTCAATCCCCTTTCCTTGAAATTTTAATTTAGCTTCACAACCGACTGCCTTGTGCTTATGCAATATTGCGGCTCCCCTGCATAACAAAGCTCTTTTTCCCTTTGTCTGATCCCTTTCTAATTCGATCCTTGCTTTCGCCAAGCTTGACTGTAGATTCTGCATCAACGTTTACTATACTTTCAGATTTTTCAGTTCTAATCTTATTAGCATTATATACTACTACCTTTGATTTTTGCACTTCTCTATCATCTTCTTGGAAACACTTAGTATAAACAAAATGACGGTATACTAACATACCGTCATTTTGCTTTACCATTAATTAACTCGGCTATATTACAAAAACACTTTTTGCTTCACAACAATCCCGTTTGCAGATACTCATAATTTAGCGTGGACTTCGTCACCATTTTTAGCCCGTACAATTTCATCGACGGCGCCAATTCCCATCCGAATGAGAGCATCTGCTGTATTGGCGCCATTGTGAGGAGTAGCAATAAAGTTTTCACAAGTTAATAAAGGATGATCAATTTTGATAGGTTCTTCCACAAACACATCTAATGCTGCTCCGAACAGTTTATTACTTTTCAATGCCTCATATAGATCATCTTCACTTACGATACCACCGCGAGATGTATTAACAAGCACAGCCGTTTTCTTCATCCACGACAGCTCTTGCGCCGAAATCATATTTCTCGTTTTTTCCGTCAACGGTACCGAAATAGAGATAATATCACTAGCTCGGCATAATTCTTCAAGAGTAGCTACTTTTGCAAAGCCTAGTGAACTACACTGTTCTGCCGCAGTAAAAGGATCATATACAATAACATTTACAGCAAATGCGTCACGAAGTTTCTTGCCAACAGACAGGCCGATTTTCCCCAGGCCGATTAGCCCCAGTGTTTTCCCCGCCATTTCATAACCGCTTAAATACATAGGTGAATTTTTTTCGAGACCGTCTAAGGCGGCCAAATGGCTCTGAGTAATTTTCCGCACACAGCTAAAGGCAAGACCTATAGCCAATTCGGCAACAGAATTCATGTTGGCTTCCGGCGTATTGGTTACCACAATATTTTTGTTTTTTGCATAAGGAATGTCGATATTATCCACCCCTACACCATGTTTGGCAATGATCTTCAGCTTCGGCATCTGATCAATAACTTTCTGCGACATCTTAAAGGTCCTGACAATTACCGCTTCCGCTTCCGCATAACTTCTAATTTTATCGCTATCCCAGGTTACTACATCCAGGTTTTTCTGCGCATACGCTAGCGCCTGATCTGATATCGGATCAAAAATATATGTTTTCATGGATTTTCGCCTCCACATCTACGTAATTAGAATCAACTGCACGCTAGGCGTTGCTGCTAGTATCTTCCTCCATTGGCTCAATCATAGTTAACAAGATGAAAAAAGTAATGAGCGAGCTAATAGACAAAAATGCAAAAACTACATCCCAGTTAAACTTGTCAAGCAATACGCCCACCACAAACGGAGCAAACGCCCCGCCTAAAGATCCCGCTGTATTGACAATAGACGCTGCAAAAGGCACCTTTTCTTTTGTAACCAGTCCCATTGGATACGCTAAAAACGTAGAATATCCCAAGTTAAGGAGTATCCCGGCCAACAACAACACCGCACCCAAAACAAAGGGGTCGTTCGGAGAATAAAGTAGAGAGTACATCATAATTACGGTTGAAGCAGCAGTCAACAACATAACTGGCTTGCGTCTCTTATCAAACACTCGATCAGACAACCAGCCTCCAATTAAATTCCCCAACATGGCTCCAATCCACGGTGCGGCAGCTACAAAGCCCATTTTCATAATGGAAAATTTTTTTACAGTAACTAAGTAAGTGGGAACCCAAGTCATAATGGCATACGTAATACCCACCATTAGAAAGTAGCCCAGCGCGCAGCCCCATAAACTCCGCGAAGACAATACTTGGCGATTTGTGTCTAACATCCGTATCTTTCGTACCCGAATAAGTTTATCCAGCCACTGAAGCCGCTGAGTTTTCTTTGTAGTTAGTCCCTCATTTATTTTAGCACTAGTCTTTTTCCCGGCTGTAATATATGCCAGTTCTGCTGTATTGCAATATTGACTATCTTTGGGATCATCTTTAACCATCCACCACCAAAGCGCTGAAAAGATAAATCCAGGAATCGCAAACAAGTAGAATACTTCTCTCCATCCATAGGCATAAATAATATAAGCGCACAACGGCGGCACCACGGCTGGAGCAAACTTTATGGATGCCATAAAAATACCCGTTGCCGTCCCTTTTTCGTGAGCTGGAAACCATTTATTAATCGTAGTTAAGCTACCAATATTAAGCGGTCCTTCAGAAAACCCAAGCAAAACTCGTGCCGCTTTCAGATGAAAAACATTCGACGCTGTCCCCATAATGGCCGTAGCCAAGGAAGTGAGAATCATCGATATAGATAAAATCTTCTTTACACCATATTTGCTAAAAAGAAAACCAGACGGAATTTGAATTAGAGCATATCCAATATAAAACAGACTGGCCATGGCGCCAATATCAGTATTCGACATTTGAAAGCTTTCTTTTATATAAGGAACAACTACGCCAATATTAGCCCGGTCGGCGCCGGCAATCATGTAAACGCAAAAAATCAGCGCCATAACCACCCAACGAAATTTTGACTTTTTTTCTATCATCTCCTGAACTTTTTGTTCTACTTGTTGTTGCATACAACACACCCCTTACTTAATTCATTACAGAAGACAAACAGCAACCGTACCAACGTTGTCATTAGCGCAGTTGCTGTTTGCAGGATTAAAGACTAATCAATATATTCGCAGCCGCGTTCGGCAAGCGCCTTGTCTACCCAGGTGCGATCCCACGCTAATTTTTCAATATCCTTCATAGTCTGTTGCTCCGCTTGATTTTTGGCCTGTGTTTTTTTCAATACTTCCGGCGCATCTTCCGGCTTAATCACAACCACGCCATCTTCATCGCCTACCAGAATGTCGCCGGGATTGATCACGACACCGCCGCAAGATACGGGGAAATTGATTTCTCCCGGGCCGTCTTTATAAGGACCAGCCGGATTCAAGCCTGCCGCATAAATCGGAATGTCCATGTTTTTAATGGCGCCGATATCACGAATGGCGCCGTCAATTACAAAACCGCCTAGGCCTTTTTTTATCGCCCACATAACCATCAATTCGCCCATAATGGAGTTGCTCATGTCGCCTTGCGCGTCCACAACTAAAATATCTCCAGGCTGCGCCAAATCCAACGCTTTATGCAGCAAGAGATTATCTCCCGGTCTAGCTTTAATCGTAAAAGCAGGCCCTACTAATGGTGCGGCATTCATCGGACGGATTTTGGCGTCAACGCAAAACATGCGATTCATCATATCCGCAATATTCGCGACCGGCAAACCCGCAAAGCTTTGAATCAACTCCTTCGAAGGCCGAACCATATTCTTTTTGATACGCAACCCAACATTAGCCATTTACAAACACTCCTTAATTGCTTTTTGAGAAATGCCGTTCATTTCTCTGCATCTTCTAGTAAATTGTAAATTATCAAAAAATATTAATAAATAAAAAGGACACCAATTGCCTTATTGGGCTACGAGTTGCCTAAATCCAGTACGACGTGCAAAAAAGCGTGAACAACGCAAAAAACCGCCCCCGGACTTTGTCCGGAGGCGGTTCTTCATTTTCCCTCAGTTCCCGCGCGCTTGCTGGCGGGATTTTTCTTGTTTTTCCAGCATCACGCCGGTGATGACCTTGTCGGTTTCCAGCATGCCCGGGGCGCTGACGCGGCCCAGGTTGCGAATGGTATCTTCCACGGTTGGAGCGATGATGCCGTTGCTGTCAGGCACCACAATGCCCCGCACCGCCATCAGCGAACTTTCGAGGGCTGTTGCCGCGGCGGTGGACAGCTTCAGAGCACAACCCACCTTGCCGCCATCACAGATCATGCCGGTCAGATTGGCGACGACATTCTTAATCGCCATTTCTACCGTTTTCGCCTTGTCCGGTTCCATCAGCCAGGTAACCGCCGCCGTCGCTCCGGTGGCCGCCGCTACGGCGCAGCCGCAAAGAGCGGAGAGATTGCCCGTATGGATCTTGACGTACACATTAATTAAATGACTAATCGCCACAGCCCTTAGCAGCTCCTCATGACTTTTATGAAAAGCCTTTGCCGCTACATATACCGGCAAGATAGCCGTAATGCCGTGATTGCCGCTGCCCGCGCTGGACATAACCGGCACCGGCTCGCCGGACATGCGGGCGTCAGCCGCAGCCGCTGTCAGCGTCTTGGCCTCGTAAATGATGTCCTCGCCAGCCATGCCTTTGACCTGCAAATCCCGATAGAAAGCGCCGATGCCCATGCCCAGACGCTTTTCGATCCCCTTTTCGGCGGCGGCGACGTTCATATCGACGCCTTCTTGCAAAAATTCCAGCTCCGTTGGCGGAATCTTGGTTACCGCTTCGATCAGCTTGGCCACCGTCACCTGAGGCTGTCGCAGAAAGCTGCGGCTGTCCGTATGAATGGCTGCTTCCCGTTCATCCTGCGCCAAAGCGAATACCGTTTCTTTATCCGTTTCCAACAGCACCAACCGTGTGTGCTTTTCTTCAATCACTGCGCGGCTCCAGCTTTCGCCGCTGCGCAGAATGACTTCGACCCATAAGGACGTCTTATCCGGATGCACCCGCACCGTTACCGCCTGGTCCGCCAGCATCCGCCGCGCCGCAGCTAGAGTCTCCGGCGAAAGCTCCGACAGCACCGAAAGCTGCTTTTCCGGCTGCGCCACCAGCGCCCCCAAAGCCGCAGCGATTTCCATTCCGGTTTCCCCTGTGCCGGGAATGCCTACAGCCACGCCGTTTTTATAGACATTGCTGTTCACCGTCACTTCCACCGTTTGCACCTTGCCCGCTAAGACTTTCGCCGCATGAGCCGCCGCCAGCGCCACCGCGCCCGGTTCGGTGCAACCCATCGTCGGCAGCACCTCCGCATGGAGCAATTCCAAAATATCTTCTTGCTTCACCTTACAACCTCCCGGCCCAACTCGTGCGTCAGGCGTTTTCTTGTTTTTTCATGAAAAAGTAAAGAGGCACACCCAAGGCCATCGCCCCCAGACCCCAGAGAATCTGTTCCATAGAAGCCTTAGATACCAGCCAAATGCTGACCGCCACCGCCGCGATAGGAATAAACGGAACCAGCGGCAGCCGGAAAAAGCCTTCCAAATCCGGACGTTTTTTACGCAGTACAATGACCGCCAAACAGGTTGGCACGTACTGGGCGAAACGAGACACCACGCTAATCGCCGCCAGCTTGACGAAGCTGCCTGAAAGCGCCACGGGAATCGCCAATAATACCGTAATGAAAATCGCCCAAGTCGGCGTGTTAAACCGTCCGTTTTCCGCAATCTTACGAGGAACCAGACCATCTTGCGCCAACGCTACGCCGCTGCGAGGCGTCAGGAACGACGCCGCCACATTAATGCCGCCGATGGAAATCAGCGTCCCGATGGTCACCAGCCACTTGCCGGCCGGTCCGAAAATGGCATTGGCGGAATCCGCCACAGGCGCCACGCTTTTCGCCAAATCCGCGCCCAGCGTACCCACCGCTACCGCCTGCACCATGAAATACACTATTGAGCAAAAGCCCATGACCATCATGAGTGCCAAAGGCAGGTTGCGCCGAGGGTTTTCCATGTCCTCCGCCGCTACGGCCAGCGCTTCAAAACCGGTAAAGGCGTAAAAGATGAGCAACGCTGCCGCGCCAAAGGAATCCAAATCAAAGCCTTTCGGATATAACGGCGTAAAGTTCCCGAAGTCGATAAAGAACGCGCCCAGAACCACAAAGAACAACAGCGGCAGTACCTTGCCTATGGTAATCAAATTGTTGACGACCTTCGCCAGCTTCACGCCTAGGTAGTTTAGCAATCCCAAGCCGCAGAGAATGGTCAAAATAATGGTCGTCTTGTACGGCTCCTGCAAGGCAGGCGGCCATACGGCGCTTAAAGCCGTCACAAAACCCACCGCCATCGCCGCCCAGGCAATAATACCGATAGCCCAGCGCATGATGCCCACTTCAAACCCGACGAACTCGCCGAAGGCTTCCCTGGCATACACATAAGCCGCGCCGTTGCGGCTAAATTTACCGGCGCACTCGGCAAAGCAAAGCGCGATGGTCAACACCACCAACGTCATGAAAAGGTATACAAACACACTTCCCGGCCCAATTAAGGCCATGGCCTTGCCTGGCAATAGAAAAATGCCGGACCCGATAACCGCGTTAATCCCCAAAAGCACAATGCTCCAAAAACCGAACTTACTTTTTGTTTCGTTAGTCATGGGCTCGCTTCCTCCTTAATCCCCTAAAAAAACTATAAATTAGTAAGAGTTCTTTTTAATCGTGTCAATAAACTTTTCAAACAAACACGCCATCGGCTCCGACGTTGCCGCCATCATCTCCGGATGCCATTGCACCGCCAACAGCCACGCCCCGCTAGTGCTTTCCACCGCTTCCACCACGCCGTCCAAGGCCCTGGCGCTCACGCGCAAGCCTTCGCCAAGCTTGTCCACCACTTGGTGATGATGGCTGTTCACCCGTACCTCGCCGCTTGCGCCGATGGCTTCCGCCAGCAGCGAATGTTCCTCCACCTCTACGGTGTGGCTGGCAATATGCCGCGGGTATCCCTGCCAATGGTTCCCCACTTCCGGACCGGCCAAAGCCACGTCCTGATGCAGCGTGCCGCCGCAAGCTACGTTAATAAGCTGCATGCCCCGGCAGATCCCTAAAATGGGCAAGCCCATATGACGAGCCTCCTGAAAAACCGCCAGATCATAAACGTCCCGTTCCGGCAATATTTCTCCGATCCCTCGGCGCGGCTGCTGGCCGTAGCTGAAGGGATCCACATCATGCCCGCCAGGAAAGACCACCGCGTCTACGCAAGTCAGCTGCGCCGCGATCGCCGCCGTATCCAGCACCGGCAGCAAAAGCGGCACCGCCCCCGCCGCCCGCAGCGCTTCTACATAGTCATGATTGATGTAATCCCGTTCCAAACCGGGAAACGGAGCGCCCGGCATAACCAGCCGGCTGCCCAACAAGCCAATAATCGGTTCTTTCATAGTAAACGCCTCCTTACTTACTGCTCAAGGGTATAACTATTTAATTAGCAAAGTTGGTGCCAACTATCTTTGAACGCTATTGAGAAAAAAAGCAAAGACTTAGACCGCCTTTTCTCCTGGAAGAAGAGTTCAGGCATCTAAGTCCTTTGTATATAAACAAATTCAATTTTTCTTCTCTAGAAACAGGTTGTCATCAGACCCATTTAAACCCGTTTTTATCCTATTTGTTGATGCAGAAGACCGTTCTTTCTTGGCGTCAGCCACCACGAAAGCCCAAACAGAACTATTTCTTCAACACAGCAACGCAAGCTGCCTCGCCACAGCCGCGCCCTTCTCCGTCAAGCGGCTGCCTCCGCGCCCGGTTTGCGCCTCCGTCAGCCCCCAGCTTTGCAGCCATTCCAGCGCCCGTCGCACTTCGCCCTCGCTGACCGCGCACCCTTGCTCCCTCAAGCGAATGCCAAGCGCTTTTCGGCCTGCAGATCCGCTTGCCAAACAGGCAAGCGTTTTTTGCGCCAACGGCCAGGCTTCGTGCCGCCGAAAGGCGTCCTCTTCCCGCGGCGTCTCTCTCACATAGTACGGCAGATCCGCCTCGCCAATACGTTCCCCAGCGGCGAAGGCCGCATAGGCCGCCACATTCTGCAGCTCCCGAATGTTTCCGGGCCAAGAGTACGCCAAAAGAGCTGCTTTGGCCCCTTCCTCCAGTTTCAGCTGTGACCGTCCCTGCTCACTCAGAAAAAAAGCAAGCAACGGTAAAATATCCTCGCGGCGCTCCCGCAGCGGCGGTACCACCAACGGCAGTACATGCAGGCGATAATACAAGTCTTGACGAAACCGCCCCGCTTCTACGAGCTGACGCAAATCCAGATGCGTCGCCGCCACCACGCGAATGTCTACATTCAGCACCTGCCCGGACCCTAAACGCGTCAGCTGTTTTTCCTGGAGCACCCGCAGCAAGCGAGCCTGCAGCGCCAGCGGCATATCCCCGACTTCATCCAAAAACACAGTGCCCCCATGAGCCTGCTCAAACAAACCTCGTTTCCCCTCGCGCAGCGCCCCCGTAAACGCGCCTCCTTCGTACCCGAATAGCTCACTTTCCAAGAGAGCCTCCGGCACAGCGGCGCAGTTTACCGCCACAAAAGGCTGATGCTTGCGCGGCGACGCGTTATGAAGAGACTGCGCTAAAAGTTCCTTGCCTGTGCCGCTTTCGCCGGCAATCAGCACCGTCAGTCCGGACGCCGCCATCCGCTCCGCCAGTTGCAAGCATTCCCTCATTTGCACGGATTGCGTACGGATATCTGCAAAACAATACCTCGCCATCAGCCCTTGGGAACGCAGCCGGCGTTCCTTGGTCTTTTCCAACTGCCGCAGATAGGTGATGTCCTGCACGCTGAGGCAGCAGCCCGCCGGCGCGCCAAACTGCAAAATAGTCTGCTTTCCTACCAACAGCTCCCGTCCGGCCATTTCCACCACTTCGCCCCTCACATCACCGCCAGGCAAAAGCGCCGCCAAAGGCGCAGGAAGTACCTTTGCCGCCTTCCGGCCCAAACAGGCGTCGCCTTCCAGCTTCAGCAATTCCCGCATCGCCGCGTTGGCAACCAAAATACGCCCTTGCACATCCAACAGCAACAGGCCCTCTTTCGCCAAGTCCACCACCGACTCCAACTGCGCCTTCTGCAAAAACAGCTGCCGCTGCTGCTCTTTGATGCCCCCTGCCACATTAACAGTCGACTCCGCATATAAGACCAACCGCCGGCTGAGCTCGGCGCACTCCAAGCCCAAACGGTTGATGATTTCTAAAAAGGTCGAAATATCAATTACCCGATTGCCTAAATCGACAATCATCGAAATCGGCGGCGGCACCAAATGAGCCTCCCCGGGAGTCGTCGCCAGCAGGCAGTCTACGGCTTTATCCGGGTCATACGGAATCAAGCGCAAATGCCGCAAACCAACCTGGTACAAAAAGGCCACCGTCTCCAGCGTCGTCTCCGGCGCGTCGTTGACCACCAGCACCCTCGTTCCCTCAGGCAAAGTCAAAAGAGGCTCTACCGCCCCTTCGCGCACCGTCCGCTGCACCACCAGAATGCGGCTGGTATCCAGCACATAGCCCTCCACCTCCAGCACCTTGCTTTTCAGCATCACCAGCACCACGTCTTCTTCCAGCCGCGCCGGCTGCGCCAACGCATTCAATGCATATAGCCGGATGTCTACATAGCCTGCCAGAACCTCTTCCAGGTTTTCTTTTAAAAACGCCCCTAAATGCGTCATGCCGTTCGTCACTATCGCGATGGTTTTCATCAAACTCCGCCTCTCCGCAGTAAAAACAAGCATACTCTTCTCCGCTATGCACAGAAGAACTCTATGTTAATTGGTACGGATTCTTGCTTAGCTTCAAAAACTCCTGCTCTGCACAGCGAGCGCTTTTGAGATCCGCGCCGCAAAGCACTATAGCCGTTTCTCCATACTATGCCGCAGACATTCCAGCGTCTCCCGCAGAATCTGACGCACCTGTTCTTCCGGCAGGCCGCAACGGTTTCCCAGCTCTCGCAGGGAGCGTCGTTTCGTATGATCCAGGCCGAAATAGCCGCGCAGCAGCAAGGCCTGCTGTTTCGGCAGGCGACGCAGCAATACCTGCAGCATGGTTTGCCTCCACTTTTGCATGGTTTGCAGCTCCGGCGAAGATTCTTTTTCACTGCGCAGCACGTTCCAAAGCCGCGTCTCTCCTTCTTGAACCGCGTCCAGCGAAGCATGGTCTCCCAAAAACAACTGATAACAGCGCAATCGCGCTCGATAGTCCCCTGCGGATAAGCCCAGCTTCCTCCAGCCCCAGGCTTCGGGCTTACCGCGCACCAACCGCTCGCCCTCAACGCGGCGAGCTTGCACCGCTGCCTCATGCTGCCGTCGCGGCAAGTGCACCAAATATCCTT
>MTLC01002275.1_pt2 | contig 16713 bp, 10 predicted proteins | sample 1982451 | NCBI WGS metagenome assembly MTLC01 (sample SAMN05710165, study PRJNA340218) | biofilm metagenome | isolation source: sample SPH anode biofilm adapted to +100 mV | place: USA | collected 2012-02-03 | reverse complement strand
CACCCTGCCGGCGGGCGAAGGCCAGCAGCTGGCGGGTGAGGTCCCCGGAGCGCCGCGCGGCCTTGATGATCTCCCCGAGGTAGGGGTGGAACGGCTGGGATCCAGGCATCATCATGGCCACCTCGGCCTGCCCGAGGATGACGCCCAGCATGTTGTTGAAGTCGTGGGCGACGCCTCCGGCGAGCCTGCCGATGGATTCCAGCTTCTGGGCCTGGACCAGCTCCCCCTCCAGCCTCCGCTGCTGTTCCTCCGCGGCCCTGACGTCCGTCACGTCCCGGTCCAGGCCCCGGAAGCCCTTCAGGGCTCCGGCTTCGTCCAGCAGGGGCGTGCCCGAGGTGAGCAGGTGGCAGAGGGTCCCGTCCTTGCGCAGCTGCGCGGCGGGCAGATTGCGGAAGCCCCGGGCCTCGGAGAAGAGCCTCTGGTACCGGGCCTCCATGCCGGGGCGGTCCGCGGGGGCGAAGCCGTCCAGCACGGATCGTCCGGTCATCTCCGCGGGGGTCCAGCCCAGCACCTTGGCCACGCTCTCCGAGGCGTAGGTGTAGCGGCCCTCCCGGTCCATCTCCCAGAACCAGTCCGAGGAGGCGCTGGCGATGTCCTGGAAGCGTTTCTCGCTTTCCACCAGGGCCATTTCCATGCGGTTGCGCGCGGTGTTGTCCAGATGCGTGATGACCACGCCGCCCCCCGAGTTCCCCAGGGGGGTGACGTTCATGGTGAACCAGAGCCTTTCCCCCGGGGAGTCGCAGGGGTACTCCAGGGTGAACCCCGGCAGCCGGCCTTCCTGGACCGCGCGGATGCCCTCCAGGGCCTCCCGGGCGCCGGGAGCGCCTTCCCCCGCGCCCCTTTCGCACGCGGCCAGGTAGTCGTCCCCCACCTCGGCGCCCTGCCCGAGGCCCCGGGACCTGCCGAAGAGCTTCCAGGGGGCGTTGACCGCGAGGATGACCCCCCGCGGGTCCAGCACCACCAGGTGGGCGTTGACGGAATCCAGGATGGCCCGGTTGAAGTGCTCCATGGATCGCACCGTTTCAAGTGCGGCGACCCGTTCGGTGATGTCCTGGCAGAACACGAAGCAGCGACCGCCCTCCATGGGCGAGAACGAGGCCACGACCTCCACGGGCCAGATTTCCCCCGACCGGGCGCGGTGCCTCGTCTCGAACCGGACCTGCCCCTCGGCCTGGATGCGCCGGTAGGGCGCGTCGCCCGGGTCCACGGCCAGGTCGGGGACCCGCATGGCCAGCAGCTCCTCCCGGCCGTACCCCGAGCGCTGGACGTAGGCCTGGTTCACCAGGATGATCCGCCATTCGCCGTCGGTGACGAAGCAACCGGCGGGGGTGGTCTCCATGAGCCCGCGGTAGAGCGCGTCCAGGATCTGGCGGGAATTCTCGCTCACCCCCAGGGCACGGTGGGCGGCCATGTCCTCCTCCAGGGCGGCCTGGAGTTCGGCGGTTGCGGCGGCCTCCTTGGCCCGGGAACGCAGCAGGGCCCCCGCGAGGACGCTCACCAGGACCCCGCTGGCCATCAGGAAGGAGAGCTGCGCCAGGTCGAAAAGGCTTGCGACGGCCAGGGAGTGGGTGGGCGGGACCAGGAACACGACGAGAAGCAGGGCCGAAAGCCCCGTGGCCAGGAGCCCCGGTCCCAGGCCGCCCAGGAAGGCGCTGACGATGATGGGCAGCATGAACAGGATCATCAGCGGCCGCTGACCAAACGCGGTGGACCACGCCAGGCGCAGCCCCAGGGGCGCCAGGGTCGACAGGACCGCGAAGAGGTAGGCCCGCCAGCCGCCCAGGTGGCCTCCGGGACCGCCCAGGGGGTCCTGCCGCGCTGCGCTGGGGCCCAGGAGGCTCATGAACATTCCGGAAGCAGAAAGCTGAACTATAGCATCGATCCCGCGCCGCACCCCGGTGCCACCGCACGCCGGAAATAGGCTATGGTCAGGGTGGGAGCCGATCGTGAAACACCCTGCCCTAGCCATTTTCCTGGCCGCCGCCGCCCTGGCCGCGGCCACCCCCCAGCAGCGACTCCGTTCCGCCCTGGAAGCGCGATTCCTGGGTGACCGTACCGGGATCACCGTCGCGGCCGCCCTGGTGGGGGACGTCCCGGCCGAGGCCTTCGTCTCGGCGGACGCCGCGCGCCCCGCCAAGGTGGACGCGCACACCGCCTTCGAGATCGGGGCGGTGGCCGGCACCATGGCCTCCGCCCTGGCGGCGGACCGGATCCTGAAGGGCGAGGCGTCACTGGACGACGCCCTGGCCACGCTGTTGGCCGGCGAAGCCAAGGTGCCCGCCTTCGAGGGCACGCCCATCACCCTCGCCCACGTCCTCTCCCACCGCTCGGGCCTGCCTTCCCTTCCGGCCCGCCTGCGGCCCGAGGACGCCCTGAACCCCTTCGCCTCCCTCACGCCCGCGCAGCTCCTGGGCTCGCTCGAGGACGCCAGGCTCGACGCCGCCCCGGGCACCCGAAGCCGCCCTTCCAGCTTCGCCATGATGCTGCTGTCCTCCGGCCTGGCCCGGCGCGCGGGCATGGACTACGAGGCCCTCCTGGCCCGGGATATCTTCAAGCCCCTGGGCATGGAGGACGCGCGCATCCGGCGCACCGGGCGCAACGAGGCCCAGGGCCACGCTTCCAATGGGCGCCCTGCCGGCCCCTGGGACTTCCCGCCGGACATGGCGGGAGCGGGCGGCGTGCGCGCCTCCCTCGCCGACATGGTCCGCTACGTGGAGGCCGCCCTGGGCCGCCGCGCCTCTTCCATCACCCCCGCCCTGGAGCGCACCCGGGTTCCCTTCGAGGGGACCCTGCCGCCCGTGGCCATGAACTGGATGGTCGTCACCGTGGCCGGGCGGAAGATCCTCCATGCCGAAGGCGCCACCGGCGGGTTCTCCAGCTTCGTGGCCCTGGATCCCGAGAAGCGCCAGGGCGTCGTGCTCCTGGCGGACACGTCCCTCTCGAACCTTGGAGGGCTCGTGCCCATGGGCCTCTCCCTCCTGGACGACACGGTTCCCTCGCCGGGGTTCCCGCGCCGCCCGGTGCCCGCGGGCGAAGGCCTCCTGGAAGGCATGACGGGGCGGTACACCCTTCCCGGCGGCACCCGCCTCGCCATCTGGAGGAAGGACGGCGGCCTCGTGGCACAGATCGAGGACTGGCCGCCCCTGGACCTGGGCTTCGACAGCGCCGGCGATTTCTACGCCCTGGACCTGGACGCGGTGCTTCGCCCGGTGCGGGGCGCGGCCGGATACACCTTCTTCCTCCGCCAGGGCGGGGGCCAGGTCAAGGCCGAGCGGGTCCAGCCCGATCGCATGGACGCGGCCGCGCTCCAGAAGCTGGTGGGCAAGTACCGCGCCTCCGATGACTTCACCGTCAAGGTCATCCGGCGGGAGACCCTGCTCTACGTGCAGGGCACGGACCAGCCCGAGGTGCTGGTCGAGCCCGTGGACAAGGACGTCTTCCAGGCCCCCGGCGCCGGGGCGGAATTCACCTTCACCCGGGACGCCGCGGGCAAGGTCGTCGCCGTCGTCATCAAGCAGAACGGACGCACCGTGAAGGCGGAAAAGCGCTGACGCGGCCGCCCCGCGGACCCGTTCACCCCTCGCGGAACGTGCGCTGGATCCCCGCCCGCAGGGCCTCCAGGTGACCGGAGAGCGCGATGCGGGCCTCCTCCGGAAGCAGGCCGGCCACCTCCCGGCACAGGGCGTCGTGCACGGGGGCCAGGGCCGCCAGGAGATCCTCCCCCGCGGCCGTGAGGCTCACGAGGCAGCCTCGCCGGTCCGCGGGGTCCTCCCGGCGCGTGACCAGACCGGCCCGCACCATGCGGTCCACGAGCCGCGGCACGTCGGCCCTGCAGGTGAGGATGCGCCGCCGGATCTCCCGGATCAGTGAACCCTCCGGGGGCCCGCCCTTCACGATCCGCAGCACGTTGAACTGCTGGTCCGTGATCCCGGCGGGCCGGAACAGGCGCTCGTCGGAGAGCCGGGCGACGACCTCCCGGGTAAGGAGGATGGAGAGCAGGAGCTCCTGCCCGGGCGACATGACCTTCGTTATCTGCAGCTCGTCGCGGATCGGCATGACGGCGGCCTCCCTGGGGGTGGAGTGGTTTTCGAAAAAAGGTGTTGCAACATCAAAAAAGAAGTCTACCATGGCTATATGGTGTTTGAACACCTAATCGGAGAACCCCATGCGAAACCCCGCTTCCACCCTCGCGCTCCCCATCGTCGCCCTGATGCTTTCCGCTCCCTCGGCTGGCCTGATGGCCGCCATTCCCTCCACCGTCGACACCTACAAGATCGATTCCGTGCACTCCAGCGTCGGTTTCCGGGTTCGCCACCTGCTCTCCAAGGTCCAGGGCCGGTTCGGCAAGGCCGAGGGCACCGTCAAGGTCGACACCGCGGACATCACGAAGTCCAGCGTGGACGTGACCATCGACGTGGCCACCGTTTCCACCAACGAGGACAAGCGCGACGCCCACCTCAAGGGCCCCGACTTCTTCGACGCCGCGAAGTTCCCGACCATCACCTTCAAGAGCTCGGCCGTGAAGGAAGTGGCCAAGGGCAAGCTCGAGATCACCGGCACCTTCACCATGAAGGGCGTCTCGAAGACCATCGTGCTCCCCGTCACCAACCTGGGCACGGCCGTGGATCCCTGGAAGAACGTGGTCGCCGCCTTCGAGGGCGCCGTCCGGATCAACCGCATGGACTACGGCGTCTCCTACGGCGCGGGCCTGGTGGGCGACGACGTGGACGTCGAGCTCAACATCGAGGCCAAGAAGGTCAATTAATTTGAGCGAGGGGGGACCGCGCGGCCGCTGCGCGGCCTCTCCGTCCCCCCTCGTGCTCCCCCACGTAGTGGCCAGGCGGAGCCTGGCCACCACGTCCAACCCCTCACAGTCTGCGGTTCACCGGCGCAGCAGGCGGAGCCCGTTGAAGACCACCAGGAGGCTGGCGCCCATGTCCGCGAACACGGCCATCCACATCGTGCCCCTCCCCGCGATGGCCAGGCCCAGGAACAGCGTCTTGATGCCGATGGCGAGGACGATGTTCTGGGCCAGGACCGTACGGGTGTCCCTTGAAAGCCGGATGAACCGGGCGATCTTCCCCAGGTCGTCGTCCATGAGGGCCACGTCGGCGGTCTCGATGGCCGTGTCGGAGCCCGCGGCGCCCATGGCGAAGCCGATGTGGGCCGCCGCCAGCGCCGGGCCGTCGTTGATGCCGTCGCCCACCATGCCCACCTTCCCGGCCCTGGAGCGGATGGCCCGGGCCTTGTCCTCGGGGAGCTGGTCGCCCAGGGCCTCCTCGATGCCCACCTGGGCGGCGATGGACTTCGCGGTGTGGGTGTTGTCGCCCGTGAGCATGAGGGTGCGGATGCCCATGGCGTGGAGCGCGGCCACGGCATCGCGGCTGCCGGGGCGCACCTCGTCGGCCAGGGCGAACAGGGCCAGGACGGCCTTGCCGTCGGTGAGCAGCAGGGTGGTCTTGCCATGCCGCTCCAGAGCCTCCAGCCGCTCCTCCAGGGCCGGGGAGCAGACCCCCAGCTCCTCGATGAGGTGGTGGTTGCCCAGGCTGTAGACCGTGCCGTCGATGGTTCCCTGGACGCCCTGTCCGGGCAGGGCGCGGAAGGACGCCACGTCCGCGGCGGGCGCCCCGGGCCTCACCAGGGCGCGGGAAACGGGGTGGTCCGAGCGGGACGCCAGGCCCGTGGCCAGGCGCCAGGCGGCCTCCCCTTCCAGGGCCAGGGGGACGAAGTCCGTGAGCACAGGCTCGCCCCGGGTGAGGGTGCCGGTCTTGTCGAAGGCGATGCAGGCCAGGTCCCTTCCCTCCTCCAGCCAACGCCCGCCCTTCACCAGGATCCCGTGCCGGGTGGCGGCGGCGAGGCCGCTGACGATGGTGACCGGGGTCGAGATCACCAGGGCGCAGGGGCACGCGATCACCAGCAGCACCAGGGCGCGGTAGACCCACACGGACCAGGCGCCGCCCAGCAGGAGCGGCGGCGCCACGGCCACGGCCAGGGCCACGGCCAGCACCGCGGGGGTGTAGACCTTCGCGAACCGGTCCACGAACCGGTGGGTGGGGGACCGGGATTCCTGGGCCTCCTCCACCGCGTGGATGATGCGGGCCAGGGTGGTGCCGCCGGCTTCGGCGGTGACGGCGAACTCGAACGAGCCCGTCAGGTTGAGGGTGCCGGCGAAGACCGGGTCCCCCTCGCCCTTGTCCACGGGCAGGCTCTCCCCGGTGATGGGCGCCTGGTTCAGGGAGGAGCGGCCCGCGACGATGGTCCCGTCCAGGGGCACGGCCTCCCCCGGGCCGACCCGCACGCGGTCCCCCACCCGCACCGCCCGGGCCTCGGCCTCCACCCAGCCGTCGGGGCCCAGGACCGTGGCGGTGGCCGGGGAAAGCCGCAGGAGGCCGTGGATGGCGTTGCGGGCCCGGTCCAGGCTCAGCGCCTCGATGCGCTCGGCCAGGGCGAACAGCACCATCACCATGGCCGCCTCGGGCCATTCACCCAGGGCCATGGCCCCGGTGACGGCGACGCTCATGAGGGCGTTGATGTTCATGTCGCCGTTCTTGAGGCTGATCCAGCCCTTGCGGTAGGTGCCCAGGCCGCAGGCGGCCACCGCCACCACCGCCAGCGCGGGGGCCGCCCAGGACGGCAGTGCGGCCAGGACCGCCGCCTCGGAGGCCAGGGCGGCGCCGGCGCCCAGCGCCAGGCTCCAGGGCCAGCGGCGGACCGGGGGCGGGCCGGGAGCGTCCAGGGGCTCCGGGGTCATGCCCAGGTCCCGGATCGCGGCTTCGATCTCCGGCAGGCTCCCGGGGGCGTGCACCACGGACAGGACCCGCTCCATGAGATTGAACTCCAGGCCGTGGATGCCCCTGCGGCCCCCGAGCTTCCGCCGGATGAGGGCCTCCTCGGTGGGGCAGTCCATCTGGGCGATGCGCAGGCGGCTGCGCTGGGCGCCGGGGGGCACCGCCCCTGCCCTTTCAGAAGCGGCGTCCGGGGCGGGCGCCTCGCAGTGGCAATGGGAGCATGGGGGATGTTCGTGATCGAAAGCCATGGCCCATTTCAAACCCTGAAGCTACTTTAGGGTCAAGGGATTTCCGGGGAGGGCCGTCCATGACCATCGGCGAACTGGCCCACGCGGCCCAGTGCACCGTCGAGACCATCCGCTACTACGAGAAGGAGGGCCTCCTGCCGGCCCCCGGCCGCACCGGGGCGAACTACCGGCACTATGGCGCCTCCCACCTGGAGCGCCTGCGCTTCGTGCGCCACTGCCGGGCCCTGGACATGGCCCACGCCGAGATCCGTTCCCTCACCGCCCTGCTGGACCAGCCCCAAAGCGACTGCGGGGCCGTCAACGCCATCCTGGACGATCACATCGGCCACGTGCGCGTGCGCATCGAACAGCTGGTGCAACTGGAGGCCCAGCTGAGGAGCCTGCGCGACCGTTGCCGCACGGAACGCACGGTGGAGGACTGCGGCATCCTGCAAGGACTGGCGGAGATGGAGGGGGAAACCCGAACCGGCAAGCCGACGCACCTGGGGTAGGGGTCGGCCGCCGAGAATCAGCGCAGCGTCTTGTCCAGGAAGGTGTAGGCCAGGGCCCAGAAGTGGGCGGTCTGGCGATTGTCCGCGCCGGCGCCGTGCCCGCCCTCGATGTTCTCGAAGTAGCGCACGTTGTAGCCCATGTCCTTCATCTTCGCGAACATCTTCCGGGCGTGGGCGGGGTGCACCCGGTCGTCCCGGGTGGTGGTCATGAAGAAGGTGGCCGGGTACTTCTGGCCGGCCTTCACGTTCTGGTAGGGGGAGAAGGTCTTGAGGTAGGCCCACTCCTCGGGCTTGTCGGGATCGCCGTACTCCTCGATCCAGGAGGCGCCGGCCAGCAGGTGGGAGTACCGCTTCATGTCCAGCAGGGGCACCTGGCACACCACGGCCCCCATGAGCTCGGGATACATGACCAGCATGTTGCCCACCAGGAGCCCGCCGTTGCTGCCGCCCATGATCCCCAGGTGCCGGGGGGAGGTCACCTTCCGGGCCGCCAGGTCCCGGGCCACTGCTGCGAAGTCCTCGTAGGCGCGGGGGCGGTTGGCCTTGAGGGCAGCCTGGTGCCACCGGGGCCCGTACTCGCCGCCGCCGCGGATGTTGGCCAGGGCCAGGACGCCGCCGCGGCTCAGCCAGGCGCGGCCCACGGCACCGGAGTAGTAGGGGACGGAGGAGACCTCGAAGCCGCCGTAGCCGTCCAGGAGGGTCGGATTCGTCCCGTCCAGCTTGAGGCCCTTGCGGGCGACCTGGAAGTAGGGGATGCGGGTGCCGTCCTTGGAGGTGGTGAAGTGCTGGGTGACCTGCAGGCCGGAGGCGTCGAAGAAGGCCGGAAGGGCCTTGAGCAGCTCCGGTTCGCGGCCCAGGGTCCCCATGTAGAAGGAATCGGGGGTGAGGAAGTCCCGGGTGACCATGAAGAAGTCGTCCGTGGCGTCCTCGTCCACCGCGGAGACCGACGTGGTGCCCATGGCCGGCGCGCCCTTGAGGGGCTCGGCCTTCCAGGTGCCCGGGGTCAGCACGGAGAGGCGGTTCTTGACGTCATCCATGACGTTGAGCACGAGGAGGTTCCGGGTCCAGGTGAAGTCCTCCAGCGAGGTGGTGGCGGTGGGCTGGAAGAGCACCGCGAAGTCCCGCTTCCCGGCCAGGAAGTCGTCGGCCTTCGCCGCGAGGAGGGACCCTGCGGGGTACGTCTTGCCGGCCACCGTCCACGCGGAGCGGAGTTTGACCGTGAGCCACTCGCGGTGGAAGGAGGGCTCGGCGTCCAGGGGCACTTCCACCTTGCGCCGGGATCCGTCCTTGGCCAGCAGGAACGTCTCGCTGGTGAAGAAGGAGGGCTTGCGGTAGAGGAAGTCGCGCTCGAAGCCGGGGGTGGAGTCGTGGTAGGCCGAGGCTTCCATGTCGGTCTCCAGGCCCTCGAAGACCACCTTGGCCTGGGCCAGGGGCGTACCGCGCTTCCAGACCTTGGCGACCCGGGGATACCCCGAGCTCGTCATGGAGCCCTTGCCGAAGTCGGTGCCCACGAAAAGGGTGTCCTGGTCGATCCAGCTCACCTGGGACTTCGCCAGGGGCAGGGAGAAGCCGCCTTCCACGAAGGTCCGGGTCTCCACGTCGAACTCGCGCACCACCGCCGCGTCGGAGCCGCCGGGGGACAGGGACACCAGGCACCGCCGGAAGCCGGGCCGCAGGAACTGCGCGCCGTGGAACACCCACCCCTGGTTCTCCGCCTTGCCCAGGGCGTCGATGTCCAGCACGGTTTCCCATTCGGGCTCGGCCTTGCGGTACGAAGCCAGGGTGGTGCGCCGCCAGAGGCCACGGGGGTGCGCCGCGTCCCGCCAGAAGTTGTAGTAGTGGGCGCCGGCCTTGGAGATGTAGGGGATCTTCGCCTTGGAGTCCAGGATCGCCAGGAGGTCGCCCTCCAGGGTCTTGTAGGCGGGCGAACCTTCCAGTTCCTTGGCGGTGGCGGCGTTGGCGGCCCGGACCCAGTCCAGGGACTTTTCGCCGGTGACGTCCTCCAGCCAGAGATAGGCGTCCTCGGGGGCGGGGACGGGTGGGGGGGTCTTTCCTGAGGCCATGAGCGAGATCCCTAGAAGGATGGGCATCCATCTTCTTGCCATTTTCGACTCCGGGTCCAGTTACGTCCTGTAACCAGACAACCTTCCCATCGAACGGCCACACCTGTCAAAGGGGATCAGGCCCCTTCGTACAGGCGCTCGATGGCCTCCGCGTAGCGCTCGCTCACCGCCTTGCGCTTGACCTTGAGGCTGGGGGTGAGCAGGCCCGAATCCAGCGTCATCTCTTCGCAGGAAAGGACGATCTTCCGGATGCGCTCGAAGTTGGACAGGTGCTCGTTGATGCGCCCGATGCGGTCCAGGACCTTAGCCACGGCCTCGGGCCGGGCCACCAGCTCGGCGTCGGAGGCGTAGGGGATCCCGGCGCGCTCCGCCCAGCGGCGAAGGCTGGCCATGTTGGCGACGACGATGGCGCTGAGGAAGTTCCGGTGGTCGCCGACGACCACGGCCTGGGCGATGTACTTGTCCTGGGTCAGGAGCCGCTCCAGGGGCTGGGGGGCCACGTTCTTGCCGCCGGAGGTGACCAGGAGCTCCTTCTTGCGGTCGGTGATGCGCAGGCGTCCCTGCTCGTCCATGGCCCCGATGTCGCCGGTGCGGAAATAGCCCTCCTCGTCGAAGGCCTGCCCCGTGGCGAAGGGGTCGTTCCAGTACCCCAGGGTGACGTTGGGTCCCTGGCAGAGGATCTCCCCGTCCCCGCTCAGCTTGAGGAAGGGCTTCCCCTGCCATTCGTCCAGGAGGGGCTTGCCCACGTAGCCGGGCCGGACTTGGTTGACCCGGTTGATGGTCAGGATGGGGCTGGTCTCCGAGAGCCCGTAGCCCTCGAACACCGGCACCCCGGCGGCCCAGAAGAACTCCATGATGGGCGCCCCCAGCGCCGCCCCGCCGGAGGCGGAGATCTCCAGCCGCCCCCCGAGCCGCTCCCGGACCTTGGAGAAGACGGCCTTGTCCGCGGCCCGGTAGAGCGCGCCCAGCAGGACCCCCGGCGCCTTGCCCACGTACCGCAGCGCCGCCATCTTCCGCCCCACCCACATCGCCCAGTGGAAGAGGTAGCGCTTGGCGGGGCCCGCCGCCGCCACCGCCTCCCGGATGCGCGCGTAGACCTTCTCGTAGACCCGCGGCACGGCCAGCAGCACCTGGGGGCGCACTTCCAGGAAGGCCGCGGGCAGGTTCTCCAGGTCCGTCACGTAGTAGATCGCCACCCCCGCGTGGAACATCGTGTAGTGCCCTCCCATCCGCTCGAAGATGTGGGAAAGCGGCAGGAAGCTCATGCACCGCTGCCCCGGGTGGACTTCAAGCACCGCCAGGGCGGCCAGGATGTTGGACACGAGGTTCCCGTGGGTGAGCATGGCGCCCTTGGGCTCGCCGGTGGTGCCCGAGGTGTAGATGAGCGTGAGCAGCTGGCCCGGGTCCCTCCGGGAGGCCCATTCCCGCACCTGGGGCCGCTGGTCCTCCCGGAGCCTGCCGGCGGCCTGCAGGTCCCGCCAGGTCAGGATGCGCCGGCCGGGGACCTCGGGAGGCTCGCCGTCCATGAGCACCGCGGCCTGCAGTTCGGGCAGCCGGGGCCAGGCCACCAGGACCTTGTCCAGCTGCGCCCGGGAGGAGCACAGGATCATCCGGGCCCCGCTGTGCCGGATGATGTACTCGGTGGAATTCGGGTTGAGGGTGGGATAGACGGGCGCGGTGACGATGCCGAGGATGGCGCAGGCGTAGTCGGCCATGGCCCACTCGGGCCGGTTCTCGCTGAGGATGGCCACCCGGTCGCCCTCCTGGATCCCCTCGTGGCGAAGGGCCAGGGCCAGCCGCTCCACGATCGTCCGGATCTCGCGGTGGGACAGCGGCACGTAGGTTCCCCCGGCCTTGAAGGCCATGGCGTCGGGCAGGTCATGACCCAGGGCTTCGTAGAAAAGCTCCGCAATGGTCTTGATCACCGGGGTCTCCTTTGAGGTTGGGTCATCCTATATCCAATTCCCGGAGAAAAAAGAAATAATCAAATCTTGCAAGGGGGTCCGGGAGGCGGCAGAATGCTCCATCTTTTCGAGCGCCGCCGCCGTGCTGATGGATTTCCTCGGGATCGTGGGCGGGTCTGGAACCTGAAAAATCGACCAATTCATTCGATATTAATAAATCGATTCCATCCGTTATCACCCGCTCGACCTTCATGACAACTTCGTCTTCTTATAGGAGCGCCCGCACCATGAAATACGAAGGCCAGGCCATCCAGTGTTCCATGCTCGAAGGCGGGATCGTCGAGCTCCGGTTCGATCTGAAGGACGACTCAGTCAACAAGTTCAACAAAGTCACACTCTCCGAATTGACGGACGTCATTGCCCAAATCAAAGCCGACCCCGAGGTCCGAGGTTTGCTTGTGACAAGCGGCAAGGACTGCTTCATCGTCGGGGCGGACGTCACGGAATTTACTGAATATTTCAAGAACCCTGAGGAGCAGCTCACCGAGTGGCTCCTGCAAATCGACAAATTGTTCTCCACAGTGGAGGACTTTCCCTTCCCCTCGGTGGCCGCCATCAACGGCTTCGCCTTCGGCGGGGGACTGGAGTTCTGCCTGGCCACCAGCTATCGGGTCATGGCCTCGGACACCCGCATCGGCGTCCCGGAGACCAAGCTGGGCATCTTCCCGGGCTGGGGCGGGACCGTGCGCCTCTCCCGCCTCACCGGGGCCGACAACGCCATCGAGTGGATCGCCGCCGGGGAACAGCACGGCGCCGACGCGGCCCTGAAGATCGGAGCGGTGGACGCCGTGGTGCCCCCCGGGGAGGTGCGGGAGGCCGCCCTGGACCTCCTCGGCCAGGCCATGGCCGGGCGCCGGGACTGGAAGGCCCGCCGGCTGGAGAAGGTCTCGCCCCTCAAGCTGAACCCCACCGAGACCATGATGGTCTTCGAGGGGGCCAAGGCCTTCGTGGCCGCCAAGGCCGGCCCCAACTACCCCTCCCCCGTGGCCGCCATCGAGGCCATGCAGCGGGGCGCCACCCGGGGCCGGGACGACGCGCTGGCCATCGAGGCCGCCGCCTTCGCGCGCATGGCCAAGACGCCCACCGCATACCACCTGGTGACCATCTTCCTGGGCGACCACCACGTGGGCCGGGTGGCCCGGAAGCTGGCCAAGGCCGGCGGGAAGGTGGAATCCGCCGCCGTGCTGGGGGCCGGGATCATGGGCGGGGGCATCGCGCACCAGTCCGCGTCCCGGGGCACGCGCATCCTCATGAAGGACATCGCCGACTCGGCCCTGGACCTGGGCATGGCCGAGGCGGGGAAGCTCCTGCTCAAGCGCGTGGAGCGGGGCAAGCTCACCGCGGCGGCCATGGCGGGCGTCCTCGCCCGCATCCGGCCCACCCTCTCCTACGGCGACTTCAAGGACGTCGACCTGGCCGTGGAGGCGGTGGTGGAGTACGAAAAGGTCAAGCGGGCGGTCCTGGCGGAGGTGGAGGGCCAGGTGCGGGAGGATGCCATCCTGGCCAGCAACACGTCCACCATCTCCATCTCCCGTCTGGCGGAAGGCCTCCGGCGGCCAGGGAACTTCTGCGGCATGCATTTCTTCAACCCGGTCCACAAGATGCCCCTGGTGGAAGTGATCCGGGGCCGGGAATCCAGCGAACGCGCCGTGGCCACCGTCGTGGGCTACGCCCTGGCCATGGGCAAGACGCCCATCGTCGTCAACGATTGCCCCGGATTCCTGGTGAACCGGGTGCTGTTCCCCTACTTCGCCGGGTTCCTCAAGCTCCTGGAGGAGGGCGTGGACTTCCAGCGCATCGACAAGGTCATGGAGAAGTTCGGCTGGCCCATGGGGCCCGCCTACCTCCTGGACGTGGTGGGCATCGACACCGCGCACCACGCCGGCGCCGTCATGGCCCGGGAATTCCCCGACCGCATGGCCCACCCGGGGAGGACGGCCATCGACGCCATGTTCGAGCTGGGGCGCTTCGGCCAGAAGAACGGCAAGGGCTTCTACGCCTACGTGCCGGACAAGAAGGGGGCCCCGAAGAAGGAACCCGACCCCGGGGTGCCCGCGATCCTCGCGCCCCTGGCCCGGGCGGACGCCGCGCCCCTCACGGACGCGGACATCATCGACCGGATGATGCTTCCCATGGTCATCGAGTGCTCGCGCTGCCTGGAGGACGGCATCGTCGCCACGCCGGTGGAGGTGGACATCGGCCTGGTGTACGGCCTGGGCTTCCCCCCCTTCCGGGGCGGGGCCCTGCGCTACGCCGACGCCGTGGGCCTCCGGGCCCTCTGCCAGAAGGCGGAGGCGCTCAAGGGACTCGGCCGGCTCTACGAACCCACGGCCCAGATGCAGAAGCTCGCCGAAGCCGGTCTCGGCTTCCATCAGGAGAACTAGCGATGAAAGACGTCGTCGTCGTCGATGCCGTGCGCTCCCCCATGGGCCGGTCCAAGGGGGGCATGTTCCGCAACGTCCGGGCCGAGAACCTCTCCGCGGCCATGATCACCGCCCTGCTCCGGCGCAACTCCAAGGTGGATCCCGCCGAGGTGGAGGACGTCATCTGGGGCTGCGTGCAGCAGACCCTGGAGCAGGGCTTCAACATCGCCCGGTTCGCGTCCCTCATGACCGCCATTCCCCACACCGCCAGCGCCCAGACCGTGAACCGCCTCTGCGGTTCCTCCATGCAGGCCCTCCATGCCGCCGCCATGGCCATCATGACGGGCAACGGCGAGGTGTTCGTGGTGGGCGGGGTGGAGCACATGGGCCACATCCCCATGAGCCACGGCGTGGACCCCAACCCCGCCCTCAGCAAGCACGCCGCGAAGGCCTCGGGCATGATGGGGCTCACCGCCGAGGTGCTGGCCAAGATGCACGGCATCACCCGCGCCGCCCAGGACCAGTTCGCCCTGCGCTCGCACCAGAAGGCCCACGCCGCCTCCACGGAGGGCCGGTTCGCGGACGAGATCGTCCCGGTGGAGGGCCACGACGAGCGCGGCTTCTCCCGGCTGTGCGACGTGGACGAGGTGATCCGCCCGGATTCCACCCTGGAAGCCCTGGCCGCCCTCAAGCCCGCCTTCGACCCCAGGAACGGCACCGTCACCGCCGGCAACTCCTCGGCCATCTCCGACGGGGCCTCGGCCCTCCTGGTCATGTCCCTGGACCGGGCCCGCGCCCTGGGCCTGACGCCCCTGGCCCGGGTCAAGGCCATGGCCACCGCGGGGGTGGATCCCTCCATCATGGGCTACGGGCCCGTGCCGGCCGTGAAGAAGGCCCTGGCCCGGGCCCAGATGAAACCCGGCGACATCGAACTGTGGGAGCTCAACGAAGCCTTCGCCGCCCAGGCCCTTCCGGTGCTCAAGGACCTGCAGCTGCGGGACCACGTGGAAACGAAGGTCAACCTGAACGGCGGCGCCATCGCCCTGGGCCACCCCCTGGGATGTTCCGGAGCCCGCATCACCACCACCCTCCTCCACCTCATGAAGGCAGGCAACCGTTCGACCGGCGTGGCCACCATGTGCATCGGCCTCGGACAGGGCATCGCCACCGTCTTCGAACGCGTATAGTACCGGGCATTCCAACCCACCAGGTTTCCTCACCGACACGGAGGCACTATGGCTCAGATTCTTGCGGACCGCAGGGACATCGACTTCGTCCTTCACGAGCAGCTGAAGGTCGAGGCGCTCAGCACGCACGACCGCTTCACCGACTTCAGCCGCAAATCCATCGACCTGATCATCAACGAGGCCCGCAACCTGGCCGTGAAGGAGATCCTTCCCACCCAGGTGGACGGGGACCGCATCGGGGCCCGCTTCGACCAGGGCAAGGTCCAGGTGCCGCCGTCCTTCCACAAGGCCTGGAAGGCCCTCCGGGAAGGCGACTGGCTCGCCATGACCGAGGACCCGGACTGGGGCGGCCAGGGCATGCCGCGGGTGGTGGCCACGGCCGCCTCCGACTACCTCATGGGGGCCAATTTCGCCTTCATGATGCACGCGGGGCTCACCCACGGGGCCGGCAAGCTCATCGAGACCTTCGGCACGGACACCCAGAAGCGCCTCTACCTGAAAAAGCTCTTCACCGGGGAGTGGACGGGCACCATGCTCCTGACCGAGCCCGAAGCGGGCTCGGACGTGGGCGCCCTCACCACCACCGCCACCCCCAACCCCGACGGCACCTACACCATCACCGGGAACAAGATCTTCATCTCCGGCGGTGAGCACGACCTCACGGCCAACATCATCCACCCCGTGCTGGCCCGCATCGAGGGGGCCCCGGCCGGCACCGCGGGCATCTCGCTCTTCGTGGTGCCCCGGATCCGCGTGAACGACGACGGCAGCCTGGGGGAGCCCAACGACGTCGTCTGCACGGGCATCGAGGAGAAGATGGGCATCCACGGCAACGCCACCTGCTCCATCGCCCTGGGCGGCAAGGGCGGGTGCCGGGGCACGCTCCTGGGCGAGGCCAACAAGGGCATGCGGGCCATGTTCATGATGATGAACGACGCCCGGCTCATGGTGGGCAACCAGGGCCTGGCCTGCGCCAGCCCCTCCTACCTCTATGCCCTGAACTACGCCCGTACCCGCGTCCAGGGCCGCCACCTGCTCAAGATGATGGACAAGAGCGCCCCGCCCGTGCCCATCATCCAGCACCCCGACGTGCGCCGCATGCTCATGCTCATGAAGGTGTACGTGGAGGGCATCCGCAGCCTCTTCTACCACCTCGCCCACTGCTCGGACCGCATCGCGGTGTCCTCGGATTCGGACGAGAAGGCCCGGCTCCAGGGCATCATCGACTTCCTCATTCCCATCGCCAAGGGCTACGTCACCGAGCGGTGCTTCGACGTGTGCAGCCTGGGCGTCCAGGTCTACGGCGGCTACGGCTACATCCGCGAATACCCCATGGAGCAGCTGCTGCGGGATTGCCGGATCACCGCCATCTACGAAGGCACCAACGGCATCCAGGCCATGGACCTGCTGGGCCGCAAGCTGGGCCAGAACCAGGGCCGGCCCATCATGGACCTGTTCGAGGAGATGCGCGGGACCCTGGCCGCGGCCCGGGACGTGGACCGCGCCGCGCCCCTGGCCGAGGCCCTGGAGCCCGCGTTGATCCGCCTGGAGGAGGTGGCCCGCCACATGGGCACCACCGCCCTCTACGGGGATCTGCCCACCGCCGCCG
>MTLC01001006.1_pt4 | contig 16716 bp, 13 predicted proteins | sample 1982451 | NCBI WGS metagenome assembly MTLC01 (sample SAMN05710165, study PRJNA340218) | biofilm metagenome | isolation source: sample SPH anode biofilm adapted to +100 mV | place: USA | collected 2012-02-03 | reverse complement strand
GCACTTTTGCAGCGTAAATAGCATATCCCAATTCAATGGCAGCGGATTTTGTTCCTGTCCATTTGTTCTTTCGGCTTGTTTGCCGATTGTGAGGGGCAAAAGAAAACCGATCAATATACTGTAATTTTTTGTTGAGGTAAATCCGAAGCATTTCGTTAGAGAGTATTTTAGCAACTTTATAATCGTATCCAGTTGAAAATGCGGTATCGTTGATAAACTGAGAGCTATCAATACCCAGACGGATATTGGGTTTACCACGACGAAAATAATAGTGGTCCAAATGAACAGCGTTGGAACGGTAATATTGGTAGAAATCCAAGTTTCTATTGAAAAAGAAAGTTAGACTATTTAATTCCTGTTCATAGTAATTCTTCTGAATAATATTACTTCCATTGGGGCGTTTCAGTTCTATCGTATAAATTTTATTGAAATAGAGTAATTGACTTAAGATTTGAGGTTTCATTTCTTTGAAAAAGCAAATTTCGTCTTGTTCATTTGTAAAATCACATTCAAGAAGTTTAATTTTCAATTTATTTAATTTATCTTGGAGAAATTCAACCATTTCAAAAGCCTCACTCATAGAAATATCACATCCTTCAAGATCAATGGAGGAAACCTTTTCGGAGATTTCCTCCATTATTTGATTAAAAGTTTGTTTCACTATTATTATGTAGGAAATAATTATTACAATTATTGTTGATTAACATGTTGTGACTATCTCGGTTTGTTTTTATTTATTGCTAATTTGGTATCTTACAATTTTTGTATTACTCCCCCAATAACAATTTGTTATTGGGGGAGTAAATAGAGAGTATAGTGAACGGAACATAACAGACAAAATCTATAATAGGGTTATTCTATATCAAAACTCAAACCCAAAATCCAAATTCTATTAGATTGTCGTGATAAATACTTGAGAATAAACTGCGACGCGCTTCTAAAGGGAATTTAATTTTAGCTATGGCTCATCTCGCTTATGGATGTATTAAATTCAGTCTTTATTAATTCGCACAACCTTAGAGCATAAATAACTTCATATACATTTTCTTCACAAGAGTTGGTTTGCAAGGCTATTAAAGGAGATTCATCACCCATCAGACAGTGCTTGCATAGACTTTCAATCCTAAATCAATTAATATCTATGATTCACTCGGTGTGGGTGCTCTTTCAATGTTGGATGGCATAACATTTAGATTTTAATTATTAACAATCAATTATGTTGTTGTGACTTTATTGGCTTGTTTATAATTTTGGAGTTTATTATTATGTTAAAGCAGAATTAGACGCCATTTACAAACAAATAAAAGGATAATTTTTTATTGAACTCCTCCTCCAAGTGCTTTGTATAGATTCACACTCTGAGTTAGCTGATCAAGTTTATCATTAACCTTGCTAAGTTGAGCCGAAAGCAAATCTTTTTGTGCCGAGAGCACTTCGGTATAGTTTGCTTCGCCGGCTTTGAGTAATTCTTGCGTATAGTCCACCGATTTGGTGAGCGACTCTATTTGTTTGTCTCTCCACTCGTTTTTATTCACCAACGATTTGTAACTATACAAAATATCCGACACTTCTTGTCCGGCTACCAACAGGGTATTTGAGAACGTAAGCAATGCCTCATCTTGTTGGGCTTTGGTTATTTTCAGATTGCCTTTCAACTGTCCTCTCGAAAAGATAGGTTGAGTGATTCCGGCAATTATTTCGGCAGCCAAGCTAGCAGGACTGAAAAATTTTGAAAACCCACCTGCTGCAAATCCAACTGAAAGCGTGCTAATACTAAACGATGGATAAAAAGCCGCTTTAGCAGCATCGGTAAGCGCGTAGGCCGATTGCAACGAAAGTTCGGCTTGTTTTACATCAGGACGATTGGCCAGCGTACGCAGTGACACATTGCCGTTCATAGAGGCCGGTATTATCTGATTGTTGATAGAACCACGATCGATGGAACCGGGCGTACGACCGATAAGTACACAAATAGCATTCTCCTGTTGACGCATTCTGCTCTCCAAATCAAAAACCGATAGTTGAGTGTTGTAAAGTAACGCCTTGCTTTGTTCAACACCTGCCGCTGTTATCTGCCCGGCATCTTTCAAAGCCTGCATCGTTTCTTCGCTTTTTTGCAACAACACAATAGTTTCTTTGGTAGTACGCAACTGTTCGTCAAGCGCCATTAAGCTATAATAACTTTTGGCAATAGATGAAATCAGCGTTGTCTGAATCAGCTTCCTATATTCAAGCGTATTCAGGTAGGCAGCATATTTCGATTTGGTCTGACTATTGAGTTTTCCCCATAAATCGGCTTCCCAACTGGCAGTGAGTCCTAATGAATTGATATTTGAGGTATAACCGAACACATCAGTTCCTCTACTGCCCGAACTTACGCGTGTATGGTCTATTCTACCAGCAGCACTTACCGAGGGTAGAAAAGCTGATTTAGACATATCCAAGCTGGCTTCTGCTTGCTGAATACGAGTTAATGCCACTTTCATATTATAGCCATTTTCAAGTCCTTCGGAAATGAGTGTCTGAAGTTTTGTGTCAGGAAAATACGTCCGCCAAGGAATATTTGCCAACGAAGTGGTGTCTGTACCATTCTCAACAGCATCACGCACCAGATTTTTTGTGTCGGGTTGAGGCACTTTGGTAAGTTCCTTATAGTTCCGGCACGACACGAACCAAACGGCAATTATCATCACCATCAAAATCCGTATGCTTATTTTTTTATGTTGTATATACATATTAATTTTTTTATGATTATGTTGATTTGCACTGAAGAATCGGATTATTTTCTTTGCTTCCAATTTTAAGACACAAATCATAAGGGTTTATTTTTCGTGATATTTATCAATGGTTTCAATTTTTGTTTTGCTGAAACGCTCTTGCAAATTCTGAAAAATGATAAAGAGCGTCGGTATCACTAATATCCCGAATACAGTACCGAATAACATACCTCCAATGGCACTGATACCAATGGATTTGTTGCCAACAGCACCGGCACCGGTGGCAAGCGCCAACGGAAGTAATCCAAAAATAAAAGCAATTGAAGTCATTAAGATTGGACGCAAACGAGCCGTAGCACCTTCAACGGCAGCTTTCACAATGCTCATTCCTTGATGGCGGCGTTGCAAGGCATATTCCACAATCAAAATGGCGTTTTTTGCCAACAGACCTATAAGCATAATGAGCGAAATTTGCACATAGATATTGTTTACAATACCACTGCCATTCATCAATCCCACAAGGACGAATATAAATACACCCGACAGACCGATAGGCAACGAAAGCAAAACGGCAAACGGAAGAATGTAACTTTCGTACAAAGCAGCCAACAAAAGATACACGAAGATGATACACAATAGGAAAATTAAAATCGTTTGATTGCTACTGTTTGCTTCCTCACGGGTCATTCCTCCAAAATCATAACCATATCCATCCGGCAAGTCAATTTCCTTTAAAGCCGAAAGTACATCGCCTGTGGTATATCCTTTCATATAGTTAGGAATCACGGTTACATCCATTGATGAAAACAAATTAAAACGGGTTAGTGACTGAGGACCGGTGACATCTTTAATAGTAATAAACTCCGTAATAGGAGTCATCACCCCATTTGATGTTTTTACGGTCAATGTGTTCAGATCATCTAATTTCGACCGGTATTCAGGAGCAGCCTGTACCACCACGCGGTATTGTTTACCGTAGGAGTTGAAGTTAGATACATACATACCGCCCACATAGGCTTGCAATGTAGTCATCACCTCGGTCAGGGTGAGTCCTGCATCTTTTATTTTAGCCACATTGGCTTCAATTTGCTTTTGAGGAAAGCGTGGATCAAAGCTATTCATAACCATCATCACTTCCGGACGTTTACGCAACTTGTCCAGGAACTCGCTGGTTACGCCATAGAACTTATTTATATCGCCTCCTGTTTTATCCTGCATCTTCAGATTCACACCACTACTCATCCCAAATCCCTGAAGAGTGGGTGTTCCGAAAAACATAAAGGTAGCATCTTTGATAGAGTCAGTGCGCTGTTTCAATATAGCCGCCACATCGGATGCTGTCAAATTGCGCTTATCCCATGGGTACATTTTCATAATCATAGAACCATACGAGCTGCCCGTACCACTCATAAAGCTCATACCGGTAAGACTGGTGGTACTCTCTATCTGTGGAATGGATTCTGCAATTTTTGTCACCTCAGCAGTCACCCGGGCACTTTGTTCGAGCGACGAACCGGGCGAAAGACTCATCATTCCCATCACATTTCCACTATCTTCGTTTGGTACAAATCCCGATGGTACCATTTTCATTGTTACTACCAAAATCGCAGTAAAAACTACAATCAAACTTGCCGTAATCCAGCGATGATTTTTCTTACCTAAGAACTCAAGTGTCTTTTTGTATTTTGCCGTTAATGCCTTAAATCCTATATTGAAGTAATAATAAAATCTGCGAATAAGACTTTTATCGTGAATATCGGGATTGTGCTCCGATTTTAAGAAAATAGCACATAAGGCAGGACTAAGCGTAAGCGCATTCACCGCCGAAATAAGAATCGCTATTGCCAATGTTAGCCCAAATTGTTTAAAGAATATGCCACTTGTTCCACCTATAAAACTTACGGGAACAAATACAGCAGCCATAACCAACGTAATAGAAACAATAGCTGGGGCAATTTCACCCATCGCAGCTATCGCAGCCTCTTTGGCATTCGTCATACCTGTATCCATCTTGGCATGCACTGCTTCCACCACCACAATGGCATCGTCCACCACAATACCGATAGCCAACACCAATGCAAACAGTGTAAGCAGGTTAATAGAAAAGCCGAAAAGCAACAGGAAGAAGAACGTACCGATAATAGCCACCGGCACAGCAATGGCGGGAATCAGCGTGGCTCTAAAATTTTGCAAAAACAAGAATACTACAATGAATACCAGAATAAAAGCTTCTAATAATGTGTGAAGTACCTTTTTGATAGAAGCATTAAGAAACTCACTGGCATCCATTTGATATTCATAACTGATACCTGTAGGAAATTTTTTAGCTTCCTTCTTCATCACGCTTTTCACTTCTTTGATAATGTCCTGTGCGTTAGACCCGGCAGTTTGGTTGATAGTCATAACTATTGCTTCGGAATTATTGTTGCTGGTAATTATGGAATAGTTTTGAGCACCCAATTCCACGTTGGCAACATCTTTCAGGCGCAGTACCTGAGCATTCTTGGAACGGATAATAATATTTCCAAATTCTTCGGCATCCTTCAATCGTCCTGTATATTTCAAGGAATATTGAAAGGACTGATTGCTATTTGCTCCGAGTTCACCTGGCGCTACTTCAATATTTTGATCCTGCAACGCTGCAGTTACTTCGCCGGAAGTAATATTATAAGATTTCATTACGGCAGGCTTCAGCCACACGCGCATAGTATAATCTTTTGACCCGTACACACTGGCATCTCCCACACCGGTTACACGTTTAATTTGAGGTAAGATGTTGATATTGGCGTAGTTTTGAATGAATTTACCATCGTAATCCGGATTCTCCGATTTAATCATAATCATCAACACCGTACTACTTTGTTGTTTCTGTACAGTTACACCGTTTTTGGTAACTTCCGACGGCAGCAGAGCCGATGCTTGCGAAACCCTGTTCTGGACATTTACGGCAGCCATGTCCGGATCCATTCCTTGTTTAAAATAAACATTTATTGTAGCGGAACCACCATTGGCAGCAGTTGACGTCATGTAGCTCATTCCTTCCACTCCGTTTATCTGCTCTTCCAACGGTACTATGACGCTTTTTAGCACAGCGTCAGCATTGGCGCCACTGTAATTGGTTGAGACCCTGACTGTAGGGGGAGCAATGTTAGGGTATTGCTCAATCGGCAATGTGAAAATTCCGATAACACCCAGCACCACGAAAAGAATGGAAATAACCGTTGATAATACGGGCCTTTCTATAAAAGTTTTTAGCATTTTCTTTGATTTTGAGTAATTTACTTTTGTTCTTTGATTTTTTGACCGTTTGTCAAAGTGACAATGCCATCGGTAACTATTTTGTCGCCTACCGACAAACCTTCGGTTACTACATAGCTCTGACCATCGGGAGTTGTCTTCACGCTAACTACTTTCTGAATCACCGAATCACCCTGAAATTTGAAAACCAGCACTTTATCCTGTTGAGCAAATGTAGCTTTTTGAGGAATTACAATCGCTCCTTTGTATTCGCTGGGGATAATAACCTTAGCACTGGAACCACTGCGCAACAAACCATGTTTGTTTGGGAACAAAGCACGAAAGCTTACCGAACCCGAAGTGGCATCCACTACACCCGAAATAGTTTCGATACGTCCGGTCTCTTCATATTCAGTTCCATCGGCAAGCAACAACTTCACGACTGGCATATTTTTAATCTTCTCGGCTTGAGTTGCACCTTTGAATTCCTTCAATAACGATAACAATTCCTTTTCGTTGACCGAAAAATAGGCAATAACATTGGATGTGTTTGATACAGTAGTTAATACTGTTGTATTGTTTGCCAAACTTCCCTGACGGAAATTAATAGCTCCAACTACACCATTGACAGGACTTGTAACAGTTGTCCAACCTAATGTTGCTTTTGCCTGATTGAGGGTGGCTTTAGCTGATGCCAATACATTTTCATAAGTAGCTAACTTTACCTGACTAACAATTCCTTTTTCGGCAAGCGGACGGATGCGTTCTACATCGAGTTGAGCTGTGTTGTAATTAGCTTTTGCATTTTCGATTAACTGCACCGACGAGGGTGAATTAATCTTAAATAAAGGCTGACCTTTTCGTACTGTTGCACCTTCGTCAACATAAATAGCATCGATATATCCATCAACACGAGCTTTGATGTCAATATCTTGCTGACCTTTGAGCACAGCTGGATAACTTGATTTCAATTCTATATCCTGAGCCACCAAGGCGGAAACAGGAAAAGCTTTTACCTGATCTGCCTGATTTGCTTCGGTCTGCTTGTTCTTACACGAAGTGATGCACAATAAGAGTGCTATACTTCCAACTAAAATTTTTCTTGATTTCATATATTTATTTTTTCAACATTGATGATAATTAACTATAATAGAGATGATTACTATATGTTTAAGTAAAAGGAAACAATTATTGATATGTTTTTCAACACATAGTTCACATTAGTTCTCAATATAAAAAGATAAGACTAAGAACACATAGTTTTATCCCGTCCCAATTTATCGGGACGGGATTCTATGCTATCTATTGTGTTTAAAATATATCATTAAATAATACTTACTACTTATAAAATTTACAACTCCGCCAATATCTATTTTTTTTGCCAAACATATTGTTAGAGAAAATAGATCCCCTTCGCCAAAAAAAGGATAACGTAAAACAAATTAACAGAAATAAAGCGAAAATATTGAACTGTTCGTTGTATATACTGATGCCTATTGCAGCACCACAATAACAGACAATAAGAAAAAATCCAATTGACATAGTGACAGGGAAAATATAGATAAGCGCACAACACAGTTCGATTATTCCAATCCAGATTAATCTGTTCTGAAAATTAAAATGGGTATGTTCAACCAAAAAATCAGGGAATAGTAGTTTCAAAATAGCATCGGCTATCATCAAAATAGTTGGTAGCCAAAAAAAATGTGGTTTTATTTTTTTTATCAGATTCATATTGAATTTTTCGAAATTCAATACAAAGAAATTTAATCAGAGGGAGCTATGAAAAGGAAATATCCGTGAACTGTTCAAAAAAGGGGGTGAATTGCCAAACGTATCAATTTTGTGCCAGCCATTCAATAAACTGTGTAACTTTGAGTCTACTTATGAGTATTTGATTAGGGTAATCAAAGGTCAGATTGACCTGTATTTTTCGATTAAAATGACGAGATGCATCCTTTACGGCTTTTCTGTTGATGAGGTATTGTCGGTTTGCTCTAAAAAATATATCGCCACAAACGGATTCAAGTTCATCTAATGACTGAGGAACCAGATGTTTTTTTAAATCAAATGTCAATGCAAACACGTAATCGTCCTCATATACAAAAAAAGCTATCTCAACTGTTTTAATCGGAATGATTTTATCTCCCTGATTAATAATAATGGAAGTGGACGTTTGTTGTATCGTTGATGATGGCGCACCAAGAGTACGTAATAAATTATCGAGACTGGTGTTGAACGTAGAAAAATTTGATTTTAATGTATGGTATTTCTCTAAAGACTTTGCTACTGAGTTGCTGTCAAATGGCTTTAGGATATAGTCGATAGAGTTCGTATTGAAAGCTTCCAACGCATATTTATCGTAGGCTGTACAAAAGATAACGGGCACTGCCAGTCGTATTTTACTGAATATCTCAAAACTAAGCCCATCGCTAAGTTGTATATCCGAAAAAATCAAATCAAAGTCAGAATTGTTTTGCAGATAGGATGAGGCTTGTTCTACAGATGAAAGAATCGTGACAACTTCTATTTGATCGTCAATGGATTCAAGTGTAGTTGCCAGTTCTTTTGCCGTCCGTTTCTCGTCTTCGATAATGATTACTTTCATCATAGCATTGTCTGAATAAGCTTGAGTGTAACCGTATATTCTGTTTGGGTGTCTTTGATGTCGATATTTTTACCAACGATCAACTGATATCTTTTGTTCAGATTTGCAAGACCGACACCCTTTCTTTCTCCATCCAAAGAAATGGGTTTGAACATTTTGTTGTTTGATACGATCAACAGATCATCTTTTAATTCAATACTAACGTTTAGTGGTTTTTCGTCACTAAACGAATTATGCTTAAATGCATTTTCTACTAGCGATTGGAGTGCATAAACAGGGATTTGGTACTGACTTATTTGTTCTTGAGGTACAGTAATGGAACAATAAAACGAATCCTCAAACCGTAGTTTCTGAAGTTCAATGTAATCCTGTGTAAATTTCAATTCTTCAGAAAGCGGAATAAGCACGTGTTCGTGAGCAAATATTGTATATCTCAGAAAATCTGAAAGCCTGATAACATATCTTTTAGCCAAATCAGAATCGGTACTTATAATGGAACTAAGGGTACTTAGTGCGTTAAATAAAAAATGAGGTTGCATTTGCCTTACCAGAGCTTGTTGTTCAGCCTCTGAATTTTTTATTTTCAACTCAGCCAATTCTTTATCTACTTGTTCTTTTTTTGATCTGGTAATAATTGCATTTAAAATGATCAATATAATAGTATTGAGGGTGAGAATATTGATTATTGGAAATATAATAGATGGTTTGTTTCCATTATCATCCATTTCGGGGAAAAGATGTAATACAACCCAAAACAATGCAAACAATAGTAATGTAAATATATAACTTAGAGCATACCACTCCATATTGTTTTTACGACCGCTTTTTACCCATATATTTATCACATAAATATTCACTCCCCACATAGCCATAGTTAGAATTGTAAAGGTTGTAAGCGCAGACCAAAAATTCAGTGGATATCCGTATGCTTGTAGAAAAAAAATCGGTGACAACTCGAAGGCTGCCATGATAGGAGACGATAAAAGTGCAGTTCTATATAATTTATTCTTATACATATTTGAAAATAGGTATTAAAATAGAGTTGTTTTCTTAATGCTGTTTATATACTTCTTTTAGATTGCATAAAATTATAATTAATAACTGAACTGACTCTATAAACTTAAATGCAAATTATTTCTGTAGATTGCTTCTAAATATTGAGAAATAATTAGAGTTTCTTTAATAGAAAGTTCGTCTTTGAAAAGCTTACAATATTGCTGTAATGTCTCTGTGTACTCCATAGTATTTAAAGCAAAGGTATGAAATAAAGGATGAATTTTTGATATTTGCTAAGAAAAATAAGATTTTTATGATAAATTGAGACAACAATTAAATCATTATCATACCGATTTCTTAATTTTCAACTGAGTTCCATCTCCAAACTTTTCTTTCAAAATCTGCATATCGTTACTAACCTTCAAATCCAATATTTTTGCATAATGTTGAGTGGTTTTAAGATTTTTATGTCCTAACATTTTGGAAACACTCTCTATCGGAATACCGTTTGAAAGGGTAACGGTAGTTGCAAATGTATGCCGGGCAATGTGGAAAGTTAAGATTTTATTGATTCCGCAAACATCTGCAATTTCTTTTAGATACGCATTCATTTTTTGATTGCTTAAGATAGGCAAGAGTTTATTTTGATTAACAGCTTGAGGATGGTCTTTGTATTTATCCAAAATAGCTGAAGCAATTGGCAGTATTGGTATATTAGACCTTGTATCGGTTTTGGTTCTGTTGATAAAAATCCATTGGTCGCCATCAATGCCAATGTTTATATTTTTCCTTGACAGTTTTTTAACATCAGCGTATGCTAGACCCGTAAAACAACTAAATAAGAAAATATCTCTAACCTGGTTCAAACGTTCAGATACAAATTCTTTATTGAAAATAGTATCAATCTCATCTTCTGAAAGGAAAGCTCTTTCAACTTCAATGACCTTGCCTTTGTATTTTATAAACGGATCTTTTTGAATCCATCCGTTTGCCAAGCAAATACGGATAATCTTACCAAAATTTTTGATGTATTTTGTTGCGGTGTTTTGACAACAATTACATTCTGACTTTAAATAGAATTCGTAACCGGTAATAAATTCGTGATCGATTTTCTGTATATCCATATCCGAAACTTTATACTTCCACATCATAAAATCAATGGTGTGTTTGAGGGAAGTTTCGTAACGCTCATAAGTAGCAGGGGCATACTCTTTTCCAAGTAATGCTTTTATGTCATTGTTGTGTTGTTTGAAAATTGGCACAAGCATATATTTCTTTTTATCAACACCCAAAATCTTGTTTCGCATATTTTCAGCATTAACAATTTCATCTTCTCGGATAAGTTGCTGTTGATATTCATACACCTGTGCTTTTAATGCATCCAAATATGAGTTGATTGTTTTGGATTCAGCGCTTGTGCCTTTCATACAACTGCCTTCAATGGACCATTTTTCAGGTTGAACATAGCGCTTTGTACTTAGTTCAATACGCTCTCCGTCTACTGTTACTCTTAAATAAATTGGGATTAATCCGTCAGATGTGGTTTTTGCTCTCTTTGCATAAAAGAGAATAGATAGTTTTGTGTTCATTTCGGTTACCTTTTAAAGTGTTCAAAAATACGTTTTCTTAAATTTTTATACAAGATGTTCAAAATGTGAACTACTTGATAATGAATGTATTTTGAGCAAATTCGGTTACCCGGAATTTCAAAATCTTTGGGTACCCGAATAGGTCTCCAAAAATTTGATTTTTATTGAAAATTTTGCTTGTACTTAACAATGAAAAAGCCCGTAAAACATTGATTTTACGAGCTTTTACTAATTTTTGTGGTCTTACTGGCGGAGAGAGAGGGATTCGAACCCCCGGAACCTCGCAGTTCAACGGTTTTCAAGACCGCCGCAATCGACCACTCTGCCATCTCTCCAGTGCTTTTATTTCTAAAAGCGAGTGCAAAGATACGCTATTTTTTTAAACCAACAAACAGTTTTTTAAAATTTAATTTCCGGTACCGGCATAAATTCTGCGTTTGGAAAGTATTGCTCAATGTGTTTTTGAATATATTTCAGCGTATCTTGCTGTATGATAGTATCTTCCGGCGTAGGATACAGGTTATAAAGCACAGCGTGCAGCTCTATGTTTCGGTGGTGGATAGCCTCTAAACTCAACAAAGTATGATTGATACTGCCTAATTTGCCGGACGTAACAAAAATTACAGGATAGCCTTTTTCTGCCACGTAATCAATGGTGAGTAAATTCTCGGTAAGCGGCACCATCAGCCCACCGGCGCCTTCAAGCAGCACGGCGTCGTATTTTTTGGATAGTTCAATGGTGGCATTTTCTATTTTTCCGAAATCAATTTCCCGCTTGTCTATTTTGGAAGCCAAGTGTGGTGAAGCGGGATAGGTAAATATTTCAGGCATTGTCAGGTACGTTTTATCTTCGGGCGTAAGTTCTATTCCCATTATTTTACGGTGTAGCAAAATATCTTCGGAATAGCCGGTGTTGCCTGTCTGTATCAGTTTCTGGGTTATGGTTTTTATTCCTTTCTTGTTCCACTCTTTTGCCAAAAAACCGGTGGCGTAACTCTTGCCGGCATCTGTATCAATGCCGCTGACAAAGAAAATATTATTTGTCATTAATTTAAATTTTTATTATGAAAAATTATTTCAAATATAGTAAGTTGTTATTATCTTATAAATCAGAAGAATAGAAGTCAAACACATCTTATTATCAGGTAAATGTGAAAATTTATATAGACAGGGGCTTCCGCCCCTAAAACCCCGACTTCCTTTTTGTCTTGAAACAAAAAGGAAGCAAAAAATTCAAGACTGCGCCCGCCTCACTCGAAAAATTGGCGTTCGAACGGCTAAATCGTCCAAACTCATTGAAGTTCGGCAAAAGTTTATAAACTTAGAATTGTCGTATTACGAACTTCAATTTCAAACAAGGACGATTTTTAACGCCGTTCTCTCTGATTTTTCGGCTCGCCGGACGAGGTCGCTCGTTAATGAGCCTCTATTGAACTATCAGAAATAACTTGCAATATTTGAGTTATTTAAAAATACCATTCTTCAATTTTCCATTTTTAAGGCGCTAAGGATACCTTTTCTTTCTTTTTAGCTATAACATAAATGGCGTGATATGTGAGGTTTACTTTACCGTTTTCACTAAAATTTTCTTCGTATTTTTTACAAAAATCTGCCAAATCTTTTTTTGTCCAACGATTAGCGCTTACCGCCGTAACGCCTGTTTTTTTCAGGTGTTTAAGCGTTTGTAAAGCATCGGGAAAAGATAGGGTAATAAATTCTTCGTCCGCATACAGTATTTCAAATTCGGTTGCCGTCATCTGTTTCCACTCTTGTAGCGTATAGTATTTTAATCCGTTTCCTGTAATAGCGCGGATTTCTTTTAAATTATCCATTCCAAAAGCGCTAAAAGCCAGGTATCCGCTGTCCGAAAGCAAAGGAAAGCATTTTTGAATAAAATCGGCGGGACGTTCCAACCACTGAAAAGTGGAACAAGAAGTTACCAAGTCTTGATTTCCGGGAAAGTTTATTTGCTCGGCATCGCCTGTGAGCAGACGGATTTTATCCGGGGGAAACGAGCCGTAACATTCCGAAACCGTTGGGGAAATATCATTTAACACAAGCATATCCGGAAAAAACTCATTCAATAGTAAATTGGAATAATAACCCGTGCCACTGCCTATTTCAAGGATATTGTGGAAGTTATCCGAAACCGTATAACGCTTGATAAGGTCAATCATTTTGCGCGAAATACGTTGCTGCGCCGTAGCGCAAGCATCATACTCTTTTACCGCTTTGGAAAATCCGTTGGAAATTCGTTCCTTATGTAAAAAAAAATTGCCCATCAATATCCGCTTATTAATTCTTCGAGTGTATTTTTATCGTAATGAAATACTTCTTTTTTAATGATTACGGTTTTATTTTCCCAGGAAACCAATTGATTTTCAGGTAAAAAAATACGGTCGTTAGCGCCCACAATCGCTTTTGTCCATTCAAAATCAATGGCTGGTGTTTGTTTATACATCGTTTTAATGCTGTTTAATTCCTCTTTTAACGCTTCTACGTTTCGTTGCGGATTTTTCCGCATAAATTCACGGTAAAAATCTTGACTTCCGCACATACGCCGGTTAAATTTCTGCAAACTGACATCGGTCAAATATTCATAAGTGGCTTCATAAACTGCCATCGGAATACCTTTTTCATTATCAATCGGGTGCATCGTGCCGTTAAAGGCTATTTTTTCCGAAAAACGAATATCGGTTTTGCACAATGTAAATCCTGCCATCCACACACCGAGCGACCACGCCGCCAGCCGGACATGCTTATACGATTCCAGCAATTGGTAATCAAAACGTGTATCCCGATAATCATAGCACATCAAAATATCATTGTCTGTGGGCGGTAAAAGGGTAAACAGCCGCTCATTTAGCCCCCAACCTGCAAAAAACAGGGTCAGGTTTTCCGTATTATTTTGTTGAATAAAATGCTGTTTCATTGCGTTTTCGGGATTAACGAAACCAAACGATTTATATCTTCTTCCGTTAATTGGGCGTTAAGCGAAAAACGTATGCGCGAAGTTCCTTCGGGAACGGTGGGCGGACGCACGGGCAAAGCGTAAAAACCGTTTTGCTGAAAATCCAAAGCCATTTTTTTTGCCTTAAAACTATCGCCCACAATTAACGGCACAATGTGGCTGTCAGAAACACAGACGTATCCTTTCTCACGGATAGCGCCTATCAGTTGGGTACTGATTTTTTGAAGACGCGCTCTTTGGGATTGTAAAAAAGGTGTTTTTTTGAGGATAAAATTCGTCCAGAGGGCATTTACAGGCGGCATGGCGGTGGTAAAAATAAAACTACGCATTTTATTGACCAAATAATCCCGGATTTCTTTTTTGCAAACAATATACGCGCCCGCCGAAGCAAGCGCTTTGCCGAATGTGCCCACCAAAAAGTCAATATCCTGAATGCAGCCCTGCTCTTCGGCAAGTCCCAACCCGCGCGTTCCCCGTACGCCCACCGCGTGCGCTTCGTCCACGTAAAGCAAAATGCGCGGAAAAGAGTGTCTAAATTGTAACAACTTTTGCAAATCGGCAGTATCGCCATCCATACTAAATACGCTTTCGGTTACCACAATAATGCGCTCGTATTTTTCGTAATTTTGCGCTATGAGCCGTTCTAATTGCGTGTAATCATTATGATTAAACCGAATGTGCGTACCCGGCGAAAGGCGGATACCGTCAATCATACTGGCGTGAACCAATTTATCCGCCAAAATCAGTGTATTTTTATTGCTCACAGCGGGCAAAATCCCTGTATTTGCCATATAACCACAGTTGAAAACCAGCGCGCTTTCCGTACCAAAAAGCCGGGAAAGGGTGTTTTCCAATTCCTCGTGCGCCTCAAAAGTTCCGGTCAATAACCGCGAGGACGAAGAAGTGAAAAAAGAAGTGTTTAAACGGGCGCTTTGCATAAACTCATTTGCCAATTCATTGTCCGCCGATAAACCCAAGTAATCGTTGGACGAAAGGTTAAGCATACGCCGTCCGTCGAATACAACGTAATTCCCTTGGTGCGTTATGCACGGCAATATACGTAAGTTGCCCGTTTCCGTAAGACGCGTAAGTTCGGTTTGAATATAATTATTAAATGATTGGGGCATTGTGTTATTTTTTTCTGAAATTATTGTATGATTTCGCCCCAACGGGGCATCAGCAATAGCGTAGGGCAACGCCCTGCTCAAAATGCAGCGCAATTAAATAAGCCCTGAAAGGGTGTGAGAAAAAGCGTCTATCTTTGAAATGCTTACGCCCCTTCGGGGCTTAGATTTTGATTTTACCCCTCTCGTAGGGCGTTGCCCGACGTTATTGCTACAAGCCCTTTGGGCTTATCCAATAACAAATAAATTTAACTTTAAATTTCTCTTAGGATTTTTATTAATCCTTTTGTAAGTTTGCTCAACTGCTCACAGGTAATAACATAAGGCGGCATCAGATACACCAACCGTCCAAACGGACGCACCCAAATACCTTCTTTCACAAATCGTTTTTGCAGCACGCCCATATTTACCGGCTCTTTGACCTCTATCACGCCGATAGCGCCGAGCACACGCACATCGGCAACGCCGGGCAGGTTTCGGGCAGGCGCCAACTCTTCGGTGAGTTGCGCTTCTATTTCTTTTACTTTTTTCTGCCAATCTGTGGACAGCAACAGCGTAGTTGACGCCAATGCCGCGGCACACGCCAGCGGATTGCCCATAAACGTGGGTCCGTGCATAAAACTGTGCGGATAGCCTTTGGAAATAGTATCCGCCACATTGTCCGTAGCCAAAACGGCAGACAGCGTCATGTAGCCACCTGTTAGCGCTTTGCCGATACACATAATGTCCGGTTCCACTTCGGCGTGTTCCCAAGCGAAAAGTTTTCCTGTGCGTCCAAATCCCGTAGCTATTTCATCGAAAATAAGCAGCACGTCGAATTGTTTGCAAAGTCGCGCGGCTTCTTTCAGGTAGTTTGGGTGGTAAAAACGCATTCCGCCGGCGCCCTGCACAATGGGTTCCAGAATAAACGCCGCTATCTCGTGGGAATGCGCTTTAAGCATTTCTTTCAGCGGCAATATATCTTCGGAATTCCATTCGGCGTCAAAACGGGAAACGGGCGAAGGCAAAAAGTATCTCACAGGCAGCGCGTTACCAAAAATACCGTGCATCCCTGTTACAGGGTCGCAAACGGACATCGCATTCCACGTATCGCCGTGATAGCCGGAACGTATGGTTGCGAAATTGTTTTTCTCAGGTTTTCCCTGCGCGTACCAATATTGCACCGCCATTTTAAGCGCCACTTCCACCGCCACGGAACCGCTATCGGCAAAAAATATTTTTTGTAACGAGGGCGGGGTTATTTTCAGCAAGATTTCAGCCAGTCGAACAGCGGGTTCGTGCGTAAAACCGCCAAACATCACGTGCGACATTTTTTCCAACTGTTCCTGAACGGCACGGTTCAAAACGGGGTGATTGTAGCCGTGAATGGCGCACCACCAAGACGACATTCCGTCAATTAATTCCGTGCCATCATGCAGCCGGATTACCGCACCCGCCGCGCTTTCCGCCAAATACACGGGCAGCGGATCGGCGG
>MTLC01001197.1_pt2 | contig 16769 bp, 14 predicted proteins | sample 1982451 | NCBI WGS metagenome assembly MTLC01 (sample SAMN05710165, study PRJNA340218) | biofilm metagenome | isolation source: sample SPH anode biofilm adapted to +100 mV | place: USA | collected 2012-02-03 | reverse complement strand
AGGGAGAGGATAGGGAGAGGATAGGGAGAGGATAGGGAGAGGCATAAGAGGAGAACAGGAGGGGAACAGGAGAGGGACGTGAAAAGCTACTAGGATACAGTGGTTTCGACTACGCTTAATCGCCGGGTCGCTGCCTGAGCGGAGTCGAAGGCAAAGAAGCGGAGAGGCGAGGAAGTTTCGCTCAATCAAAGTCAGGTGGTCAGTTGGCCTCTCTTTTGTTTTTATTGATGATATTAACAGAGAGTTTTTAAGGGAGCGTTTCTGTAACTAATTCCGAATCTGTTTTGATAAAAAAAGACTCTATGTATAGGCCATAGAGTCTTTTAAAGTGCAGGAAAATAATAGGTTTTTATTTTCTCAGTTCAAAGTTTTGACCCAGATAAACCTTTCTGACATGTTCGTCGGCTGCAAGTTCTTCGGCGGTACCGGCTTTTAGAACAGAACCTTCAAAAAGGAGATAGGCACGATCGGTGATAGTGAGAGTTTCGTGCACGTTATGGTCGGTAATAAGGACTCCGATGTTTTTATCCTTAAGCTTGGAGACAATCGTTTGGATATCTTCTACTGCGATCGGATCTACGCCTGCAAAGGGCTCATCGAGAAGGATAAATTTGGGATCAACAGCTAGAGCCCGTGCGATCTCCGTTCTTCTTCTTTCACCGCCGGAGAGTTGAATCCCTTTGCTTTTTCTGACGTGGTGAAGATTAAACTCGTCGAGAAGTTGTTCAACTCTGGCGGCTTGTTCTTTTTTTGAAAGTTTGGTGAATTCCAGAACAGATCTGATATTATCCTCAACGCTCAGGTTTCTGAAGACAGATGCCTCTTGAGCCAGATACCCAATTCCGAGTTGAGCTCTTCGGTACATTGGTTCAGAAGTGATATCTGTGTCACCAAGGAACACCTTTCCGTCGAGTGGTTTAATAAGACCGACGATCATATAGAAGGATGTAGTTTTACCGGCTCCATTAGGCCCAAGAAGTCCGACAATTTCACCTTGTGCAACCTGAACAGAGACATGGTTAACAACTGTTCTCTGACGATATTTTTTTACTAAGTTTTCAGTTCTGAGTATCATGCTTGGTCGTTAGTAAGGTCTTCCCAAAACTCAATAGCACGGCGCGTATGAGGGATAACTATAGTGCCACCAACAAGGTTGGCCACCCCGAAGATTTCGAAGAGTTGTTCAGTAGTTAGCCCTAGTTTATGACATTGAATAAGGTGGTATCTGATGCAGTCGTCACAGCGAAGCACCATCGAAGAGACGAGGCCAAGCATCTCTTTAGTTAACTCATCAAGGGCTCCGGCATCATAAGCAAGAGTATCTACTCCGTAGATTCGCTTAATCACTTTGTTGTTAGGAGCACTAAGGATTTTCTCATTCATTCGAGTCCTGTACTCATTATATTGATCGACAAGGATTCCCATGGTGTTTAATTATCAGATTATACCTTCTTTAAGAATATCATGTAGATGGATTACCCCAAGATATTGTCCCTCATCAACAACCAAGAGTTGCGTAATGTTCTTGCGTCGCATGATCTCAAGTGCAGCCGATAAGGTCTGGTCTGAGGATACTGTTTGAGGATTAGCAGATAAGATATCTTTTGCTAATAGGTGATCTATATCTGTTGTTTTTTGTAGAGTTCTTCTAAGGTCTCCGTCTGTGATTATGCCAAGCAACTTTTCCCCGTCAATGACGGCAGTTGCCCCGAGTCGTTTAGAACTAATCTCTACTATTACGCTTGCCATTGATTGATCTGGGGTAACTAAAGGTCTTTCATTGTTTTTATATACATCGGCTACCCTTAGGTAAAGCTGTTTCCCTAAGGCACCCCCCGGGTGAAACTTGGCAAAATCGGATGTAGAGAATCCTCTGACGCTGAGTAATGCAACCGCTAAAGCATCGCCCATGGCTAGTTGTGCCGTGGTACTTGAAGTAGGGGCTAGATTATTAGGGCATGCTTCACGTGCTACGGTGGTGTCAAGAACAAGATCCGCCTGCCTGGCAAGATAAGAGTCCTTATTTCCTACAATAGCCACAAGCTTTTGACCATGAACTTTTAAAAGCGGTATTAGAACCTTAATTTCAGGAGTGTTACCACTTTTGCTTAAGCAGATAACCACATCGTCAGGTGTGACAGTTCCAAGATCACCATGGATTGCATCAGCTGCATGCATAAAGACGGCAGGTGTTCCGGTGGAGTTCAGGGTAGCAGTAAATTTTCTTCCTATATCGGCGCTTTTACCAATACCGGTAACAACGATTCGCCCATGACAATTAATGATTAATTTAACTGCTTCAACAAAATCGGGGGTTAAGAGGTTTACTAAGCCTGCGATGGCTTCTGATTCCTCACGCAATGTTTGAGATGCTATTTCGAGTATTGATTCAGAGGAGAACTCGTTCATGATATATTATTTATTCTTCGGCAGTCATTGGTGTTCAGACTACTGTTGGTATGTGTATCACCAATGTCAATCCAATCTAAAGTAATAGTATACCGCTAAATTGGTGATGCAAAGATAAGAAACGCTCGTTAGGCGGTGAATATAAAAAAACTACTTTTGAATCATCAATTATTCTTGCTTTCTTAAGAACCTTAGTATAATTTTACTTTAAAGGTTTCGTTAAGCGGTGACAGACTTTATTTTTTGAAGCCCGTGTGTTAAAAATGAGAATAAATATTTCTTTTTTACTTTAATATTTGGTTATTTGGAATGAGGCGTTAACTTTGCAAATCCGTTTCGGATATACAATGGACTGATTATCAGTAAATAAGGTTATTATTTGTTTTTAAAAGGTCTAAAAGATGAACAACCTGTCCTGAAATTAAGCGTAAAATAGCCTTGATAAACGAAGGAAAATAATTCGACCTGATTGATTGGAAAAAATCACTAATGGCAAAAGCGTTGATCGCAGATAGCAGACTGCACGACATATTAAAAAGGTTTTTTGGTTTCAACCATTTTAAGGGAAACCAAGAGGCAATAATAAAAAGTGTTCTCGAAGGGCGGGATACTTTTGTGATCATGCCGACGGGTGGAGGTAAATCATTATGTTATCAATTGCCGGCACTGTTGAGTGAAGGCACAGCAATCATCATATCTCCTTTAATTGCTTTGATGAAGAATCAAGTTGATAGCATACGTAATTTCGGGAGTGAGAGTGGAATAGCTCATTTTCTGAATTCCTCGCTAAGTCGTACGGAAATAGTTCAGGTCAAGGCTGATCTTCAGAGTGGAAAGACAAAGTTGTTGTATGTTGCTCCTGAATCGTTAACAAAGGACGAGAATGTTGACTTTTTAAAAAGCATCAAGATCTCATTTTATGCCATTGATGAGGCGCATTGTATATCTGAGTGGGGTCATGATTTTAGGCCTGAGTATCGTCGGATAAGACCTATTGTCGAACAGATTGGTCAGCGGGTTCCTGTTATAGCGTTAACTGCTACGGCCACACCTAAAGTTCAGGCTGATATTCAGAAGAACCTTGGAATGACGGATGCCGCTGTCTATAAAAGTTCTTTTAATCGTGCAAATCTGCATTATGAAATCAAGCAGAAAGGAGAATCCACCTTACGTGATATCATTAAGTACATTAAGGGTGCACCTGGGAAATCAGGGATAATCTACTGTTTGAGCAGGAAAAAGGTTGAGGAGATAGCTGAGGCATTGACTATCAATGGTATTAAAGCACTTCCATATCATGCAGGCCTGGATCCAGCTACACGCCGGAGTAATCAGGATAGTTTTTTAATGGAGGAGTGCGATATTATTGTAGCAACGATTGCTTTTGGTATGGGAATTGACAAGCCGGATGTACGCTTTGTCATCCATTATGATATGCCAAAAAGTCTTGAAGGTTATTATCAGGAGACTGGTAGAGCAGGGCGAGATGATGGGGAAGGTAACTGTATAGCATTTTATAGTTACGACGATATTTTAAAACTTGAAAAGTTTGTCGGTAAGAAATCTGTTAATGAGCAGGAGATAGCCCGGCAATTATTAAACGAAACAGTGAGCTACGCCGAAACGACGGTGTGCCGAAGAAAATTTTTACTTCATTATTTTGGAGAAATGTACAACGAAGAGAACTGCGCAAATTGCGACAACTGTCAGCATCCAAAGAACAAATTCGATGGACAGGAGTTTGTAACGATTGCTCTTGAGGCGATAGACCTGACAAAACAACAGTTTAAAGCAAAACATGTTGTTAATGTTATTTGTGGGAAATCATCATCGTCTGTTAGATCAGCCGGCCATGAAGAGCTGGAGGTCTTTGGAAAAGGCGATGAGAAGGACGAGAATTTCTGGAATTCAATAATCCGCCAGATGATTTTGGCTAATCTGATTAGTCAGGATGTTGATAATTATGGCGTATTACAGATTACTGCTGAAGGAAAGAAGTTCCTGAAGAAGCCCGTACCCATTCAATTAGTCGTCGAAAATGATGACGAGGAGTCTGATGATGAGGATCCTGAGATCTTAGATCAGGCCGGCGGACAAAAGGGAACAACTGCTGATTCGGTTCTTTTTGCTCTGTTGAAAGACCTAAGAAAGGATATCTCTAGAAAAGAGAATCTGCCTCCTTTCGTAATCTTTCAGGATCCCTCGCTTGAAGATATGGCTATCCAGTATCCAATAAATATTGAGGAGCTGAAGCAAATCACTGGTGTTGGCGCCGGAAAAGCTCAGAAATATGGTAAGCCATTCTTAGATCTTATCAAGAACTACGTTGAAGAAAATGATATTATCAGACCAAATGACATGGTGGTCAAATCTGTCGTTAATAAGTCGGGTCTGAAAGTATATATCATTCAAAGTATCGATAGAAAGATGTCTCTAGAGGATATTGCCATGGCAAAGAACCTTTCTGCTGATGAACTTCTCTCTGAGATAGAGAGAATTGTTGCCTCAGGTACCAAGATTGATATTAGCTATTATATCGATGAGGTTGTTGATGAGTATCATCAGGATGAGATCATGGACTATTTCAGCGAGGCTGAATCTGATTCAGTTGCCGATTGTCTGGCTGAATTAGGCGAGGACGACTATAGTGAGGATGAGATTCGATTGGTTCGAATCAAGTATATGTCTGAGGTCGCCAATTAACCCCATACTAGATCAGGGTAGCTCCCTGATCTTTTTTTTTATCTTTGTCATCAGTAGATAAATAAGCCAAGAATAATTAAATGGAAAATCAAGAAACCTACACAGCACCTGAGGAGGTTACAACTCCTGCAAAGAAAGAGTCTAAATGGTCTTTACCGGTGGTCATCAGTGTTATCTCTTTGGGAATGTCAGTAATCTTACTGGTGTTATTGCTCGCAAGAACATCAGGGGCAAGTTCAAATGAACCTATGGTTGCTCCCGCATCAGCAAATGGCGCCCGAGTGGCATTCATTAATACTGACACTATCCTTAGCCAGTATCTCTTAGTTAAAGATTATGAGACTCAACTTAAGGAAAAGACTCAAAAGTTTGAACGCGAAATGGCCGGCAAAGAGGCTCAGTTTAGACAAGATGCTGAGTATTTCGATAAAAGTGTTAAGAGTAATTCTCTTTCACAAGAAAGCGCTCAGGAGATATACCAAAAGCTAATGGCTCGTCAGAATGAGCTTGTGCAACAACGTGATGGTTATAGACAAGAATTAGCCGCTGAGGATCTTAGAATTAACGTTTTATTGATTGATACGGTGACTAATTTCTTAAAGAGATACAACAAAAAACTTGGTTATGATTACATTATGGGTGTAAATAAGGCCGGTAATGTTTTCCATGCTGAAACAAAGTTCGATCTGACTGCCGAGGTTGTTAAAGAACTCAACAGAGAGTTTACTGAGAGTCAGAAGACAAAAAAATAGCCTCGTTTAATGAAATACAGATTTCTGGTTCTTTTAGTTCTTAGTCTCCTGTTTTATTCTTCCTGCTCTGTATCGGAGACAAAGAGTACACCTGTAAAATCACAGTCTGAGATTATCTCTTTAATGGTCGACATGCAGATCCTTGAGGCCAGATTAAACTTCCTTAGATCTAATGGTAGTAATGTAGATTCATTATCGGTGAAGATGTATGACTCTCTCTTTACTGCTCATAATTATACCCGAAAGGATCTAAATCAGACCCTTAAGGATTACTCTGAAAAACCAAAAGAGTTACAGGATATATATGATTCGGTAGCAGCCAGAATCGAGAAAATGAAAAACAGGAGCAAATAGGCTCCTGTTTTTTTTTAACGAAATGATCAATTACGACCAGACCTCTGATTTCTAACTGAATTGTAAATTGTAGGTGACATGTTTCTTTCCAAATACACCTCCTACAGCATCTTGTATGGCTCTCATTTTCGGATTGAAATCGCCAACCCAACTCATCTCAAGTTCTTTATACCAGGGCTTTTTCTTCATCATTTCATTCATATGCCAAAAGATGGCCGATTCTAATCCGTGTCGTTGAAAAGCAGGGGCAATGCCCATAATTACTATTCGAGCTCTGCTTATCTTATGGGTCTTTAAACCCCAAAAAAGCCGAAGTTTGTTAATGAGATTTAGTTTCCCGTTAAAGGGTTTTAGTAGTTGATTAATATCAGGAAATGTAACCTCGAAAGCAACAGGCTTACCCTCATAGTAGGCAAACCAGATCAATTCAGGATCAATAATAGCTTTAGCATTGTTAAAGGTTCTTTTTAAAGTCGCCAGCTCGATAGGGGTGAAGCCTTCATGGAATTGCCATGCATCGTCATATACAACCTTAAAGTCAGCAAGAAACTTATCGACCCTCTTCAAATCGAAATGTTCAAATGTGAATCCGGGCTTCTGTCGAACTCTGTCTGCAATATTCCAAAATCTATTTGTTAAAGATTTATGTATATCCAGATGTTTGGTGATTTGGCTGTATTTAGGTTTAAAACCATATGTCTCGAATAGCTCCCGGTAATAAGGCGGATTATACGGCATTCCATAACCGGGTTGAACAAACCCTTCGGTAAGTAGCCCCCAGTAAGTATCATTCTCGCCGAAATTGATTGGGCCATCCATCGCTTTCATACCATTCTCTTCTAACCATTTTCTACTGGCATTGAAAAGCATTCCGGCGGCTTCATGATCGTTTACACATTCGAAAAAGCCAATCCCTCCGGTTGGCGTCTCTGTTATAAATGCTTTGTTTTGGTTTATAAACGTTGCTATTCTTCCTAATGTTTGGTTGTTATTGTCAAGAAGCAGAAATCTAACCGCTTGTCCATGTGAATAAAATGAGTTTTGTTCTGGGTCAAAGACTCCTTCTATCTCTAAATCTAACGGGCAAACCCATTCTTGATCGTCTTTATAAATACTCTTTGGAAAGTCTATGAATAATTTAGCTTGTTGAGGAGTGTTAACTTCTATGATATGCATTTTCATGTGGTTTATCTCTGGTAATAGTTGAATGAGTCTGATAATAGCTTGAGCTTGTTGTGCTAAATGTGGATTATTTTGCTTCAAAGTTAATAAACCAATATTGTTTTCAATGATCTCCTTTGAATCTCTTGGGTCTGTTGTAATGACTGTTTCCTATCTTTGCGGAAATTTTCGCACGAAGTGAAGAAGATACATCGCCTTGTCCTTAGATCTTACCTTGGTCCACTTGCTTTAACCTTCTTTATCTCTGATTTTATTTTCCTGATGCAATTTGTCTGGAAGTATATCGATGATTTAGTTGGGAAAGGGCTTGAGTGGTATACAATTGCTGAGCTTTTGTTTTATGCCTCAAGTACTTTTGTTCCGATGGCTCTTCCTTTGGCAGTCCTTCTCTCTTCTATCATGACATTTGGTAATTTGGGAGAACATTATGAGTTAGTGGCTATGAAATCGTCAGGTATCTCACTTCGCAGAATAATGCAGCCACTAATCTATACTGCTCTTATTTTATCAGCACTAGCCTTTTTCTTCTCAAACAATGTCCTTCCCTTAGCAAACCTTAAGTTTAAGTCTCTACTCTATGACGTTAGGCAACAAAAGCTGGCTCTTAATATCAAGGAGGGTATCTTTTATAGCGGCATTGAAGATTATTCTATCAGAGTGGGTTCAAAGGATAAAGATGGTAAGACCATTTATGATGTCATGATCTTTAATCATGCTGATAGATTGGGCAATAATAATCTGACCACAGCCAAGAGCGGCACAATGGAGATGACTGTTGATCAGCAAAATCTGCTTTTAACACTTTATGATGGAACCGATTATCAGGAAAAGATAGATCAGGATAATTACAGAAGGAACAGACCCTTTCAAATTACTCATTTTAGTAAGACCTCAAGAAAGTTTAGCATGAAGAGTTTTGCACTTAACCGAACTGATGAGACTTTCTTTAAGAGTAATTACATGATGATGAATGTAGCTCAATTAAGCTATACGGTTGACTCTCTTGAATATGACTATAGTCGTAGACTTGGTGAGGTTCCTGTCTCTTTACAATCCAGGTTCTTTTTCTTAAGTAAGGTAGATTCTGTACCTACATTAACAAGCAAGAAAATTACTTTTGACCCCTTAAAGAGTCTTGATAAATCAACTCAAAATCAAATTCTTTCTGATGCCTTATCAGCCTCTCGGAATAGTCGGGACTTCCTTAAGAGCTATTCAGATGACTTAAATTCAAAACAGCTTTTAATCAATAAGCACTGGATTGCCTGGCATCAGAAATTTACGTTGAGCTTTGCTTGTCTGATCTTCTTCTTTATTGGTGCTCCATTAGGAGCCATCATTCGTAAAGGTGGATTAGGACTACCGGTGGTGATCTCTGCATTTTTGTTTATAATCTACCATATTATTTCTATTACGGGAGAGAAGTCGGCGAAATTGGGTGAAATGCCGGTTTATCAGGGTATGTGGATTGCCTCTTTAGCGATGTTGCCGCTGGGGATTTTTCTGACCAGAAAGGCTACTATAGACTCTCCTCTACTCGATATTGAGGTTTGGTACAAAATATTTAGTAAATTAGGCATACTTCGTTTTATTGAGTCGGTAAAACGCTTAATGAAACGGGTTAGAAAATCACGGAATTCCTAAGGTACTGATGAAGATTTTACTACTCTGCAATAAATCGCCCTATCCTCCCAGCGAAGGAGGCCCTATCGCAATGAATATGATGATAGAGGGGCTTTTGGCAGCCGGTCATAAGGTCAAGATAATTGCTCTAAACTCTTTTAAGTATAACACTGACTTAGATTCTATTCCGGCATCATACAGAAATGAAACAGGAATAGAACTGGTTTATACTAATTTACGGATTAATCCCTTTAGGGCTCTTTTATGCTTTCTCCGGAATAGATCATATCATTTATATCGTTTCGCTAAGGGTTCATGGCTCTCGAATGTTGAAGCACTTTTGACAAAAGAGTCATTTGACATTGTCCAACTGGAGACTCTTTTTATGGCTCCTGCTGTGCCGGTTATTAAAAGATTAAGTACTGCCAGGATAGTCTTAAGAGCACATAACATAGAGCATCTGATATGGCAGAGAACTGCTGCCGCAACAAAAAATCCATTCAAGAAGCTCTATTTATTGCAACTTGCATCTAGCCTCAGAAAGTACGAGTTGAATGTGTTTCGCACGGTCGATGGTGTAGCTGCAATTACTCCTGCCGATGCTTTATTTATCTCAAAGTCTGCTCCTGATACGCCGGTAGTCTCTATCCCATTTGGTGTTGACACAACAAAGATTCTCCCGTCTGATGGAGATATTCCTGAAACGTTATACCATATTGGGTCTATGGATTGGATCCCTAATCAGGAGGGGATCCGATGGCTTCTGACGGATGTATGGCCGTTAATTATTAAAGAGAACCCCAATGCTCAGCTTCATCTTGCAGGCAGAAACATGCCGGAATGGCTTTGTAATCTTAATCTAGAGGGGGTAACTATTCATGGTGAGGTTCAAAGTGCCATAGATTTTATAGAGGAAAATGGAATAATGGTTGTCCCACTTTTATCGGGCAGTGGTATTAGAATTAAGATTATTGAGGCCATGACACTTGGACGACCGGTGTTAACCACATCCATTGGGGCAGAAGGTATTGGATATACTGAGGGTCAGGAACTCGCAATTGCAGATTCAGCCGAGCTATTTGCATCAAAAGCACTGGGTCTTATTGCTGACAAGGAGAAACGCACTCAAATGGGTAGACAAGCACGCACTCTTATTACTGATCAGCATCATAGACCGAAGTTGATTGTTCATTTGGAGTCTTTCTATCGTAGCCTTTTAAAAAGAGCTAAATAGCATTGCTTATTTCGTTATACGCTTTCATGCTTTTGGGGTTTTCATTCGGAATGGCTACTTTTGTCATGATACTCATTCTAAGTTCACGACCAGTTGAAAATACTCGTTTTATTATCTCGTGTACCATATCCTCTTGAGAAAGGTGACAAACTCAGGGCATTCCATCAAATTAAGGAGCTTGCTAAACGGCATAAGATTGTCTTATTTGCAATAAATGAAGGCTCTTTACATCCTGATGCCCGTCAAATTTTAGAGTCGTTCTGCTCTCGTGTAGTTATCATGCAGCATAGCCGATTTACAATCATTGTAAATACTATCAAGGCTTTCCTCAGAGGCAGACCAGCGCAAACAGGCTATTTCTTTAGCCAAAAGTCATGTGATGAATTGCATATGGTTTTTAATGAGGAGAGACCCGATCATGTCTATTGCCAGTTAGCTCGCATGGCTGAGTATACCTACAAAATGCATGTCGAAAAGACGATTGATTACATGGATGTTTTTAGTGAAGGGCTTCGAAGACGTATTCAAGGCTCCTCCGGTATAAAAAGGTTCTTCTTTAAAAAGGAGCATGAAAGGATGAAACGTTATGAGAATCATGTCTTCGACCTCTTTCAGAATCATACCATCATTTCAATCCCTGATAGAAACCTTATACCACATATTCGTCGTGCTGAGATATCGGTCATAGAAAACGGTGTTGATACCGAGTTCTACTCACGTGAAAGTTATATAACTGATAGCGGTAAGAGAGTACAGCCAGAATATGATTTAGTGTTTACTGGCAATATGAATTATCCCCCGAATATCCAGGGTGCAATCTTTTTAGTTAAAGAGATCATGCCTGTCTTGAAGGGTAAAGGGTTTCATTTAAAATGCCTGATTGCCGGAGCCACTCCTGCACCAGAGGTTAAAGCACTTGCATCTGCTGATGTAACCGTTACAGGTTGGGTGGATGATATTAGAGAGTCGTATGCTTCGGGATCAATCTTTATAGCGCCAATGCAGATTGGAACGGGTCTGCAAAATAAAATCCTTGAGGCAATGTCAATGGGTTTACCTTGCATTACCACCTCTCTTGCCTTCGAACCTCTAAACGCCAAAGCTGATTATCATATACTGGTTGGTAATAGCGCTGAAGAGTTGGCTGATAAGATTATCTTTCTAAAACAGAACGATGCTGTCGCTAATCAGATGGTGGTTAATGCCAGAGATTTTGTAGAGACTAACTACTCCTGGTCTGTTGCCGGACAAAAGCTTGAGAAAGTAATTCTTGGCGGGAGGGTTTGATAACCAGATGTCTGGCTAAGTGACTGTTTTTTCCCTACTTTTGCAAAAAAAACACACTACATGTCAGACGACAAGAAGATTATTTTCTCGATGGTAGGGGTTAGTAAGATTGTTCCTCCTAACCGACAGATCCTAAAAGATATCTATTTATCATTTTATTACGGCGCTAAGATTGGAATTATTGGTCTTAACGGTTCTGGTAAGTCAACTTTATTGAAGATTATTGCTGGTGTAGATAAATCGATTAACGGTGAAGTGGTCTACTCACCTGGTTATTCAATTGGTCTTCTTGAGCAGGAGCCTGACCTCGACAATACCAAAACAGTCAGGCAGATTGTAGAAGAGGGTATGGCAGAAGTGGTAGCTCTTCTTAAAGAGTATGATGAGGTAAATAATCGCTTTAGTGAGCCAATGGATGATGATGAGATGACCAAGCTTATCGAAAGACAGGGTGAACTAACTGAGTTAATTGAACAGCATGAAGGTTGGGAAATTGATACCAAGCTTGAGCGTGCTATGGATGCCCTACAATGTCCTGACCCTGATGCACTGGTTGCTAATCTCTCAGGAGGAGAACGTCGTCGTATAGCATTATGCCGTCTGTTACTTAAGGAACCTGATATTTTATTACTTGACGAGCCTACTAACCATTTAGATGCTGAGTCTATCCAATGGTTGGAGAATCATCTTAAGAGCTACAAGGGAACCGTTATTGCGGTTACCCACGATAGATACTTCCTTGATAATGTTGCTGGCTGGATACTCGAACTCGATAGGGGAGAGGGTATTCCGTGGAAAGGTAATTACACATCATGGCTTGAACAGAAGTCAAAGCGCCTCGAAATGGAGGAGAAGAGTGAGAGTAAGCGCAGAAAGACACTTGAGCGCGAGCTTGAGTGGGTTCGCATGGCTCCAAGGGCAAGACAGGCCAAGTCAAAGGCTCGTCTTAATGCCTATGAAAAGATGATGAGTGAGGATAGTCGTCAAAAAGAGGATAGACTCGAGATCTTTATTCCTAATGGCCCCCGACTTGGTAACAATGTGATAGAGTTCTCCGGGGTTTCTAAAGCATTTGGTGATAAGGTTTTATTTGAGAATCTTAGCTTTAACTTACCTCCTGCGGGTATTGTTGGTGTCATTGGCCCTAATGGTGCAGGGAAAACCACACTATTTAGAATGATAATGGAGCAGGAGACCTCTGATTCAGGATCTATCTCAATTGGCGAAACAGTGAAGATTGGATATGTTGATCAGTCGCACGCATCTATTGATCCTGAACAGAATGTCTGGGAGGTTATCTCAGAAGGTAATGAACAGTTTAATCTGGGTGGCCGTCTGATAAACTCTCGTGCTTATGTAGCCCGTTTTAATTTCTCAGGTGCGGAGCAAGGAAAGAAGACAGGAGTACTCTCTGGTGGTGAACGAAACAGGCTTCATTTAGCGTTGACATTAAGATCGGAAGCGAATGTGTTATTACTCGACGAACCCTCAAATGATATCGATGTCAATACCCTTCGTGCGCTAGAGGAAGGTCTTGAGAGCTTTGCTGGTTGTGCAGTTGTAATATCTCACGATAGATGGTTCTTAGACCGAATAGCTACTCATATCCTTGCTTTTGAAGGTGATGGCCAAATCGTGTTCTTCGAGGGAGGCTATACTGATTATGAAGAGAATCGTAAGAAGAGACAAGGCGATACCCCCCAACGGTTTAGGTTTAGAAAACTGATCAAGGACTAGTCTTATGTTTAAACTTCCTGACTCTGCCGATAGAAAGTACTATATCCTACTGCTCTTTTTCGTTGTCTTACCTAATGCAGCTTCAATTGCATTGATTTTTGTTTTAAACAGTCTATCAAATATTGGCTGGTATCCGGGTGAGCATCTTTTATTGTTTTATGCCGTAGCGACACTTCTTATGGCGTTCGGGCTAAGTACTACAACGTTTATTTCAATAATCTCAGGGTTTCTGTTCGGTTGGACAGGAACCCTTTGGGTTATTGTAAGTTATTCTATGGCTGCTTTGATAAGCCGGTTCTTTATGATTTGGTTAAACAGGGTTGCCACTGGTCGTTTAACCTTCTCGAATCCAAAAGCCGCTCGCCTTTTTGCGGCGTTGGAAGGGAAACCTTTTCTTTTGCTACTCTTCTGTCGCCTCTCTCCTGTATTACCATTTGCTATGACTAATATGGCCTTAGGAAGAATGAGATTCACGGTGCCTGTATTTGTGCTTGGTACCCTTACCGGCATGTTACCGAGATCTCTGATTTTTATCTATACCGGTTCTCAGGCTCAAAGTCTTAATCAGGCAATGCAACATGGTGAAGGGCACTGGACTGATATGGCCATCCCGATTTTATTTGTTATTATCTCGCTTGTAGGAATTAGTTTATTGGTTAGAAAGGCCATAAATAGGATTACCGCTGAACCCAAAATAACTCTCTAATGATCTCTATTAATCAGGCTTTATTAACGGCTCTCTCTTCTGAAGCTATCTCAGCAAAAAGAAGAAGAAAGAATTATAACTTTCATAAAGAGCCCGAAGCAAGAATTCAGAGAATGCTCAATGCCATGGAACCGGGTACATACGTTAGACCTCATAAACACGAGGATCCGGATAAGCTTGAGGTCTTTTTCTGCATAAAGGGAAGAATTGCGGTAATTGAATGGACTGAACAGGGGGAGATCACCCGGATTGAGATTCTGGATCCTTTGTCTGGTAATTATGGAGTCGAAGTTCCTGCAAGAACCTGGCATTCTCTTGTTTCTCTTGAAACAGGCTCTGTTGCCTGGGAGGTGAAAGACGGTCCGTATGATCCTGCCGATGATAAACATTTTGCGCCTTGGGCTCCAGTTGAAGGTGATCCTGATGCGGAGGTATGGCTTAACGACTTAATCAGAAAAACCGGTCTCAAGTAGTATTAGTTAAGGGGTTTATAAACTCTTTGGTTTTCTATTATCGTAAAAGAATTTGAATTTATTCGTTTTCAGGCTTTGCATGCCATGAAAAGAAAAACAGCTGCCTCATAAGAGACAGCTGTTTTTGAATTATTGAGTTAGTTTTTATGGTTTACATCGTAAATAAAGATTAGTCTAAATACGATGAAAGCTTATCATGATGGTTATTATTGATAAAGCTCTCGTACCAGAGAGAGAGTACAAGAACGTTGATCAGACGGTTTGCCATGGTTTGTTTGTACCAGAACCAGTATTCACCCTTGGTGCTTTGGTCATAGCTTTTGAAGAAACTTTCAAGCGTCTTCTTGTCCATTAAATTCTTCGATACATCACTCTTTAGCATGAAATTATACATCTGCTCTCTTTTTGATGCATCATTGAAGAAGATCTGAAGCGGACTGAATCCTCCCTGTTTCTTTCGAGAGGTTACTTCGGTTGGTAGTTTAGGTTTTATTAATGCCTTTAGGAGATATTTACTCACACCTCTGCCAGATGCCAGATCCTCTAAAGAGCCCTTAGCGCGAAGATTCAATGGAAGTGAGGTTACAAACTTCAATACATCTTCGTCAATGTAAGTGAATCCCATGTTAACCCCATATAATTGTGATATACGACTGGCTTTAAATAGGATAATCTCTGTTGAGATCTGGTTGATATCGGTATAGTAATTAACAGATCTGTAAAGATCCTCATAGCTGTTAAACTTCGAGGGGAATGAAGCCAGTGTCGGATTAGGTTTAATGCTAGTACTAAGAAGTTTCTTTAGCTGATATTTTCTAAACCCGAACTGGTCAGGATATAAGATATTCATAATCTTATCATTCTGGAATCTGGCCCTGAAATAGATGTTGTCTTTTTCAAAGAGACTATTCTCTGCACATGCGGCAAAGAGTTTTTGGGCGGGAGAAAGCATCTTCTTTTCCAGCTTTAATCTCAGACCCATCTCTCTTAGGTGCGCAGTGAACAGTTGATCACTTCCATCACCCCCTAATACAATCGGAAGGTTTTTGTCGTGAACCAGCTTCATCGCAGAGTTATTCAGCATCCAACCTGACTCAGAGAATGGATCACCAAGACTCTTAACCAATATTGGAAGATCTTCTATCTCTGATCCATCCATCAGATATTCATGATGCTCGGCTCCAAACCGTTCAGCCATCATACGAGCATAAGGCAACTCAGAGTAAGGATTATCTTTAAATCCGATACTATAGCTTTCAATCTTACCATTAAATACCTCCGGCAATAAGCTTATGTTTCCTCCTGAATCGTAGCCACCTGAAAGTAGAGCCCCAACTGTCTGGTTTGACCCTATTCTTCGTTTTAGACTCTGTTTGAGGAGTCTTTCATACTCTTCTAATGCCTCTTTTTCATCAATTTTTATCTGATGACTAACAAATTCATCATAAGGAAAGAGGTCTGCTATTTTTGATTCATTTCCACTTTTTATTAGAACATGACCTCCGTGAAGCTTAGATACGTTTTTAAATGAGGTGACCGGTGAAGGGATATAGCTATACATCAGATAGGTGCCTATAGCATCCAGATCAGGTGTGAGATTTACATTTTTAAAGTCCTTTAGCTGATATAGATGATTCGTAAACACTTTGTCAGTATAGTAGAACATAGGGCCTAAACCATACCTGTCACGCGCAGCGATTGTCTGACTGCCTGACTGGATAACGATGGTAAACTTCCCATTGATTAATTTAAATCCTTGATATCCACTTTTCTTGTAGAGGGCAAATAGTAATTCGGCATGATTGGTTGTTGTGCATCCAGTTAGTTTTTCTAACTCGTCGGCATTGTAAAGATCACCTGCAAATAGCAGAATCTCATCGTCAGATTTAAAGTGCAAGAAGTCAGAAAAAGCTAGATTGCTTGCGAGGGAGTTGTCGAATGTGCCACTTGTACACTGGTTGATGTTCTCGGCTGAGTCAAAAACCCCGTAGATAATTGGTTTATTCATATAGGAAATGATTGATGTTCTCTATGATATAATAAGCAAATATATATATTTAATGAGTCATTAAGTGTAAAAGATTTCATCAATGTTACCATTAATGATTTTTTAAAAAAGGAGCTTTTGTTTGATGCCGCCCCCTTTTTTTTGGGAGTGCCGACCGACATCTCTATGAATGATAAAGTAAACCTAGAGCAATTACCTAATTACATGATAGTCTCCAACTCTCTGATATTCAGAATCCCTAAAGCATCTCTCTTATATCCCTCTTATATCTCTCTTATGACGCTCTTATGTTCTCTTATGT
>MTLC01001732.1_pt1 | contig 16778 bp, 12 predicted proteins | sample 1982451 | NCBI WGS metagenome assembly MTLC01 (sample SAMN05710165, study PRJNA340218) | biofilm metagenome | isolation source: sample SPH anode biofilm adapted to +100 mV | place: USA | collected 2012-02-03 | reverse complement strand
TCTTCGCCCAGGAAGCGGATACAGGAGTCGAAGGTGGCGCCGCCCCACATCTCGATGGACCAGTAGCCGACCCGGTCGAGCTTTTCAGCGATGGGAAGCATGTCGTCCAGGCGCAGGCGGGTGGCGAACAGGGACTGGTGTGCGTCCCTGAGTACGACTTCGGTGATGCCTAAAGGTTTCGTTGTCTTGGCCATCTTCGTCTCCGTAACTATGCGTGAAGTTAAACTGCTGAAGTGATTGTTTAGAAAGGTGCCTTTAAACAGCAGGACTAAAGGCAAATCCCCTGTGGAATTTGCCTTTCTGAGCCTACCCCCTGATGATCCTCGGCAGGAGCATCTGGTGCACCGGGGTGATCGACTTCGGGTTCTGGTAGTTCGCACCGGTGAAGGCCTGGATGTACCTGCGCAGCTCGGGCAACTCGACGATCTCGTCGACGAATCCACTGATGGCGCAGTAGGCCGGGCGCGACTTCTCCTGGTAGTCCTGGATCATCTGGTTCATCTTCCCGATGACCGGCGCGAGATCATTGCCGGAATCCTGCTCCTTCACCAGGCGGCGCGCGTAGGAGGCGGCGGCTGCCGTCTCGCCGTGCATCACGTAGATCTCGGTGAGAGGCGTTCCCAGGGTGAAGGCGTTGTTGTTGTTCGCCTGCGGACCGCACATGATGTAGTGCGCGGCGGCCGTCCCCTTCCTGAGCACGACGCACATCATGGAGAGGTCGGTCTGCTCGATCGAGTAGACCAGCGACTGCCCGAGCGCCAGAAGTTCGGCTTCCTCGGCGAGGTCGCCGACGTCGATGCCGGTAGTGTCCTGGAGCCAGACGATCGGGAGGTTGTCGCGGCCGCAGAGCGTCACGAACTCGGCCTGCTTGATGAGGCCTTCGCGGTAATGCTTACCCCCAACCGCCGGGTAGGCTCCCTTGGCGTATTCCGGGTACCCCGGGAAGACCCCCTGGCGGTTGCCGATGAAGGCGACCGGGAAACCGTCCACCTTGGCGATGCCGGTGTAGACCTCGCGCCCGTAGTCGGGGCGGTATTCCATGAATTCGCTGTTGTCGGTGAGGCGCGCGAGGATCTGGATGGCGTCATAGGGGCGTTTCTGGTTGGCGGGGAGGATCATGTTGAGATCCTCGACCGGGAACCTCGGGGGTGCGGGGGCTGCCACACGGAACATCGCCGGGTCGTATGCGGGCATCATGCGCATGTAGTCTTTGATGCCATCGAGGACGCCGGTTTCGGTGTCGTGCACTTCGCGGAAGTAGGCGGTCTGGTCGAAGTGGGTCTCGACGCGCCCCGGGTCCTTCGCCTTGAAGTTCCTGGTGGCGTCGATCAGGGCCTGCGCGGCCTCCGTGTCGATGTGCCCCTTGGGGTTCATGCCACCGACGATGCCCGCACCGCCTACCGCGATGTTGGCGCCGTCATGGGCCAGCAGGATGGTCGGGCTGATCCCCTGGTAGCCGCCACCGGCGGGGTTCGTGCCGTAGATGCCGTTGAGGATCGGGATCCCCAGGTGGTTAAGGTCGGCGTGACGGTAGAAGGGAGCGCCGCTCGAACGGCGGCCGGCGTACACCGTCTCCTGCTCCATGAGTTTCACCCCGGAACAGTTGGTGAGCCAGACGAGCGGGACGTTCAGGCGCTTGGCCATATCGGTGACCATGAGGATGTTCTCGGACTGCCCTGCGATCCAGGCGCCCGCCATCACCTTGTTGTCGAAGCCGATTATGACCGCCCATCTACCCTCGATGCGCCCGATGCCGTTCACGACACCGGTGCACCCTTCCTCGTTGTTCTTCGGGTTGTAGAGCGTGTGCAGCGGGGACCAGGTCCCCGCATCGACGAGGTATTCCAGGCGGTCGTAGATGGTCATCCCGCCGCGATCATGGACCTTCTTGGCGGGGATGCCCGCGTTTTTCACGCGCTCGGTCTCCCGGGTGAGCACTCCCACCTGCTCCTTGACGAGCTCCACGTTTTCCTGCGAACGCTTGACCTCCGCATCGCTCAGTGCCTTGCCGATATCGGCCATCTTCTCGAAATAAGGGCGCAGCGGTGTTTGCTTCCGTGCCATGATGGGTTCCTTTTTCGTTGAATTTAGGTGCTTGTATGGGCTGACCAAGGCAAATCCCCCCTGTCCCCCCCTTCGCCAAGGCTACGGGGGGCAGGCTCCCCCCTTCGCAAAGGGGGGAACTTTGGGGGCTCATGCGGCGCTTCGTGGACAGCACATAGGTTTAGCGGTTGACCACGTCTCCAAGGGCGAAACCGGCGATGATGGTCTTCTGGATGTTGCTCGTCCCCTCGACGGTCCGAAGCGACATGGAGTCGCGCAACCAGCGCTCGGCGGGGTATTCGGTGGAGAAGCCGTAGCTGCCGAAGATCTTCATGGTCTCGGTCGCCGCGTGAACCGCAGCCTCGGAGGCGAAGAGCTTCGCCATGGAGGTCTGGTACTGGTTGGGAAGCCCCTGGTCCTTGAGCCACGCGGCCTGATAGACGAGAAGCCTTGCCGCCTCGTGCTCGGCGACCATCTCTGCGATGGAGGCCTGGATCATCTGGTAGGAACCGATCTTCTTGCCGAACTGGGTCCTCTCGTTGGCGTAGCCGATGGCCGCCTCGATAGCACCGGCGCCGATACCGAGCGCACCGGCCGCACAGCTGATGCGGGTGTTGTTCAGCTGCCACATGCAAATCTGGAACCCCTGCCCCACTTCGCCGAGCACCGAGTCCTTGGGGATCTTGGCCTGGTTGAAGGAGATCTCGCCGGTCGGGGCGCAGTGCAGACCCACCTTGCTTTCGATGGCGGCGGTGATGATCCCCTCGTTATCCTTCAGGTTGATGATGAAGCAGGTGAGCCCCTTGTACTTCGCAGCGCGGTCGGTGACGGCGTAGAGCAGGCCCCAATCGCCGACATGGGCGTTGGAGATCCACATCTTTTGGCCGTTGATCTCCCAGTGGTCGCCGCGGTCGATGGCGGTGGTCCCCATGCTCACGACGTCCGAGCCGGAGTTAGGCTCCGTGATGGCGAAAAAGCCGAAGGATTCTGCGCTCACCCAGTCAGGGATGAAGCGTTCCTTCTGCTCCTTGGTGCCGAACTTGTTGACGGTGAGGGAGGGGCCGATGTTCTGCATGTTGAGCGGAAGCCTTGAGGAGCCGCTCACGGTGGCGAGCTGTTCCGCTAGGATCACCGACTCGAGGAAGCCGCAGCCGTTGCCGCCGTATTCCTCGGGAAGGGCACAGCCGAAGAACCCGAGGGAGGCCATCTTTTTCACCAGTTCGGGACGGAAGGTATGGTTGACCTCGTCCTCCTTCAGGGTGGGAAGGATCTCCTTCTGCGCGAAATCCCTCGCCATATCCTGCATCATCTTTTGTTCATCCGTTAACCCGAACCGCATGACGACCTCCTTTGTTTATTGGTTTTACTGATTGAGTGGATCTTGAATTTGACTCGTTGCTCAGCTTGTACGCCGGGGCTTGCTCGGCTAAATCCCCCCTCCCCTCATGATCAAAAGGGGGCGCTTTCAAGTCCCCCTTCGCAAAGGGGGGAACCTGTGGGCGACCTTTCGGCTTCGCGGAAACATCTTCCTGAGTTCCAGGGGCTTCCCGAAGAACCTTTCATGCTAAATCCCCCGTCCCCCGGGGGGGCGGCACGAAGGCCGGATGAAGACCCGCACCCCAACGAACTCCACCCACCGTACCTCCCCGGGGGACGTGAGAACTTATGAGCTGCATCCCCCGGAGCATCCGCTGGTGCAGGCGCAACCTGCCTCCTGCGGCTCCTCGGGCGGCGTCGCGAGCGCCTCGGTCAGCACGTAGGCGGCCTGCAGGGCCGAGGTGGGACAAAGCGGGAAACACTCCTTGCAGTCCCAGCACTCCTTCCCGGCGACGTCGGGGATGAAGCTGATCTCGCGGCGCGGTCCGCGGTCGATGTAGCCGATGGCGTTCTTCTTTTTCACCTCGTTGCAGTACCTGACGCAGAGGCCGCAGAGGATGCAGAAGGACGGGTCCTTGTCGAAGCGGTCCCGGTCCGCGCCGTACTCCTCGGCAAGCTCAAGGAGTTGCGGCGCGTCGGGTGCGTGGGCCATCATCTGCTCCACAAGCACCTTGCGGATCTTCGCCAGCTTCTCGGTCTTGGTCTGCACCACCATCCCCTTCTCGGCCGGGTAGACGCAGGCGGCGACCAGCTGGTTTCTTCCGTTCGCCTCCGCCTCCACGGTGCAGATCCGGCAGGCGCCGTACGGCTCCAGCTGGTCGTGGTGGCAAAGGGTGGGGATCTTTATCCCCGCCGTTTTCGCGGCCTCTACGATGGTCATCCCTTCCCGGGCGGTGACCTCTTTCCCATCAATCTGCAGGACGAATTCGCTCATGTTGTATTCCTTTCAGGAGCCCTAAGCTAAGCCAAGGCCCGTTTTTCCTGCGGGACCGGGGCCGGGACGGGCACGCCGGAGAGCTTGTCGATGGCCTGGAAGGCCGCGGGACATGCCTCGATGCAGGTGCCGCACTTGGTGCACTTCTCCTGGTCGATGACGTGGATCGTCTTCTTGCCCCCCTCGATGGCGTTGGCCGGGCACTTCCGCAGGCAGCTGCCGCACCCCTTGCACCTCTCGGGGTCGATGTGGAAGGCGATCAGCTCCTTGCAGGAAAGGGCCGGGCAACGCTTCTCCTTGATGTGTGCCTCGTACTCCTCGCGGAAGTACTTGAGGGTGGAGAGAACCGGGTTCGGGGCGGTCTTGCCGAGTGCACAGAGGGCCGCGCCCTGGGTCGCCATCGCCATGTTCTCGAGTAGCTCGATGTCCCCTTCCTTGCCTCTACCCTGGGTGATGTCGGTCATCACCTTGAGCATCTGCCTGATCCCCTCGCGGCACGGAACGCACTTGCCGCACGATTCGTCGCTCAGGAATTCGAGGAAGTAGCGGGCGATGTCGACGAGGCAGGTGTCCTCGTCCATGACGATCATGCCGCCCGAGCCCATCATGGCGCCCATCTTCATCAGCTCGTCGAAGTCCACCTTGACGTCCAGGTACGCCTCGGGAATGCAGCCGCCGGACGGGCCGCCGGTCTGCACCGCCTTGAATTTCTTACCCTTAGGGACGCCGCCGCCGATCTTGTAGATGATGTCTCTCAGCGGTATCCCCATCGGCACCTCGACGAGGCCTGTGTTGTTCACCTTGCCGACCAGCGAGAAGATCTTGGTCCCCTTGCTGCTCTCGGTGCCGACCGAGGAGAAGTACTCCGCCCCCTGGTTGATGATCACCGGGATGTTGGCCCAGGTCTCCACGTTGTTGATGTTGGTCGGCTTGCCCCAGAGGCCCTTGTTGGCCGGAAACGGCGGCCTCGACTTCGGCTCGCCCGGCTTTCCTTCCAGCGAGGCGAGGAGTGAAGTTTCCTCGCCGCAGATGAAGGCGCCTGCGCCGCGGTGCACCTTGACGGTGAAGTCGAAGCCCGAGCCCATGATGTTCTTGCCTAAAAGCCCGCGCCGCTCCGCCTCTTTCATCGCGACGGAGAGGTTGTCGACGGCGAGCGGGTATTCCTGACGGACGTAGATGTAACCCTCAGTCGCGCCGATGGCGTAGGCCCCGATCATGAGTCCCTCGAGGACGGTGAAGGGGTTTCCTTCCATGAGGGAGCGGTCCATGTAGGCCCCCGGGTCACCCTCGTCGCAGTTGACCACGACGTACTTCTGGTCTCCCGGCGCCTTCCTGGCGAACTCCCATTTCAGCCCTGAAGGGAAGCCCGCGCCGCCGCGGCCTCTCAGCTTCGCGGCCTTCACCTCGCCGATCACCTCATCGGGGCTCATCTCGAAGAGCGCCTTCGTGAGCGCCTTGTAGCCCCCGACAGCCATGTAGTCCTCGAGGCTCTTCGGGTCGATCTTGCGGTTGAGGCCCAAGATGAGGCGCTGCTGGTTCTTGTAGAAGGGGATGTCGTGCTCGCAGCTCGACTTCTCCCCGGTGGTCGGGTCAACGTAGAGGAGCCTTTCTACGAGTTTCTTCTCCTTGAAGGTGTGGGAGATGATCTCGCAGACGTCCTCCGGCTTGACCTTCAGGTAGCAGATCCCCTCCGGGTAGATGACCACGATGGGACCCTGCTCGCAAAAGCCGTGGCAGCCGGTCCTTCTGATCTCGACCTGGTCGGTGAGCCCGTGGTTCTCAAGTTCTGCAACGATGGCGGCCGCCACCTTCTCGCTTCCGGTTGCGTGGCAGGCGCTGCCGGAGCAGAGGGTGATGCAGGGCCTGTCGTCGCTACGCTTGGACAGGATGCTCCTCCTGAACTCTTCCAATTCCGCTGGCGAATTTATCCTTGGCATAAGCGCCCCTTACTCGTAGTTTTTCAGCACGTCCGCCGCCTGGGCGGGCGCCACGTTGCCGTGATATTCACCGTCCACCACCATGACCGGCCCGAGGGCGCAGCACCCGAGACAGTTGACCGTCTCGAGGCTGAACTTCAGTTCGGCGTCGGTCTCCCCCGCCTTGATGCCGGTCGCGTCGGAGATGGTGTCCAGGACCCTCTGCGCCCCGCGCACGTGGCAGGCCGTCCCCATGCAGACATGGATCTGGTGGCGCCCCTTGGGTACCTGGCTGAACGCCTTGTAGAAGGTGGTGATGTGCTGGATACGGTTCATCGGCACATCCAGCTTCTCGGCCACCCGGTCCAGCGCCTGCTTCGGGAGCCAGTGGTGCTCGGCCTGGATGTCCAGGAGGATCTGGATCAGCGAGCTCTGCTCGGCGTTGTGGTTGTCAATGATCTGGTCGATTCTCGAAATATCCATGCACATGGTGGCCGTCCTCACTTAACTTCGTTGTCGACTAAAGGGCCAGCGCGTAGCGCTTCTCCCCCTCGTCGTACCTAACCAAACCTTTCCGCGACGAATCCTTCAGGTGCCTCGAGACGTCCGCGGGCGCCAGGCTCAGGGCCTGCGCGATCTCGGCGCTCGTCAGCGGCTTGTCTCTCAAAAGCAGGGTCATCTGGCTCACAGCGAGCTTGTCGACGACCAGGTCCTCGAAGATCCGCTTCAGCTCGTCGCTCGCGAAGAACTCGGCGTATTCCTCCTGGGTCTTGAAGCGCTGCCTGAGCCGCTCGCGCTCGACGAGCTTCACGTAGGGGACCAGCTTGTTGGCGGCCTCGAGCCTGATCTTCAGGGCGCTTGCGTCGATCCCCTCCCCTTTCCCCAGGGGGCCCATCTCCTTCAGCTGGCGGCCGAAGTCGTTCATCACCTCGGCGTAGCGCATCCCCTCGGAGGCCGAGATCCACTCGAGCCTCAGGCGGTCCGGGTTGATGCCAAGGGTTTCGAGGATCTTCTTCGCGATGTGCACGTTCTTCAGCACGTCGTAGTTACCCTCGGTGACGTAGTGGCATTCACCCGGCCAGCAGCCGCCGATGAAAACCCCGTCCGCACCCTTCTGGAAGGCCCGCAGCGCGAACCCGATGTCCACGCGGCCGGTACACATGACCCTGATGATCTTCGTCTCTGTCGTATATTGCAGTCTGGAAACTCCAGCCAGGTCGGCAGCGCCGTACGCTCACCATGTGCACAGGAAACCGACGACCCTGGGCTTTTGCTCGATTCCGGTTGTCATTGTTACCTCCTTCCCAGGTCTCCCTGGAGTTGTTCGTGGGATCTAGGCCCGGCTCGGCGGCAGCGCCGCGTCGATCTGGGCGTAGATGGCGTCGTCGGTGTAGTGCTTCAGGTAGATGGCCCGGGTCGGGCACTTGGCGTTGCACAGGCCGTCCCCCTTGCAGAGGATCGGTTCCACGTGCGCCTTCTTCCCTTTCGGGGTGTCGATGAAGCTGATCGCGCCGTACTTGCAGGCGGTGATGCAGGCGCCGCAGGCTACGCAGCTCGTCTCGTCGACGTCGCAGACCGAACCGGATGCCGTCACCGTCTCCTTGGAGAGGATCCCCACCGCGCGTCCCGCAGCACCTAGGGCTTGGCTGATGGTCTCGGTCAGGTGCTTCGGATAGTGGGCGGTGCCGCAGAGGAAGACGCCGTCGGCGCTGAAGTCGACCGGTCTCAGCTTCACGTGGGCCTCCTGGAAGAAGCCGTCCGGGTTGTTGGAGACCTTGAAGAGTTTCCCCGCCTCTTGGCTCGCCTCGGACGGGATCACCGCCGCGGCCAGCACCACGAGGTCCGCTTCGAGCTCCATCATCTGGCCGAGCACCGGGTCCGGGACGGTCACCTTGAAGCCCGCGCCTTGCGCCTCGACCACCGGTTTTCCTTCCGGCTCGTAGCGGATGAACTTGACGTCCCGCTCCGCCGCCTCGCGGTAGTACACCTCCCTGAGACCGTAAGTGCGCATGTCGCGGAAGATGATCTGGATCTCCGCCTCGGGGTTGATCGTTTTCAGCTTGAGGGCGTTCTTGATCGCCTGGTTGCAGCAGACCCGGCTGCAGTAGTTGCGATCGGCCTGGCGGCAGCCGACGCACTGGATCATGACGATGCTCTGCGCAGCCTTAACCTTCTCGTCTCCCGCCGCGATCCTCTCCTCGAGTTCAAGCTGGGTCAGCACGTTCTCGTTCTCGCCGTAGAGGTACTCGGTCGGCTTGTACTCGGCGGCGCCGGTGGCGAGCACCGAGACCCCGTGTTTCACCTCGCGCACCCTCCCCTGGGAGGTCACGCGGGTGGTGAAGTTGCCGACGTAGCCCGAGACGTCCTCGATGGTCGCGTCGGTCCAGACGTGGATCGAGGGGTGCCGGTAGACCTTCTTAACCAGGTCTGCGAGATAGGGCTGCACCTCGGTCCCGTCGATGGTGTAGTGCAGCCGCCTGGCCATGCCGCCCAGGTCATCATCCTTCTCGACCAGGTAGACCTCGAAACCCTGCTCGGCCATGTTGAGCGAGGCGGTCATCCCCGCGACCCCGCCGCCTACGACGAGGGCGGTGTGGTCGACCGGGAGCTGGAATTCCTGCAGAGGCGCCAGGTGTGCGGCGCGGGCCACCGCCATCCTGACGATTTCCTTCGCCTTCTCGGTCGCGTTCTCCTTCTCGCGGGAGTGGACCCAGGAGCAGTGCTCGCGGATGTTCGCGAATTCGAAGAAGTACTGGTTGAGTCCCGCCTCGCGGCAGGTGTCCCTGAAGAGCGGCTCGTGCGTCCTAGGCGTGCAGGCGGCGAGCACCACGCGGTTCAGACCCTTGGCGACGATGGCGTCGGAGATCTGCTTCGCGTTCTCCGTGGAGCAGGCGAAGAGGTTCTCCCCCGCCCAGGAGACGTTGGGAAGCGTCGCCGCGTACTCGATCACCTCGGGGATGTTCACCACGCGGCCGATGTTGGCGCCGCAGTAGCAGACGACGACCCCGATCTTCAGCTCCTCCTGCGAGACGTCCTTCTCGACCGGGTAGACCCTCTCACGCTCCAGCTTGTGGCGGCGGTTGGAGAGAAGCTGCCCCACGAGGGCGTCGGCGCCGCTCGCGGTCACGACCGACTCGGGGATGTCCAGCGGTCCCTGGAAGGCGCCGGAGACGAAGATCCCCTTTTTCGAGGTCTCGATCGGGTTGTAAGGGTTGTTCTTGCAGAACTTCTGGTCGGTGAGCTCGATGCCGAACTTCGCGGCGAGCGCCTCGACATCCTTGGGCGGGTTCAGGCCCACCGAGAGGACCACCATGTCGAACTCCTCCTCCTTGACCCCCTGGTCGACGGTGGAGTATCTGATGGTGACGTTCTTGGTGCTCTCGATCTCCCTACCCACCGTGACGTAGCTTCTGATGAAGCGGACATCCGAGAGCTTTTCGGCCCTCTGGTGGAAGCGCTCGAAATCCTTGCCGTAGGCGCGGACGTCGTTGTGGAAGATGGTCGCCTGCAGGCTCGGGCTGTGGTCCTTCGCGAGGATCACCTGCTTTTGCGAGTAGGCGCAGCATACGGCGGAGCAGTAGTTGTTGCCGCCCGGGGTGACCTGGCGGGAGCCGACGCACTGGATCCATGCGATCTTGTGCGGGTGGGCGTTGTCCGAGGGGCGCAGCACCTCACCCTCGTAGGGGCCGGTGGCGCAGAGGATGCGCTCGAAGTCGAGGCTCGTGACCACGTTCTGCATGCGGCCGTAGCCGAAATCCCCCCGAAGTTTCGGGTCGAAGGTCGAGTAGCCGGGGGAAAGGAGGATGGCGCCGACCTCGATCTGGAAGGTCTCCGGTTTCTGGTGCAGGTCGATCGCGTTGGTCTTGCAGGCGCCGACGCAGATCTGGCACTTCCCTTCCTTCAGGTAGAGGCAGGTCTCCGGGTCGACGTAGGTGACCAGCGGCACCGCCTGCGAGAAGTAGATATGCACCGCCTTGTTATCGGAGAGTTCCTGGTTGAACGGGTCCTTGATCTTCACGGGACAGTAGTCCACGCAGATGTTGCACCCGGTGCACTTCTCCTCCGAGATGTATCTCGGCTTCTTGGTGAGGGTCACCCTGAAGTCGCCCGCCTCGCCTTCGACGCGGTCGACCTCGGTGTAGGTGATGATCTCGATGTTCGGGTTTCTCGAGCACTCGATGAACTTCGGGCTCTCGATGCACATGGAACAGTCGTTGGTCGGGAAGGTCTTGTCCAGCTGGGACATTTTGCCCCCGAGCGCCGGGGACTTGTCCACCAGGAAGACCCTGAAGCCGGAGTTGGCGAGATCGAGAGCGGCCTGAATACCGCTGATCCCTCCCCCCACGATGAGTACGTCGCCAATATTTCTCTCTGCGGTATTCATAGAAGTATTCCTTCCACTAGGGTTCGTTGCCTCAGATCACCTCGGCGATGATCTCCGTCAGGTCCTTCACCTCCAACTTCTCGTCGTCGGCCAGGTCTAGGCTCGAATCGGTGAAGTTGGTGATGCAGTAGGGGCAGGAGGTGGCGAGCACCTCGGCTCCCACGTCCACCGCCTGTCTGAGCCTCAAGTCGGCGAAGCGCTCCTCTTTCGGGGTCTCCATCCAGATCCGGCCGCCGCCACCGCCGCAGCAAAGCGAGAACTCGCGGTTTTCAGCCATCTCGGCGAACTGGAGTCCCGGGACCCTTTTCAGCAGGTTCCTCGGCTCGTCGTAGACGCCGTTGTGGCGCCCGAGGTAGCAGGGATCGTGGTAGGTCACCTTTTTGGCGAACTCACCCTTGATGGTGAGCCTTCCCGCCGCGATCAGCTCCTCGATGAACTGGGAGATGAAGACCACCTCGAAGTTCACCATGAACTCCGGGTACTCGTTCTTGAAGGTGTGGTAGCAGTGCGGCGAGGAGACGATCACCTTCTTCACGCCGCGGTCGATGAAGTTCCTGATGTTGTCCTTGGCGAGCTTCTTGAAGAGCTCCTCGTTGCCGGTCTTCCTGATGCTCTCGCCGCAGCAGCTCTCCTTGTCGCCGAGGATCCCGAACTTCACCCCCGCCTTGTTGAGGATCGTGGCGGTGGCCTGGGCGACCCTCCTCATCCGGGGGTCGTAGCTTAAGTAGCAGCCGGTGAAGTAGAGGGCTTCCATCCCCTCCTCGTACGGCTTTACCGGGAGATCCTTCGCCCACTCACCCCTCTTCGCGCGCTCGCCTCCGATGGAGTTACCCTCGCTGGTGAGGCTCGCCACGACGTTTCTGATGGTGGCCACGTGGCCGGGATAGACGTCGTACTCGGCCCCCATGGTGCGAAGCGCGACCCCCGCCTCGATCTGGTTCACCCCTCTCGGGCAGCGGGAGGGGCAGGTGCCGCAGGTGCTGCAACGCCAGATCTCTTCCTGCTCGATCTCGGTGAGGCCGAAGACACCCTGGCGCACCACCTTGCGCATGCTGAACTGCCGCACCCGGTTCCAGGGGCAGACCGAGTCGCACAGGCCGCACTGGTAGCAGTACTTGAGCGAGTCGCCCCCCTTCTCTTTGATGACATCTATGATCTCTTTGAATGGAGTCACAGTTTCCACGGTGCACCGTCCTTTCGCGTCAGCGTCCTTTGGTAATCTGGGCGACCGTGTCGAGGAGCTTCTCCTGGCCGAACCTTCTGACCAGCGACTCGAGACCGATCTCCAGCTCGCCCTGCTTCGTCTCCTCGGAGGGCTCTTCGATTTCCCGCTCCGTCACGGAGAGCGCGCCGACCAGGCACCACTTGACGCAGAGCGGTTCGGGCTCGCCGTCGCAGAGGTCGCACTTCAGGGGGAGCCCGGAATCCGGTTCCCTGAAGAGGTCGCGCGAGGGGCAGGAGGTCCGGCAGAAGCCGCACTCGTCGTACTCCTTGCCGTCTATGATGAACTTGTCGCGCCCCATGCACTCGCTCTCGGTGTAGTCACCGGCGTAGAGCGGGATGTAGATGTCGCGCAGCGGATCGCGCACGATGCGCACCCTGGAGCGGGCCGGGTTGTTGCTGCTGTACTGTGGGGCCGCGTGGAAGGAGGAACAGATCACCTCGCAGGCCCGGCAGCCGTTGCACTTGTCCGCATCGATGTTGATGGTTTTTATCGTTCTTTTTTTGGTCTCGGTGCTCACGGCTGTACCCCCCCGACGTTAAGTGTCTCCTGCTGACGCGGCGCCTGGGCTGCCTGTGCGCCGCCGTACACGCCGGTCCTTTCGAACTCGGCGGCGACGTAGCCAAGCCCCAGTTCCTCGAGGGTCTCCTTGGTCGGGATGCCGTCCTCGTTCCACCCCTTCAGCTTGTAGTACGAGTCGAGGAGATCCTTCTCCAGTTCGGGAAACCTGTTCTTCCAGTGGTTCGCCGGCGGCTGCTCGTCCGCCCTTCTCATGCCGCGGCGGATGTTGTTGGCGCGGACCAGGGTGCGGTAGCGCTTGGCCGCCTTCATGAGCTTCTCCTCGTTCATCTCGATGCCGGCTCCGGCCGAGATGAATTTCGGGTAGTTGTGGATGTGGTACGGCGGTTTGAGCGGGAAGGAGGAGAGGCCCGCGCACTGGCCGAGCGCGTCGTCGATGTAGTGCATCATCTCCTGCCAGTCGACGATGTCGCAGCACATGTCCACGGTCGGGAAGTTCGGCATCGACTTCTCGCCGCGCGGCTCCCACTGCAGGAAGATGTCCTTGAACTTGTCGTCCGGGACCTGGATCCAGTCCTTCACGAAGGCCTCGCGCTGCTCCACCGTGGGATACGGCGCCTGCGGGAACTGCCCCTCGATCTGGGTGATGTTGATCTTCTCCCCGGTGCAGTACATGAGGTAGTAGATGGGGTTCAGCATGGAGAGCTTGAGCGGCAACTGCTCGTGCTTCTTGATGTTGTTGTGGGCGAAATCCTCGGCGCCGTTGCCGATCTCGCGCGAGGCCCAGTAGGTGCCGTTGGCGAGAATGTTGCCGATCCCCTCGCGGTTCACGATCTTGTCGAGGAGGTAGAAGAACCGCCCCTCGTTGTCCTCCGGCATCCCCGGGAAGTCGGCATCCTTCAGGATCCCCTTCTCCAGGAGCTCCAGGGCGAAGGCCATGACCTGCGGCGCGGAGAAGCCGTCGAGGCCGTACTCGGTCGCCTTCTGCGCGATCCTGAGGCCGAAGTCGAGGTCGGAGTAGGCGGCCATGGTGTAGGTGAGCTTGGTGAAGCACTTCATCATGTAGGTCGGGAGCCCCTCCATCGAGATGGTGGCGCCGCACTTCATGGGACAGTTGTAACAGCTGATGAGCCTCGTCCTCGCCTTCTCCATGGTCTCGCCCCAGGACTTGTCGACCTCCTCGGTCCAGAAGTCCTTGCGGCGGGTGCGGGCGTTGCCCCAGTTGAAGTTCTCGGTGTGCCACTTCTCGTCGTGCACCTTCATCTCCTGCGGGCTGCCAAGCCCGGCCAGGATCGGCATCACGTCGGGGATCGGGTTATCCTCGCGGTGCTTGATGTAGTCGAGCACCTCGCTGCAGAGATCCATATACTCCTGCGGCTTCGCGACGACGACGTCCTTCGTGCCGCGCACGACCACCGCCTTCACACCCTTGTCGCCCATCACGGCGCCGATGCCGCCGCGCGAGGCGGAGGATCTGCCCTGCTCGATGGATGCGTAGAAGACCCGGTTCTCACCGGCGAGGCCGATGGCCGCCACCTGGGCGCGCGGCTCGTTCAGCTCCTTCTTGATGATCTCGGCGGTCTCGATCGCCCCCTTCCCCTTCAGGTGGGAGGCGTCGCGGATCTCGACCTTGTCGTTGTTGATGTAGAGATAGACGAGGTCTTTGGACTTGCCGCGCAAGACCACCTTGTCGTATCCCGCGTACTTGAGCTCCGGCGCCCAGAAGCCCCCCATCATCGAGAAGGCCATGAGCCTCGTCTGCGGAGAGATCGTCGAGACGATGGTGCGGTTGCACCCGGTGGCGGGCGTTCCGCACAGAAGGCCTGCGGCGAAGATCAAAAGGTTGTCCGGCGAAAAGGGATCGACATCGGCGGGGACCCTGTCCCACAGCATCTTGGCGTTGGTGCCGAGGCCGCCGAGGTAGAGCTCGGTCTCCCTCGGGTCGGTCGCCACCCGTTCGATGTTCCCCTTGGTCAGGTCGACTTCCAGCACATATCCTGTCTCTGCATACCTCATAGTGTTACCCCTTGGTTGGTTACCTTTGAGTTCGGGCTCCGACGATCGGGACCGGTGACGGGGGGGGGCAGCCCCCCCATCCAGTGCGCTACTTGGCCGCCTGCGGCATGAGACTGTCCACCAGCTGCTCGGTCCACGGGGTGCCGACGGCGAGCCCCTGGCGCAGCTTCACGAAGTCGATCTCGCGGCCGGTCTCCTTGGTCCCCTCGTTGAAGGCCCTGAAGCCGGTCCTCGCCTCGTTCATCATGTTGAGGGCAAGCCATGCCCTGGAGTTTTCCTTGTTCTGGTTCCAGGCGTTCAGCTTCGGCTTTCTCAGCTCCTCAAGGCTCTTGGCCATGCACTCGGGGAAGGTGTCGAGGAGTTTCAAGCAGAGCTCCTCGACCTTCTGGTCGAGAAGCGACAGGTCGATCTCGCCTTCCTTGATGAGCGCCTGCCCTTCCTTGAACTGGGAGCCGGTCCTGAACTCGCCGTGCACGACGCGGCCGTACTCGTCGAGGAAGCGGTCGGTGACGACGGTCGGGTTCGCGACGAACTTGCCGTCGATCTTCAGCGCCGGAACCACGTCGGCGATGATGCCGAGGCGTGCCGCCTTGTGCGCCGAGAACGGCTCGCACAGGGTGCCGGAGACCATGGCCTGCTCACAGCCGATCATGACCGGGAGGAAGTCGGTGGCCCCGCCGATGGCGGCCGAGCCGTGTTTCGGACCCGCCTGGCCGAAGTTGGCGAGGTCGTGGGCGACGGAGAAGTCACAGGCCATGCCGATCTCCTGGCCGCCGCCGATCCTCATGCCGTTCACGCGGCAGATGACCGGCTTGTCGCAGCCGAGAATGGCGGAGACCATGTCGTTGAAAAGGCGCATGTACTGGCGGTATTCCTGCGGGTTCCCGGCGTAGTACTCGGCGTATTCCTTGGTGTTGCCGCCGGTGCAGAAGGCCTTCTCGCCAACCCCGGTGAAGACCACCGCGTTCACCTGGCGGTCGACCGAGGCGCGGCGGAAGGCGAGGATGGTGGCCTTCACCATGTCGGTGGTGTAGGAGTTGAACTGCTTGGGGTTGTTGAAGATGATCCAGGCGTTGTACAGGCCGTCCACAACGCTGCCGTCGCGGCGTTTGGCGGGGCGCTTCTCGTACTTGACCATCCCGTCGCACAGGCTCTCCACCTCGCGGTCGATCAGGTTGTGGTCGATGAGATGGGACGGTGCGGTCGTCTTTATGATTTCGTCTGTAGTTGCCACGGCTTCCCCCTTTGTCTGTCAGCTTGTTTTTGATAGGACTGTTCGTTAACTAGCATTACGGTACTTCAATACCATTTTATGGGTAAAAAAAAGACTACGTTTTACGAAAAGACGATGTCATCCATCGAAAGGTAGCCCGCGTGATCGACTACCACATCAGGCGCTCCCGCTTTCAGCACTTCGCGCACGTCGTGCGGGATCCCCTTTTTCTCCATGGTTTGGGCATCCACCACGACGCGAACCGTCTCCGCCGAAGCGATCACCACGTCGGACCCCGCGATGCGGAACTCCGTGGTGATGGTGACCGAGCTGCGCCCCAGTTGCTTGACCGAGACCGACACCTCCAAAACCTCATCGTACCTGGCCGGGGCGTGCCACTTCATCTCCTGCTTCACCACCTTGTAGTCGAGATCGCCGTGCAAGAGGTCCCGGCCCGGCAGGGCCCGCAGGAACTCGGTGGTGGCGACGCTGACGTAGTTTCCGTAGTTGGCGTTGTACACGACCTTCTGCGCATCGCATTCGTAGTAGCGCACCCTCATGTAGTAACGGAAACTGTCAGTCATCGGAAACCTCGCTCTCTGTCTACAAATTATCAGAACAACGTTTCAGTGGTTAAATTGGTATCACTATACCAAATTAGTGTCAAGATCTTTTTTGCTTCCCACTGCTATTTTTTCCCGGGACTTGCCATACCTTGGTATTTATGGTACTAAATTACCACTTTAATATTCCCTGCCGCTTGGCAGACACCTCATCCTGATCGTACCACCCGATTTCTCGGCGCGATCACAAGCGAGAAAACATGGACCAGCAAATAAGCATCGAAGATGCCGTGCAGGGCGACCTGGAGGCGGTCATCGCCTTAGACCGCGCCGGCTTGAAGGAAGACAAGATCGGCTACTGGCGCGGCGTGTTCCAGCGCTACGTCGAAAGCGGCCGCAACGACCGGGTGTTCCTGGTGGCCAAGCAGGGGGGTACCCCCGTCGGGTTCATCATCGGCGAAGTCCGCGCCTGGGAGTTCGGCTCCCCTCCCTGCGGCTGGGTCTTCGCGCTCACCGTTTCCCCCTCCGTCCGCGAAGGGGGCATCGGCAAGAAGATGTTCGACGAGATCTGCGCGCGGCTCAAAGAGGCCG